>Ga0209382_10000340_pt1 | contig 75936 bp, 76 predicted proteins | sample SoiMetdeltSBSDD5_FD_187599 | JGI IMG/M metagenome (GOLD analysis project Ga0209382, IMG submission 187599) | Bulk soil microbial communities from a Populus tree surrounding site in Tennessee, USA - Soil MetaG P. deltoides SBSDD5 (SPAdes) (version 2) | ecosystem: Environmental > Terrestrial >... | reverse complement strand
CACGTCGGGACGTTCGGTGGGAACGTCATGCCCGCTGCCCTCAGCGAAGATTTGTTGTCCGCCAGGCACCTGGCTAGCGAGATCGGCCTGCTGCTGTGCTCGCAGTCTGTCGAACAACCGGGGATTCCACCCGGGCGGCCATAGGGGTCGCATATGAGCGCACACCAATGCACGCCGACCCCTTGCGCGAGGCGAGGCCGGACCCTCTCTACACTGCCTCCGATGGCTTGACACGGAAGAGGTCACAAGTTCAATTCTTGTATCGCCCACCAATAGGGCCAACTCTGACGGTCCGGAGCGAGGCCCGTCGGCAGAAAGTCGGCAGCGTACCTGAGAGCAACGACCGACAAGGCGCATCAGTCGACAATCACACCGCGTGAGCCAGCTACGCCAGGCACGCATCGACGGCTACTGATCACGAGGAATCACGTTCGCAACGAGGTGGTCAGGCGGCGCCAGCAGGACGCGCGTCGCGCATCGCGAGGACGGGCGGCACCTGACGACGTTGGTCGGGGTCGACTGGCCCGACGATGGCGATGCGGCCAGGACGTGGAGCAGCCGAGCTAGATGCCTCCGCCGCCGCCGTCGAGTCCGCCCATGTCGACACCGCCACCCATGTCGACACCGCCACCACCGAAGTCTCCGGCCGGTCCGCCGTGGGCAGAGGAATCGACCGGCGCGATCGCGATCATCGCGACCGCCCCATAGCCAGCGCCGGTCCAGTTGCCGACGAAGTAGCCCTTCGAGTACGGCGCGAACGCGCTGCCTGCCTCCCAGTAGGGCACCTGGCGGCCGCTGATTGCCACGTAGCGGACGTCCGGTCGTTCGCCGGCCGCCACCCGAGCGGCGTCTTGCCCACAGGCCGGCACCTGTCGCGTGCCCCTCCCGGGTCGCGTCCACATGACGTCGGTGACCGACGGACCGTGCTGCGGGTTGAAGAAGCACGGCACCCGGCGTGCTGGGATCGGCTCGCCGGCCAGTCGGGCACGCACGCAGACCATCGCGTAGCGGCCGTTCGCCAATGTGTCGGCCACCGTACTGATCTCGTCGACGTCCTCGAGCCGATCGACCGCACGCTGCGCGGACTCGTAAGCGTCGAGGGCCTGCTGATAGTCCAGGCGGACGTCTTGGTCGAGATCGCGACCGTCAACCTCGAGGCCCAGCCGCTGAAGCTCCTCGCCAAGCAGCGTCACGTCCTCACCGGCGAACCGCCGCACCTGTTCGAGGTCGCCGGACGACTCCGCACGCTTGCCCCGCCGGAGCCACAACCGCTGCCCGAGCACCGCACCACCAGCACCAAAGGCGACGAAGATCAGCCACTCCATCAGGCCCTCCCCAGCCGATCGACCCTTCCGTACAGGCTAGCCGGATTAGGTACGGCGGTCGCGGCTTCCGCGAGCGTCAGCAGGAAGTCAGCACGAGGCCTGGACTCTAGCGACCAGCATCCGCCACCCAGGCCGCGCTGACCTGCACAGACGAACACTCAGCAGCAACCGACCTCACCGTCAGTCAGTATTGACACGGAAGACGTCACAAGCTCAATTCTTGTATCGCCCACCAACAAACCCCCACGTCAGCGGCCGCCCCGGATCAACCTCCGAGTGCGAGTAATCTGTATTGGCGCGCTGCCGGTCTAACTGCTGGTCTACAGGGTCGGTCTTGGGCTTGGGTTTGAAGACAATGTCCATCGCTTCCGCACCGCGTGTGAGAACCGGGCGCAGCTCGCGGGGCCTCCCCGACTTCGGCTTCAACCCGGCCTTCCTGACGACATTACGGAACGACCGCCGAACGTTCGCGGCGTCGAGCTCGGTGCCAACACGGGTCGAGAACACGAGGTCGTAGTCCTGCCACCGCTCCCCCGCTCGATCACGCAACTCGGATTGCTTCGCTCGGTGCCGCTTCAGGACAGCGACGCATCGAGTCGGGAGCTGCAGTGTCCGGCATGAATTCTCGGTCTTGGTGTCGCCGTCGGCGCATACTGACCGCCACACCTGGATTCATCGACGTCTTCGGCCGTCAAACTCGCGAAGCCTGCGACGACCATGGGCCGGGATCACATGCGTTCGCAAGGATCAACGCGTAGCGGTCTGACGTCCCCGGTGCGACACTGTTTTGGTGTCGCAAGGGCTCGACCGGCAGCCGATTCATGCCGAGTTGGAACGTGTGCGGGTCGACCTTCATCAGCTTGTGGCGCACGCGACTGCGGCCGGGCTTCGTCGCCGCACGGATGGGACCAGGTGGACGAACGGACAGTTGTTGTGGCACATGGTCTTCGGCTATCTCGTCGTGCGGCGCCTGCTCCCCGGTGTGCACGTGTTCGGTCGACTACCTGACGGGTACAGCCGCCGGTTCGCTGCGGCGCTGAACGCTGGCACGCGACTCTTCCATGTGATCAACTACCTCGGCGGGTGCGGCGGCGCGCTCGTGTTCCACGGGCCCCGCCTGACCCGGCTGTTCGACCGCACGGTCGCCCTACTGCACCGCCGTCTCGACGCCGAAACCGAGGAGTCCCTGGGAAGGCGCATGCACTTCCCCATCAGGTGGGACCCGTTCTTCGCCGACACGATGGCCGTATTCGACGTCTACCACTACGGCACCCAGCACTACGACTTCCATCGCGCCCAGCTCACCCTCGACGGTCGTGCCGCCAGACCTTGACCTCCGACACCAGGAGCAAGACGACGTTGTCTTGGCTGTAGCGAGCGAAGCGACCAGCATGGTCGGCAAGGCGACCGCCAGCGAGCGGCTGCCTGCGGTCTTGTTGTCGACGGCGAACAGCAACACGATCGTCGGGATCACAGCCTGGAGCGCGACGAACCCGAACAGCCCGACCCACAACGGCAGCCGAAAACTCCGCACCACCCAGCCCGATCATCCCGCCCAACACGCCAACAGCCGCACCAGCCAGCGCCGCCCCCGGCGGGCCGTACCGAGTCGACCGAGGCTCAGTCACATCAGGCCGCAGCATGCCGACACCGTAAGCCCGGCTCGAATCGTCAGCAGAAAGTCAGCAGTACATCCGAGGTCAAGGAATCGCGAGGCTCAACGATCGACATCCGCGCCCGCGTAGATCGGTCACACACGCCATCGGTTGACACGGCCTGATGACGCAGAATCGCGTTCACACAGGAGAGGTCAGCGATCGCGCTTGTCTGGCTGTCGGTCGGTCATCATTCCGAGGTGCGTGAAGTAGGCGGTCTCGGCGACCCGGTAGCGGCGAAGCACTGCCCGCTGCTCGTCGGTGAGTCTGGTACTGGTCAGCGCCCTACCCTTCGCGACCTGCGTCCAGGCCCGATACGCGGCGACCCATTCGCGCCGCTGTCGCGCAAGGTCGTGATCAAAGGGTCCTTCGCCCCGCGAGTCGATCATCCGCAGCTCCCCGGTGAGCCCTTTGCGGGTCGGGAGTCTCACCGATTACAACGAAGCGTCCCACATATGGTTACGGGCAGCCAGCTGAACACCAGAGCTCGAAGCACATCGACGCCCAACAGACCGCTCGACGCCTGGCCGCAGAACCCGGCGACCACGTCTCCCGACCCGTCGGCTATGCCCAACGCATGACCGTCCGCGTCGACCACCCCGACGACCAGGTCCCTAACGCGATCCTGCGCGACATCGACCCCCTAGCCCGGCAGGTTCCCGGTCCACCCAGCCTCAGCGCCCGTAGACGCCATTCGATTTGGGTCGTGCCACAAACGTGCCACAACGAGCCGGTAGCAGGGGGGAGTCGGGGGCAAACAACGGCCGGGCCAACACCTAATCCCCCTATGTACGTGTGAACGCTAAGCCGCTCATCTTCCAAGCTGGTGGTGGCCAGGTGTGTGGCGAATTCAGGCGGCAACGGTGTATCGGGCGCATGTGAAGTCCCGGTCTCGGGCAACCTCGGCAAGCACGAACTCGATGCGACGAGGCAGCAGCGGCGCGCCCGCGCCGAGGGTTACCGGGGCGTATTGCACCCAGAGCTCGTCGAGCAGCCCACGGTCGGCGAACTGGCCGACCAGATCACCGCCGCCCACAAGCCAGACATTCTTGCCGCCCGCAGCCTCGACCATCCCGGCGTGCACGCTCGCCACGTCGGCGTCAGTGAAGCGGATGTCCGCGTCGGTCGCCGGGAACTCGCGATGCGTGAACACCCAGCACGGAGCCGTGTAGTCCCAAGCACCATGGTTAAGGACCCACTGGTACGTCGTGGCCCCCATCGCCATCGCACCCACATCGGCCATGAAGCGCTTGATAGCCATCGGACCATCCGGGTCCACATCACGAGTCACCAGCCAGCTGAGGGAGTTGTCCGGGTCAGCGATAAAGCCGTCGATGCTGGACGCGGTGTAGTACTGAGTCTTCACGACTGCCACCATGCAACACTCCACCGACAAGGGCGGCGCGTGTTCATCTGATCGTCGGCAGAAAGTCGGCGGGCCATTCCTATCGAGGCATGACGAGCCGCACACGTCGACTCACTCTCCCCGCGCAGATCAGCCGCCGACAGCACGGGCCGACACCCACCAGCGACGCTGGACGGCGTTCGCAACGAGGGTCCTCCGGTCTCGGACGAAACCTCTCACCGCGGCCTCCGATGCCTTGATACGGAAGTTCAGTTCTTGTATCGCCCACCACACAAACCCACGTCAGCGGGCAGGTGTCGTACTTCCTGCCGGACCATCGTCGTCATCGGAATCGTCCATGCCGTAGCGCTCCATCAGTATGAGCCGAAGGCGACTGCAACTCGCACCGCCGCATGAGTGAAGATGTACTCTGATGTCGGTGGGCGGGGTAGGCCCTCGCCGACCCAGCGCAAACCACGACCCCGGCCCTCCCATACCTGTGGCCGGGGTCGTTCTATCTCAACCGCAGCACCCGGGACGACGTGGAGCCGGGAGACGGCCACACGCGCCGTTGCGGGTCAGACGGACCCTCGCGACCATGCTGTGCCGCGGTCTGATGCAGCTCCCGATGCTTGTCGTGGCCTCGGTGTGGTGGTTGCCGTTGTGGCAGGACGTCACGTCTTTGGCTCGAATGATCCCAGCATCCAACCGTCGATTCTGCTCAGACGCCCCCTCCACAGGACACGCTGCTGGGGGGATAGTTCGGCAAGCGAGGGGCCGATAGACGCATCCTTCAGGTGCAGGTAGGAAGTCCCTCGAGTGCTCTTGACTTCCTGATCGGCAGGTTTCTCGCCGTTCGGTTCCTCCTTGCCGTCCTCTCCGGCGATGAGGCGTGCCCATTGGTCGACGCCTCCGGCGAAGTCCTCGGCTGATTCGTCGGACGGTAGGGCGGTGCGTACCCGTTCTGCGAGCAGTTGGTAGTACTTGGTGTCCGAGATGAGGGTCCCGCTGACGATCGTCCCACCGGCGTGCACAGTCAGGGCGATGCCTGCTCCGGTCTCGTTGCAGAACCGGACCAACATCCGAAGGAAGCCGTCATCGTTGCGCTCTTGCGCGCCGTCTGGAACCTTGCCGGCAGCCGGCGCCATGCCCTCGGGGCTCTCGCTGGTCATCGCATCGATCCCTCCACCACTCAGTATGCCGCCACAGCGACTCCACACGTGAGACCTGCGACGCCAGGTCCAGGCGATCCGCTCGGCGCACTCGCTTGGCGAACATTCCGACGATGCCAATCAGGCCGACGGTGGTACGGGTGACCTCGCAGCGGCGAATCGGCGGCTACGGGATGCAGGCCAGATGTGGCCATGGCGGAGTGCGGGCGCAGGTGACGCAGTGCGGTACTGCGTTACGTGGCACCGGTCGATCATGACGGCTCAGAGCCGTTGGCGAGATTGAGCTGGCACCCGGAGATTCCCGCCGCCGTCCGAGAATCGGAGGCGAGGTTGGGGTGAGGGTCGTTGGGCTCTGGCGGAGCGATGCCGGGATCTGGTGAGCATGGAACCATGCGCATCACCGTCGTGCTGTCCGGTGGACCGGGTGACTACGACGGCGCCACCATCGGCGGCATCGATCCCGACGCCACCGGCTACTTCTGGCTCGAATACGGCTCGGAAGCGGCCTGGTATCGGATCGACTCCACGACGTACCCAGTCGACGGGACCTCCGGCCAGGCCCATGCAGCTCGCTACGTGGGCGATCACCGACCCGATGGTCCATCGGCCGGGCAGACGAGGGCCTACTACCAACTCAGCGATACCGCGAAGGCCGAGCAAGCGGCTCGGCGGCTGGCCGCGCAGCCGGGCATTCACGTCTCCCGACCCGTCGGATTTGCCCAACGCAAGACCATCCGCGTCGACTTTCCCGAACATCAGGTGCCCAATGCGGGCCTGCGCGACATCGACCCCCTAACCCGGCAGGTTCCCGGTCCGCCACAAGACTGAGCGCACCAGCGGTCTTCGGCAGGAAGTCAGCACGAGGCCCGGATCCGAGGTCAGCGCACTCTATGGCCGACACGCGGACGGGTGCTGACCTGCACAGACGGACACGCAGCACCGTGCGACGGAGCATTCTCGGCATCCCACTCTCCCCCGGAGTCCATGCCGGTCTAACTGACGGTCTAACGGGTCGGCCTTGGTCTTGGGCTTGAAGACAATGCCCATCGCTTCCGCACCGCGTGTAAGGACCGGGCGCAGCTCCTTGCGATAGACCGATTCGGCAGCTAAGGGGTGCCGGGCCAGCGATCATCGAAATGCCGACCGGGTGGAACCTCAACTTTTCCCAAGGTCCCCGACGGCAATCAGACTTAACCAATAGTCACCTAGGAGGGCTCGATGGCTGTCCCTATCCAGGTCACCTTCGACTGCGCCGACCCAGACCGCCTCGCCCACTTCTGGGCGGACCTGCTCGGCTATCAGCTGGACCCACCACCAGAGGGCTACGACTCGTGGGAGAAGTGGCTCACCACGCAAGGGGTACCCGAGAGCGAATGGAACTCCGCCAGCGCCGTCAGCGACCCCGACGGGCACGGCCCGCGCATCTGCTTTCAGCGTGTCCCCGAGCCGAAGGACCGCAAGAATCGGGTCCATCTCGACGTGAACGTCGGCGGTCCTCGGGGAACGCCCGACGCCGAGCGCCGCTCCGCCGTCGATGCCGCTGTCGAACGTGCCGTTGGGCTCGGAGCGACGAAGGTTCGCCTGGTCGAGGAGGTGTTTGGGCGCCACTACGTCATGCAGGACATCGAAGGCAACGAGTTCTGCTTGCAATAGCCAAGGACCGGCGCGGCACTGGTCGGCCAAAGTCGCCGGCGCATGGCTCCACGTGAGTGGTCGCAATTCCTCGGTTCGTGCACGGATCAGCAGCGCGACGGCGATGTACGCCTCGAAATACTGCGACGGTCAGAGGATGGTGTCGATGATCGCCTCGCAGTAGTCGTCGGACCGTCCGGTCGAGCCCTTGATCGGAGTGAAGCTCAGCTCGACGTCGTCGGAGGGGTCAGTCGGGGTGCCGCCGTGGTCGACCACGGCCTGGAAGCGAACCTGGCCCGGGTTGCGCGCGATGGCCTTGCCGTCGGGTCCGTACAGGCTCGAGGGCCCGGTCTCGAGGAGGACGATGGTCAGGGTGCCGTCACCGTTGTCGGTCACGCGTAGATCCTTGCTCAAGATGCGCGTCTTCTCGACGACGCTGAGGCCATTCGCCACGTTGGTGTTGGTCTGAGAGACGGAAACGTGCTCCGCGAAGAACAGGAGCCCGTCCGGCCCGTGACTCTTCACTGTGAACCTGCCGTCGATAACTGCCTCGAACGCCACGGTGAAGCCCGGCACGTCACAGAAGTCGTCGATTTCGCCGGTGAACACCTCGTGGAACTCGCCGCGTTCGACGACTTTCGCGGACGCGGGTGCGACTGAAGCGAGCGCGACCAGCGCACATGCGAGGACAGCGGGGATGAGGGCACGAAGTCGATGCATCGTGGGCCCCTTTCGTGAAGATGAGGTTCTCGTAGCGGCCCCACGCATCCGGACTACGCCAGGTCACGACCCGGCGCTAGGGCCGAATGGCTCGGCCTGCCGAAGCAGGATCATGACCAGCGCCCACAACGACGACAAACGCCCCATCGCCGCCACCTTGATCGCGTCGGGCCGAACGGGCCGGCCAACCCACGAGCGTGGCGTCTACGGGCCTGGGTGATAGAGGTCGTTACCCTGCGGCCACGGCCGACCGGACGATCTGTTCGAGTCCTGATAGGGCTTACCGCAGTGCGTGCAGTAGACGAACTCCTCGCCGTCCTTGGTCGGCTGCTTGGCCCAAGAGTGTCGTCCGAACCAGCAACCTAGCGGTTTCATCAGAGTGCCTCCACCAACGCTCAGTAATGCTCTCTTGCGTTGAGCACCGCCATCGCTGTGGAGATTAGACCTTGCACCTCGGCCCGTCATGAGCCCAAAGTCCCCAGAGACCACTGCTATCGAAGCTGCCAACGGGACGGGCTGGGACAGCAGCGGGAGCAACGATGCCGGCGCCCCATTTGAACGGCTCGTACATCCGACGGCCGTAGAGGTAGGTGCCGATCGACTCGATACTCGTTGACGAACTCTTGCGACTTCTCCGGCGCGACGCTCCGTTCAGGTAGTCGCGCACCGTCGGCGACGGTCCTACGCTCAGCACGAGCGCTCCGGCCGCTCGGCCGGACGGAGGGAGTAACGCGCTATGCGCAGGGCAGCCTCGATCACATCAATCGTCGTGGGAATCATCCTTGTCGTCGCTGGCATCGTCACCTGGATCGTTGTCAGCACGACCTTGTCGGACCAGAAGATCACCGTCTCCGACGACGCGGATTGCGCCGCCGGCGACACGGTCAACGGCCCGATCGCCGCCTACTGCCAAGCCGACGTCATCGACAAGCACACCAAGGAGATCACCGGCGGATTGACTTACGCGGAGCTTCCGCAGAACGACCCGAATCGAGAGACGGCGATGCAGTCGGCATTCCTGCAGGCATCGCTGTTCACGTCAGTCGTCGCCTTCGGCGTCGCTGCCATGGCGGTCGTCGTCGGCATCGTCATGACCTTGGTGGGGTTCGGGATTCGTACTCCACCACCGACCACCGAACGTACGGCGATCAGCTCACCCGCTCAGGAGCCCAGCGATGAATGAGCGGCGTCCACTTGAGGAGGGCCATTCGCCGCGGCAGCGGTCCAGACCGTCGCCGAATGGATAGATCTGGACCGGAAGTCCCATTTCACCTGGCTCGTACGCAGTGCCGCGGACGGCATGCCCATCCGCGGCACTAATGAGCTTGTGAATGCACGATCGACCGGCCTACCGTCGAGACGCGGCCCCTTGAAGTGTGACGGGAGGCCGCCCATGTGGACTGTCATCTTGGTCCCGATGGTGCTGGTCGCGCTCGTGGCGATCGCCGTGCTCGCCAGCGCGCAACAAGTCCGCCGCTCGACCGGACGAACCGACCAGGCCAAGCAGGACGCTCTGCGGATGCGGAGCGTGCGCAACGACGGGTGGAATCGCAGCATCTAGAACGCCAACGCCGCGTCCGGGGGATCCCTTACGGCTGCTCGGGTATGCCGATCAACGGCGTCTTGACCGGTGCGGCCATGCCGAGATAGACGACCAGTCCGTCGCCGAACGGGTCGGTCTGGACCGGGAACTTGATCCAGTTGTTGGTCAGCCACACGTTGCCGGAGGAATCCACCTGGACACCGGTGTTGCGCTGCAGACCGTCGAACGCGTAGCCAGTGTCGGGTGGTGAGATCGCGGCGCCGGTCTTCCCTGCCGGGCACGTGCTCACGCGTGCGCCGCACAAGTGGGACAGCCGCTCGCCGCTGAAGTTCGCGACCCAGAGGTTGTCGTCGCCGTCGACGGCGATACCCCACGGGATCGTCAGGCCGGCGCCGCCGAACCGCGCGAGCGAGCCGTCCGGGCCGACCTGGACGATCGAGCCGTCGAGCTCGATGTCGGGATCCGGCACCTCCAGCGTTTCTTCAGTGCTGCAAGGGATCGCGATCACGCCGGAGTTCGAGACCCAGACGTTGCCCAGGCTGTCACTCGCGGCACCGAGGGGCTTGGCGAACGTCGTGCTGTCGCCGAAGGGTGAGCCCGGCAGCGGCTGCCCGTTCGGCCGGAAGCCGAAGACCTTCTCGCCCTCGTTCGCGGTCACGAAGATGTTGCCCTCGGTGTTCTGGGCTACGTCGAAGGCCTCGCGGATCCGGCGGCTGATGACCTGCGATCGCTGGTGCTGACCGTTCGGATACTTCACCAAGGAGTTGTTGCCGCAGTTGGCGATCCAGATGTTGCCGTCGACGTCCGACTTGGTTCCTTGCGGCCAGCTCAGCGGGCCGTCCAGATAACCCAGGCCGCCTGACCGCGGCTGCCCGTTCGGCTTGAACTCCGAGACGCTGTTGGAGGTCGGCGGCGTCGGGCACCTCGAGCCGGTGAACCCGAAATTGCCGACCCAGACGTGCCGCTTCGGGTCGATGCCGATGCCGAACCCGGCTCCGTTCAGTCCGCCGCCGGTGTAGGTCTGCATCGGACGACCGGGTGCGTACGGGTTCAGCCGGTACAGCTCGAGCCCGGGGCAGACGTTCCGTGGGAGCCTGGCCCACTCGGCGTTGTTGTTGGCCCAGACCCGTCCTTGCGCGTCGAATGCGACGTTTCCGGGGCCGTTGAACTGCCGTCCGTTGCCGTAGAAGCGCAGCGCCACGACCCACGCGGCCGGCGATGTCGACAGGACGGGCCGGAACCGGGGGTCACTCGGAATCTGGTCGAACACGCCGGTCGGATCGCCCGACGGATTCGTCGGAAGCAGCGTCATCGCCTGCCAGGTCGTCGCCGGACGGACACCCCAGGCATCGGTCGCCGCGTCGAGGAAGTCTCCGCAGTCGTTGGTACGAGCGGCGCAGCCCGCGATGATGCTCGCCAGCGAGTTGAACGACGCGAACGTCTGGGTCGCCGTGCCGTTCGGCTGCGTACGGAGGAACGGCGTCGCCGCGCCGGTCTCGACGTCGACGAGGTTCCACGCCATTCGGGCGGCGTTCTGCAGCCCCGGACTCGCACCACCGAGCGAGCCGGCGTCGGCGAACTGCGCCAGCGAGTACCCCGCCGCGACCGTCGTCCGTTCGTTGACGACTACCGGCCCGGACCGCCGGTCGGCGAGCGATGCCGCCAGCTCCACGCTCTTCGGGACCGGATCGCCGGCAGCCGATCCGCCGCGTGCGGTGACGTACAGAACGTCGCGGCGGTCGACCTTCGACGGCACTCGGAGCACGAACCGTCCGGCGGAGTCGGTCGTCGTCCGACGCAGGACGCTGGCCGACCCCGGTGTCGTGCCGGCGGCGAGCAGACGTACGGCCGTCCCCTGCACGACCGCTCCGTCGACTCGCACCGTTCCCTCAATGACCCTGGACCCACCCTGTCGATCATCCGGCCCGGCGGCCACTTGCGCCGGCGGAATGCTCGCGAGGAGCAGGCCCACGAGACCTACCGCGATCGCCGCCGACCAGCGGGCGCCGGACGACGACGGCAGGACGCGCGAGGTCACTCACGGGACGCTAGATGACCTGCGGGCTGTCCACCACGGGCCGAAGGTCCCTAGCCGCCAGGGCCGAACACTAGTGAGGTAGCGCTATAGAGAGCACGGGGGCAAGGCGGGAGGCCCTTGCTCGGGAGGCGGAGGGGCAATTCTATGGCGATCGATCGAAACGATCCACGGTCACCGTCGCGCCAGATCGCAGACGATCTGCGGGCAGCGATCCGAGCCGGCGAGATCAGCCCGGGCGGCCGGCTGCCGTCGGAGCGCCAGCTGGTCGAGAGGTACGACATCGCACCGCAGACCGCCCGGCAGGCGGTCGCCGCACTGAAGACCGAGGGGCTCGTGGACAGCCGGGCCGGCCGTGGCGTCTTCGTGCGTCAGCCGCCGGCGATCATCCAGGTCGGTTCCGATCGTTATGCCCGCTGGCGCCGCGACAGCGGCAAGGGGCCACTGCAGACCGAGGCCGAGGACCGCGGCCTCGACTGGCAGCAGGAGATCCTCGGACTCGCGACCGAGCCCGCGAACGAATGGATCGCCCGGCGCCTCGACATCAGCCCCGGCATCAAGGTGTTCGTCCGCCGCCGGCGCACCTGGATCGAGGGGGCACCGGCCCAACTGGCCGACAGCTACTACCGCCTCAACGACGTATGGGGTTCGCGTGTCATGAAGGAGGACACCGGGCCGGGCGGCGCGTACGCCCGGCTGGAGGAGCGCGGGCTCCGGCTCCGGCGGTTCCGGGAGGAGATCGCCATCCGGATGCCGACGCCTGAGGAGGCCCGCGGACTTCAGCTCGGTCCGGGCATCCCGGTCGCCGAGCTGCATCGGATCGCCTACTCCGCCGACCGGCCGATCGAGGTCTTCCGGTCGATCCTGTCGGGCAGCACCCACACCTTCGCCTACGAGTTCGACGCGCCGGACTGAACCCGTCGGTCCAACTCGGGTTCGGGCGAGCGGCACCGCATGCCGGTGCAATAGCGTGGGACCAGGCCCCGGCCGGAACCCGACCACGAGGGATCGAGATGACCGACGAGACGGACGTACGTCACCTGCGCCGATGCATCGAGCTGGCTCGAGAGGCGTACGAGGCAGGCGACGAGCCCTTCGGCTCCGTCCTCGTCTCCGGGGACGGCGACGTGCTGGCCGAGGACCACAACCGGGTCGCGAGCGGCGACGCCACCCGGCATCCGGAGTTCGAGCTCGCCCGTTGGGCGGGGACGCACCTGACCCCGGACGAGCGGTCGCGGGCGACCGTCTACACCTCCACCGAGCACTGCCCGATGTGCGCGGCCGCGCACGGCTGGGTCGGCCTCGGCCGCATCGTCTACGCCTCGTCGTCCGAGCAGCAATCCGGCTGGCTCGAGGAGTGGGGGCTGCCGGCGTCGCCCGTACGGCCGCTGCCGATCCGGGAGGTCGCGCCGGAGGTCGTCGTCGAGGGGCCGTTCCCCGACCTCGCCGCCGACGTACGCGAGCTGCATCGGCAGGCCGAAGGCGTCGCCTGACAGCTCACGACCCGACTGAGGAGCGAGCCATGGGCCGCGAGAAGAGGATCATCCGCGAGCTGCGCCGCGCCGGGTTCACCGTCCTCAGCCGCAAGCAATGGGGATCGAGACACCGGCCGCTCTATCAGTGGCGGCGGATCCATCGGCACTTCCCCGGCCGCGCCAAGGCCTTCTTCGCCCATGTCACCGTCACCAGTCGCACCGGCAACTTCGCCGCCGACGTACGGCTCGTGGAGCGGATCGGCTTCGACCGGTTCCGCACCGGCATCTCGTACAACTACGCGGTCGACCAGGTGACCGGCACGATCGCCATCGGCATGCCGCACGACGCGGCCGGCTCCCACACGCTCAACGACAAGGACGTCCCGGGATTCCCGTTCAACCTCAACTACTACGGCCACGGCATCGCCTGGGTCGGCAATGTCGGGGACCGGCCGTCGCAGCGCTGCAAGGACGCGTTCTCGGCGATCATCGCGGCGGAGAAGAAGCAACGAGCGGCACAGCGAGATGCGCGCATCCTTCCGCACTCCAGGTTCGCCTTCAAGGAGTGCCCACTGACCGTCATGACCAACGCTCTGCCCGCCATCCTCAAGAAGTCGGAAACGATCCTCGAAGGAGACTGGTTCGATATGGCCACCAAAGCCGAGCTTCGCGAAGTCGTCGACAACGCGCTGGCCGCCGAACGCAAGAAGCTCGTCGCCCAGGTCAAGCACGAGCTGCTGCACGAGTCCGACGTGTTCCCCAACGACAAGTCCAAACGGGTGACGATGAACGACGTCCTGGCGAGGACGTGGAATCGGCTGTCACCGAAGAGCTGAGCCTGGCCTGTTAGCTCCGGCTCCTCAGCTCCGACCGGACCGCTCCTCGCGTTCACGGTCGGCGGCGTCGAGCTTGGCGAGCCACGCGTTGTAGTGGTGCAACTCGTCCTTCTGCTCTCCGGCGCGATCGGCGGCCCGGTCGACCCGGCGGGCCTCGCGGCGGTCGCTTCGCACCCACTGCACGAAGACCGCCAGCAGCACCAAGACGATGGGGAGCTCGCCGAGCGCCCATGACAGCGAGCCGCCGAGGTACTGGTCCTGCAGGAGGTCGGTCCGGTAGGGCCGGTCGAGCAGCCGCCAGTAGTCCAGCCCGACGACGGTCTCTGAGGACATCAGCGCGATCGAGAAGAACGCGTGGAAGGGCATGACGATCAGCAGCAGGCCGAACCGCCACAGCGGCGCCAGCGTTCGCGGCGTCGGGTCGATGCCGACCAGGATCCAGAAGAACAACGCACCGGCGAGCAGGAAGTGGATCTCCATCCAGGCGTGGCCGAGATGGTTCTCCATCAGCCAGTCGAACAGGCCGGTGAAGTAGATCGCGTACAAGCTGCCGACGAAGATGGCGGCCGCGACGATGGGATGGCTGAGGACCCGGACGACCCGGGAGTGCAGCACGGCGAGCAGCACCTGCCGCGGCCCGAGCTCGCCCGGCACTCGAGCACTCGGGAGGGTCCGCAGCGCGAGCGTGATCGGCGCCCCGAGGATCAGCAGGATCGGCGCCACCATCGCCAGCAGCATGTGCGACACCATGTGGGCGCTGAACAGCACGTGGGAGTAGGCGCCGAGGCCGCCGAACGTGCTCCACGCGAGCACCAGCAGGCCGGCACCGAAGGCGACGATCCGCCCGACCGGCCAGGTGTCGCCGCGCCGACGCAGGGCGAGGACGCCGGCCAGATAGAGCGCGCCGGCCATCGCGACGATCAGCATGCCAGCCGCGTCGGCGCTGTAACCGGTCAGCAGTCGCCACGGCGTCGGTTCGGGCGGCATGGCCTGGCCCAAGAGGGCCGCCGCCTGGTCGACCGGCCCGGTGTCGGTGGGCGGCGGTGACGTTCGGGACAGCGCCACGGCGATGGCGATCGTCGCCCCCATGATCGCCAGCTCCATGACGGCCAGCGAGACGAACGGCCGCCGGATCGACACCTGCTCGCCGCTGTCCGAGGCAGCCGACTCGAAACGGGGCACGGTGTTCCGGCGGTGCAGCCAGCCGAGTCCGCCGAGAACGACGATCGCGGTGGCCTTGGCGACGACGAGCCCGCCGTACGACGAGGTGAACAGGTCGTCCCAGCCGAGCCGTACTCCCGCGTTGATCACCCCTGACGCGGCGAGCAGGACGACAGACCACAACGCGAGCGTCGAGAACCGGGTGACCGCCATGCCCAGCCGCCGGCTGCCCCGGATCGCGACCCAGGTCAGTCCGGCCAGGCCGCCGACCCACAGGCATGCCGCGATCAGATGGACCAGCAGGCTGACGATGGCCAGATTGTGCGAACCGGCCGAGGCCGAGTGGCCGGTCAGGGCCGGTGGGACCACCGCCGCGATGGCCACGAGCAGCACCCACAACGCCTCGGTACTGCGCAGGGCCCAGCGGGCTCCGACGGCGGTCGCCAAGGCCAGGCCGGTCTGCCACAGCGTCGCCTGCCCCTGATCGGTGTCGAACAGGAAGCTGCTCAAGGTGTTGACGGTGAGATCCGAGACCGGGACGCCGAGTACGTCGGACGCCGAGAAGACGCCGTAGGCCATCGCCGAAGCCGCCCAGGCCAGCGCGAACCACGACGCCGAGCGGCTGGCTCGCAAGGCCAGACCGGCGAGCTCGCCAGCCGGCGCCGGCAGCAGCAGCGTCGCAGTCAGCAGCAGACCCACCGTCAGCACGGCACTGATGTCGGCGAGCAGCCGGAGGACGGGCACCGCCCACACCGTCAGGCGACCGGGGTCGGCGATGCTCGACGGTGGCGCCACGCCGTGACCCAGGTCGAGCGCGAGCCACAGGGTGACACCGATGATCAGCGCGATGCCGACCACGCCCATGGCGACGCTCTCCCGAGGCGGCCACTGCCGCTCGACCGCCTCGGGAGTCGACGACTGGCGGGTCGTCACCGGATCAGCGTCTGGCACGCAGCCCCAATCCGACGAGGAGTGCGCCGGCGATCAGTCCCACTCCAGCAACGACGAAGTGGTCGACATGCCGGCTGAAGAAGCCCTCGTCATCGTCGTTGGCCGACGACGACACCGGCTCCGGCGCCGCGCTGTCGCCGGTCGAGCCCGCCGGTGTGGAACCGGCGGACGAGGACGCCGTCGTCACGTCGAAGGTAAGCTCTCCCGATATCGGATGCCCGTCGGCCGAGACGACGCGGTAGGCGACCGTGTACGTGCCCGCCGGGCCGTCCGAGGCGAGCGGCTGGGTCACCGTTGCGCCCAGGACCTCCGGATCGCCCGAGCCGACGTTGGTTCCGTCATCGGCCTTGACCTCGACGAACGCCGGCGAGCCGATCTCCTCGCTGAACTCCAGCTCCACCTGGTCTGGCAGCCGCTGGACCGTGGCGCCGTCCTTCGGATCGGAGCCGGTCAGGGTGGCGTGCGCGGACGCCGGCGGGATCGGCATCGCGACGAGCGCGGCGAGGCCAATGACGAGCCAGGCCGCCAGGCGGGCTCCGCCGATACGTGCTCGGGTCATGGCACTCAGTCTCCCCCCTCGCGACGCCGTCGCACTATGGATGCACCCAGGGCGAGTACGCCGACCACGAAGCCGCCGATCGCGATCGTCCGCGCGAGAGTGTCGTTGTCGTCATCGGCGGCCGAGTCCGCCGAGTCGTCGGACACTGTCAGGGCGACGTCCTCCGCCGCGGCGTCGTGTCCCGCAGCAGCGCCGTCGGCCGTGAGCTCCAGCACCGGCGCCGGGTGCTCCGGCTCGGCACCGTCGGGCGGCGTCGGCTGGGTCCACCGGACCACCTCGCCGTCGCTGTAGGTCTGCACGGCCGGGAACATCAGCGTCGTCGGCTCCTCGGGGAACGGCCCGATCGACAGCTCGAACTCGTCGAACATGTCGGGTTGGATTCCCTGGCCAGGCTCGGCGGTCCAGGTGACCGTCCGCACCGCCTCGGTGAGAGTCAGATCCCCGACCTCGACCGGCTCGGGGAGCTTCGCCTCGTCGATCTGAACCTCCCAGCCGGGGTGCGGCTTGGCCCGCACGCTCGAGAACGGCGTGTCCTCGGGCATCGTGATCTGGACCTTGGTGGTGCTGGCGGTCTCCGACTCCGACGGCACCCGGACCACGACCTTGCCGTAGCCGCCGGGCGCGGCGTCCGTGCTGCTCACGGTGACGTGGGCGGTGGCCGGCCCGGCGGCGCTCGCGAGCGCCACGGTCGCCGCTGCTCCGACCAGGAACAGACGGCGTTGCTTCGTACTCATGAAAGAACCTCTCGTGTCGAGATGAACGCGAAACGCCCGACCCGGCGGTTTCGTCGTGTCACTCGATCACCACGTATTCGTGGTACGTCGGCACTTCGCTTGGTGTGCACGCCATGCAGAGTGCGCCGATACCACGAGAACGTGGTGTTCGTGGGACGCGAGTGAGTCGCCGGTCAGGCCGGAACGGCGAGGGATCTCGATCCGATCGGCGGGCCACGCCGTGGCGGCTCACCGCCGTGCCAGCACCGCGGCATTGGTGCGCGTACGTCCATGACCGGTGCCGGCGCGGTCACACCGGTGGGCAGGACGAACTCCCGAAGCGTCCGCCACACCCGTAGGCCCAGGCTCTCGGCGACTGCCCACAGCAGGTCCTCGCCACGCCGCAGCAGCGCCACCATGACGACAGTGGCGGCAGCGTGACCGAGCAGCATCGTCGCGGCGTGGTGACCGGCGTCGGCGCCGGACCCGGCCGAGAACGACAGGTGCAACACCGACTGCGCGGCGATCAGGACGCCGGTCAGTGACGTCACCGTCCACCGGCCGAAGCTGAAAGCCCACGCGACCAGCGTGGCCGCCGCGAGCATCACGACCAGCGCGGTCTCCGACGGGACGCTGCCCTGGCCGGCGACGTGGCCGGCGAGCGAGACTCCGACGGCGGCCGCGCCGACGCCGGCGCCACGGAGGAGTCGCACCAGACCCCGCGTCGGGTCCAGTGCCTCGGGACGGTCCGGGCCGTGCACAGGCCTAGCGTACGGATCGGCTCGTTTCCGAGCGAGAGTGGGCGGACTCAGCGACGCTTGGCGGCGCTCCGCGAGGCCTTGGTCCGCTGCTTCCACACCTTGACCTGTTCGGCCCGCAGCCGGGCGTCCTTGCGGGCAGCCATCCAGGCCTGCTCACGAAGCAGCTTCCGCCAGCTCTCGAGCCGCCGCGCCGGGAGCGTGCCGGCGTCGATCGCCGCGAGCACGGCGCAGTCGGGCTCGGACTCGTGGCGGCAGTCGCTGAATCGGCACTGCGTCGCCAGCTCCTCGATGTCGGCGAAGGTCGCAGCCAGCCCCTCGTCGGCGTCGAAGAGGCCGACCCCACGCAGTCCGGGGGTATCGATGACGGCGCCGCCGCCGTCGGGCAGCAAGACGAGCTCGCGCCGCACCGAGGTGTGCCGGCCCCGGCCGTCGTCGCGGATCTGCTTGGTCGTCAGGACATCGGCACCCACGAGGGCGTTGACCAGAGACGACTTGCCGGCGCCGGACGAGCCGAGCAGGGCCAGGGTGGTTCCCGCGCCGAGCAGGTCGCGGAGGTCGCCGAGGCCGTCGCCGGTCACCGAACTGCAGGTGAGGACGTCGACGCCGGGCGCCGCCGACGCCACATCGCCCGCGACGTCGGCGGCGTCGGCCGCGATGTCGGACTTGGTGAGCAGGACGAGCGGCGCGGCCCCGCTCTGCCAGGCCACCGCGAGCATCCGCTCCAGCTTGGTCATCGACGGCACCTGGTCGAGTCCGGCGACGATGCCGGCATGGGTCAGGTTGCTCGCGAGCACCTGGCCTTTCGAGTCGGGTGCCGGATCGGCGCGGACGATGCTGCTGCGCCGGGACAGCACGGCCTCGGCGGTCGTACGGTCGTCCGGCCACTGCCGGAGCGTCACCCAGTCCCCCGTACTCGGGGCCGCGGTCGCGTCATGCGCCACCGCGTCCAGCAACTCTCCGCCAAGGCTCGCGCGCATCGGTCCCGTCGTCGTGACGACCGTGCAGACGCCACGATCGACCCGCGACACGCGGCCGACCACATCGGCGCCGCGATCGCGTGCCTCCGCGGCCCAGGCGTCATCCCAGCCCAGCGCCGAAAGCACCCCCGTCGGATCACTCTTCATCGAAGTTTCTGCTCCGTTCCATTCCACGAAGTTGCCAGCATCTATTCGGGCTCTGGGCCGAGCAAGTGCTGACAACGTCACTGGGCGGAACGGTAAGCCGGTTCAGGACCGCTGCGCACCGGGTTTTCGGTCGCGGTCTTCTCGCTGCTTGGCGTCTTCGAGGACTCGCTGGGTCCGTTCGGCGATCTCGTCGTCCATCAGCGCGCCGTCGAGATCCTCGGAATCCTCGCTCACGCCGGCGTCGCGCAACCGCGCCTGCGCCACCCGTTCCCGAAGCCGGCGGACCAGCTCCACCCGCGCTCGTGCCGTCTCGCTGCCGGGATAGATCTGGTCGAACGCGGCATTGAGCGCCGCGCCTATGAGCACGGTGATGGACAGGATGTAGAGCCAGATCAGCACCGCGATCGGCGCCGAGAGTGGCCCGTAGATGGACGACGTGTCGACGCTGTTCTCCAGCACCCACCGCAGCACGTAGCTCAGGCCGATCCAGGCGATCAGCGTGAAAACCGCGCCCGGGAGGTCGTAACGCCAGGGTGTTCGTACCGGGACGGACAGGTGGTAGAGCGTTGTCAGGAACGCGATCGACAACACGATGACGGTCGGCCAGTAGAGCGACTCGACCCAATCGAGCCGGCCGGACAGCTCCTGCTGCACCAGGTCCGGACCGAGCAGGACGAGCGGAACGACGACGACGCCGATGAACAGAGCGACGATGTAGAGCACGAACGACAGGGCGCGAGTACGGACGATGCCGCGGCGGCCGCCGAGGCCGTACATGAGTGTGATGGTGTCGATGAAGACGTGCAGCGCACGGGAGCCCGACCACAACGCGATCACGAAGCCCAGCAAGGCGAACTCGATGCGGCCCTGCAGCACGTCGTTCAAGGTCGGCCGGATCACCTGGTTGACCGTGTCCTGTGTCAGGACGTCGGAGGCGCTGGTCAGGATGTCGGCCTTCAGCTCGTTGATCTGGATGCTGTCGTAGCGGTGGGCGATGTAACCGATCGTGCCGGCCAGCCCGAAGATCAGCGGCGGCAACGACAGGATCGCGAAGAACGCAGCCTCCGCCGCGAGACCCGTGACGCGATAGCGGAAGCAGGCGCTGACCGTCGTCTTGACGAGACGCCACAGCGAACGGCGCACCGACACCCAAGCCTTCGGGTGAGGCACGGCGCCACTCACCGTTTCCCCGGCCATAAGCTCTACCGTAACGACATGGACCCGTTGCAACGTTCAGCGACGAACCAGGTGCCGCCGCTGGCGGGGCACGACGTCATCGCGTCCGACCAGGCGTTCACCGACGCGCTAGGCGCCGCCGGCGGTGCCGAAACCCCCCGGGTCATCGGGTCGCTCGAGGGTCTCGGCCGCCTGGCAGGCTCGCCCGCCGCGCGCGAGCACGCCGAGCTGGCCAACCGCCACGGGCCCGAGCTCGCCACCGTCGACCGCTGGGGAAACCGGGTCGACGAGGTGCGCTTCCACCCGTCGTGGCACTGGCTGCTCGAGCAGGGTGTCCGGGCCGGTCTCCAAGCGGAGCCCTGGACCTCGACCGAGCCGCTCCCCCATCTGCGCCGCGCCGCCGGCTTCTACGTCTGGGCCCAGGTCGAGTCCGGCAACGGCTGCCCGCTGTCGATGACGTACGCCGCGGTGTCGGCGCTGCGGGTCGACGAGGTGCTCGCGAAGGAGTGGGTGCCGGGCCTGACGGCGACGGTGTACGACTTCGGCCTCGCCCCACCGGAGTCGAAGTCGGGACTCCTCGCGGGCATGGGCATGACCGAGAAGCAGGGTGGATCGGACGTACGGGCGAACGTCACCGAGGCGACTCCGGTCGGGGACGACGGCGAGTACCTCCTGCATGGCCACAAGTGGTTCTGCTCGGCGCCGATGAACGATGTGTTCTTGATGCTCGCCCAGGCGCCCGATGGGCTCAGTTGCTTCGTCGTACCACGGGTGCTGCCCGACGGGAGCCGCAATCCGTTCACGATCGTCCGGCTGAAGGACAAGCTCGGCAACCGGTCCAACGCCTCGGCCGAGATCGAGCTCGACGGCACGGTCGCCCGCCGGCTCGGCGACGAAGGCCGCGGCGTCCGGACGATCATCGAGATGGTCGCCGCGACCCGGCTCGACTGCGTCCTCGGCTCGTCGGGTCTGCTGCGCCGGGCCACCGCGGAGGCCGCCTGGCATGCCCAGCACCGCCACGCCTTCGGGCGGGCCCTCGCCGAGCAGCCGGCGATGACCAACGTGCTCGCCGACCTCGCCGTCGAGGCCGAGGCCGCGATCCGGCTCGGGCTGCGGCTCGCCGTGGCGGTCGACCGCCCGGACGACGAACACGAGCAGGCCCTGCGCCGGATCGGCCTGCCGCTGGCGAAGTTCTGGGTCTGCAAGCGGACGCCGTTCGCCGTCGCGGAAGCGCTCGAATGCCTCGGCGGCAATGGGTACGTGGAGGAGTCGGGGATGCCGCTGCTCTACCGCGAGTCGCCGCTGAACTCCATCTGGGAAGGCAGCGGCAACGTCAACGCCCTCGACGTGCTCCGGGCGCTCCGCCGTGAACCCGCCGTCCTCGACGCCTGGCTGCGCGAGGTCGGGGCCGTCCGGGGCGAGGATGCCCGGCTCGACACGGCCGTCACGGACGTGCTGACGATGCTGTCCGACCTCGACGGCATGGAGCAACGGGCCCGCCGCCTCGCGGCCCGGATGGCGACCTGCCTGCAAGCCGCGTTGCTGCTGCGCGACGGCGAGCCCGCCGTGGCCGATGCGTTCTGCGCCTCCCGGCTGGCCGGCGACTGGGGCGGCGCCTTCGGGACACTCCCCTCCGGCATCGATGTCGACGCGATCGTGCGCCGCACGACGCCGGTCGTCTGAGCGAGGCTCCGATGTCACGCCTGCTGGCGGCCTACCTGACCGCGGCCGTGGGAGCCGGAATCGTCGCCGCCGTCACGGTCTTGACGGTCCGGGCCCAGGATCCGGCGCTGGCCGGCGTCGGCCTGGCTGCGGCCGTCGGCGTTCTCGCAGTCCTGACCGTCGACACCCGGTTCGGCATCGGCGGGATCGATCCGGCCTGGTCCCTGATCCTGTTGCTCCGGGGGCGCATCAGCGTCGGCGACCTCTTGCCGCTGTGGGCGGCGCAGGCCGTCGGTGCCGTGGCACTCGGAGCGCTGGCGCGGTGGGTCGTCGACGACCTCCGGCAGTGGTCGATCGTCGAGCAGCCCGGCATCGCACCGGCGGCCGTCGTGGTGGCGCTGGTCGCGCTCGTCGGCGCGTGGGTCGCCCTCGCCGTCGACGGTCGGCGAGCTCCGGCGCCGGCGGCCGGGCTGCCCGCGCTCGCCGCGTCCGCGGCGCTGCCGCCGACCTTCGCCGCGGCCGCCAATCCGGCCGCACTCTTCGCCCTCGGCGTCGCGGGTGTCGCCGAGTGGGACTACGTGTTCTTCGTCACGCTCGCGGCCTTCGGCGGCGCCGTCGCCGGGGCGCTGACCGCGCCGTTGCTTCTGGTCACGCAGCCCGACCCCAACCCCTGATCACAGCCGCTCGAGGACTCGGACGTCTCGATATTTGGTACGGCGTTCCACATGTTGGTCTAGGACCTTGGCAGCAGCGGAAATCGGTCGGAAGACTGACGGCCATGACTGCTGCAGAGAGCACCCACCTCGTGGCCCGACGCCACGTGGACTTCGGGCGCGTACGCAGCATGATGTGTCACTCGGCCTGAGCCAGCCCGCCTTCCGCTGAGCGTGCGGCACCCCGTCGGCCCTGATCCCGAATTTTCGGTTTCGTCGCCTGTGCCCATGCCTCGCTGACTCCGAGGACACCGATGACCATCACCAGCTCGACCGGCACAGACTCCGATACCCGCGCGTCGCGGCCGGCTCCACGACCGCGACGCAAGCGGGGCGAAGGACAATGGGCGCTCGGCTATCTGGAGCCGCTCAACCCCAACGAGCAGGTCAAGAAGGACGACGACGCGCTCAACGTCCGGGCCCGGATCGAGAACATCTACGCGCAGCGCGGCTTCGACGCCATCGACCCCGCGGACCTACGCAATCGCTTTCGCTGGTGGGGTCTCTACACGCAGCGCAAGCCCGGTGTTGACGGCGGCAAGACCGCCACGCTGGAGCCGGAGGAGCTCGAGGACTCGTACTTCATGCTCCGAGTACGGGTCGACGGTGGGCAGCTCGACCTGGCTCAGCTGCGCGCCGTCGCCGACGTCTCGAGCACGTACGCCCGCGACACCGCGGACCTGACCGATCGGCAGAACATCCAGCTGCACTGGGTCCGGGTCGAGGACATCCCGGCGATCTGGGACCGTCTCGAAGCGGTTGGCCTCTCGACCCAGGAGGCCTGCGGCGACTGCCCACGGGTGATCCTGGGCAGCCCGGTCGCGGGGATCGCCCGCGACGAGATCATCGACGGCACCTGGGCGATCGAGGAGATCAAGTCCCGTTTCATCGGCGACCCGGCGTTCTCCAACCTGCCCCGTAAATACAAGACCGCGATCACCGGCCACCCGAGTCACGACGTGGAGCCGGAGATCAACGACATCGCGTTCGTCGGCGTCGAGCACCCCGAGCACGGGCCCGGCTTCGACGTGTGGGTAGGCGGCGGCCTGGCGACGAACCCGAAGCTGGCCCAGCGGCTCGGCGCCTGGGTGCCGCTCGACGAGGTCCCGGACGTCTGGGCCGCCGTCACGAGCACCTTCCGCGACTACGGCTACCGCCGACTGCGTTCGCGGGCCCGGCTGAAGTACCTGATCGCCGACTGGGGCACCGAGAGGTTCCGCCAGGTCGTCGAGGACGAGTACCTCGGCCGCAAGCTGATCGACGGGCCGGCACCGGACGTGCCCGACGAGCCGGGCGACCACATCGGCGTCCACGAGCAGGTCGACGGCCGCTACTACCTCGGCGTCGCACCGACCGTCGGGCGGATCAAGGGATCGTTGCTGTCGAAGCTGGCCGACGTCGTCGAGGCCCACGGCGGTGGCCGGGTACGCACGACGCCGCAGCAGAAGCTTCTCGTCCTCGACGTCGAGGAGTCGGCGATCGAGCCGCTGATCGCCGACCTGGCCGAGATCGGGTTGTACGCCAACCCGTCGCAGTGGCGGCGCAACACGATGGCCTGCACCGGCATCGAGTTCTGCAAGCTGGCCATCATCGAGACCAAGGACCGCGCGGCCTGGCTGGTCGACGAGCTCGAACGCCGCGTCCCCGAGCTCGACGTGCCGATCACGGTCAATCTCAACGGCTGCCCGAACTCCTGCGCCCGGATCCAGACGGCTGACATCGGCCTGAAGGGTCAGCTCGTCCTCGACGACGACCGGCGTCAGGTCGAGGGGTTCCAGGTGCATCTGGGCGGCGGACTCGGCCTCGACGCCAAGTTCGGGCGGAAGCTCCGTACTCACAAGGTCACGGCCACCGGCCTCGCCGACTACGTCGAGCGGGTGGTCCGCAACTACCTCGGGGAGCGATCCCAGGGCGAGTCGTTCGCGACGTGGGTCGCCCGTGCCGACGAAAGCGAGCTGCGATGAGCACCCGTTCGGTTCCGTTCCACTGTCCGTACTGCGGCGACGAAGACCTGCACCCGCACAGCGGGCGGCACGGCGACTGGGAGTGCCGGGCGTGCCTGCGCGCCTTCAGCCTGCACTTCCTCGGCCTGCTCGCCCCGCAGGCCGAGACCGACCACGACCTCGTGTCGACCGAAACGGATCCACGATGACCACCACCGCTGACACCAGCGCCTCACTCCGGCAGCGCGAGGGTCTGCGCCGGGACGCCGGCGAGCTGCGCGAGCTGGCCGCCGTCCACGGGCCGGAGCTCGAGCTCGCTCCCGCCGAGGCCATCATCGAGTGGACTGTGACGACGTTCGGCGATCGGTTCTGCATCACGTCGTCGATGGCCGACGGCGTACTCGCGCACCTGGCCTCTCGCGTCGCGCCCGGGATCGACCTCGTCTTCCTCGACACCGGCTATCACTTCGTGGAGACGATCGGCACCCGCGACGCGATCGCGGCCACCCTGCCGGTCAACGTCATCACGGTCGAGCCGCAGCTCAGTGTCGAGGAGCAGGACACCGCCAACGGCAAGGACCTGTTCAGCCGCAACCCGGACCGCTGCTGCTTCATGCGCAAGGTCGAACCGCTGATCCGCGGGCTTGCGGACTACGACGCGTGGGCGACCGGACTGCGCCGGGAGGAGACCCGCAGCCGGGTCATCACGGCGGTGGTCGGCTGGGACGACCAGAAGCAGAAGGTGAAGGTGTCGCCGCTGGCGCGCTGGACCCAGGACGACGTCGACCGCTACATCGCCGAGCATGACGTCCTGGTCAACCCCTTGCAATACGACGGCTACCCGTCGATCGGCTGCTGGCCGTGCACCCGCCGGGTGGCGCCGGGCGACGACCCGCGAAGCGGCCGGTGGACCGGCTTCCAGAAAACCGAATGTGGCATCCACACCGATGTTGGGAGGTCCGCCTCATGACAGCACCCGCCCTGGTGGCGCTGGCGCACGGGAGTCGCGATCCGCGCTCCGTCCAGACCGTCACCGCTCTGACCGACATCGTGGCGGGCATGCGTCCCGACCTCCGAGTCGAGCCGGCCTTTCTCGAGTTGTCGGCGCCGCTGCACTCCGACGTCATCGACCGACTGGTCGCCGAGGGCTACGACGAGATCGTGCTCGTACCGCTGCTGCTGACCGAGGCCTACCACGCCAAGGTCGACGTGCCCGCCGCGGCCGACGAGGCGATGCGCCGGCACCCTGGGCTGCAGGTCCGGGCCACGCCGGTCCTCGGCCTCGAGTCGGCGTTCCTCGACATCCTCGACCGCCGGCTGCGGGCCGCGCTGTCGGAGCGCCGGGTACGCGAGCTCGACGCACTGGTGCTCGCGTCGGCCGGGTCGTCGAACCCGATGGCGAACGCCTCGATCGGCCGCCTGGCCCGGACCTGGGGCCAGCGGCACCGGCTGCCGGCGCTGGCGGCGTTCGCGTCGACCTCGCCGCCCACGACGGCCGAGGCGATCCGCGACTTCCGGCGCGACGGCCGCCGGCACATCGCCGTGGGGTCCTTCTTCATCGCGCCGGGATTCTTGTCCCAGCGGGCCGAGGAGCTCGCCCTCGAGGCCGGCGCGGTCGCCGTGTCGGATCCGCTGGGCGCCGATCCGGTCATCGCGCGCACCATCCTCGCCCGCTACGCCGTGGGCGCCGTCGAGCTGGTGCCGATCCCAGCCTGAGTCGCACCGCCCCAGCACTGGGAGGACCCCGCTTGCGACGACGCGCTGGCGTGTCGCGCCATTGGGGTCCTCCCAGTGCTGGCATCAGCGGGGTCGGACGATGAGCTCTCCGGTCAGGGGACCGATCGCCACCTGATAGGTGCCCGGCTCCCAGCGGCGGACCTTGAACCTGGTGTCCTCGGTACGGCCGGGCTGGACGGACAGGGACTCCCGGTCCGCGACCTCGCCGTCGACTCGCAGCACCGCGACGAACCGGCCCTTCAGGTCGCCGATGTTCTTGAGTTCGGCGGACACGGTGGCGTCGTGGCCGGATCGTACGACCGAGGGCGAGACGTCCAGGTCCGAGTACGCGAGGCGAACGGCCGGTGCCCAGGGTCGCCGGTCGTGCACGAAGACGTCCAGCGTCTGGTTGGTGTCGCCGGCCTCGACGGTGGAAGCGTTGGTGTGGAACGCCACGATCCGGCCGTCGTCGCTGATCGCTCCACCGCTCGCTCCGAAGGCCGTCGCATCACCGTCGACGGCCTCCGACGAGCGCTCGATGGTGTCCTCTCGACGGTCGAGCACGAAGACGTCGTCCTGACCGTTGATGTCACCGGCCACCAGGTTGGTGGCACCGCTGGTGAAGACGAGGAAGCGCGCGTCGGCACTGAACGAGGCATCCGAGGAGTTGTCGTTGCCCTGCACACCGTCGGCGGCCACCGACACGCGCTCGGTCGTACGGTTCCGGCGATCGCGGATGAAGATGTCGGATCGAGAGTTGGTGTCGCCGGGGACGAGCTCGGCGGCGCCGCTCTGGAACGCGACGTAACGGCCGTCGCCGCTGATCGCGGGGGCGGACGAGGCCCGGCGGGTGCCCTGGGTCCCGTCGGTGGCGATCGACACGCGTTCGGTGGTCTCGTTCCGGCGATCGTGGACGAAGACGTCGGTCTGACCGTTCGTGTCGCCGGCCACCAGGTTCGAGGCCGAGCTGTCGAAAGCGACGTAGCGGCCGTCCGCGCTGATCGAGGGGAACGCGGCCTCGCTGTCGGACTCGCCGCGGTCGGTCGTGATCGAGACGCGCTCGGTGTCGCCTCTCCATCGGTCGTGGACGAAGACGTCGCCCTGACCGTTGGTGTCCCCTTCGACAAGGGTGGAGGCCCAACTGGAGAACGCGACGTAGCGTCCGTCGTCGCTGATCACCGGCGAGGAGGACTGGTCGTTGCCTTCGGCGCCGTCGGACCTCACCGACACGCGCTCGGTCTCACCGGTGACGCGGTCATGGACGAACACGTCGATCTGCTGGTTGGTGTCGCCCGGCACCAAGTTCGAGGCAGCGCTCATGAACGTGACGTAGCGGCCGTCCTGGCTGATCGACGGCGCCGACGACCCGAGATTGCCCTCGGTCCCGTCCGACGCCAGCGACACGCGCTCGGTCTCCCCGGTGAAACGGTCGTGGACGAACACGTCGTGACCGCACGGGCGCAGCATGCCGCAGTCGTTGCCGTTCGTGTCGCCCGGCACCAGGTTGGAGGCGACGCTGTAGAAGGCGACGTAGCGACCGTCGGAGGTGACCGACGGGTCCACCGAGAAGTCGTCGCCCTCGGCGCCATGGGTGCCTACGGACATCCGTACCCGCTCCGGCAGCACCAGGTGCGGTCGTTGCGATGACTGTGCCGAGGAGACCCGGACGTCGGCCGACTCCGAGTGGGGTAGCCCGGGCGCGCTTGCAGCCACCTGATAGTCGCCTTCGGGCACATCGCGAATGGTGAAGGTTCCGTCGCGGGTCGTGGTGGCGGACAGCTCCACGGGTACGTCGAGCACCTCCACGGTCGCGCCGGGAACCGTCGATCCGGTGGGACCGTACGTGACCTTGCCCCTGATGACGCCCCGCGGCAGCAGGGTCAGGGCAGCGTCGACCTGGGTGAACCCGTCGGCCGCCACGACGATGCCGTCGACAGTACGAACCTCGTACCCGAACTGCGAGACCTCGAGACCGTAGGTCCCGGCCGGCATGCGCATCTCGAATCGCCCGGCCTCGTCGGTTCGGGTCGTCCGGCCGGTGTCGAGCCGGGTGACGACCGCGCCAGCGAGGGGCTGGCCGGAGCCGGCGTCGGTCACGGTGCCGGTGACGCCGCTGTCCAGCGCGGCCTCGGTGACCGCGGCGTAGGCGTCGATGCGGCCCCATCCGAAGCGGGCGTTGGGTCGCTCGGCGCCGTGCCGGTCGTCCCAGACCGAGGTGCCGGCCAGCGCGTCCGCCGCCTCGTCGACGCTGATGTCGGGCTCCGCTTCGAGCATCAACGCCACCGTCCCGGCGACGTGCGGGGTCGCCATCGACGTACCGCTGTTCGGGCCGTAGCTCCCGCCCGGCAAGGCGGAGATGACGTCGACTCCCGGCGCCGAGACGTCGGGCGCGACGAAAGTGTCGGGCCACTCCGCGGGCGGATCCACCCAGTCGGACTTGTGGACGACCTCGCCACAGGAGAACGGCGCCACGTTGTCGTCGCTGTCGGTCGCGCCGACGGAGAACGCCTCGTAGACGTTGCCCGGAGTGTTGGAGCTGTCGGGCGCGCAGTTGTTGCCGATCGAGAACGCCGGGAAGATCCCCGCCAGGTACATGTTGCGAGTGGGCTCGATGAACTCGGAGAAGTGGCCCTCGGCCCCCAGCGACATGTTGACCACGTCCGCGGGTGCTCCGGCCGGATTTCCCTCGGCATCGAACGGAGCCAGCGCCCACTGCATGCCGGCGACGACCTGGGCGAACGAGCCCGTGCCGGCCGGGAGCACCAGGCCGGCCATCAGAGCCGCGCCGGGGGCGACCCCGATCTGGGTGCCGGACGCGTTGCCGCCGACGACCGTGCCGGACACGTGGGTGCCGTGCGCCTCGCTGTCGTACGGGGCCGAAGGGATCGGCTCCCCGGTCTCGGAGAACTCCATCCAGCCGCCGGGGTACGCCGGGTCGGCCGGGTCGTCGGTCGCCAGCTTCCCCGCGATATCGGGATGACTGGCGTCGACACCGGTGTCGAGTACGGCGACCCGCACACCCGTGCCGGTGACGCCGAGCTCACTGTGGATGTCGTCCGCGCCGATCTTCTCGATCCCCCAGGTGGACTCCCCTTCGGCCTGCTGGGTCGGAGCGGCCGGGCTCGGAGAACTCGTCGTCGACACGCTGAAGTTGGGGATGATCCGCTCCACGCGATCGAACGCGGTCAGCTCCCGCAACGTCTCGGGCTGCAGCCGGGCCAGGATCATGTTGTTGATCCAGAACGTGTTGAGCACCTGGTCACCGCTGTCCCGGATCGCATCGACGACCGGCGACTGGGACGAGCGCGCCGAGGACCTGAGATCGGTCGCGACCCGCCGAGCCGGGGACTCCGAAGGTGTGCCGGGATCGTCGGCGAGGATCACGACCGCTTCGACCCGGTCGCCATCTGCCGTCGCCCGCTTGAGGTCCGGACCCAACTCGCGGTCGATCTTCGCCAACTGGACCTGATCGCCTGGCGGGTCGGCCGCACCGACATCGGCCTGCGTGGGCAACGCCGACAGCATCGCGACGACCAGACCGACGAGCGAGAGTGCTGCCACGAGCCAACGCCACGAGCCACGCGTTCGGGGGACGGTCACGGTCGGCCTCCTCGGTACTGGTGCGCCCAAGGCGTGGCCGGTAGGCGTGAGGAGCCGATCGGCGGATCGCCGCGCACAGATCTCTAGCGGGTGACCGCAGCATCACGCCCTGGCGGAACGCGAGTCAACGCTTCAGACTGGCCACTTGATGGCTTTGCTCACAAGTGGACATGGGGTCGGACGATGACGGTGCCGAAACACGGACTGCTGACCGCGCTCGGAGTCGACGCCGCGACGGAGGAGCTCTACCGCGCGCTTCTGGTGCGGCCGGGATCGACCCTCGCGGACCTGCGAGAAGCGACCGGATTCGGGCCCAAGCGACTGCGCCGGCTCCTCGACGTGCTCGAACGCCAGGCCATGGTGACCCGGCGGGGCGGGCACCCGGCGCGCTTCCAGCCGACGCCGCCCGACATCGTCATCGACGCGCTGGCCAGCGCCCGTGAGCACGAACTGGACCAAGCCCGGCTCGCCGCCCACCAGCTGACCGCGCTCCTCCAGACGCCGGCCGAGCAGTTGCACGTCACCGAGCTCGTCGAGATCCTCACCAGCCCGACGGCGGTCGCCGAGCGGTGGACGCAGTTGCAGACCGCGACCCGCACGACGCTCGATGTCTTCGACCGGCCGCCGTACGCCCAGACGGCGTCCGAGGAACACGAGCCGCTCCAATCCGAGCTCCGCCGGCGCGGCGTCGTGACCCGCGGGATCTACGACGAGGACGCCCTCAGCTATCCGGGAACGATCGATCATCTCCGGCACGTCACCATGCCCGACGAGGTCGGCGTCCAGCAGGAGCAGGCGCGGGTCGTGAGCCGGCTCCCGATCAAGATGGCGCTGTTCGACCGCCGCACCGCGCTCGTGCCGCTCACCGGTCCGATCGAGGGCGATGCCATCGACGCGGGTGTCGTGGTGCATCGCTCGGCGCTTCTCGACGCGCTGCTCGACCTCTTCAACACCTACTGGCATCGGGGTACAGATGTGGTCATCGAGGACGGCCAGGTCGCCACGAGCGGCACCCGTACGGACGACAGCACGATCCTCACGATGCTGGCCGGCGGGCTGAAGGACGACGCAATCGCCCGGGCCCTCGGGGTGTCGACCCACACTGTCCGCCGTCGGGTCTCGGACATCAAGCAACGCATCGGTGCCACCACCCGATTCCAGGCCGGGCTCGCCCTCGGTCGGCAGGGTGCCATGACCCTCGACGGTGACGGGCTCGGCGACCGAGCGTCCCTGTCGTAGCGCTCGGCTAGCGTCAAACCCATGGCAGTGCGACGGCTCGAAGGCGAGTCGATGTCGACCGACACGGCGCGGCGGATCGCCTTGGCCGCCCAGGGTTTCGCCGATCCGCGGCCGTCCGGGCGGGTCGACGTCCGGCACGTACGCCGCGTGGTCGATCGGATCGGGGTGCTCCAGCTCGACTCGGTCAACGTGCTCTGCCGGTCGCACTACCTGCCGGTGTTCGCGCGGCTCGGCCCCTATCCGCGATCGCTCCTGGATCGGATGGCGTGGGGCGCCGGACGGCGCGACCTGTTCGAGTACTTCTGGGGCCACAAGGCGGCGCTGATCCCGCTGTCGTCGTACCCGCTGCTGCGCTGGCGGATGACGGCGGCGTCGCGGCAGGTCTGGGACGGCGAGTTGGACCCGGATCTCGAGGTGCCGTGGGCGGTGGTCGCCGGCATGCGGCGGCTGTCCGACGAGCGGCCCGGCCTGATCGACCAGGTGCGCGCCGTCGTCGCCGACCGGGGTCCGCTCGGCGCGGGCAGTGCCGACCCCGACGGCCTGCGCCGGGCGGCGTCCGACCCGGATCCCGATCCGACCACCGGCCGGATGTGGAACTGGCAGGACGCCAAGATCGCGATCGAGTATCTCTTCTCCACGGGCGAGGTGACGATCGCGGGACGCCGCAACTTCGAGCGGCTCTACGACCTCACCGAGCGGGTGCTTCCGGCGGAGGTGCTGTCCCGGCCGGCTCCGGCCGCCGGCGAGGCACAGCGGGAGCTGGTCCGGATCGCCGCTCGGGCCTCCGGGGTCGCGACGGCCCGCGAGCTGTGCAGCGCGACCGGCAAGGGCTACATCACGCTTCCCAAGAACGTGGGCGAGCGGCGGATCGCCGAGCTGGTCGCGGCCGGTGACCTGGTTCCGGTCCGGGTCGACGGCGTGACCCAGCAGAGCTACCTGTGGTCGGAGGCTCGTGAGCCGCGTCGCCTGCCGGCTCGGGCGCTGCTGTCACCGTTCGACTCGCTGATCTGGAACCGCGACCGGACCGAGCGGCTGTTCGGCTTCCACTACCGGATCAGCATCTACACACCGGAGGCCCAGCGCGCACACGGCTACTACGTGCTGCCCTTCCTGCTCGGCGATCGGCTGGTGGCCCGGGTCGATCTCAAGGCCGATCGGAAGGCGGCTGCCCTTGTCGTCCCGACGGTCCATGTCGAACCCGGCGAGCCGGTCGACGAGGTCGCGACGGAGCTGGCCGCCGAGTTGCGGCTCATGGCCGGCTGGCTCGAGCTCGACGATGTGGTGGTCTCTGGCCGAGGCGATCTCGCCCCGGCGCTCACAGTGGCGCTTGCGCACCCGTGAGCGTGACGCTTCTGCGGCTCCGCGCCCAGATTGTTCGCGGAAACGTCACGCTCAGCGGCGGTCGGACGGCGAGGGGCCGCCGCGGCTGACCGCCCGGGTGGCGACGAGAGCGCCATGCCGGACGGCGCGTTCGAGCTCCCAGCGCCGGGCGGCGAAGTCCGGCGAGGGCAGCGAGATGGCGACCGAGGCGATGACCGCTCCGGCCGGCGACAGCACCGGCGCCGCGAGGCACGACAACCCGTTCTGGAACTCCCCCACCTCCAGCGCGACGCCGGACTTGCGTACCTGCGCCAGATGCACCTCGAGCGCGGACCGATCGACGATGGTGTTGTCGGTGCACCGCCGCAGCCCGACTCGCGCCAGGTAGCCGTCGCGGTCGTCCGGCGTCATCGCGGCCAGCATCACCTTGCCGAACGCCGTCGCATGCGTCGCCTCGTGGAAGCCCACGTCGAGCACGCGGACCCGCGGCCGCCGCTCGGAGTCGACGACATGGGCGATGACGACGTCGATCTCGCGGTAGACCGCGTAGTACGCCGCCGCGTCGGCCTCGAGATGGAGCCGCCGGATTGCGTCGGCGATCTGGCTCGGCACCTGCAACTGCCGTTCGAGTCCCTGCTCGAGCAGCCGTACGCGATAGCCGAGCGCATAGCGATGCTCGTGGGCCAGGTGGATGACGTAGCCGGACTCGATGAGCGTCGCGAGCAGGTGATAGGTCGACGGCACCGCCAAATCGAGATGGGCGCCGATCTGCTTCGCGGTCACGCCCTCCGGGCTGGCGGCGACGAACTCGATCGCCCGCAGGGCCCGGGACACCGATTGGATCGTGCCGGCAACCGGCGCCTGCGTGGCGGTCGGCTCGGTGTGTGGCGTCACACCGACAGATTCTCGCAGACGGCCGTTGAGTGCAGCCACAGACGAGCCCGCGGCGCCGACGACCTCACCCGGCGGCCGTCCGATCGTGTCGGTAGCGCACGTCCAGCAGCCCGCGACACAGCGCTGCGTTGCCGTCGATGCTGATCCGGGTCGTCCGCGCGAAGCGCAGCTGCGCCGGCAGGTCGAGCTCGGCGATCGGCTCGCCGGCGTCGTCGACGAGCAGCGCAGCGTCGTCGCCGGTCGGCAGGCCCAGCTCGAGCCGCCGACGACAGAGCCGGTCGAGGTCGGGTCCCGGCGGCACGTCACCGAGCGTGGCAGCGGCGAGCTCGGAGACGCGCCAACCCCTCGTCACCAGCCCGGACGCACAACGCTCCTGACCGGCCCGATGCGCCTTGCGCCGGAAGGTCAGCCTCAATTCGGCCAGTTCGTCGTCGGCCAGGCCCGGGAACGAGCCGGCGAACCCCCGGCCCCCCGCGACCCCCGCGTTGATCTCGTCGGACGCGAAGTGATCGATCAGCCGGATCACCGCCCGCTCGACGCCCGGCACCGACATCACCGCGTCATGGGCGTCGGCGACCATGAGGTAGGCGAAGTTGGGAGCGCAGAAGTACGTCGGGAGCCGCAGCTCGACGGTCGCCGTCGCGCCGTCGACCGTCACCGAGGCGACGAAGTCGAGGCTGACGATCGACTCGTCCAGCTCGGGGTCGCGCACCGTGTCGAGCGCCCACCGGATCGCGAGCACCGGATCGGCCGCGACGTCAACGCCCATCAGGCCACCGGCTCCGGCTCGGCGCCGATCGCCCCGGCCTCGGTCTCCGGCAGCCGCAGCTGCTCAGGCACATCGATGTCGTAGAGCCTGGCCAGGTTGAGGCCGAGGATCTTCTTCTTGACGTCGGTCGTGAGTGCCGGGTACTCCGTCATGTCCTCCGGGATGGAGAAGTCGACGAACCTCTCGATCAGCCAGTCCGGGGTCCAGATCGCGTAGTCGCTGGCGAAGCTGATCCGGTCCTCGCCGATCCAATAGAGGAGCTCGCCGACGATCTGGGCGAAGTACCGCGGCCGGGAGTGGATGAACGGCATCGCGACCGCGAGCCCGCCGTACACGTTGGGCTCCTGGGTCGCGATCCAGCAGAAGTCCTCCAGCCGAGGCAACCCGACGTGCTCGACGATGAAGTTGAGCTCCGGGAAGGCCGATGCCACGTCGTCGACGTCGGCGACGTCGAAGGCGTCCCGGTTGAGCGGGTAGATCGTCGGGCCTTTGTGGATATGGATGTTGGTGATGCCGAGCTCCTGGCACTTCTCCAGGTAGCGGTAGGACCAGGGGTCGGTGAGCTTCCAGCCCTTGGACTCGCCCTTCCACTCCGCCGTGTAGAGCTTGACGCCGCGAAGCTGCCAGCGCTCGGCGAGCTCGGCCAGGGCGCTGAGTCCGGCTTCGCCGTCGCGCGGATCCCACGAGCCGTTGGCGATGAACTTGTCGGGGTGCTTCTCGGCGATGGCGCCGTTCTGCTCGGTCGTGTTGAACCCGTTCACGTAGAAGTCGGTGAGGTACGTCGGCTGGAAGATCGCTTTGTCGACGTAGCCGTCCTCGAACAGATCCTTGAGGATCCGCTCCTCCGACTGCGTGAAGAAGTCCTCCTTGGACCACACCTTGTCCTCGGGGCTGAGGTTGCGGTGGTAGTCGTAGAAGCAGTTGATGAAGCCTTCGCCGTAGCGGTTCGCCTGATTCGCCGGTGTGGCGTCCCAGGCGTGGACGTGGCCGTCGACGATGAAGTAGGTGTCGCCGTTCTTGGTGTACATGGGGGCTCCCTCCGTGGGCGATCAGGTGGTGAGAATCGCGCGACCGCCCGGAACCCGCCCTGCGTCGAGGTCGTCCAGTGCGCGCAATGCGTCGTCGAGGTCGTACTGCCGGGTCGACAGCGTGACGTCGCCGGTGGCAGCCAGCCGCATCAGGTCGACCAGGTCGTTGTAGGACCCGACCAGGTTGCCGACGACGCTGATCTCGCGCGAGATCATGTCGATCGTCGGGACGTCGACCTTGCCGCCGTAGCCGATGACGAAGTACGACCCGGCGTTCTTCGTCATCGCGACGCCTTCGGCCTCGGTGCCGTGCTCACCGACGAAGTCGAGCACGATCTGGGCGCCCGACCCCTTCGTCAGCTCCAAGACCGTGTCGACCTGGCTGCCGTCGCTCAGCACGGTGTTGTGGGCTCCGAGCGCCTTGGCCTTCTCGAGGACGTCGGGCGACTTGTCGACGACGGTGACCTGCGCCGCCGTCATCGCGAGTAGGCACTGCAGGCCGATGTGGCCGAGGCCGCCCGCGCCGATCTGGACGACGTCGTCGCCCGGATGCAGCTCTGCGCCCGCCTTGCGGACCGCGTGGTAGGCGGTCAGACCGGCGTCGGCGAGAGCGGCGACGTCGGCCGGATGCAGTCCGTCGTCGAGCTTGACGACGGAGCGGGCCGACGTACGCAGCAGCTCGGCCATGCCGCCGTCGCGGTTGATCCCCGGGAACTCCGAGTCGGCGCAGTGGACGTCGTCGCCGAAGCGGCAGGCCCGGCACAGACCGCAGGTGACGAGCGGATGCAGGATGACCCGATCGCCCTCGGCGACCGTCCCGACCGCGTTGCCGGTCGCCACGATGGTGCCGGCGTTCTCGTGACCGATGACGTACGGCAGCTGGACGCCGCTCTTCTCGGCCCACTGGCCCTCGATGATGTGGAGGTCGGTGCGGCAGACGCCGGCGGCGTCGATCTTCACGAGGACGTCGAACGGGCCCTCGATCATGGGCTCCGGGATGTCGTCGAGGCTCGGGGGCTTGTTGTATTCGTGGACGCGAACCGCCTTCATCGCGGGCCCTCCTCGCCACGGGGATAATGCTCCGATCGTGCGAGACGGTGCCGGGGATGAGAATGCCGGTTCTCACCCTTAGATAACGACACCGTTACCGCCCGTGACGGCCTGCCGTCCACGCCGTACGCCGGCGGACCGAGGACAATGCGTCGGGGCTTTGTCACGAGAGGAGCGAGGTCGCCGGCATGCCGATCTCCGTTGTCGGACTGCAGGGGTTGTCGACGCGTGGGCCGATCCCGGTCGTGTCGCCGCTGGTCGAGATGGGCTCGGCGCTGCACGTACTCGCCGACCCGTCGCACCATCAGGCGGACGGCTGGGCCGCGGACCTGCGATCCGGCCTGGATCCGGATCTGGCCCGACGGACGTCCGCCTGGGCCTGGACCAGCCAGGCGATCCGGGCGGCGCCCTTCCTCACGCCGTCGACGGCGGTGTTCGGGGCCGAGCTGGAGCGGCTTCAGGAACTGCCGCCGGAGCGGCTCGCGACCCAGTTGCTCCGGCCGATCTCACGCACCGGCGACCTGGCAACCGCCCGCCGCTGGTCCAGATCCCGCGATCCGGCCGTGACCGAGCGAGTGGAGACGCTGATCGAGCGGCCCGCAGACGGTGCGGCGGCGTTCCTGGACTTCCTCGCCGAGACCTGGACCGCCTGGTTCGAGGCCGAGTGGCGACGCGCCGAGCCCGGCATCCGGTCCGCGACCCGCCGATTCAGCCGCCGCGTCACGACGACTGGCAGCGTCGCCAAGGCACTGGCCACCCTCGACCCGGCGATCGCGGCCGGTGCCACCGGCGGCGGCGTCACGATCGCGAAGGTGCAGAACGCGCGTCACGACGTGACGAACCGCGGTCTGGCGGTGGCGCTGAGCCAGTTCGTCTGGCCGCACGTCTACGTCGCGAACGTGGCCGGCCAGCCGCTGCTGCTGATCTGCCCGGCCGAGCCGCGCGACCGCCCCGGCGCACTCGACACCGTCCCGGAGGTGATGGCGCGGCTGGCCGCACTCGCCCACGTGGGCCGGCTCGAGGTGGCTCGCGCGATCGCGACCGAGCCGCGGACCGCCGGCGAGATCGCGGCCCTGTGGCGCATGGACGCGACACTGGTCAACCGGCACCTCCGGGCCCTGGCCGCCGCGGGGCTCGCCCGGCCGACCCGGCGCGGCCGGTTCGTGCAGTACGGCTTGGACCTCGATGCCGTACGCGGACTCGGCGACGAGGTCATGGTGCTCCTGCTGCGCTGACCGTACTCGCCCGACGAGATCCCCGCTCGAGTTCCGACTGTTGGCGTGAATGTTGAGGCGTCGACACCAACGCCAAGTCGGAACTGTTGGCGTGAAACCGGACCCCCGGCGCGAAGTTGGTGCGACCTCGCGCCAACGCCTCCGGGCCGAAGGTGAGCGCCGGCGGCCGCACGAACTGTTGGCGTGAAACCGCACCCCCGGCCCGAAGTTGGCGCGACCTTGCGCCAACACCTCCGGGCCGAAGGTGAGCGCCCCGCGGCCGCGGGAAATCGAGGGGCGAGGGCTGACCGGATTCGTCAGTCCAGTGGTCCGGGCGGGACCCGCCAGTGACGCTGGGCGCATGACGACAACCCTGATGTTGCCGATGGATGAGGCCGTCCATCGCATCCAGACCGACCACGACATCCTGCTGCGCCGACTCGAGGGCCGGTCCCCGGAGGAGCTCTCCGCGGACTACCAGGTCGCGTCCGGCCCACTGGGCGACTTCTGCGAGTCGCTGCACGACCTGCTGGCGCATGTGTTGATGTGGGACGAGATCAGTCTCGCCGTCCTCACCGAAGCCCGGGCCGGACGCGAGCACTGGAGCGTCGACCCGCGCTGGGAGACCGCCGAGGCCGGCCGGGCGCTGAACCGGTCCGGTGTGCTCGCCGGTCGCGAGCTGCCGGCGTCCATGCTGATGCATCGGCTCCTGAGCGCCCGCGACGCGCTGCTGACCGAGGTCCAGAGCTACCCCGAGGCGCAGTGGCAGGCCGCCGAAGATGACGGCGAGCGGTCCGGCGTCGGCGCCCTCGTGCAGCATGCGATGACCGTGCCGGGCAAACCGGCGTACGTCCACGCCGCGATCCACCTCGACGAGCTCGGCTGGCTGCCCGCATGATGCCGCCGGACAGCCGCGTCGTCGAGGACGCCCGCTTCGCCGCCGAGACCGACGCGCTGCTCGACCGGCTCGGCAACCAGGAGGACGGCATCCCCTACGACGAACTGGTCGCAAGCCGGGTCAGTCCCCCGGATCCCGAGTTCGCCGGCATCCCCGAGCCACGATCCCGCCAGGTCGACCTCTTCCTGCCGCTGCGCGGCGGACCGCGCCGGGTCCGGCTCTATCGCGGCGGCGAGGCGGACCGTCAGCAGCTCATCCTCTGGCTGCACGGCGGCGGCTTCGTCGGCGGCTCGATCCCCGACATCGCCACAGTCTGCGCGGGCATCGCGGTCCGCGCCGAGGCCACGGTCGTGTCGCTCGACTACCGGCTGGCGCCGGAGCATCCGTACCCCGCCGGGCTGCACGACACCTACGACGCGATCCAGTGGCTGCTTCGCCACGGCGACGTGATCGGCGGCGACGGCGCCGTGGCAGCCGGCGGCCAAAGCGCCGGTGCCGCCCTCGTCGCCGGCGCCTGCCTACTGGCCCGCGATCGGGGTGAACCGCTGCCCGCGCGGCAGATCCTGTGCTATCCGTCGCTGGACTTCGGCAACGCCACGGAGTCGCGTCGGCTGTTCGACGGCGTCTTCCTCACGGCGAGCGGCGACGAGTGGATGCGCGAGCAGTATCTCGCCGGCCATCCCGTCACGCCGTACGCGGCACCGCTGCGCGCCGAGCGCCTGGCCGACCTGCCCCCGGCCCTCGTCATCGGCGCCGGCCGGGACCCCCTGCGGGACGACGCCCGCGAGTACGTACGACGGCTTCGCGGCGACGGGGTCGACGCCGATCACGTGGAGTACGCCGACACGATGCATGCCTTCCTCAACTTCCCGGGCGTTCTCTCGGCGGCGCACCACGCGATCGACCTGATCGGCGCGGATCGAGCCGCCCTGGCTCCAGTCAGCGGTGGTGCACGGAGACCAGCCTGAACACCTCGCTGCCGCCGGACAGATCCTTCTCCTTGACGATGCCGAGTCCGGGTCCGTAGATCTTCATCGACACCACCCGCGGCTCCAGCCGGGTCCATTCGAGGCTACGCAACGAGCGCTTGACCGTGCCGTACGGGACCTCGGTCTCGAAGCCGCGCTGCACCAGCCACGCCTGATCCTCCGCGTGGCCGCGCCAGAGCTCCTGACGGAAGGCGTCGGTCGGCTTCGGGCGCGCCGGCATGATGATCCCGGCGACGGCGCCCCGCTTGCCGGCCTGCCACGATCCCTCGTGGCTCTCGAGATTGCCATGCTCGTCGTAGCTGGCTGTGCCCTCGCCGAGGTACCAGATGTTGCCCCGGGCGTCGGCGGCGTACCAGTCGCGGGTCTTCTCGGCGAGCGTGCCGTCGGCGCGCCGTACGACGTCCTTCACGACGGTCGCCCGAATGCCCAGGATCAGCTTCTTACGATGCGTCACGCGCACCACCTCGCGGAGGTGCTCACCCTCGTCGGTCCCCCGCAACCGGAACACCGTCCCGGGCTTCAGTGGGAAGTACGGGTTCGGCCTGGGCCGGTGGAAGTTCGCACTTCGGAGCTCCGGCTCGAGCGACCGCGCGCTGCCGCCCCGGTCGGCACTGTCATGACCCTGGCTCTGCCGGGATGCGTTCGCCGCGACGACCACTCCCACCGCGAGGACTGCTGAGAGACCGATCGCTGCCATCGTCTTGCGGCGCATGGTGGACAACATCCCAGCCGGACGCTGAACCCACCCTGAACCACGGCCAGCCCTCAGGACTTCGTGCTGAGCACGTCCGCGAGGTCGAACTTGACCGGCTCCTCGAGCTGCTCGTAAGTGCACGACTCGGGCTCACGGTCGGGACGCCACCGGACGAACTGGGCGGTGTGCCGGAACCGGATGCCCTCCATGTGGTCGTAGCGCACCTCGACGACCCGCTCGGGGCGGAGCGGGACGAACGACAGATCCTTGCCGGTGTTCCAGCGGCTGGTCTCACCGGCCCGGGGGGTACGCGCGCCCTCCTCCTGCCGCGCCCACGCCCACGGATGCTCGTCGAACGTCGTGACCAGCGGCTGCAGCTCGTCGAACAGCTCCTTGCGCCGGGCCATCGGGAAGGCACCGATCACGCCGACGCTGGCCAGGTCGCCGTCGTCGTTGTAGAGGCCGAGCAGCAGAGACCCGATCCGGTCCGGCCCGCTCTTGTGGACCCGGTAGCCGGCCACGACGCAGTCGGCGGTGCGCTCGTGCTTGACCTTGAACATCGTGCGCTTGTCGGGCAGGTAGAGACCGTCGAGCGGTTTGGCGATCAGCCCGTCGAGGCCGGCGCCCTCGAACTGGTGGAACCACTGCTCCGCAAGATCACGGTCGGTCGTCGCCGCCGTGACGTGGACCGGCGCCCGCGCGGACGCCAGCGCCTTGACCAGCGCCGACCGCCGCTCGGCGAACGGGATCTGGGTGTAGTCGGTGTCGTCGAGCGCGAGCAGGTCGAACGCGACGAAACTGGCAGGCGTCTGTTCCGACAGCAACCGCACCCGGCTCTCGGCAGGGTGGATCCGCTGCTGCAAGACCTCGAACTCCAGGCGGTCGCCCGACTCGCCGATCACGATGATCTCGCCGTCGACCGCGCACCGCTCCGGCAGGTTCTGGAGTACTGCCTCGACCACCTCGGGGAAGTACCGGGTCATCGGCCGCTCCTTGCGGCTGCCGATCTCGACCTCGTCGCCGTCGCGGAAGATGATCGACCGAAAACCGTCCCATTTGGGTTCGAAGCTCAGGTTGCCGTCGGGGATCTGCTTGACTGCCTTCGCCAGCATCGGTGGGACTGGCGGCATGACCGGAAGACGCATGGCGCCATTGTCACCGATCGGCGTCGTTCGTACGCTTGAGGCAGGAGCGTGATGCTCATGTATGACGTGGTCCTACTGATCGAGCGCCAGCTCACCGAGCTTGATGCGCAGCAGGTGGCCAGCCTGCACGAAGACATCGAGGACACCGTGGGCTATCACGTGGTCATACCGGTCGAAGAGGCCGCCGCCCGCATGGAGAGCTCGATGGGCTCGCTCCTCGGGCCGGAGTTCGTCCCGCCGACCGCACCCATGACCGGCGAGGAGCTCGTACGCCTGCAGAACGAGTGCGAGGACTCGGCGCGCCGCAGCATGGAGGCGACGATCGAGCTGCTCAAGGCCACCGGGCACCACGCCGACGGCCGTTGCACCAACCGCGACCCGATCGAGACGCTCGCGGCGATGGTCGAGGAGCACCAGGCGTCCGAGGCGATCATCCTCACCGAGCCGCACGTCGTGAAGGAGTTCTTCCACGTCGACTGGACGTCACGGGCGCGCCGCAAGCTGAAGGTGCCGATCCTGCACCTGCTCGAGCACGAGACGTTCGAGGAGCAGGCCGAGGGCCCGGTGCTCTGACCGCCGCGTCCGACCACACGATTACCACGTTCTCGTGGTAACCAGTCACTCTGCATGGGTTGTACGCCATGCAGAGTGTGCACATACCACGAGAACGTGGTATCGCAACGGGACGGGACGGAGGCGTTGCTGTGACGTATCTCGAGGAGGCGCTGGGCCAGGAGGCTGAGGTGCTGCGGATGGCCCTCGACCTCGATGTCGACGCCGTGGCCGAGGTGCTGCGTGGGTCCGAGCGGGTAAATCTCGTCGGCACCGGCACCAGCCAGCACGCGGCCGAGCTCGGCGCATGGATGCTGCGTCGCTGCGGGCTCGACGCCAGGTGGTGGTCGTCGGCGACCGCGGCTCGTGAGGCCGAGTGGCGGGACCATCCGGTGATCGTGATCTCGCATACCGGTGAGACCGCCTTCGCGCGATCGGTACGCGACCAGGTGCTGCGGACCGGCGCGGCGCCGCTGATCGCCCTGACCGGAGCGACCGCGGATTGGCCGGACGCCCTGCGCGTCGCCCCGCGGGAGAAGTCCGAGACCTACACGCTCAGCTATACCGCCGCCCTGTTGGCGCTCGCCAAGATCGCCGGCCGGCTGGGAGCGCCGGAGTTCACCGACGAGGCGCTGTCCGGCGCGGTGGATGCGGTCGCCGAAGCGGCTGCGGCGCCGCCGCCTGAGGTGTCCGGCGAGGGCGAGGTCGTCGTGACCGGCGCCGGCCCAGCGGCGATCACGGCCCGCGAGGGTGCCTTGAAGCTCCGGGAGGCCGTCCGGGTACGCGCCGTCGGCTACGAAGCGGAGTATCTGCTGCACGGCAGCGCCGTACCCCTGGGAGCCGGCGACGAGCTGATCCTGCTGCAGCCGGCCGCCGATGTGGACGGGCTGGTCGGCGCTGTCGGCGAGGCGGCCGCGGCGGAGGGCATCTCCGTGCACGAGGTGTCGGTCGGAGCCGAGCTGGATCCGGTGCTCGCCCAGCTTCCTCTGACCGTGCGGCTCCAGGCCCTGGCGTCGCGGCTCGCCACCGCCCGTGGTCACGATCCCGACACCGTGATCACTGGTGCCTGGGACGACGATCGACTCTGGTCGGTCGGGGCGCCGGACTAGCCAGGCGACACGCCGGGTCGATCCTCAGCCGAGGAGTCCGTCCGGCCTGCGACAGTGGTCTATGGCCCTCGCTGACCTGAGGGGGGAGCAGGGATGCCGTCGCTGATCGAAGCGGCCGGTGGAGTGCTGTGGCGCCCGGCCAACGGGCGGTTCGACACCGAGATCGCCTTGGTGCACCGTCCGCGCCAGGACGACTGGTCGTTGCCGAAGGGCAAGCTCCACGACGGCGAACCTGCGGTACTCGGCGCGCTGCGTGAGGTCGTCGAGGAGACCGGCTACTCGAGCGCGGTCGGACTGCCGCTCGGCGGCACGCGCTATCGCAAGGGCGGCGTGCCGAAGCGAGTACGTTACTGGGCGCTACGGGCTCGTCAGGGTCGTTTCGTTCCGAACAAAGAGGTCGACGACCTCGTCTGGCTGCCACCCGATGCCGCGAGTCGGTTGGCCCGGAGGCGAGACCGGCCGATCATCGATGCCTTCCAGGCGCAGCACCCGCATCAGGTGTGGCCGCTGCTGCTCGTACGTCATGCCCGGGCGCGGACTCCCGGTGCCTGGCGGGGCAGGGATCGGGATCGGCCGTTGGATGCTCGCGGTCGACAGCAGGCGACGGCATTGGCCCGGCTGCTCGATGCGTACGCCGTCCAGCGCGTGTTGGCCGCTGACCTGCGGCGGTGCCGGCAGACCCTCACTCCGCTCGCGGCCGAGCGCCATGTCGCCATCGAGAGCGAGCCGCTGTTCACCAAGCGGGCGGTCGAGGCGGACCTGGATGCCGCAGTCGAATGTCTGCTGAGCGTCGCGACCGCCAGTGTGCCGACGGTCGTCTGCGCTCAGCGATCCGTGGTGATGCGGCTGCGGCAGGGCGTGGCGGCGGTCTTCGGCGATCGGCACCCGCCACGGTCCGGTGTGCCCAAGGGCGGGTTCTACGCGGTGCATCTGCGCGACGAGGATCCGATCCGGATGTCGATGGTGGAGCGGGTCGCTACGAGCGCGTGCTGACAGTGCGTGGCATCGCGACGACAGCTCCGATGATCAGCACCGCCACCACAGCCAACGCGACGAACACGTCATGCGTCGCCGTCGCGATCGCCGCCGACGATGTGCCTCCCGCCAGTGTCGCGTTGGCCAGCGCACCGCACACAGCGACCCCGATCGCGCTCCCGACCGCCCGGCAGAACATGTTGGTCCCGGTCACGACACCGCGGTCTTCCCAGCCGACCGAGGACTGCATCGCGACCAGCGTGGGACTGGACAGGAGACCGAGCCCGACGCCGATCAGGAAGCACCACAGCGCCACCTGCCAGACGTGGGAGTCGGCATCCAAGAGCATGAGTGGCAGCGTGCCGGGCACCAGCGCGAACAACCCGATCAGCGACGTGTTGCGAAACCCGATCCGCATGAACAACCGCCCGGAGTTGCTCGCTGCCAGCGGCCATCCGACGCTCATCGCGCCCAGAGCCAGCCCAGCGACCAGCGGGCCGTGCCCGAGTACGCCCTGCACGAAGGCCGGCACGTACGAGGACAGGCCGATCAACAGCACTCCCACCCCAAGCTGCAGCACGTTGCCCCATAACAGCAGGCGTCTCGTGAGGACCCACAACGGCAGCACCGGCTCGACCGCTCGCCGCTCGGCGATCCCGAAGCCGACGAGGACGAGCAGGCCGACGACGGGGACGCCGATGCCCAGCACCGACGACCACTCCCACGAGACCCCGCCCTCGAGCAGGCCGAAGACGATCACGGCCGACCCGATGCTCAGCAGGGTCGAGCCCACGTAGTCGATTCGGTGCCGCTGCCGGGTGACGTCCTCGCGGAAGCTCCGGCGGAGCGTCCACACCGCGAAGGCGCCGATCGGCAGGTTGACGAAGAAGATCCAGCGCCACGAGACGTACTCGGTGACCAGGCCCCCGATCAACGGGCCGACGACCGACGACATCCCCCACACGCTGGCGAGATAGCCCTGGACCTTGGCGCGCTCCGCGATGGTGTAGATGTCGCCGACGATCGTCATCGCGGCGGGCTGGATGGCGCCGGCGCCCAAGCCCTGCACGGCCCGGGCCACGATCAGGGCTGGCATGCTCCACGCCAGACCACACAGCACCGACCCGACCAGGAACAGGCCGATCCCGACGAAGAGGATCGGCCGCCGGCCGAACATGTCCGAGAGCCGGCCGTAGATCGGGACGGTGGCGGCCTGTGTGAGCAGGTAGGCGGAGAACAGCCAGGGGAACTGGGTGAAGCCGCCGAGGTCGGAGACGATCGTGGGCACCGCGGTCGCGAGTACGGTCGACTCGAGTGCGATCAGCGCGATGGTGATCATGACCCCGGCAAGGACGGGACCGCGCTCAGACCTCAGACCGACGCTGGCTCGCGAGACCTCTGTCGAGCCAGCCCCTGCCGCGCGCACGGCTTCCATCCTGCCCCGGCACACAAGCTCGGATCGTCCCGACGACGGCGAATCTGTCGTCAAGCCGGGCCGAAAGACCCATGGAGACCGGACACCTCGTCTTCTAGATTGCTGACGGCGGCCCTGCCATTCCCCGCGAATTCCCCCACGAGAGGACCTGGATCCATGGCCGCATCACCGAACATCGTGCTTGTCCACGGAGCCTGGGCGGACGGCTCCTGCTGGAGCAGCGTCATCGAGCGCCTGCAGTCCGACGGCTACCACGTCGCCGCCCCTCAACTACCGGAGACGTCGCTGGCGGCGGACGTCGCGAGAGTCCGCCACGTGCTCAGCCGCCAGGACGGCCCGACCGTTCTCGCGGCCCACTCCTACGGCGGCCAGGTCATCACCTCGCTCGGCACCGACGCACCGAACGTCGTCGGCCTGGTCTACATCGCGGCCTTCGGGCTCGACGAGGGTGAGTCGATCGGCGCGCAGCTGCAGCAAGGTCCCCCGACCCCGGGTGTCGCGAACGTCGACATCGACTCCGAGGGCTTCGGCTGGATTCCGGAAGCCGACTTCCTCGGCCACTTCGCGGCCGACATCGAACCCGTCAAGGCGAAGACCATGTTCGCCGTGCAGCAGCCGCTGCACGTCTCCACGTTCGACGACGTGATGGGCGTTCCGGCGTGGAGGTCACTGCCCTCGTGGTACCTGGTGGCCCAGAACGACGAGGTGATCCCGCCCGACGCCGAACGGCAGTTCGCCCAGCGGATGGGCGCCGACACGATCGAGGTCGCGAGCGGGCACTGCGCGATGGTCTCCCACCCGGACGAGACGTACGAGCGGATAGTGTCCGCGGCGAAGGCCGTCGCGGCCCCGTAGAGTCCCGGCCCATGTCCTCGCAGGGCCGTGACCGACGCGAGGGCTGACCACGCCCTAGCATCGACGCGGTCCGCCCCGACCGTCATGGATCGCGGGCGCGTCGGCCGGCGTGTCAGCCGCTCTCGCGGGTGAACGTGTTGGTCATCCACGGCTGCCACTCACCGGCTTCGTCCTGTAGCCACCACTCGATGGTGATGGTGCCGTCGGGATTCGGCTTGATCGCGCCGTCCGCGTCCAGGTCGTACTGGAAACGCGCCGGGCCGGCCATGGTGAGCTTGTCGTCGGCCACTTCGCCGGCGTACTGGTTGCCTGCGTCGCTGTACGGACCGTTGTTGCTGAAGAAGATGATCCGGAACCGCTGGCGTTCGGCGTCGTACATCCAGTAGTTGACGCCCGTCTGAGCGGGTTCGTCCCCGAAGACCACCTCGTACGTCTGCACCAGGAAGTAGCCGCCGTCGAGCCAGCAGAAGGTCTCCCGGCTCGTGACGGGCACGCCTGGACCCAGCACGCTGTCGCGCGTGTGATCGTTCGCCGTCCAAGTACCCACGAGGGGCTCCAGGCGTTTCAGCTCCGGGTTCGGCGGCGGGACGTCGAACTCGGTCGCGTCGTTGTCGTCACAAGTCATGGCGATGTTCCTCCTCATTCGGGATTCGTCGTTGCCTCTCGTTCCGTACAACTGGCTTCGGCGGCGTGACTCATCGCCGGAGGGAGAATCGATCCGCAACGGATCGACCCGCCACTACGCTGCCGACCATGGTCACGGGGTCATCGGGCGCACCGGATGCCACGGAGCTCCTCACGGTCGCGCAGCAAGGCGACAGCGAGGCGTTCGGCCGGCTCGTCGAGCCGCACCGGCCGAGCTCCAGGCCCACTGCTATCGCATGCTCGGGTCCTTCCACGACGCCGAGGACGCGCTCCAGGAGACCTTGCTGCGGGCATGGCGGGCGTTGCCTCGGTTCGGCCGCCAACGTCAGTTCCGGGCATGGCTCTACAAGATCGCCACCAACGCCTGCCTCGACACGCTGAAACGACGCTCCAGACGGCTGCTCCCGGTCGACCACGGTCCTGCTCTCGCTCCCGACGGAGACCCCGGAGAGCCGGTCGGCAACCCGATCTGGGTCGAGCCCTATCCGGATCGGGAGTCGGGCGGTCCGTCCGATCCGGAAGCCGCGTACGTGCAACGCGAGAGCGTGGAGCTGGCGTTCATCACCGCACTCCAGCACCTCCCGCCGTCGCAGCGCGCCGCGCTCATGCTCCGTGACGTTCTCGGCTTCTCCGCCCGCGAGACGGCGGCGACTCTCGAGACGACCGAGGCCGCGGTGAACAGTGCCCTCCAGCGCGCCCGCAGGTCGGCTCAGGAGCGACTGCCCGGCCGCAGTCAGCAGGCGACGCTCCGAGCGCTCGGCGACGATCGGGTCAGGGACATCGTCCAGCGCTACATGAATGCGTGGGAGCAAGGCGACGTCGCCGCCATCGCATCGATGCTCGCTGCCGACGCGACGTTCGCGATGCCGCCGTACGCGGCGTGGTGGCAGGGCAGAGACGTGATCGCGGCATTCGCATCGGAACCGGTGCATCGCTACCTGCCCGCCCGCGCGAACGGCCAGCTCGCCAACGCCAGTTACCGATGGGACCCCGACAAGCGCGTCTACGTGGCAGAGGCGCTGGAGGTTCTCACCCTCGACGGCCCACTGATCACGCAGCTGACGGCCTTCATGATGCCCGAGCTGTTCCCGCACTTCGGGCTGCCGGACTCGCTGCCGCGCTAACCCGGATGAGTCGGACTCACGCTTGGTCTTCCCCGTCGCCCAGGTTGATCCGCGACGGATGCTGATTAGTCGATCGGCCACCGAAGACCTCAGCCGCGGCATCGACCCGTAACTGCTCGAGCAGGTCGATCTGGGCTCGAGCCCGCTCGATCAAGGCATCGAGGCGATCGGCATCGACGTGATCATCTGTTGCCGCACCGGCTCGAAGCATCCGCCACCCCGCCGCCTTGCCCTCGACACCGAGCCGCATCGCCTCCAGCTCCAAGACCCGACTCAGTGGGGAGCGACGGACCAGCCGGCCGTTGAGCTTGAGCCGGCCCATGCGCTCGGCGGTCCACGCCGCCCAGGTCTCGGGGTGACGCACGGGTACGTCCAGCGCTTCCATCACGTCCTGAAGGGCCGCCCGATCCTCAGCGAACTCGGTGGCCAGCCGCTCGAGCACGTCTGCTTTGGCCGACTCGCGCTCGCTGGCGGCCAGGCGACGGGCAAGGTTGCTGCCAGCAACGGATGCGGCCATCTGGTCGTTGAGATAGATGCCGAGCAGTGCCTGGTCGTGCGTCGAGAGAGCCACCTCGGGGACGTACCCGCAATCGAGCGCCGTCAACGTCAGTCGGGCGCGAACGTCCATGGTTCCCCTCGGGGGGAATGCCCAAGGATCCGCTGGGTACCGACCTGATAGGCATGCCTTCGGAGCGCTGCGAAGCCATGCGTGGCTCCGGCTGGCGGCTAGCCGAGTTGTTCGGCCAGGCCAACGATGATGCCCTCGGGGCCACGCAGGAAGCAGAGCCGGTAGATGTCCTCGTACTGCGCGATCTCGCCGACGAGTTCCGCACCGTGGCCGCGCAGGCGAGCAACGACGTCGTCAACGTCGTCGACAGCGAACATGATGCGGCGTATGCCCAGCGTGTTCGCCGGCGCGCTTTCCGGCTCGGTTCTGATCGCCGGCGGTGTGTGGAACTTCGCCAGCTCAATCCGGCCGTGGCCGTCCGGGGTCCGCATCATCGCGACGTCGGCACGGACGCCGTCGAGCCCGACGACGCGGTCCAACCAACGCCCTTCGTTCGTCGCCTCGCCTTCCAGCTCCATACCGAGTTCGGCGAAGAACGCTTTGGCAGCCTCGAGGTCGTCGACGTTGATGAGAACGTTGTCCATCCGCTGAATCGTCATGATGGTGCTCCTTCTTCGTCGCGCGACCTGTCGTGGCCACTGGTCTGCCTAGGACGGCGCCGGAGGCGCACCTCTCGTCGTGCTTTCGTCTGATCGTCGCTAGCGTCTTGGTACGCCGGAGGCGCTCGGCGGCCGTGGCTAGACCGGTAGCATTTGCGCAGGTCAGGCCCAATTCTCCGGGTTGATCCGCGACGGCTGCACACGGGGCGGCTCGCCGGGCATCTTCGGGTAGTCCGGCGGGTACGGCATCTCGCCGTGGCCGTCGCGGTCGTCGCGTTCGTACATCTCGAGCAGCGGCTCGAGCGAGTACGCCCGGTCGTCGATCCCCTCCATCGGGTTCCCGACCGACTTCAGCCGCTCGGGGACCGTCCACAGGGTGAAGTCGCTCGGCTCGGCGTCGGCGAGTTCATCCCAGCGCAGCGGCGTCGAGGCGGGGGCGCCGGGCCGTGGGCGCAGGCTGAAGGCCGAGGCGATCGTGCGGTCCCGCGCGTTCTGGTTGAAGTCGACGAAGACCCGCTCGCCGCGCTCCTCCTTCCACCAGCTCATCGTGACCTGGTCGGGCAGCCGCCGCTCCATCTCTCGCCCGAAGGCGATCGCCGCGTGTCGTACGTCGATGAACGTCCAGCGCGGCTCGATCCGGACGTACAGATGCAGGCCGCGACCCCCGGACGTCTTCGGGAAGCCGACCATGCCGAGCTCCTCCAGCAGCCCTCGCGCCTCCCCCGCGACGAAAGCCGCGTCGGCGAAGTCGGTGCCCGGCTGCGGGTCGAGATCGATCCGCAGCTCGTCGGGGTGCTCGACGTCGGTCCGGCGTACCGGCCAGGGGTGGAAGACGATCGTGCCCATCTGGGCCGCCCAGGCGATCACCGCCGGCTCGGTCGGGCAGACCTCGTCGGCGTGCCGGCCGGAGGGGAACTCGATCCGGGCCGTCTCCACCCACTCGGGCGCACCCTTCGGGATCCGCTTCTGATAGAACGCGTCTCCCCGGTTGTCCCCCCGCGTCGAGAGCACCGCTCCCTCGAACACGCCCTTGGGCCACCGCTCCAATGTCGTCGGTCTTTCACGAAGCGCCTGCAACATCGCCGGTCCTACAGCGATGTAGTAATTGACGACATCGAGCTTCGTGACCGCTTTGGACCCGTTATGCGCGGCATAAATCTCACGATCGGGGCTGCTGACACGTACGGTCCGCCCCGAAACGTCGATTTGCTGAGCCGCCGTCGCCATAGGGTCACGGTATCGGGAACCCGACTCGTCACCCAGACGTTTCGAGGCAGACACGGCGCGTTCGATGCGAAGGACTGCCGCTCGATGACGATTCGCGGTAGAAGTGAAGTGCGGTAGATGTACAGCAATCCACGATCCTGGGAGCACGTGTGATGTTTCGTCGTCCCCGCCCGCTGCACGCGGCCCTCGCGTTGGGCCTCGCCGCCGCCGGCCTCACCCTCCCCTTCACCTCGGCGTCGGCGGTCTCCACCGACGTCGTGATCTCTGAGCTCTACGGAGGAGGTGGCAACACCGGGGCGACCCTGCGCAACGACTTCATCGAACTGCGCAACCTGGGTACGTCAGAGGTCGACCTGACCGGCTGGAGTGTGCAGTACGGCAGCGCGACCGGCTCGACGTACCAGGTCACGCCGCTCAGCGGCACGATCGAGCCCGGCGGCTTCTACCTCGTGCAGGAGGCGGCCGGCGCCGGCGGTACGACGAATCTGCCGACTCCCGACGCGATCGGCTCGATCGCGATGGCCGCCACGGCCGGCAAGGTCGCGCTGGTCCGGACGGCCACGGCCTTGAGCTGCGGCACCACGTGCGCGACGGCGGCCAACGTCCACGACTTCGTCGGCTACGGCACCACCGCCAACGACCGCGAGGGGACGAACGCCCCGGCGCCGTCCAACACGACGTCGGTCAGTCGCGGCGACACCGACACCGACGACAACGGCGCTGACTTCACCAGCGGCGCACCGTCGCCGCAGGGCAGCGGACGCCCGGTCGAGGTCGCCCGGATCCACGAGATCCAGGGGACGGCCCACGTGTCACCGCGGGTCGGCACTGCCGTGTCGGCCGTGCCCGGCGTCGTCACCGAGCTCACCTTCAACGGCTTTTGGATGCAGGACACCGAGCCGGACGACAACCCGGCGACGAGCGAGGGCATCTTCGTCTTCACCAGCTCGTCGCCCACCGTCGCGGTCGGCGACGCGGTGACCGTCACGGGCACCGTGCAGGAGTTCCGGCCGGGTGGGAGCAGCAACGCCAACCTCGCGACGACCGAACTCTCCGGGCCGACCGTGACGATCGAGTCCTCGGGCAACGACCTCCCGTCGGCGACCCTGGTCGGCCCCGGTGGCCGGGTGCCGCCGGCTGCGGTCATCGACGACGACGCGACCGGCAGCGTCGAGACCTCGGGCTCGTTCGACGCCGACACCGACGGCATCGACTTCTGGGAGTCGATGGAGGGCATGCGGGTCCAGCTCGACGACGCCGAGGTCGTCGGCCCGACGAACCAGTTCAACGAGACGGCCGTGGTGCCAGCCGGTTCGGGAGAACGGACCGACCGCGGCGGCATCCGCCTGCAGGCCGACGACACCAACCCCGAGCGGGTGCTGCTCGACACGCTCGGCTCGCTCACCATGCCACCGGCGGTCACCGGCGACACCGTCGACGGCTCGGTCACCGGCGTCCTCGACTACAACTTCGGCAACTTCCACCTGATGCTGTCGACGCTGCCGACGTACGCGGACGGCGGGACCGAGCGGGAGACGACCGACCGCGCCGCCCAGCGTGAGCTGTCGATCGCGTCGTTCAACGTCGAGAACCTCGACCCGACCGACCCGCAGGCGCAGTTCGACGCCATGGGCGCGGCGATCGTGGACAACCTGGCCGCGCCGGACCTGCTCACCCTCGAGGAGATCCAGGACAACAACGGCGCGACCAACGACGGCACCGTCGCGGCCGACCAGACGCTTGACAAGCTGGTGGCCGTGATCCAGGCGGCCGGCGGTCCGGCGTACCAGTGGCGACAGATCAGCCCGGAGAACAACTCCGACGGCGGCGAGCCGGGCGGCAACATCCGGGTGGCGTTCCTGTTCCGGACCGACCGGGGTCTGAGCTTCGTTGATCGTCCCGGCGGAGACGCCACGACCCCCACCGACGTCGTGGTCCAGGGCGGCCGAGCCCGCTTGAGCGTGTCGCCCGGGCGGATCGACCCAGCCAACGACGCCTGGGACAACTCCCGCAAGCCACTGGTCGGCGAGTTCAAGTACCGCAGCCAGACGGTCTTCGTGATCGCCAACCACTTCGCCTCGAAGAGCGGCGACGACCCGCTGTTCGGCCGGTTCCAGCCGCCGGTCCGCGACTCCGAAGAGCAGCGGCACGCCCAGGCCGAGGCCGTCCGCGTCTTCGTCGACGAACTGCTGGCCGTGAACCCGTCGGCCGACGTCGTCGTCGCCGGGGATCTCAACGACTTCGAGTTCTCCGAGACGACGGACATTCTGGTCGGATCCGGCGACACCGCACTGGTCGACCTGCCCCGGACGCTGCCCAAAGGCGACCGATACAGCTATGTCTTCGAGGGCAACTCGCAGGTGCTCGACCACATCCTCCTGTCACCGGCAGCGGCAGCCGTGGACCACGAGTACGACACGGTGCACATGAACGCGGAGTTCCCCGACCAGATCAGCGACCACGATCCGCAGGTCGTCCGGCTGGCCATCACCAATCGTGGAGCTCAGGAGACCGCCGTCCAGGCCGTCATGGCTTCGTCACATGACGGCAAATGCGACGCCCTACTCTGGAAACTGTGAGCTATCGCGTCCAACACACCGACGAAGAGTGGCGGTCCCGGCTGTCGCCGGAGGAGTACGCCGTGCTCCGGCAGGCCGGCACCGAGCCTCCTGGCACGGGTGAGTACGAGCACACCAAGACCGTCGGCGTCTATCGCTGCCGGGCCTGCGGCACCGAGCTGTTCCGGTCCGAGACGAAGTTCGACTCGCACTGCGGCTGGCCGTCGTTCTACGCACCGCTGGCCGGCGACTCCGTCGAGTACATCGAGGACCGCTCCCTCGGCATGACTCGAACCGAGGTCAGGTGCGCCACGTGCGGATCGCATCTCGGCCACGTGTTCGAGGGCGAGGGCTATGGGACCCCGACCGACCAGCGCTACTGCATCAACTCGATCTCGCTGACGCTGGAACCGGACGAGGCTGCCTGAGCGCCGTCGCGACTGGCGAATCGACATCGTGGGGGTCGTAGCCCCCGCAACGTCGATTCCCTCGTCAGGGCAGGGCGGCGACGATCTCCGCCACGGGGCGGCGCCGGCCGGTGAAGAACGGCACCTCCTCGCGGACGTGCCGCCGGGCGCCGGTGGCTCGCAGGTGGCGCATCAGGTCGAGGATCCGATACAGATCGTCGGCCTCGAACGCGAGCAGCCACTCGTAGTCGCCGAGCGCGAACGACGCCACCGTGTTGGCCCGGACGTCCGGGTAGTCGCGAGCCATCCGGCCGTGCTCGGCGAGCAGCCCGCGGCGCTCCTCGTCGCTCAGCAGATACCACTCGTACGACCGGACGAACGGGTAGACGCACAGATAGCCCCGGGGCTCCTCGCCGGCCAGGAAGGCCGGGATGTGTCGCTTGTTGAACTCCGCCGGGCGGTGCAGGCCGAGCTGGGACCACACCGGCGTCAGGTGCCAGCCGAACGCGGTCCGTCGCAGCCGGTTGTAGGCGTCCTGCAGCGCCTCGGGCGACTCGGCGTGCCACCAGACCATCAGATCGGCGTCGGCCCGAACGCCGCTGACGTCGTAGGTCCCGCGGACGACGACGTCCTTGGCCGCCAACTGCTCGAGCAGTTCGTCCGCCTCGTCGCCGAGAGCGACCCGATCGGCGTCGGCCAGCGGCTCCCGCAGGCCGAAGACCGACCACATCGTGTAGCGAATGCCGGCGTTGATCTCCTCAGGCGTCGTCATGGAGCCATTGTCCGCTGTGCCCGCAAGGCCGCCAGCACCCGCCCTGCCGCTCGCGTACCGTCGGCCACGCACGCCGCGATGCCGACTCCGTCGTACGCCGCGCCGCACACGTCCAGCCGGGGCAGCTCGGTGATCGCGGCGCGGATGCGCTCGACCCGGCCGCGGTGGCCGAGCTCGTACTGCGGCAACGCCCCGCCCCATCGGGTCACCCGGGCGTCGAGGATCGGCCCGCCCAGTCCGATCGCCTCGTGCAGGTCGGCCGCGGCGGCCTCGACCAGTTCGCGGTCGTCGCGCTGCAACACCTGCTCCTCGCCGCGGCGCCCGATCGACGCCCGGACGACCAGCGCGCCGGCGCCGGTGCCGACCCAGTCCCACTTCACGCCGGAGTAAGTCGCCGCCTTGATCACCCGTCCGTCGACCGGCGGGACGAGGAACCCCGACCCCGGTGGCGGCTGTGCCGGCCGAGGGTAGGCCAGTGTGACGACGGCCATGCTCGCGTACTTGATGCGCCGCAGCTCGTACGCGACGTGCGGAGCCAGCTCCGCGAGCAGCCGCGCCGTCGGCGCGGTCGGTGTGGCGAGCACCACCGCGTCCGCCTCGAGACCCTGTGGCTCCGGAACCGAACCGAGGACGAGCCGCCACCGGTCGTCGAGCCGGTGCAGTTCGCGGACCGGCGACCCGGTGCGGATGTCGATCCCGGGCGTGGCGGCGATCGCGGTCGCGAGCCGGCCCACTCCCCCGCGAATCCCGGCGAACACCGGCGTGTCGTCGGCGTCGGAGCGGCGCCGGCTCGCCCGGGCGGCCGCCAGCAGCGACGGGCCGGCGGCGACCAGCGCCGCGATCTGCGGGGCGGCGGCGCGCAGCGACAGCCGGTTGGCGTGACCGGCGTAGACGCCCCCGAGCAGCGGCTCGACGAGCCGGTCGACGATCTCGCCGCCGAGCCGACGTGACACGACCGCGGCCACACTGACCGCGTCGAGGTCGGCGCCGGGACGCAGCCGCGGCAGCACCGACTCCAGTCGGGCCCGGCCGACGCCACGCGACGAGACGATCCCGGAACGGGCGAGGGCCGCGAGGTCGGCCGGGACGCCGAGCACGGTCGGCGGCATCGGCCGGACCGTGCCGCGCGTCCAGATCGAGGCCTCGAGCGTCGCCGGGTGACACAGCTCGGCGCCGAGGCCGACCGTCCGGGCCAGGTCGACCGCCTCCGGGCGGACATTGAGGATCGACTCGGCGCCGACGTCGACCGGCACGCCCGCGACTGCGTCGACCTGGAGCTTGCCGCCGACGCGATCGGCGCCCTCGAGCACCACCACCTCGGGGGCGTCGGCGGCCGTCGCCAGCGCGTGAGCAGCGGCCAGACCGGCGATGCCGCCACCGACGACCGCCACCCGGCGGCCGGCCAGCCTCTCTGATCCAGAGGTCCCGGTCATGTCACCAAGGCTCCCAGAGTCGTGGGTCGCCAACGGGGCGGACCTCGTCGGATGGCGTGATCCGCGACACGGCGCGGGCCGGCGGACTCGAGTCGATCGAGGCGGGCATGTGCCCAGACTCGACGCTGTGGCACCGTGGAGCAAGGCCTATCGCTTCGTACGAGGGATGACGATGTCCGACGGCCCCTGCTGCGGCCCCCGACGCGAGCCCGGTCCAGCCATCGGCGGCACGACCGTCGACGTCGCGACCGACGCCGCGGCCGCATCGCGTCTCCGGCGCCGGCTCGTACCCCTGCCCGGTGGGCCGTTCCAGATGGGCAGCGAGGACTCCGACGGCTTCCCCGACGACGCCGAGGGGCCGATCCGCGAGGTGACCGTGGCGCCGTTCGGCATCGCCCCGACGACCGTGACCAACGCCGAGTTCGCCGCCTTCGTCAAGCGAACCGGCTACGAGACGACCGCCGAACGGCTCGGCTGGAGCTTCGTCTTCGCGCCGTTCCTGTCCGACTCGTCGCAGCCGTACGTCCGCGGTGCGGTCGCCGGGACACCGTGGTGGGTCGGCGTCGACGGCGCCGACTGGCGGCATCCCGAGGGTCCTGGCTCCGGCATCGGCGCCCGGTCGAACCATCCGGTCGTCCACATCTCGCACGACGACGCGCTCGCCTACTGCGCCTGGACCGGCAGCCGGCTGCCGACCGAGGCGGAGTGGGAGTACGCCGCGCGTGGCGGTCTCGACGGAGCGCGCTACCCCTGGGGTGACGACCTGCATCCCAAGGGGCGGCACATGTGCAACATCTGGCAGGGCGACTTCCCGTGGCGCAACACCGGCGACGACGGGCATCTCGGCACCGCTCCGGTACGGTCCTTCCGGCCCAACGGCTTCGGGCTCTACAACATGGCCGGCAACGTCTGGGAGTGGACGGCGGACCGCTGGGAGCCGGACACCGACGGCCCGTGGACCATGCGCGGCGGCTCGTACCTGTGCCACCACACCTACTGCAATCGCTACCGCGTGGCGGCTCGCACGCACAACACCGGCGACTCCTCCGGCGGCAACCTCGGCTTCCGCGTCGTCGCGTGAAGGCCTGAGTTGTCAGCAACTATTCGGGCCGTGGGCCGAATAGTTGCTGACAACTCAGGCGGGTGGCTCGATCGGCTGCGCGTGGACGAACTCGACCAGGCGCGTGATCGCATCCGGATCGGTCGAGGGCAGCACGCCATGGCCGAGATTGAACACATGCCCCGGCGCCGATCGACCGGCGGCGATGACCCGAGCCGCCTCGGCCTCGACCACCTCGGTGGGCGCCATCAGCACCGTGGGATCGAGGTTGCCCTGGACGGCCAGGCGCCCACCGAGCCGCGCCACCGCCGCGTCGAGCGACACCCGCCAGTCCACTCCCACGACATCGGCCCCGGCGTCCCCCATCAAGGGCATGATCTCGCCCGTCCCGACGCCGAAGTGGATCCGCGGCACGTCGGCGACTGCGCTGAGGACCCGGGCCGAGTGCGGTTGCACATAGGTCGCGTAGTCAGCCGCCGACAGCGTCCCGGCCCAGGAGTCGAACAACTGCACCGCGCTCGCGCCGGCATCCACCTGCAGCCGCAGGAACCCGGCCGAGATCGCGGCCAGCCGCTCCAGCAGGGCATGCCACACCGCGGGCTCCGATCGCATCAGCGCCTTGGTCCTGGCGTGGTCGCGCGACGGGCCGCCCTCGACGAGGTAGGACGCGAGCGTGAACGGTGCGCCCGCGAACCCGATCAGCGGTGTGCCGGACAGCTCACCCACGAGGCCGCCGACGGATTCGGCGATGTACGGCATGTCGTCCGGCTCGAGGGCACGCAACCGATCGACGTCGGCCAACGACGCGAAGGGCTTGGCCACCATGGGACCGGTGCCGGGCACGATGTCGAGATCGACACCGACCGCCTTCAGCGGCAGCACGATGTCGGAGAACAGGATCGCCGCGTCCACGCCGTGCCGGCGTACCGGCTGCATCGTGATCTCGACCACGAGCTCCGGCCGGGTGCACGAGTCGAGCATCGCCACGCCCTCACGCAACGCCCGGTACTCCGGCAACGACCGACCGGCCTGGCGCATGAACCAAACTGGAACATAAGGTACTGATTGTCCATGGCAGGCCCGGAGCAGGACGGCATCGCTGGTGGTCACGGGGTCGATCCTGCCAGCCCGTCCGGCGCGTCGGACTCCCGGTTGTCGGCTGGGCGACTTAGGCTCCCACCATGGCAGCCAGGACGGAGCGCGACCGGCCGCCGGCGGAGTTTCTTCGCGCCGTCGAGCAGTTGCGCGCGGCCCGGCTCCGTCCAGAGGTCGGCCTCGAGGAGCTGCCCGCACCGCAGCGGATCGCTCCCTACGCGCTCGCTCTAAGCGGCGACGTCACGGTCGACGGCGAGGAGCTCGCCACCGGCCGCATCGTCTTGCTTCACGACCCCGAAGGCAACGAGTCGTGGCACGGCACTTTCCGCTGCATCGCGTTCGCCCGGGCCGACATCGAGGCAGAGATGATCACCGACCCAGTGCTGTCGGCCGTCGGATGGAGCTGGCTGACCGACGCCCTCACTGCCAACGACGCCAACCACATCGCTGCGAGCGGCACCGTGACGACCGTGCTGTCCGAGGGCTTCGGCCAGATGGCCGACGACGGCTCCCACGCCCAGATCGAGATTCGCGCCTCGTGGACCCCCGTCGGGTCGCTCGAGCCGCACGCCGGCGCCTGGTCCGACCTGATGTGCACGGCAGCGGGACTCCCTCCGCTGCCGCCCGGCGTCGTGTCGATGCCGAGCCGCCGCGCCCGGCGCACCTAGCCGATGACCGATGCAGTACCCGAGCCAGGCACGGGCGGTGCCGGCGGACCCACCGGAGAGTCCGAACCGACCACCCCACCGCTGCGGCTCCGCGATCCACTGCCGGCCGTCGTCGACGACCCTTCCGTCCTCGAGTCGACCGTGGCCGCCGTCGCCGCCGGCACCGGTCCGGTAGCGCTCGACGCCGAGCGTGCGTCCGGCTACCGCTACTCCCCGCGCGCCTACCTCGTCCAGCTCCGCCGCGAAGGCGCCGGCACCGCGCTGATCGACCCGATGCCCTTCGACGACCTGGTCGCGCTCGACGCGGCGATCGCCGATGCGGAGTGGATCCTGCACGCTGCCATCCAGGACCTGCCGTGCCTGACCGAGCTCGGGCTGCGGCCGCGCCGGCTGTTCGACACCGAGCTCGCCGGGCGACTGCTCAACATGCCGCGGGTCGGCCTCGCCACGCTCGTGTCGGAGCTGCTCGGCTGGTCGATGGTCAAGGAACACTCCGCGGTCGACTGGTCCACGCGGCCGTTGCCGAAGCCCTGGCTGGAGTACGCCGCGCTCGACGTCGAGATGCTCGTCGAGCTCCGCGACGTCCTGGTCGAGCGCCTGAAGGCAGCCGACAAGCTCGAGTGGGCCCGGGAGGAGTTCGACGCGCTTCGCGACTACTCCGGCCCGGCGGTGCGAGCCGACCCGTGGCGCCGTACGTCCGGAATCCACCGGGTTCGCGGCCGACGGGCCCTCGCGATCGTCCGCTCGCTGTGGGAGACCCGCGACGAGCTCGCCCGCACCCGGGACACCGCGCCTGGGCGCATCCTGCCCGACGCGGTGATCGTCGAGCTCGCCCGCGAGGGTCCGCGCGGTGCGAGCGCCGTTCGGGCCGCGGCGGCACTGCGGCCGCGCCGCGCTCGGCGTGACCTCGAGTCGTGGGTCGACGCCGTCACGCGGGCGCAGGCCTTGCCGGAAAGCGAGCTGCCCACCGCGACCGCACCGTCCACCGGGCCACCGCCGCCGCGAGCCTGGCCAGACCGCGACCCGGCCGCCGCCGCCCGGCTGACCGCCACCCGAGCGGTCGTCACCGACCTCGCCGAGCGCCACGACCTGCCGGCCGAGAACCTGATCGCGCCGGACCTGATCCGCCGGCTCGCCTGGGAACCGCCGGTCGAGCTGTCCCAGGCCACGGTCGCCGACCGGCTCACCGACAGCGGTGCCCGCGCCTGGCAGGTCGGCCTGCTCGCCGCGGGTCTGGCCGACGCGCTCGCCGCCGCCAACGACTGAGCAACGCGGTCGATCGCGGATTGCCGCCGCGCACGCGGGCGCGTAGGTTAGGTTTACCTAACTCCCAGTGGAGCGTCGATGTTCGCCAACTTCCTGATCGGCCTGCGTGAGGGGCTCGAAGCCAGCCTGATCGTCGGCATCCTGATCGCCTACCTGGTCAAGACGGAGCGCCGGCACGAGATCCGGTACGTGTGGCTCGGCGTCACCGTCGCGTTGCTGGTCAGCGTCGGATTCGGGATCGCCCTCAACCTCACCAAGCAGGCCCTGACCTTCGAGGCAAAGGAGACCTTCGGCGGCGTCATGTCGCTCATCGCGGTGGCCTTCGTCACCTGGATGATCTTCTGGATGCGCAGCACGGCCCGCTCGATCAAGGGCGAGCTCGAGGGCAGGATCGACTCCGCCCTGGTCATGGGGCCGTTGACGCTGGCCGTCGTCGCGTTCGTCGCCGTCGGCCGCGAGGGGGTCGAGACGTCGATGTTCACCTGGGTCACCGGCGAGGCGGTGGCCGACGACGCGTCGCCGTACATCGGAACCGCCCTCGGGCTCGGGCTCGCGATCATCCTGGGGACCTTGATCTATCTGGGCGCGATCCGGATCAATTTGGGCAAGTTCTTCACCTGGACCGGCGCGTTCCTGGTGCTCGTCGCGGCCGGCGTGCTGGCGTACGCGGTCCACGACCTGCAGGAGGCCGACATCCTGCCCGGCCTGAACAACACGGTCTTCGACATGAGCTCGACATTGTCCCTCGACACCACGCTCGGCACGGTGCTCAAGGGCACGTTCAACTACAACCCGGCGCCGACGTGGCTCGAGTTCATCGCCTGGCTCGCGTACTTGATTCCGGTGATGGCGATCTTCCTGTGGCCGTCGCGGCCGCGGCTGCTTCGGCGCGAGGAGCAGCCTGAGACCGTTTCGCACTAGGTCAGGGCGGTTGTCGCGAATCTCAGGTTTCTCGTGGGACGCATTCATCCCATCTGACGGTCGGCAATGGCAAACTGGCGGGGATGGACAATTCGCGCTTCCCGCGCCCGGCGATGCCCGGCGACGACCTCTTCGACAGCCTGCCTGGCGACGAGGACCCGGCGCTGCGTGCCGAGGCCGGTGCCCGCGTCGCCCAGTTGCTGGTCCGTGGTGCGCGGGATCGTGGCGACGCAGAGATCGTCGAGCGGATCGTCCGGCTGGCCGACGACCAGGGGCTCGACCTGCTAGCCGAGCTGTGGCGGCACGAGCCGGCCGACTCGCTCGCGGGCGCGCTCTGGCGGCTCTATCTGCTGCGGACCTGGGTCCACAGCGACCCGGCGCAGGCGGCTCGGGAGTTCGACGCGGGCCGGGCGTATGCGCCGGTCGACGAGGTCGTCGCCGGTGTCGTGGAGCCGCCCGGGCCACGAGAGGTGTGCGAGCTGGTCGATGCCGTCCTGCGCGGCCTCGCCGTCGGCGACCTGCCGGTCACGCTCGAACGCGCCGCGGCGTTCGCCCGGATCGTGGCACTTGGCCGGGTGCACCTCGACGAGGAGGGCGCCGGACCCACCCGCAGCGCCGCCCGTCTGGTCGACACCGCAGAGCAGCTCGAGGCCTCGGCCCGCCTGGAGCGCAGCGGCGCCCTCCCCTGACCCGATCATCAGCCACTCGTGGCGCGGTCATCAGCCACTCGTGGCCTGATGATCAGCCACTCGTGGCGCGGTCATCAGTCACTCGTGGTCTGATGATCCGTCACTTGTGGTCCGTACTCGGTCGATTTGATCCCAGCCGTTAGCCTGGTGTCTTGGTGTCGGGCCGCGGTAGCCCCGGGTCCCAAAATTAGCCGCTGCGAGCGGCCACGCGCCGTGAGGCGCTCCCGGCCCGGCACCAACACTCGACTCTCGGCCCACTCCTCATGGCAACGTGTCACTCCTCATGGGTTGTACGCCATGAGGAGTGTGGTTTTCATGAGCTCATGGGGAACCAGTGGCGCCCGAGGCGGGTGGGCAGACGGCCGGACGCGTGCCACGCTGGCCGCATGATCGTCGCCTTCAGCATCTCCCCCACCGCGTCCGACGACTCCGGCAGCGTCAGCGAAGCCGTCGCCGAAGCGATCCGCGTCGTCCGCGACTCGGGTCTGCCGTACGAGACGAACGCGATGTTCACCAACGTCGAGGGCGAGTGGGACGAGGTCATGGACGTCGTACGCCGCGCGGTGGACGTCGTCGCCGCGACCTCGTCCCGTGTGGGTCTGGTCCTGAAGGCCGATATCCGGCCGGGCTACTCCGACCAGCTCACCGCGAAGGTGGAGCGGGTGGCGGAGCATCTGGCGGACCCGGAGGCGGAGCGGCCGGCGGACCCGGCAGTGGAGCGGTAGGCGGACCGCCAGGCGCCTGGACCGGACTGCCCGGCGGCGGCCCGGTCGGACCTCCCGGCACCGGACTGCCCAGGGGTGGACCCGCCGAACCGGTCGGCGGCCCGACTGGTGCCTGGCCACCGCGCCGGGTGGGCAGATCGAAGCCGGACCGCCTGGCTTGGTCGATCAGCGCCGCGAGCGCGATCAGTCCGCCGAGGCCGGCGAGCAGCACGGTCCCCCAACGCAGCGGGTGCTCTCGCGCGAGCGCCAAGGTCCCGATGCTCAGGATCTGCGTCGCGCCGATCGCCGCGAGGATCAGGTAGCCGACGTAGTGGGTGTACGCGTACAACGCCGTCAGCGCCGCGCAGATCAGCAGGGTCAGGATGAACGCGACGCGCAGATCGTTGTCCAGGTCGTTCAGGCCGGAGGTCTGGGTCGTGTCCCCTCCGAGGCCGGACGCGAGCTGGTTGACGAACTGAACGATCAGCGCCGCGAACGCGCCGACGTACATCACGACGAAGAAGCCGTACAACGCGATGCCGCCACCGAGCATGCCCGTGATGTGGCGACACTCGAATCGCCAACCGGCACCCGCGATCACCAGCCCGAAGAACATCATGACGATGCCGTAGAGCAACGGGCCGTCGCCTTCGCCGGTGATGTTGTTGGCGAACTGGTTCGCCACGATGAATCCGCCGACGAACGCCGAGAACGCGAAGGCGCCACCACGCAGATACCAGTAGCCGGCCACACTCAGGGCGACCATGCCGAAGCCGACGAGGTAGGGCACCGCGTCCTTGGTCGCCCATGGCGCGAGGAGCGTGACACCGGCGCTCTTGATCGCGAACGCGGCGAGCACGCTCGCGGTCCAGCGACTGTGCGGCACGGCGGAGAACGCGAAGTACCACGCGGCCGCGCCGATCGCGAGGCCGATCGTGATCAGGCTGCCGATGCCGAAGGTCGACCACTTGAACTCGCCGTCCGACAGCGTCGACGCGAGCAGCACCGTCGCGAGTGCCAAGGCACCGCCGAAGGCGGTCGCACCGGCCCGGATGCGGTCGTAGAGCGGCCAGCCGGCCGACGGCGGAGCCGGCTCGACCGGACCGGCGGGAGTACGGGATTCGGCGGCGGAGTAGAGCTCGGAAGCCTGTACGGGACTCAAAGTCCCCTGGCGTACGAGCGATTCGAGTGATTGAGCGAGTGGATCGGACGTAGACGGAGACGTCATCGACATGAAGCCGCAGACTATCGCAGTCGCGGCGCATGACAGCGAACCGCGACTCGCCAGCAGAAAAGGAACAAACACAGGTGTAGCACGCGACCAGACCGGGTAGGCGGCGGTAAGTCGCAGGCGCGTCGTCCGGCGCGCCCACGAACACTCGGGAGGACCCTTGTTTGGTATCCGGAACTCCATCCCCCGCGGGGTGGCCGTCATCGCCAGCAGCCTGGGGCTGGCGGCGACCGCACTCTTCACGACCCAGGCTCAGTCGGCGGGCGTCCACAACGCCAACAACTCGACGGAGCAGGCTGCCCGGGGAGCCATGCTGGCTGCCCAGGACGTCGTGGACGACCTCGGCGCGAAGGCCGCGGGAGTGTATGTCAGCGGCGACACGATGATCGTCAACGTCACCAACCGCTCGGCCTTCGACGACGTACGCGCCACCGGCGCCACGCCGCAGCTCGTCGAGCACAGCACGGCAGCCCTCGAACGCGTGACGACCGTGATCGACAAGCGCACCGACATCGTCGGTACGTCGTGGGGCGTCGACCAGACCAGCAACCAGGTCCTCGTACGCGCCGACGAGAGCGTCTCCGGGAGCTCGCCAGGCTGCGCGCCGTCACGGATCGCTTCGGCGACAAGGTCGACATCCAGCGGCTACCCGGCAAGCTCACGACCACGATCTCCGGTGGCGACGCCATCTGGGGCGGCGGCGGTCGCTGCTCACTGGGCTTCCACGTGACTGACGGCTCGGAGAACTTCTTCCTGACCGCCGGGCAGTGCACCGACATCATCTCCAGCTGGTACGAGGACCAGGGCCAGACGGCTCACGTCGGCGATACGGTCGACGGCTCGTTCCCCGGTGACGACTACGGCCTGTCCACGATGACCGGCGACGGCGGCGCGGATGACGTCAACCTCTACGACGGCTCGTTCCAGGACATCACAGCCGCCCGCGACGCCGTGGTCGGCGAGACCGTCCGGCGTAGCGGCAGCACGACCGGCCCGCACAGCGGCACCGTGCTGGCGACCGACGTGTCCGTCACCTACCCCGACGGCACCGTCTACGGGCTCATCGAGACCGACGTCTGTGCCGAGCCCGGTGACAGCGGCGGCTCGCTGTTCTCCGGCAGCGACGCGATCGGGCTGACCTCGGGCGGCAGTGGCAACTGCAGCTCGGGCGGCATGACGTACTTCCAGCCGGTCACCGAGGCGCTCGGTGTCTACGGCGTGGACGTCTACTGATCCACGACAGGGTCCCGCGGAGCGCATCGACTCGCGCTCCGCGGGACCACCCCGCCGCGCTCGATCGACCCGGTTTTTTTGCGCCCGTACGCACGACGGGCGGCGCTCCGCTCGGTGCGTACGGGCGCAAAACCGAAGGCGCTAGTGCAGGAAGAGCGTCGTGTCGCCGAACTCGTGCCAGAGGTAGCCCTGGTCGAGTGCCACCGAGTACGCGGCGCCTACTGCCTCGGCACCGGCGACCGCCTCGAGCAGATCGAGGTGACTGGCGCCGGGCTCGTGCATCCCGGTCAACAGACCCGACACGACTCGCGCCGGTCGATCGGGATCCAGGACCAGATCGGTCCACCCGGCGCCGGGCCGGACGCCTCCGGAGGCGTCGGCGACCGCCTCCAACGCGCGGACGACGGTCGTGCCGATCGCGACGATCCGGCCACCCGCCGCGCGGACGACGTTGACCAGACGCGCCGTGGCGTCGGGGACGCGGAACCGCTCCGGGGCGGGCGGCTCGTGTGCCTCGGGACTGGACACGCCGCAATGCAGGGTCACGGGCGCGACCGCCACGCCGGCCGCCACCAGCCGGACCACGACCCGATCGGTGAACGGGCGGCCGGCGCTCGGCATCTCCGCCGATCCGGGATGCGTCGCGAACACCGTCTGGTAGTCGGCCAGAGGCCAGGGCTCGGCGACATAGCCGTAGCGGATCGGCCGGCCGTGCTTGGCAAGATGGGTCGCCGAGCCGGTGGGCGGCGTCGGTCGCGCCGTCCAGAGTCGTGACGTCGCCGCGGCCGGATCGGGGTAGGCCGCCGCGATGGTGAGCCGGACTCCGCCGGGCAGGGACAGCTGGGCCCCCCGGCGTACGCCGGCATCGGCTCCGGCGTTGTCGGCGCGACGTACCTCCACGACCCATCGGCCGTCGTCGAGTTCGGTCGCCACATGCAGCGGCTGGATCCGGCCGTCGCCGCGAGCCGCGTCGAGCGCCGCCGGCAGCGTCGCCGAGGTGTTGACCACGACGAGATCGCCCGGCGCGAGCAGGTCCGGCAGGTCGGCGACCACGTGATGAGTGGCGTCGGTCCCCCGGGCCACCAGCATCCGGACCCCGTCGCGGGACAGTCCGCGTCGCTCGGGTGGCGCCGTCGCCTCGGCTCCGGCGGGGACGACGAAGTCGAGTCTCGCGGCATGCAGCAGCGGACTCATCTCGACTCGCTCATGCCGCCACCGGAGTCAGCTCGCTGGCCCGGTAGCGCCCGCTCGGCAGGTCGCCCTCGACGAGCCGCAGCAGCGCCGGGACGACGGTCTCGGGTTCGGCGCGATCCGAGATGTCCTCGCCGGGGAACGCGTCTTGATGCAGCTGCGTACGCATGTCGCCCGGGTCGACGGCGTACACCCGGAGCGCCGGCTCCTCGGCGGCCAGGATCGCGGTGAGATGGTCGAGTGCCGCCTTGGACGAGCCGTAGGCGCCCCAGCCCTCGTACGGCTCGACGGCGGCGTCGGAGCTGACGTTGACGATCCGGCCCTGGCGCGTCCGCAGGCCGGGCAGCACCAGCTGGGTCAGCGCCAGCGGACCGAACACGTTGACGCCGTAGACCCGGGCGAAGTCGGTGACGGCCCACTCGGCGAGCGCGGGCTGCGGGCTGGCACCGAGCGTGCTGGCGTTGTTGACCAGCAGGTCGAGGCCGCCGAGGTCGTCGACGACCGTCGCGAGTACGGCGCGGTGACCGGCGTCGGCGACGTCGCCGGGGACCGGACGTACCGCCGCGGCTCCGGCCCTGACGAGGCGATCGGCCACGGCCGCGAGCGGATCGGGATGCCGGGCGTCGACGACCAGTGACCAACCCCGCTCGGCCAGTGCGATGGCGAGCGCCCGGCCGAGTCCGAGCGAGGCGCCGGTGACGAGTGCGGTCGGCATGAGACCTCCAGTGAGTGTTTCGAAGACCCCTCCATCGTGCGACTTAAAGCTCACTTGAGGTCAAGGCAGATCGGCCGCACTCTGCACGGCCCGTACGCACTCTGCACGGGATACGGGCCATGCAGAGTGCGCAGTTACCACGAGAACGTGGTATCCCCACCGGGCTAGCCGCCGAGCTCAGCCTCGTAGACGAGCAGCTCGGTCCCGGCGACCTCCTCGCCGTCGTCCGGCGCCGCGGTCAGCCGGACCGTGTCGCCGTCCCTCTCCACCAGCACCGGGTTGCGCGTGATCGAGTGCCCGGCCGCCGAGAAGGCGACCACCGGCACATCGTGGATCATCGCGTTGTCCCGCAGGTCGACCAGCGCCAGCCCACCGAGTTCGTACGATCCACCACTCGCCGTGGGGAGGCCGGCCACGCCGCTGCACAACTGCGTGCGGGAGACGACGTACGCGCAGTCCTGGTAGTCGACGAAGTGGCTCCCGTTCAGGGCGACGTCACGTACCCGGACGCGCTCATCCCAGCGGATCAGCCGCCGCGATCCCCACGTGACGCCGTGGACGTCGTCGGTGACCCGGTCGACGACCACACCGCCGACATGGTCGCGATAGCCGAACTCCTCGGTGACCTCGTACGTCCGCGGGTCGATCCGGTAGACGACGGCCCGGCTGTCCGGCCGGTACTCCGCGACCGGCACCCACACGTGCCGCCCGTCGTAGTCGATGCCGCCCGGGTGATAGACCGTTCCCTCGGGCCCCTCGCCGATCACGATGTCGCGGATCAGCTCGCCCTCGCGCGTCATCACGAACACGTGGCCGACGCCCTTGCCCGGCGAGCGGTCGTAGCCGTCGATCGGCTCGGGATAGCGCACCGGCGGCTCGATGACCTCGACGCTCGACATGAAGAGCTTGTCGCCGACGACGGCGAAGCCCTGCGGGTGATAGGTCTCGAAGTCGAGCGGGATCCGGTCGACCAGCTTCCACGAGGTGCTCCGGGTCAGCTGCTGGACCGCGTCGACCAACGGCTCGTCGCGGCTCGGCTTCGCGGACTGACCGCTCGTCGCGGCGAAGCCGCTGCCGCCCAACGTGGCGACCGCGAGCGGGAGAGCGATCAGAGTGAGATACGTACGCGCGCGCATCTGCGCCTCCTCGGCTGGCTGGACAATTCACTGATCACCAACCCACCGGGGTGGCCGAGCGCCATCCACACGGCCAACACGGAACGTCCACGGCGTGAGAGGCTTGGCCGATGAAGCGCAACACTCGCAAGCCGCGCAGCGCCGGCGACGTGCTCTGGGCCTACCTCCAGGAGCACGCCGAGCGCTTCGCCGTCAGAGACGCCGAGGTCCGGGCCGGCGAGCCCGACGGCATCCACCAGATGCGCGTCGAGTCGCGCCGCCTGCGGACCGCACTCGCCGTCTATCGCTCCCTCCTCGACGCCGAGCAGGCGCGCGAGCTCCAAGCCGAGCTGCGGTGGCTGGGCCGGACACTCAGCCCGGCGCGTGACCTCGAGGTCGTCGAGGGTCACCTGAACGACGCGATCAGTGCCGAGCCCCGAACGCTCACCGCCGGTCCGGTACGGATGCTCCCCAAACGCCGGCTTCGCGAGGCTGCCACGCCGGCCCGGGCCACCGCGCTCGCCGTCCTCGACCAGCCGCGATATCTCGCGCTCCGGGAGCGGCTGGACGCCTTCGTCGCCGACCCGCCCTGGTCCGAGAAAGCCGCCAAGCCCGCGACCAAGGCGCTCCCGAAACGCCTCGCCAAACCGTGGCGGCGGATCCAGAACCGCGTCGAGACGGCCGAGACCGCCGAGCCGCGCGATCGCGACGCCACGCTCCACGAGGTACGCAAGGCCGCCAAGCGGATGCGCTACGCCTGCGACGTCGCCGCGCCGGAGCTCGGCGAAGACGTCGAGCGGCTGTCCCGCAAGTCGGAGCAGATCCAAGACATCCTGGGCCACCACCAGGACATGGTCGTCCTGCGCCAGTGGCTGCGCCGGCTGTCCCGCGACCCCGAGGCGGGTCAGGCCGCCTTCACCTTCGGCCGGGCCCACCGCCGGGCCGAGGAGCTCGCCGCCCGGGACTTCGCCGACTACGAACCGGCGTGGGATCGGCTCCGCAAACGGGCATCGGACCTACTCCCCACGGAGTAGTCACACCTGCCGCCGCCGGTCGATGACAGGGGTGTCCGGCTCGCCTACCGTGCATGACGTGGCGACAGACACCATGCCCTCGGCCCCTGACATCGGGCGGCCGCGCGGCCAGATCCTCGGCATCGTGGGACCGCTGGTCCTCACGGTGTTCACCGTCGTCGGCACCTTCGGCGCGTCTCGGGGCGAGTCGGGCCGGCACGACATCGACGCGCTCGGGATCATCCTCGCCATCGTGGTGCCGCTGTCGCTGCTCGCGATGCGACGCCACCCGGTCGCGGTGCTGTGGTTCGTCGCCGGCGGCACGCTCGGCTATCTGCTGCGGGACTATCCGTACGGCCCGATCATGCTCAGTCTCGTCGTCGCCGTCGTGGCGGCGGTGATGCTGGGGCATCGGCAGGCAGCCTGGCTCGCCCTCGGTCTCGTCTACCTCGGCCACCTGGCACTGCGTGGCGAGCTCCGGGACGAGTCCTGGTCGTGGGGGGCCACCGCGGGCTTCGGCGCGTGGGCGCTGGTCATCCTGATCGCGGCCGAGTTCGCCCGGGTTCGTCGCGAACGCGTCGTCGCCGCCCGGCAGGCCCGGGCCGAGACCGCGCGCCGGCAGGCCAACGAGGAGCGGCTGCGGATCGCCCGCGAGCTGCACGACGTCGTGGCGCATCACATCTCCCTGATCAACGTGCAGGCCGGGGTCGCGCTGCACCTGGTCGACCGCAAGCCCGAACAGGTGCCGCCTGCGCTGGCCGCGATCAAGGACGCCAGCAAAGAGGCGCTGTCCGAGCTGCGGTCGCTGGTCGGGGTGCTTCGCGACGAGGCCGACACCGCCCCGCGGTCGCCGACCACGACCCTGGCGACGCTCGACGAGCTGGTCGAGCGCACCGGTCACGCCGGGCTGACGCTGCACAAGTCGACCAGCGGTGACGTACGTATGCTGCCCACCGCTGTCGAGCTCGCGGCCGTACGCATCGTGCAGGAGGCGATCACCAACGTGGTCCGACACGCCGACGCGCGCGAGGCCGAGCTCCGGTTGGACTACGGTGCCGACATGCTCACGGTCCAAGTGGACGACGACGGCTCCGGAGGCGCCCGCATCGACGCCATCGACGAAGGCAGCGGGTTACGCGGCATGCGCGAGCGCGCCGCGTCGCTCGGCGGCACCCTGTCCATCGAGCCGGCGCCGGCGGGCGGTCTGCGCGTCACGGCCCGGCTGCCGCTCGATGAGTCGACCGCGGAGGCGCCGGCGTGATCCGCGTGGTGCTGGCCGACGATCAGGCCCTGGTACGGGCCGGCCTGCGGGCACTCCTCGACGACCAGGACGACATCGATGTCGTCGGCGAGGCCGCCAATGGCCGCGAGGCGGTCGACGTCGTCAAGACGCAGCGGCCCGACATCGTCCTCATGGACATCCGGATGCCCGAGCTCGACGGGCTCGCGGCCACCCGCTCCATCGCGGCCGACGCCGCCCTGTCCGACACGAAGGTCGTCATCCTCACGACGTTCGACCTCGACGAGTACGTCTTCGAGGCGGTCCGGATCGGCGCCAGCGGCTTCCTCGTCAAGGACACCGAGCCGACCGAGTTGCTCCAGGGCGTCCGCGCCGTCGCCCGCGGCGATGCGCTGCTGTCGCCAGGGGTCACGAAGCGGCTGATCGCCGAGTTCGCCACCCGCAGTCGGGAGACGACGCCGACGCGCAAGCTCGACCCGTTGACCGAGCGAGAGCGCGAAGTCGTGTCCCTCGTCGGTGAGGGCCTGTCCAACGACGAGATCGCCGAACGGCTCGTGATGAGCCCGGCGACGGCGAAGACCCATGTCAGCCGGGCCATGATCAAGCTGCACGCTCGCGACCGGGCGCAGTTGGTCGTGCTCGCGTACGAGACCGGCCTGGTCCGGCCCGGCTGGTCGGCCTGACACCCGGACCCCTGACCCGGTTTTGCGCCCGCACGCACCGTCCCCGGGCACCGTGGCGGTATGTAGAGGCGCAAACCCGCCAGGCTCCGGGCGCGCCGGCGGGTAGCATCGTCGGATGCCGGAGCCGACGACACTCCTCGTGTTCGCGCTGGCGGCCACGGCGCTCGTCGTCATCCCGGGCCCCAACCACGTCTACATCGTGACCCGCAGCCTGGTCGAGGGCCGCGGTGCCGGGCTCGCCTCAGCCTTCGGCGTCGAGACCGGCACCCTCGTCCACATCGCCGCCGCAGCCGTCGGTCTCTCGGCCCTCATCGCGTCGTCGGCCGTCGCCTTCGAGATGGTGAAGTACGCCGGCGCCGCCTACCTGATCTACCTCGGGGTCCGGGCACTCCGCGACAAGGACGAGCCTGACCTCTCGACCGACGGACCCAAGCAACCGCGGCAGCGAACGTTCATCGACGGCGTCATCGTGAACGTCCTCAACCCCAAGGTGGCGTTGTTCTTCCTCGCGTTTCTGCCGCAGTTCGTCGACCCCTCCCGAGGCTCGACGGCCACGCAGATCCTCGTGTTCGGCATCCTGCTCGCGAGCATCGGCTTGGCCAGCGACATCGCGTACGCCTGCGTCGCCGGTGGCCTCGGCTCGTGGCTGCGACAGCGGCCGACGTTCTTGCGCCGCCAGCGTCAGGTCGCGGGCTGCACCTACCTCGCCCTCGGCGTCGCAGCCGCCGCGACGGGTCACCGGCGTACCTGACCGGCCTCCTGCCCCGGTTTGCGCCCGTACGCACCGTCCCCGGCACGTCCGGTAGTACGTAGAGGCGCAAACCTCCAGGTCCAGAGGGTCACCGGCGCGTCGGGACCAGACGATTCGCGCACGATTCCGTCAGCCGGAACCCAGCCCGCCGTACGCCCGGAGTACGCCCCAGGGCGTACGCCAAGTGTCGCCGCCGAGCCGACGTAATCCGGCCGCTCCGAGACGACGATCGAAGCATCAACGAATCAACGTCGTCAGGAGAACACCATGTCAGCGATCACCACCCTCGCTGCCGGCCCCACCGTCCAGCTCGCCGACCACTGGCACGACGACGACTGGGACGGACCGGGTGCTTGGTGGCCGATCTTCCCGATCACCTGGCTGCTCATCGTCGGCGCGATCATCACGACGATCGTGATCCTGCGCCGCCGGCACTGGGCCCGGCACGGCATCCGGTCCGGTGAGGCCCGGCTCGCCGAGCGGTACGCCAACGGCGAGATCGACGAGCCGGAGTACAAGGACAAGCTCGCCGTCCTGAAGGAGCAGGGCCGGTGAACCGGTCCGAGTTCGTCGTCGAGGTCCGCAAACTGACCAAGCGGTACGGCGACAACCTGACCGCTGTCGACCGGATCGACATGTCCGTTCGACGCGGTGAGGTGTACGGATTCCTCGGCCCGAACGGCGCCGGCAAGACCACGACTCTGCGCATGCTGCTCGGTCTGGTCGCACCGACGTCCGGCGACATCGGCGTGCTGGGCCAACGGCCTGGCACGCCGGCGTCGCTGGCGCGAGTCGGCTCGCTGATCGAGGGACCGGCGTTCTATCCGTACCTGTCGGCGCGGCACAACCTCCGGGTCGTCGCGAGGTACGCCGCGCTGCCGTCGCGCGAGATCGGCGAACGGGTCGAGCGCGTGCTGGGTACGGTCGAGCTCGACGCTCGGGCCGACGACAAGTACTCGACGTACTCGCTCGGCATGAAGCAGCGCCTCGGCGTCGCCGCCGCACTCCTCAAGGACCCCGAGCTGATCGTGCTCGACGAGCCGACCAACGGACTCGACCCGGCCGGCATGCGCGACATGCGCCGGCTGATCCGCGAGCTCGGCGACGACGGCCGCACCGTGCTCTTGTCGAGCCACCTGCTCGGCGAGGTCCAGCAGATCTGCGACCGGGTCGCGGTCATCAACCACGGCCGGATCGTGTCCGAGGGCACCGTCGACGAGCTCCGCGGCGACGCCGAGCTGATCGTCGTGGCGACGCCGTCCGACGTGGCGCGTAGCCGGGTCGAGGCGATGCAGGAGGTACGTGAGGCGCACTTGCACGACGGCGTACTGCGGGTCCAGGTCGACGAGCGGCACACCGCCCTGGTCAACCAGACGCTAGTCGAGGCCGGGGTCGCCGTGACCGAGCTGCGTCGCGCCGAGCGGCAGCTCGAGGACGTCTTCTTCGAGATCACCCAGACACCGGAGTTGAACCATGTCTAGTCCCGTGCTGAGTACGGCCGCCGCCGAACTGCTCAAGCTGGCCAGGCGCCCGTCGGCCTGGGTGCTGCTCGCCGCCGCGGCGATCCTCAACCAGGTCTTCGCGTACGTCGTGCCGTACCTCTCCTACACCAGCGGCGACGGCGGCGGTATGTCCGACGGCGCCACCCCGGAGCAGCTGCTCGCGAGCACCCTCCCGGACCAGCTGGTCGCCAACACGATCGGCGGCTTCGCGGTCTTCGCCGGCGCCCTCGCGCTCGTGCTGGGTGCGCTGATGTTCGGCGGTGAGTACGGCTGGGGCACCGTCAAGACGATGCTGACCCAGCGGGCCGGGCGCGGGACCGTCCTGGCCGGCCAGCTCACCGCTCTGGCCGTGGCAGTGCTCGGTGGGGTGCTCGTGCTCTACGCCCTGGGCGCCGCCAGCTCCGCGCTGATCGCGTGGGCCGAGGACCAGGCGATGAACTGGCCGAGCCTGATCGACCTCGCACAAGGCATCGGATACGGCTGGCTCATCCTGCTGACCTGGGCCGTCCTCGGCGCGGCGCTCGGCGTCACGCTGCGCGGCGTCGCGCTGCCGATCGGACTCGGCGTCGTCTGGGTCCTGGGAGTAGAGAACCTCGTGTCGGCGATGGCCGACTCGGTGCTCGACGCGCTGGAGCCGCTGCGCGACGTGCTGCCCGGCGTCAACGCGGGCTCGCTGATCAACACGGTCATCATCGACCGCCCGACCGAGCCGGCTCCCGGCGTCACCGACGTGGTCGGCGAGGGCCGGGCGCTGCTGACCCTCGCGGTCTACCTCGTCGTGGCCGCGGTGATCGCCCTGTGGACGTCGCGCCGCCGCGATGTCGTCTGAGCCGACCGCGCCGTTGGCGGAGTGGCGCGTGCCGACGCTGTGGCCGTACTCACTCGGCATTCTGCATGGCTTGTCGAGGCTCTGTATGGGATGCGGGCCATGCAGAGTGCGCGGCTACCACGAGAACGTGGTATCGCGGGCGCCGCGCGCTAGAAGATGTCGACGAACTCGCGGGAGATCAGGAAGCCGTGGCGAGTACGCAGGTTGTAGCACGTCATGCCGGTCTCGCGGCTCGTACACCCGAAGTCGCCGACGACGGTCGAGGTGTTGTAGTCCAGCACCTCGCGGGCACCGAGGACCGTGTCTCCGACGCAGCCGAACTCAGCGATGGCGTCGAGACCGACCTGGAGCGAATTGCCGTAGTCGAGCTGGCACGACGCCGGCGGCGTGGGCTCGCGATAGGACTTCTGCTGGATGTCGCAGCGGACGGCGTCCGCCGTGATGAGGCAGCCGATGTTGCGCGACGGACTCACGAAGAAGTCGATGGCGCCGACGACGTGCGGCAGCCGCTTCGGCGGTCGCTGCTCGGGCTTGCGGGTCGGCGTCGTCGTCGGAGCCTTGGTCGGCGGCGATGACGTCGTCGGCGCCGTCGGCCCGGTCGGCGACTCGGTGGCGCGAGCGGTCGGCTCACTGCGATCCGAGGCGGACTCCACGCCGGTCAGGTCGGACGCAGTACCGCAGCCGCTCAGGCACACGAGAGCCACCACTCCCGGCAGCACGACGCGCAGCCTCATCCCGGCCCTCCCGACCGATCGCCCAGTCCGGCACACCCTACTTGCGTGCGGCTCACCGCCGGGGCGAGCTGCCAGTCTTCGGGCGTCCTCGGCGGCCCTCCGTACACTCACTGCCAACAAAACGTAAAAACCGGCTACCCTCCGTGAGGTTTGTCTTGACGCATTCGTCCGAATCGGGTGAGCCTGCTCCTGGGTCTCGGGATGGCCTAAGACCGGGAACAAGGGAGTCCACCATGGCCAAGAGCTTCGTACGCGCACGTCATCTTTGCCGCGGGCGCCGGTGGGAACATCGCGTCTGAGGCCGGACCGATGGTGACACTGGTAGCGGAGCTCACTCCCCTGGTCCTCGGAGCCCTGTTCGTCTGGTGGGGCGGCGGTGGCCTCCTCAGCAAGATGGAGCCGCGCCGCGTCGCGGACTCGGCCCTCAACCACCTCATTCGCGACGTCCGGCTCACAACGCTGGCGATGCGCACCGCCGCGATCGTCACCTGGGCGGTCGGCGTCGGACTGCTCGTCGCACCGACCGCGGATCAGCCCGCCGTCGGCAGCGCCCTGATCGGCATCGGCCTGCTCATCTACGTCGGGTACGCGATGGTGACCGAGCTCGAGCCGGCCACCTGGCGTACGTTCGCCACGGCTGGCCTGATCGGTGCCGGCGGACTGCTCGCGACCGAGGCGAACGACCCGTGGTGGTCGGCGATCGCCGAACGCCCGGTGACCGCCACCGCGATCCTCGCGCTGACCGCCGCGGCCCTGGTCGGGCTGTCGTTCTATCCGCGGCCGCGCCGGCGACTCCGGATCGCCGCGGCGCCCGACGCCGATCTCGGCGTCGTCGACAGCGACCAGCTGCACAAGCTGGCCGGCTAGGCCGGACCGACCGGATCGGCAACGTCGCTCGATCACGTGATCGAGCCTGTGGATAGCGCCATCGCGGCGCCCGTCGCGCCTACCGTCCCCGGCATGGACGACGAGATTCCGCCGCTGCTGCCACCCGACCAGATGCCCTCGATCCACACGCCACAGGACATGTTTCGCACCTGGCGCGCCCTGATGGGCGAGCTCGGCTTCGGTCGGCGGTTGTTGTGGTTCGGCTTCGTCTCCGACGCCGGACGGATGGCGGGGCAGCTGCATCAGGTGGAGGAGCTGCCCAGCGACCCCGACGCACTCCGGCTCGACAATCTGATGCGGATCTGCCGCGAGCAGCTGGAGATCGTCGTCGAGCGCGGCTCGATCGCGTTCTTGCTGTCGCGTCCCGGTCCGGGCCGGATGACCGATGCCGATCGGCGCTGGGCGCGGGAGCTCGCTGCTGCGGCTTCGCGCGCTGGGGCACGGCTGCAGCCGATCCATCTGGCGACCGACGAGGCGTTGCGGGTCTTCGCCCGCGGACGACCTGATTCTGCCGCGAAGCGCCTGACGGTGGCCGCCTTCGTCGAGGTGGGCCGGCCGACGGCCGTCAGATCCAGTGGTCACAGGGGCGGGTGGAGCCCTTGCGGACTCCGAGACAGGGCGGCGCTTTGGCCTCGGCCTTGGCGTCGTCTCCGGTGGCTGGCGCCGACCGCCAGGTCCGCCGGGCGAAGACGTTCATCAAGACCTCGCAGTCGCAGTAGCCGCCCCCGGACCGCAGCCGCCGCTCGAGTGCGGATGCGCGGGGCGCCGCTCGATCGCGCCAGAGGCCGGTCCAGGTCAGTCGATCGGAGCAGCCGTAGGTGCCGACCATCCGGTCGAGGAAGCACGCGACGCACTCGCCGGGATCCGGCTGCGCGAGCGGACCGGGCTCGTCGCCGGACACCAGCCGCAACGTCACCACCGCCCGTCACCGCGCTCTCGCGCCGTCGCGGCCAGGTCGACGCAGGCCAGCCGGAGCTCGCCGTCGGACTGCCCGGCCAGCGCCTCCCAGCCAGCCGCGACCTCGACCCCGGTGAGCTGGTCGCGCACGACTGCCATCGCGGTCTCCGACGCCAGCACCCGGTCGAGCGAGTC
>Ga0209382_10000338_pt1 | contig 76027 bp, 61 predicted proteins | sample SoiMetdeltSBSDD5_FD_187599 | JGI IMG/M metagenome (GOLD analysis project Ga0209382, IMG submission 187599) | Bulk soil microbial communities from a Populus tree surrounding site in Tennessee, USA - Soil MetaG P. deltoides SBSDD5 (SPAdes) (version 2) | ecosystem: Environmental > Terrestrial >... | reverse complement strand
GCGCCGTGCCGAGAAATCCCGGCGCCGGCGTGTAGAGCACGCTCGTGCCTTGCACGACGGCAGTGCCGCTCGTCGGCGCTCCGGTCAGCACGATGCGCGAGACGTTCGGATCCGCATTCGTGTCGTTCGCCAGCACCGGTATCAGCACCGGCTGGCCGCGTCCGACCGTCGCCGCATCGTTGACGGGCGTCGCCTGCGTATCCTGGGTATCGACGCACGCCGCGTCAGTCGGCGCCGTCTGCACGGGCGGCCCGGAATTCGATGCGGGATCGAACGTGAGCGTGCCCGTTGCGCGCGTCGCGGTCGTGTCCACACCGTCTGCGACCGTGTAGGTCAAGATGAAGCGCGAGTCGAGCCCGGCGGGTCGTGTGACCGTGATGCAGTTGAGTCGCACCACGACTGTGTGATTCGTGAGGTTCGCGGAGGCGCTCACGAGCTGCACCGGACGCGAGCCGCTCGCTGCGAGGTTGTTCGCGACGACGTTGAAGCTGTACGTGGGCACGCTGCTGCCGGGCGTCTGGAATTCCCGGCTGTCCGCTGTCGCCGCGCCGGCATCCTGCGCTGTGGCTGCCACCATCAGAACAGCGGGCGCATACAACGCACGCCGTGCGTGAGCACCGCTCCTGCGATTCCTCATTTCGCCTCCCCAGGCCAGGCCATTGATTCGCCAGATCGTTGATTCGTTTGCCGCGAAGGATACACGACGCGCCGTTTGACAATGCTAGGCTGCGACTTAATGAGCCAGCGGTCTGCAGAGCCCGTCACACTCCAGGTCAGCGAGAGCTGCACCGTTTCAGGTCTGCTCGACCTGCCGGCGAATCCGCGTGCCTGCTTCGTGTTCGGACACGGCGCCGGTGCAGGGATGCAACACGCCTCGATGGCGTCGGTCGCAGGCGATCTGTCGCAAAAGGGCGTCGCCACGTTGCGTTATCAATTTCCATACATGGAGCGCGGCTCGCGGCGACCTGACCCGCCGGCTCTGTGTCATGCCACGGTGCGCGCCGCGGTCGCAGAGGCCGCTCGCGCTGTGCCAGGCGTCACGCTGGTTGCCGGCGGTAGGTCGTTCGGCGGTCGCATGACCTCACAGGCCCAGGCGCTCGCACCGTTACCTGGCGTCGCGGGCCTCGCATTCCTGGCGTTCCCGTTGCACCCTGCGGGACGTCCGTCGCAGGAACGCGCCGGGCATCTGTCGGACATCGAGATCCCGATGCTGTTTCTGCAGGGCACGCGCGACGAGCTCGCGACCCTCGACTTGCTGGAGCCGGTCGTGCAGCGTCTCGGCACGCTGGCGACGCTGAAACTCCTGCAGGACGCCGATCATTCCTTCCATGTGCGCGCCTCGTCGGGTCGGCGCGATCCGGACGTCCGGCAGGAGTTGGTCGGCGCGCTGGTCGACTGGATCGATGGACTGAACGCGGACCTCCGAGCATGAGCGACCGGAAGAAGCTGAAAATCGCCGCAGCGATCTCGCTGTCGTTCACCGGCATCGTCGTGCTCATCATGGTGTTGCTGGTGAAGGCCGTGATCACGTTCCAGATGGCGCTGCTGATGCTGGTCGCGCTGCTCGGCCTGTACTTCGGCTTTGGCGTGCTCATCTTTCTCTATCGCTTCGTCGAGCGCCTCAAGTAGCCCTCCTGTAGGGGAACTTCGACTGCGCCGTGTACGTTTGCGCAGGTAGCTATGGCTGTTGTCCCGGGAGGAGCGCATGAATCTGAAACTGATATGGGCCGCGTTGGCGGCAACTGCGGCGATCGGCGTGGCGGCGTGCGAGAAGCAAGGCCCGGTGGAGCGCGCCGGCGAAGAGGTCGACGAAGCAGTCGACACGATCAAGAACGGTGGTGAGGAGTCCACGGCGAACAAGGTGGACGACGCCATCGACGAAGCGCGCGACGCCGTCGAAGACAAAGAGAAGCATTGAGATCGGTTTACGCAGCCGGCCTGCGGTCGGCCGCGTCGAACGGCGCGGTCGGGGCGCAGGGCGCGCGCATCATGGTCGTCGAGGACGACGGTGTCCTCGCGCTGCACCTGGCCGAGACACTGGATGAGCTCGGCTACACCGTTGCAGGCACGGCGACGCGCGGTGAAGAAGCAATCGAGCTGGCGGGACGCCTGCATCCGCACCTGATCCTCATGGACGTCGGCCTCGCCGGCAACATCGACGGCATCGCGGCCGCGGAGGCGATTCGCGATGAGCACGACATTCCCGTCGTGTTCCTGACAGCGCATGCGGACGACGACACGCTGCACCGTGCGACTTCGACGGACGCGTCTGCGTATCTCGTCAAGCCGTTCAAGGCGCCGGACCTGCGCTGTGTCATCGAAATCGCGCTTCACAAGCACGCGACCGACGTGCGCCTGCGCGAGAACGAGCGCTGGCTGGAACTGACGTTGCAGCAGCGCACGGCGGCGCTGGAAGCGGCGAACAGCGAGCTGGAAGCGTTCAACTATTCGGTGGCGCACGATCTGCGTGCTCCTCTGCGCGGCATCGACAGCTTCAGTCATCTATTGATCGAGAAGTATTCGAAGCAGCTCGACGACGAAGGGCTGAAGTATCTGCACCGCGTGAGAAGTGCGGCTGCTCGCATGTCCCAGCTCATCGACGCGCTGCTGTCGCTGGCACAGGTCGGGCGCGGCCAGCTGCAGCCAGTCGACCTGGATTTCTCGAACCTGGTGCAGTCGGTCGCGAGCGAGATCGCGGCGGCCAATCCGGAACGCAACGTGCGTGTCGCGATCGCGCCGGGAATGCGCGCTCGCGGCGACCCGGGGCTGTTGCGCGTCGTCGTGGCGAACCTGCTGGAGAACGCCTGGAAGTTCACGGGGCGGCGGCAGCGACCGGCTGTCGAGGTGGGGCCGGTTCAGAACACGGCGCACCCGACTTATTACGTGCGGGATAACGGTGCGGGGTTCGATCCGGCGTATGCGGCGCGGTTGTTCGCGGCGTTCCAGCGGCTGCACGCGGATCGCGAGTTTCCGGGTACCGGAATTGGCTTGGCGATCGTGCAGCGGGTCATCAGTCGCCATGGCGGGACGGTCTGGGCGGATTCGCGGCCGGACCAGGGCGCGACGTTTTTTTTCAGCCTGCCCTGACACGCTACTATTGGGGGCATGAAACGTCCCCTGGAACGCTACGCCGAGAAGCGGGCGTTCACGCGCACGCCGGAGCCTGCGCCGAAACTGCCGACCGACCGACGCGGACCGCTGCTGTTCGTTATCCAGAAGCACGCGGCGCGCCGCCTGCACTACGACTTCCGCCTCGAGCTCGACGGCGTGCTCAAGTCATGGGCCGTGCCGAAGGGCCCGTCGCTGGAGTACGGCGACAAGCGCCTCGCGGTGGAAGTCGAGGATCATCCGTTCGACTACGGCTCGTTCGAGGGCGTGATTCCGGCCAAGGAATACGGCGCCGGCAACGTCATCGTCTGGGACTGCGGCGTGTATTCGCCGGACGAGGACAGTCGCTACTCCTTCGGCAACCGCGAGGAAGCGCAGGAGCGCGTACGGACCGAGCTGGCCGAGGGCAAGCTCAACTTCTTCCTGCGCGGCGAAAAGCTGAAGGGATCGTTCGCGCTGGTGCGCACGTCGTCGGACAAGCAATGGCTGCTGCTGAAGCATAAAGATCGATTCGTAACCGCCGGCGGCAGCGACGTCCTCGCGCGCAGTCGTTCCGTGCTGACCGGCCGCTCGCTCGACGAGCTCGCCACGAGCACTGGGGCGAAGCGACTCGACGCCGCGGTGCTGGGTCCCACCGGGCCGAGCGAGGCGATGCCGAAGAAGCTCGAGCCGATGCTCGCCGAGAGCGACGAGACCGCGAGCTCCGATCCGCAGTGGCTCTACGAGCCGAAGGTCGACGGCTATCGCGTGATCGCGTTCGTCCAGGACGGCACCGTGCGCTTGCAGTCGCGGCGGGGCATCGACCTGACCGCCGCTTTCCCGGAGCTGGTCGCCGATCTCGCGACGCAGGCTGTCGACTCGATGATTCTCGACGGCGAGATCGTCGCGCTCGATGCTGCGACCGGCCGGCCTTCGTTCAATCATCTGCAGAATCGGCGCGAGCTGAAGACGCCGACGGAAGTCGCGGCCGCCCAACGCGAAGCGCCGGTCGTGATGTTGTGCTTCGACCTGCTGCACTTCGCGGGCATCAACCTGCGCGGCGCGACGTACATCGATCGGCGGCGCTATCTGTCGCAATGCTTGCTGACGACGTCCCACCTGCAGCTCGTGCACGCAACGGACGACGCCGAGAAGCTCTACGCGGCCTCGCTCAACAGCGGCTTCGAAGGCATCGTCGCGAAACGCAAGGACAGCACCTATCAACCCGGCAAGCGCACCAACAACTGGCTCAAGATCAAAGCGACGCAAACGGCCGAGTTCGTCGTTGGCGGCTACACGAAAGGGAAGGGCGCGCGCGAAGCGCTGGGCTCGCTGCTGCTCGGCTACTGGAACGGCAGCAAGCTGCACTTTGCCGGACACGTCGGTTCCGGTCTGGACGATCGCGTCATCGCCGAGCTGGGCAAGCGCTTTCCCAAACTGGAGCGCAAGGTGCCGCCGTTCGTCGAGAAGCCGCCGCTGCAGCGACCGACGACGTGGCTCGATCCCGAGCTCGTCGTCGAAGTGAGTTTCGCCGAGTGGACGCCGGACGGAATGCTGCGCGCGCCGGTCTTTCAGCGCCTGCGCGACGACATCGAATCTCGCAGCATCAAAGGTGGACCGAAGGCGAAGCGCCCCAAGCCGGCGCGGCTCGCGACGCCGCCGAACGAAGTCGCGGAAGTCCTGCAGCAGCTCGAAAACAAATCGAACCGCATCGACCTCGTCGTCGGCGGCGCGAAAATCCGCCTCACGAATCTCGACCGCGTGTATTGGCCGGCCGATCCCGAGTCGAAGCAGCAGGCGATCACCAAGCGCGACCTGGTCCGCTATCTCGCAGGCGTGTCGCGCTACATGCTGCCGCACCTGCGCGATCGGCCGCTGACGATGATCCGCATGCCCGAAGGCATCAACGGCGAGCGCTTCTATCAGAAACACTGGGAGCAGGCGCGTCCCGACTTCGTGCCGATGGTGAGCGTCTACTCCGGGCACAAGGACGAGAAACACCAGTACGTCGTAGCCAACAATCTGCCGACGCTCCTGTGGCTCGGCCAGAGCGGCACGCTGGAATTCCACGTCTGGCACTCGCGCGCCAACGTGGCGGCGGACACGGCGAGTAAGGGCACCGACTACGACAGCTCAGAAGAATCGCTGGCCGAGTCGGTGCTGAACTACCCGGACTTCCTCGTGTTCGACATCGATCCCTATATCTACTCGGGCAAGGAACAGCCGGGTGAGGAGCCGGAGTTGAACAAGAAGGGCTTCGAGGGCGGCCGACGCGTCGCCTTCTGGCTGCACGCGCTGTTGAAGCAGATGTCGCTCGAAGCGGTCGTGAAGACGTCAGGCAAGACCGGGCTGCACGTGTTCGTGCCGATCAACCGCACGGTGACCTTCGACGGCGCCCGGCAGATCACTGAAATGGTCGGGCGGCACTTGCTGAAGGAGCACCCGAAGGAGATCACGATGGAGTGGGCGACGGGCAAGCGCACCGGCAAGATCTTCATCGATCACAACATGAACGTGCGCGGCAAGACGTTGCGGGTGGCGTACTCACCCTGCGGCTCGCCCGGCGCCACGGTCTCGATGCCGCTGACCTGGGAAGAGCTGGAAGCGGCGGATCCCACGGACTTCACCATTAATAATGTGCTGCCGCGATTGGAAAAATCGGGCGACCGGTGGCATGATGCGCTCTCGTCAAAACAGAGCCTTGCAGAAGCTTTCGGAAGTAACGGGCGAACAAAATAGTAGTAGGCACCCATGGCTGCACCACGCTCAATCGGCTCACTGACGGTTTCGTTCGGGCTCGTTGCGATCCCGGTGAAGCTGTTCACCGCCACTCAATCCCAGAACTCGATCTCCTTCAACATGCTGCACAAGACCTGCGGCTCGCGCCTCAAGCAGCAGTACATCTGCGCCAAGGAAGGCGTGATCGTCGAGCGTGACGAAACGGTCAAGGGCTACGAGTTCGCCAAGGACCAGTACGTGCAGTTCACGCCGGAGGAGATCAAGGCGCTCGAAGAAGCCGGCTCCCACGCGGTGGAGATCTCGGAGTTCGTGCCAGTCGAGTCGATCGACCCGGTGTACTTCGACAAGACCTATTACCTGTCGCCGGACAAGGGCGCGAACAAGCCGTATGCACTGCTGATCGAAGCGATGAAGGAAGCGAAGCTCGCGGCCGTCGGCCGCTGGGCGACGCGCGGCAAGGCGTACATCGTGCTGATCCGTCCGATCAACGAAGTGCTGACGATGCAGCAGCTCCATTTCGCAGCGGACGTGCGGCCGTCGACCGAAGTCGACGTGCCGAAGACGGAAGTGAAGGCGCAGGAGCTGAAGCTCGCGAAGCAGCTCATCGAGCAGCAGACCTCGCCGAAGTTCGACCCGACCGCGTACACCGACGAGCACCGTGGCCGCATCCAGGCCGAAATCCAGAAGAAAGTCGAAGGACAGGAGATTTCCGTGGCTGAGATCGAACCCGAGAGCACCGGCAAGGTCATCGACCTGATGGAAGCGCTGCGCGCCAGCCTGGAGCGCACCGAGTCGGCGAAAGAGTCCGCCGCCAAGCTCGGCCCGCGCAAGGAAGCCAAGCGTGTCGAGCAACCTGCGAAGACCGCACGCAAGGCCAGTCGTCGGTAACCCTCTCCGGGGCACCCGATGCAATCGTACAGCGTGCGGGACATCGAACGAGTCCTGCGCCTTCCTCGCAGCACCATTCGCAGTCTCATCGATGTCGGCTTCGTCACGCCGACGCGCGGGCCGCGGCGCGAATACCGTTTCTCGTTCCAGGATCTCATCGTGCTGCGCGCGGCGCGCGCGCTGATCCAGGCGAAAGTCTCGCGACGGCGCATCCGCCGCTCGCTCGAGGATTTGCGCAAGCATCTGCCGGAGACGATGCCGCTCTCCGGCCTGAGCATCTGCGCAGTCGGCGATCGCGTCGTCGTGCGCGACGGTAACAGTCAGTACCAGGTCGACAGCGGTCAGTACGTGCTCGGCCTCGATGTGAGCGTCGAGGACGGCGTGCTGCGTGTCGTGGAAAAAGAGTTCGGGCCAAAGCCCGACGAAGCCGCGGCGCCGCCGCGCAATGCCGAGGATTGGTTCGACGACGCACTGGACTTCGAAGAGAACGGCAACGTCGATGCAGCCATCAATGCGTACCAGCAGACCGTCGCACTCGACGGGCAGAACGTGGCTGCGTGGATCAACTGGGGTCGCCTGCTGCACGACCGCGGCAACAAGCGCGAAGCAGAGGCGGTCTACATCCGCGCGATCGAGCAGTGCGGTCCGGATTCGGTGTTGATGTTCAACCTCGGCGTGCTTCTCGAAGATCTCGGACGCACGCAGGCCGCGCTCGAGGCCTATCAAGCTGCGGTCGGCGAGGATCCTGCGTTCGCCGACGGACACTACAACCTTGCGCGGCTGTACGAGTCGCTCGGCCAGCCGCAGCACGCGATCCGTCACCTCGGTCAATATCGTCGCCTGCTCCACAGCGAGACGCGCTGATGGGCTTGTGGGTGGGCACTTCGGGCTATGCCTACCCGGAGTGGCGCGGCAGCTTTTATCCGGAAAAAATGCAGACGGCGAAGATGCTGCCGTACTACGCCGAGCACTTCGCAACGGTCGAGATCAACAACACGTTCTACCGGATGCCGAACGCGAAGCTGCTGGAGGGCTGGAGCGCGCAGACGCCGGAGAACTTCAAGCTCACGCTGAAGGCGCCGCAACGGATCACGCATCACAAGCGGCTGCGCGACTGCGCCGACGACGTCAAATACTTCCTGGAAGTCGCGGGCACGCTCGGGCCGAAGCTCGGTGCGATCCTGTTTCAGACGCCGCCGTACCTGCGGATGAACCTGGAAGTGCTCGACGGCTTCCTGGAGATGCTGCCGGCCGGACTGTGCGCGGCGTTCGAGTTTCGCCACAAGTCGTGGATGGAATCGGACGTCTTTAGCCGTCTGCAGGCCAAAGGCCTGGCGCTTTGTGTCGCAGATAGCGAAAACTTCTCCACGCCGGTGGAAATCACCGCCGGCTATGCATACTTCCGACTGCGCGACGAGGGCTACCAGCCAGCCGACATCGAGCGCTGGGCGCAGGTGATTCGCGAGAAGACCGCGGCGTCCAGCGACGTCTTCGTGTACTTCAAGCACGAGGAAGCGGGCATCGGCACCGAGTTCGCCAAGCAGTTGATCAAGAATTTGTCGGGCTGAAGCCCGGCGTACAGGGGGACATCCATGCGTTCTGCATCGTTGTGCGGATTCGTCGCCATTGCGTTGCTCGCTGCGTGCAGCAAGGAGCCGGCGCCCGCCGCTGCACCGCCGCCGCCGAAAGCTGCTTATGGCAGTTTCGGTGTCGACCTCGACGCGATGGACAAGAGCGCAAAGCCCGGCGACGACTTCTATCGCTATGTCAACGGCAAGTGGCTCGATACCTTCCAGATGCCGCCGGATCGCTCTGGCTACGGGACGGGCACGATGGTGTTCGAGAAGACCGAGGGCGATCTGCACGCCATCCTCGATGAGCTTGCCGGCAGCAAGCCTGCAGCGGGCAGTGTGGAGCAGAAGGTCGCCGACCTGTACGCCGGCTGGATGGACGAAGCCGCGATCGAGGCGCGCGGTCTCGAGCCGCTGCAGCCGTTCCTGTCGCAGATCGATGCAGTCAAGGACAAGGCCGGTCTGATGAAGCTGATCGGCTCGATCGATTTTCAGGCGCCGTTCGGCGTGTCCATCAACCCCGACACAGCGGATCCGGACAAGTACACGGTGTGGGTCGGCCAGGCCGGGCTCGGCATGCCGAACCGCGATTACTACCTCAAGAAGGGCGAAAAGTTCGATGCCTATCGCGCTGCGTATGCAGCCTACGTCACGAAGGTCTTCGAACTGCTCGGCAACAAGGATGCGGCCGGCTCGGCCAAGCGAGTCATCGCCATCGAAAACAAGATCGCGGCCGTCGCCTGGGCGCCGGAGCGGCAGCGCAAAGTCGCCGAAGTCGTCAATCCGATGGATCTCGCGGGACTCCGCAAGCTCGTGCCGAACGTCGACTGGCAGATCGTGCTCGCCGGCGTCGGCCTCGGCGACGCGCAGAACTTCATCGTGAACGAGACGACGGCCATCCGCGACGGCGCCAAGCTGCTCGACAGCGAGCCGCTCGCGGCCTGGAAGGCCTACATGACCTTCCACTTCGTCGACGCGTATGCGACCGCCTTGCCCAAGGCGTTCGACGATGCGCAGTTCGAATTCAACGCGAAGGCGCTGCGCGGCGTCGAGAAGCAGCGCGATCGCTGGAAGCGCGGCCTGACGCTCGTCGACGGCAGCATCGGCGAGGGGCTCGGCCAGATCTACGTGCGCAAGCACTTTCCGCCCGAGACCAAGGCGAAGATGGACACGCTGGTCGCGAACCTGCGCACGGCACTCAAGGAGCGGCTCGCAACGCTCGCATGGATGGACGATGCAACGCGGGCCGAAGCGCTGAAGAAGCTCGATGCCTTCGAGCCGCGCATCGGTTACCCGGACAAGTGGCGCGACTACTCGGCGCTCGCCATCGACCGCGGCAAGCACTTCGAGAATGTCCGCAACGCGCGGGTCTTCGACTGGGAGCGCCAGGTCAAGCGCAGGCACGAGCCTGTCGATCGCGCGGAATGGTTCATGACACCGCAGACGGTCGATGCCTACTACAACCCGCAGGCGAACCAGATCACGTTCCCGGCGGGCATCCTGCAGCCGCCGTTCTTCGACCCGAACGCCGACCCGGCGGTCAACTACGGCGCGATCGGCGCGATCATCGGCCACGAGATCGGTCACGGCTTCGACGACCAGGGCCGGGAGTTCGACGGCTCCGGCAAGGTGCGCAACTGGTGGACGCCGGAGACCAACGCCAAATTCGTCGAGGCGACGAAGCGGCTCGGCGCCCAGTACGGCGCCTACTGCCCGCTCGAAGGCGCGTGCGTGAACGGCGATCTCACGATGGGCGAGAACATCGGCGATCTCGGCGGCCTCGAGATGGCGTACACCGCGTACAAGCTCTCACTCAATGGACAGGAGGCGCCCGTCGTCGACGGCTTCACTGGCGATCAGCGCTTCTTCCTGTCGTTCGCGCAAGCCTGGCGCGGCAAGACGCGTGACGACGCTCTGCGTGCGCAGATGCTCACCGACCCGCACTCGCCGCGCACCGCGCGCGGCACGTTCCCGGAGCGCAACATGGATACGTGGTATGCGGCGTTCGATGTGAAGCCGGGCGACAAGCTGTATCTCGATCCCAAGGATCGCGTCAAAATCTGGTGACGGCTACGACGCCGCCGCGAACTCCACCAAATCCTTGTTCAATCGCTCCGCATGCGTCAGGAACAGACCATGCGGAGCGCCCTCGTAGATCTTCACCGTCGCATGCGGCATCAACGATGCCGTCTTGCGACCGGTGATCGGCAGCGGCGCCGAGACATCGCGATCGCCGTGCACGATCAACGTTGGCAGCTGGATCTTGCCGAGCTCGGCGCGAAAATCAGTCGAGGTCAATGCGCGGTTGCATTCGACCAGCGCCTTCATCGAACAGCGCAGCATCAGGTCGCCAATCCAGTTGAGCATCGCTTCTGACGTTTCGGCCACGCCGAACGGCCGCATGTTGTCGCGGAGCGCTTTCGGAAAGTCGCGGAGCAGGACATTGCGTCGCGCGTTTTCGAAGACTGCGGGGTCGATGCCGTCAGGGTTATCGGCGGTCTTCATAAGGAACGGCAGCGTCGCAGCGATCAGCGCAATACGCGCGACGCGTTGCGACCCGTGCCGTGACAGGTATCGCACCGCTTCGCCGCCGGCCATCGAGTGCGTTACGAGCGTGACGTTCTTCAGATCCAGCGCGTCGAGCACCGCTGCCAGATCGTCAGCGAGCGTGTCGTAGTCGAAGCCGCGACCGGGATCGCTGGAGCGGCCGTGACCGCGGCGATCGTACGCGATGCAGCGCAGTCCGCTGTCCGAGAGCGGCGCCGTCTGGTAGCCCCAGCAATCGGATGTGAGTGCCCAGCCGCTGAGGAATACCAGCGGCGCGCCGCTGCCCCAATCCCGATAGAAAAGTTGGGTGCCGTCACGAGTTTCGATGAAGGGACCGACAACGCGACGCGCGTTGGAGCTGCGTGCTCGTTGAGCCGCTGTAGCTGTGTCTGCACCCAGCAGCGCTGCGCCACCGATGGCCGCGCCGGCAGTCTTCAGCAATTCCCGTCGATACATGGTCGCTCTCCTGATGATTCCCCACGAAACAGTGGAGAAATCATGCGAGCGAGCGACGACGTGCGTCGATTACCTGGGAGGTAAAGATTGCACTTGGTGCAGCGAGAACGACGGCCTGATGACGGTGAGTCGCGCACGCGCGCTCGGGTTCGAGCGGCTGGCAGGCGCACCATTGTCGTGCCACGCGTCGGCGGCGCGCTGCCGCGTCCCGGCGGAGTTGGCTCCTGCACTCAGATGGGTCGCGATGGCTTCCGCCATCGTCACGAAACTTCCCTTGAACATGTCTTACCCCGGACAGTGGTCTTGCTTACCTGGCATAAAGACGCGCGGCAAGCGGTCGATTCGACAACGCCGCCGCGCGTTTGGTTCGGTCAGGGCGTGGAACCGGTCTTTGGTTGCTCGGCTTTCGCGAGCGGCGGACCGTTGAACTCCGACTCGATGACCACGGCCACCTGGTCGCCGACGCCCAGGTTCGTGCCTGCCTGGGGAATGCCGCCGGAGATGCCGAACTCGGAGCGGCGCAGGACACCGTGGGCCGAAAACCCGATACGGGCTTGCGGATCCATAGGGTGACCAGCGTAGCCGCCGTTGTACGTTGCATCGAGCACGATCGGCCGGGTGACACCATGCATGGTCAGCTCGCCGTGCACGCGCATGGCCTGGTTGCCGAGGTCCTCGACGCGGATCGTGCGGAACGCGATTTCCGGATACTTCGCCGCGTCCAGGAATTGCTCGCCGGCGAGCTCGGCATTGAAGTTGTACTTCGGATCGGGGAAGTCCGTCTCGATCGAGCGCGGGTCGACGGTCGCAGTGAGCCGCGTGGCCGCGAGGTTGCGCGGGTCGAACTGCAACTTCGCATCGAGGCGACGGAATCGCGCTGTGTACTTCGAGAAGCCCATATGGCTCACGCGGAAGATCAGCGTGGTGTGCGGGTGATCCATCGTGTACTCGCCGGCAGGCACGTCTGCGGCAAACGCTGCCGCCCGGGACGGCTCACCCGCAGGCTCTGCCTGCGAGGACTCCTGTGCAGGCTGGGTCTGGGTCTGGGCCACCGGCGCCGGGGGTTCCTTCTGGGCGCAGGCGGTCAATGCAGCGAGGGCGAGCAGGGTGACGAAGCGTTGCATGAGGGTTCTCCAACTCCAGTGCAAAAGGCCGTTCTGTCCACAAGGACGAACGGCGCATTCGGCGGCCGACATTGGAACCGAAAAAGATGTCAGAACATGTCAGTCGAGCAACTGCAGCTCGCGGGCCCGGGCGATCGCACCGGTGCGAGTGCTGACGTCGAGCTTCGCGAACACGTTCTTGAGGTGCCACTTCGCGGTCGACACCGCGATGCGGGAGCGTGCCCCGATCTCCGGATTGCTCAGACCCCGCGCCACGAGCTTGAGGATCTCGATCTCGCGGTCCGTCAGCGGTTCGAGCGGCAGCGTCGGCTTGCGACGCGGTGCGGCCGGAGCGGGGTGCTCGCGGAACACGTCGCCGAACTTGCAGAAGTAGCGGCTCGGCAGCAGATGCCGGAGCTTCCGTGACTCGACAGCGGCCGCGATGATCTGCGTCAGCGCGGGCGTGTCGTCGAATACGCCGCGCGTGAAACCATAACCGCGCGTCAAGGCAAAGCCGCGATTGAGAGCCTGGAACGCCGCCTCCTGATCGCCCGCGTGCCACGCACACTCGGAGAGCGCAGCCTCCAATGCAACTTCGCGATAGACGAATCCCGCCGCCCGGGCACTGTCACGCAACACAGTCAGGATCGAGCGTGCCTCGTCCGGCCGCTTGCGATGCAGGAGCAACAGCGTGTACGCGAACCCGAAACGCTCCCACTCTTCGTCGTACGGGCGGACCTGCTGCCACGTCCCGGCTTCCGCACGACGCTCGAGACCGAGCTCGGCGGCGATGGCGAGAGCGCGGGGCGCATTGTTCTGCAACAGGTGCAAGCGCATCTTTTCCCGGCACACCTGCGCCAGGAAACGCTGGTGGCAGCCGCTCTCCAGCACGCTGTGCACGTAGTCGAGGAGCTGGAACGCTTCGGCGAAGCGCTCGTTGATCGCCTTGATACGCGCGAGCGTGATGTGGACGATCGTAAAGTTCTCGACGGTCGAGGCGAAGGAGAGCAGCGGCAGCGCTTCGCGACACAGCGTCTCCGCTTCGGCAAGCCGATTCTCTTCGTAACGCACGCAAGCCAGCGCCGTCGCCGCGTTCACCCACGCGGGATTGCGACGGCCCCGGCGCACCAGCGCGAACATCTTTGCGCAGCGCTCCGCGGCGGACTTCATGTCGCCCTGTGCGCGCTCGGCGAGGGAGGCGACCACGTCCGCATAGCCGAAGCCATAGACGCTGACGCTCTCCAGCGCATCACGCGCCCGCATGGCAAGTCGCCACGCGAGATCGAATTGGTTGCGGCGGAGCAGGGCATAGGCCTGCAGCGTGAGCACGGTCGCACTGAGAAAACTGTCGGCGCCTTCCAGGCGCGCCGTTTCGGCGACGCCGATGTTCACGTGGCAGTCGCTGTCGGCCAGGATCGTCAGCATCGCGTGCAAGAGCGGGAGATGCAGAGTGCCGACGACGCGACCGGCGGCGACGCACGCTTCTACTTCGCGCAGAGCGATCGTCGCGTCATCGAAGCGGCGGCACAGGATCAACGCCGAGATGTAAGCCGTACTGATCCCGGCGTGCGCCTGGATTTCGGTGCGCGGCAGCCGCTCGCTCCAATGCAGCACATCGGCAATCTCGCCTTCCTGCAGCCACAGGACGAGGCAGCGCGCCACGAGCTCGATGCGCCACTGCCGATCGTTCGCGAGGAACGCGTGATGCAGGGCCTCTTCGTAAAGCTGATGCTCGGCGAACCAGCGGCTGGCGCGCTCATGCAACTCCGGGATGCGGGCCGCATCGCGCCGCAGGACGCTGCGCAGGAAATCCAGGAACAGCGTGTGATAACGATACCAGTGCCCGTGGCTGTCGAGCGGCTGGATGAACAGCTGCGAGCGCTCCAGGCGTTCCAGCAGCGACTGACTGTGCGAGATGCCGAGCAAGGCATTGCACAGCTCGCCGGTCATTCGATCGACGATGCTGCTGGCGACGAGGAACTCGCGCATCTCGGCGCTCTGTTCGTGCAGGACCGAGGCGCCGAGATAGCGTGCGACTTCGGAATGCGACCCGGCGAACTCCTGCAAGGCCTCGGCTGGCGCCGGGCCGGCCGCAGCCGCGAGCAGTGCCAGCTTGGTGCCGGCAACCCAGCCTTCGGTGCGGGCCTTGATGCTCGCAGCCTCTGCTTGCGACAGCGCACGGCGGCACAGTTTGCGACTGAGCTGCACGATCGTTCCGTCGTCGAGGTTCAGGTCGGCGGCGTCGACGAGCGAGAGCTGATCGGCGAGGCGAAGCTGGCTCAGGCTTATGTCCGGCGTGCAGCGGCCGGAGATGATCCAGTGCACGGTGTCGGGCGAGCGATACAGCAGGAAATCGAAGGTGCGGAGCAACGACGGCGCCGTGATCCACTGGAAGTCGTCGAGCACGATCGTCAGTTCCTGGTCGACCCGATCGAGACTCTCGCTGAACAGCGCCGCGCCCGGATCGATCGGCGCAATGTACGCATCGAAGCCGGGCACCGCGCCACGCACGGCTCCGATCAGGTACGAGAAGAAGCGAACCGGATCATTGTCACGCTCGTCGAGCGACAGCCATGCGACCGTATGCGTTGGCGACACGCGTCGATACCACTGGGTGAGCAGCGTCGTCTTGCCGGAACCGATCGGTGCAGTCAGCAGCACGAGCTTCTGTCTGAACGCCGCGTCGAGCCGCGTGAGGAGCGCTCGACGCTCGATGCACGCAGCAGCGCACAGCGGCGGTTTCAGCTTGGAGTTGATGAGGTGCTGCGGGCCGATCGCGCTCGCGGCGGCAGCGCCGGCCAGCGTCTGCTGCGGTTCTACGGAGCCTTGGGCGGCTCCTTCGCTGGCGAGCGGAGTGTGCACGGTCGTTCGCGCGTTGGTTGCAAGCCTTACAACCGCTCGCATTCGCACGCAGCGCGCGGTCGATCCCCGTAAAAGCTCTTGCGCCCCCTCCCATCGGAGGGGCCGACCGATTGTGCCCACCGCCGCCGGCAAAGTCATCCGGCAGGAAATGCCGCTGGGAAATACATGCCGCAATACATCTACAATAGCCGTCGGCAGATAACCCCAAATATCTCACTGCCGCAGCGGGAGAACATGATGAGGAAGATTTCAGGGCTCGCAGCGCTGCTGTGTGCGGGCATGTTGAGCAGCGTTGCGCACGCCGACCAGTCCGCGGCGGCCGATACCGCCGGATGGAAAACAGTCGCCGGCGGACACGGCACCGGCTGCGCGACCGACGCCACCCCATACGAGTTCTACGTTCACGAGGGCGACCCGCGGCGCCTCGCGATCTACTTCCAGGGCGGCGGCGGCTGCTGGAACAGCCGCAACTGCGGCCTGGACGGGCAGAAGACGTTCGAAAACGCGGTCGACGACGGCGATCGGCCGTGGGTCAACAAGGCCGGCGCCGGCGGCATTCTCGACGCCGCCAATCCCGCCAATCCGCTGCGTGAGTTCACGATCGTCTACGCGCCGTATTGCACGGCCGACGTTCATCTCGGCGTGCGCACCGAGCGCTTCGAAACCAGCGACGGCAAGTACCTCAATGTCGCCTATCGCGGCCTGGCGAATGCGCAGCGGGTGCTCGACTGGGTGACGCAGCAGTACAACGATCCCAAGCGGGTGTTCGTCAGCGGCGGCAGCGCCGGCGCGATTCCCTCGCCGATCTTCGCGTCGCAGCTCGCGCGTCACTACACGAAAGCGCAGGTCGTGCAGCTCGGCGACGGCGCAGGTGGCTATCGCACGTACCGGCTGGCGCCGCAGCTCGAGCTGTGGGGTGCGACACGCGCGCTGAAGCAGGACCCGCTGTATCGCGATCTCGACGTCGAGACCGTGAACTTCGAGGATTTCTACTCGCGCGCCGCGGCCGTGCCCAATCTGCAGCTCGCGCAGATCAACAGCATCGAGGACCGCGTCCAGATGTTCTTCCTGGCGCAGCTCGGTCACGACGTGAAGACGCTCGCGCCGCTGCTCAGCGCCGACATCGCAGATCTGCGCAAATCGAATCCGAAGCTCCGCACCTATACGATGCCCGGTCCCGTGCACACGGTCCTGACGCGGCCTGACTTTTACACCGCGAAAGTGGACGATGTGGCGCTGACGAAGTGGCTCGAGGACCTGGTGAACGGCCGGAAGACCGGCAATGTCGGGGACTCGTTGCTGGTGACGGGGGATGCGGAGAGATTGAAATGAGAGAGAAGCGGTTGGCGGTTGGCGGTTGGCGGTTGGTGCAGACGGGCGCGGTGCTTGCAGGTCTGTCGCTGTTAGTCACTTCGTCGGCACGCGCGGATGAAGATCCTGCGCTCGTGCATGCGCGCAAGCTGCTGCACTCGACGATTCTGGTGGACGGTCACAATGATTTGCCGTGGGCCGTGCGAACGAACAAGGCGGCGCCGGGCGATGTCGCTGCATACGATCTGCGCAAGCCGACAGCGGGGCAGACCGATCTTGCGCGGCTGAAGGTGGGCGGTGTCGGTGCCCAGTTCTGGTCCGTGTATATTCCGGGCGAGACCGGCAAGGACTTCGCGCGCACGCAGCTCGAACAGATCGACATCGCGCGGCGGATCATCGCGCAGTATCCGGACCGGCTGCAGTTCGCAACCTCCGTGGCCGAGATCCGCGCGGCGCATAAGGCTGGCCGCATTGCTTCGATGTTGGGAATGGAAGGCGGGCACGCAATCGAGGACTCCCTCGGCGCGCTACGTGCCTACTACGATCTGGGCGTGCGTTACATGACGTTGACGCACAACGTGCACACGAGCTGGGCAGACTCGCAGGCGTTCCCGCCGGAGCACGGCGGCCTGACGCCGTTCGGCGAGCAGGTCGTGCTGGAAATGAACAAGCTCGGGATGCTGGTCGACCTCTCGCACACGGCGGACGTCACGATGGACGACGCGCTGCGAGTGTCGAAAGCGCCGGTGATCTTCTCGCATTCGTCCGCACGCGCGATCTGCGACGTGCCGCGCAACGTGCCCGACGAGATCCTGAAGCGCCTCAAGGCCAACGGCGGCGTGGTGATGGTCACGTTCGTCGGCGGCTTCATCGACCCGGCAGTCGCGGCCGTGCAGCTCCCGGCGATGGCGGAGATCAACCGGCGCGCGGCGGGCAAGAGCCTCGAAGAGCGCGAGAAGATCGAAGAGGAAGTGCTCGGCAAGGTGCAGGTGCCGAAGGTCACGATCGCGAAGGTCGCCGATCACATCGAGCACATCCGCGACGTCGCAGGTGTCGAGCATGTCGGCCTCGGCGGTGACTTCGACGGCAACTCGCTGTGGCCCGAGGGGCTGTCGGATGTCTCCATGTATCCGAACCTGTTCGCGGAGCTGATCCGCCGCGGCTGGAGCGATCGCGACCTGAAGCTCCTCGCCGGCGAGAACGTGCTGCGCGCCATGGGGCGGGCCGAAGAGGTCTCGCGCCAGCTTTCGCGGTGAACGGCCGCTGGCAATTCTGGATCGATCGCGGCGGGACGTTCACCGATATCGTCGGCCGCAAGCCGGATGGCGCGCTCGTCACGCTGAAGCTGCTGTCGGAGAATCCCGAGCGCTATAGCGACGCAGCGGTGCAGGGCATCCGCGAGCTGCTCGGCAGCGGCGCCGGGCCGATCCCGCCCGGCGAGATCGATGTCGTGCGGATGGGCACGACGGTTGCGACCAACGCACTGCTGGAACGCAAGGGCGATCGCACAGTGCTCGCGATCACTCGCGGGTTCGCGGACGCGCTGCGCATCGGTTATCAACACCGACCCAAGCTGTTCGTGCGGCACATCGAGTTGCCTTCGATGTTGTACGAGCAGGTCGTGGAGATCGACGAGCGCATCGGTGCGCACGGCGATGTGGTGCGTCCCCTCGACCTGCAGCAGGCAGAGCGGGACCTGCGCGCGGCGTTCGATCGGGGAATCCGCTCGTGCGCGATCGCGTTGCTGCATGGCTATCGCTATCACCAGCACGAGCTGCAGCTCGAAGCGCTGGCCCGGAATATCGGTTTTACGCAGGTCTCGGTCTCGCACCAGGTCAGCCCGCTGATGAAGCTGGTCGCGCGCGGCGACACCACGGTCGTCGATGCGTATCTATCGCCGGTTCTACGCCGCTACGTGAGCCAGGTTGCCGCGCAGCTTCCGGGCGTGAAGCTGCAGTTCATGCAATCGTCCGGCGGGCTCGCTGACGCACAGCAGTTCCACGGCAAGGATGCGATTCTCTCCGGTCCCGCGGGCGGCATCGTCGGCGCTGCCCGCACGGCGCAGCAGGCGGGCATTCACAAGATCATCAGCTTCGACATGGGCGGCACTTCGACGGATGTGGCGCACTTCGCCGGCGAGTACGAGCGGGCCTTCGATGCCGAAGTCGCCGGCGTCAGGCTGCGCGCGCCGTTGATGCAGATTCATACCGTGGCAGCAGGCGGAGGATCGATCTGCCAGTTCGATGGCGTGCGGCTGCGCGTCGGGCCGGAGTCGGCCGGAGCGAATCCGGGTCCCGCGTCCTACCGTCGCGGCGGTCCGCTGACAGTCACCGATTGCAATGTGCTGCTTGGACGAATTCAGCCGGACTTCTTTCCCGCAGTGTTTGGCGAAGCGGGCGATGCGTCGCTCGATGCAGATGTCGTCGCGGAACAGTTCCGTACGCTCGCCGCTGACATCGAGCGCGCCACTGGAGTGCCGCAAACTCCACAGGGCGTCGCTGCGGGCTGCATCCGCATCGCGGTCGAGAACATGGCGAACGCGATCAAGAAGATTTCCGTGCAGCGCGGGCACGATGTCACCGAATACACCTTGTCGTGCTTCGGCGGAGCCGCCGGTCAGCACGCGTGCCTGGTCGCAGACGCGCTTGGCATGCAGACCGTTTTCATGCATCCGCTCGCTGGTGTGCTCTCTGCGTACGGCATCGGTCTCGCCGATGTGACGGTCATGAAGCAGCAAGCGGTCGAGTCAGTGTTGGACGATCGGACGCTGGCGGATCTGGCAACACCGTTCGCGGTGCTCGTGAGCGAGGCGCGGGACGCGTTGCTCGCGCAAGGGGTGTCATCGGCGGACATTTCGATCGAGCGCAGAGTCGCGCTGAAGTACGAGGGTACTGACAGCACGCTGCAGCTCGCGGTTGCGGCGGATGCGGCGACGCTGACGGCGGCGTTTCTGGAGCAGTATCGAGTGAGATACGGGTTCTTGATGCCGGAACGCAAGTTGGTGATCGAGTCGATCTCGGCGGAGGCGGTGGGGACGACCAACGGTGGAATGGAAGACTGTAGGTCGGGCTTTAGCCCGACAACAGCGCAGAGTCGGGCTGAAGCCCGACCTACTGCGCGATCCACGGCGTCGATTGAACGTCCAGTGTTCTTTGCGGATGAGTGGCATGACACGCCGTTCGTGGATCGGGAAGCGCTTCAGCCGCAAGAGGCAATAGCTGGCCCCGCGATCATCCGCGAGCGCAACACCACGACCGTGATTGAACCCGGTTGGCGTGCCGAAGTCACGGCGTTGAATCACCTGATCCTGCGGCGCGTCCAGCCGTTGCAGCGGGCGAGCGCGATCGGCACGCGGGTCGACCCGGTGCTGCTGGAAGTGTTCAACAACCTGTTCATGTCGATCGCGGAGCAGATGGGCGTGACGCTCGCGAACACGGCAACGTCGGTCAACATCAAGGAGCGTCTCGATTTCTCCTGTGCGCTGTTCGACGAGCAGGGCAACCTGATCGCAAACGCGCCGCACATGCCGGTGCACCTCGGTTCGATGGGCGAGTCGGTGCAGGAGATCATGCGACGTCGCGGCGACACGATGCGGCCGGGAGACGTGTACGTGCTGAATGCACCGTATGCGGGCGGGACTCATCTGCCGGATGTGACGGTCGTGATGCCCGTGTTTCTGTCTGGCGCAGTCCCTTCCTTCTACGTAGCCGCGCGCGGTCATCACGCCGACATCGGCGGCATCACCCCCGGCTCGATGCCTTCCCATTCTGCGCACATCGACGAGGAGGGCGTGCTGCTCGACAACGTCCAGCTCGTCGCGAAGGGCATCTTCCTCGAAGCCGAGCTGCGCGCACTGCTTTCCAGCGGCAAATATCCCGCCCGCAGCGTCGAGCAGAATCTCGCTGACCTGCGTGCGCAGGTCGCGGCTTGCCAGAAGGGCGCTGCCGAGCTCGCCGCGATGGTCGAGCACTTCGGCCTGCAAGTCGTGCAAGCGTACATGCAGCACGTGCAGGACAACGCGGAAGAAGCTGTGCGCCGCGTGATCGATGCGCTCACCGACGGCGACTTCGAGTATGCGATGGACAACGGCGCGCGCGTGCGTGTGTCCATTCGCATCGACAAGCAAGCGCGCTCGGCGCGCATCGACTTCAGCGGGACGAGCGCGCAGCAGGCGAACAACTTCAACGCGCCAGTCTCAGTCACACGTGCCGCTGTGCTGTATGTGTTCCGCACGCTGGTGAACGACGAGATCCCGATGAACGCGGGCTGCCTCAAGCCGCTGGAAGTCTTCGTTCCTGACGGCTCGATGCTCAAGCCGCAGTATCCGGCGGCAGTCGTCGCCGGCAACGTCGAGACTTCGCAGGTCGTCACGGATTGCCTGTACGGGGCGCTCGGAGTGCTCGCGGCCAGCCAGGGCACGATGAACAACTTCACCTTCGGCGACGGCGCACACCAGTACTACGAAACCATCGCCGGCGGTTCGGGCGCCGGCCCGGACTTCGACGGAACCTCAGCGGTCCAGACGCACATGACGAACTCGCGTCTCACCGATCCCGAAGTGCTGGAGTGGCGCTTCCCGGTGCGGCTGGAAGACTTTCGCATCCGGCGCGGCTCCGGTGGAGCAGGGCGCCATCGCGGTGGCGATGGCTCGGAGCGTCGCGTGCGCTTCCTGACGCCGATGACGGCAGTGCTCCTCGCCAATCATCGCGTCGTCGCACCGTTCGGGCTCTCCGGCGGTCAGCCCGGCGCGACGGGCAGGAACTGGATCGAGCGCGTCGACGGCAGCGTCGAGCAGTTCGGCGCGACGCATTCTGCGGAGGTCAATGCCGGCGACGTCTTCGTGATCCAGACGCCAGGCGGAGGCGGCTTTGGCTGAGCAGCCGCGGACCGCTCGACTGGCGACGGCGAGCATCGTCGGCACGATGCTCGAGTACTACGACTTCGCGATCTACAACACGCTCGCGGCGCTCGCCTTCAATCGCCTGTTCTTTCCGTCCTTCGAGCCGCTCACCGGGACCATCCTCGCGTTCTCGACGTTCGCGGTCGGCTATTTCTCGCGCCCGATCGGTGGCGTGATCTTCGGGCACCTCGGCGATCGCTACGGGAGACGCTTCGTGCTCGTAACGACGCTCATGGTGATGGGCATCACGACAGCACTCATCGGCGCGCTGCCAACCTACGCGACTGCGGGCGTGCTGAGTCCGGTGTTGCTGGTCGCATTGCGCTTCGTGCAAGGCGCGGCACTCGGCGGTGAGTGGGCCGGCGCCGTGCTGCTCTCCGTCGAGCACGGCGATCAGCGCCGTCGCGGCCGCAATGCTTCGTTTGCGCAGATGGGACCCTCGCTCGGCACCCTGCTGGCGACCGGCTCGATCGCTGTCGTGACTTTGCAGCTTCCGGAAGAAAGCTTCCTGGCCTGGGGCTGGCGCCTGCCGTTCTTCGCCAGCGTGGTGCTGGTCGCGTTCGGACTGTGGATCCGCGTCGGGGTGCAGGAAACGCCGCTGTTCCTGCAACTGGAACGGGACAAATCGCAGGCGCGCGCGCCGGTTGGCGAAGTCCTGCGCGAGCATTGGCGCAAGCTCATCATCGGCGGCGGCGCGCGCATCGGTCCCGATGTTCTGTATTCCCTGGCCGCCGTGTTCTCGCTTTCCTATCTCACTACGACGGTCGGCGTGTCACGCACCTTGGCGCTGGTCGCACTTTCGATCGGCGGCGCATGCAACGCGGTGACGATCCCGATCTTCGGCATGCTGTCGGACCGGTTCGGCCGACGCGTCGTGTATGGAATCGGCGTGCTGTGCGCGCTGGCGCTCGCATTTGCTTTTTTCCCGCTGCTCGACTCCGGATCGCCAGTGACGATCGCCTTCGCTATCGCTGCTGCACTGATCGTGCACGCGATGATGTACGGCCCGCAGGCCGCGTTCATCGCCGAGCAGTTTCCGACGCGCGTGCGCTATGCCGGCTCGTCGCTGGCCTACACGCTCGCCGGGATCGTCGGTGGCGGCATCGCGCCGCTGATGTTCGCCACGTTGCAGAAGACTTATGGCACGACGCATGCTCTCAGCGCTTACCTGGCGATCGCATTGCTCGTCACCGGCATCGTGCTGATGATTGCGCGCGAGCGCGCTGGCGCGGCGCTCGACTAGAAACCCGGAGCCCACCATGATCGAAGTCCATCATCTCAACAATTCCCGCTCGCAGCGCGTGCTGTGGATGCTGGAAGAGCTCGGCATCGAGTACACGATCGTGCGCTACGAGCGCGATGCCAAGACGATGTTTGCGCCACCGGAGCTCAAGAAGGTGCATCCGCTCGGCCGGTCGCCGGTGATCCGCGACGGCGACTTCGTGCTCGCGGAGTCGGGCGCGATCATCGAGTATCTGGTCGATCGCTATAGCAACGGGCGCTTCGTGCCCCAGCGGGGCACGCGCGAGTACGAGACGTGCCGGTACTGGCTGCACTACGCGGAAGGCTCGCTGATGATGCAACTCTTGCTCAAGTTCTATCTCGATCGCGTCGGCGAGGCCGCGAAGCCACTGGCCGAGCGCGTCAACGGCGCTGTGAGCATGCACGTCGCGTACGTCGAGGAGTCGCTCGGCTCTTCGCAATTCTTGACCGGTCCGGCGCTCACGGTCGCGGACGTGCAGATGAGTTTCCCGCTCGAGGTCGCAGTCACGCAGGGAATGCTGAATGACGCTCACCCGCGCCTGAAAGCATTGCTCGCTCGCTTGCACGAGCGGCCGGCCTATCGCGCGGCGTTGGCGAAAGGCGGGCCGTACGCCTATGCGAAATCGTGACCAGTCCTTACTTTAGTCACTAGTCCTCCCAACCCCGTTTCCTCCCCACTGTCGGAACTCTGCCGGCAGCGCAGTCATTGGAGATGCGGAATATTTCCGCTTCGAAATAGCCCTTCGACTCGTTTGGGGATGGAGCCATGAATCACGAGACCTCGATTGCGCGGCAGGCAAATCGCCGGCTGCTGACCTCCGCTGTGGCCGCTTGTCTGCTAGCCACTGCGCCACACGCACTGTCGCAAGCAGTAAGCGCTTCCTTGCGCGGCCACGTGCTTGCCGGCGAACAGCCAGTGCCTGCTGCGACGGTAACCGCGACCAACACTGAGACCGGATTCTCTCGTCGCGTGCAGTCGGATGCCGAAGGTGACTATCTCCTCGCCGGCCTGCCGCCGGGTACCTACAAAGTTGAGGTCACGGGACCGACCGGCGCGATCGCGCGACTGGTCACGTTGCAGGTCGGTCAAACCGCAAGCCTGGATCTCGGGCTCGCGGCCGCGCAGGAGAACATCGAGTCGGTGACGGTCACGGCGACCCAGCTCTTCGAGACGCGCACCTCGGAGGTCGCGACGTACGTAACGCCGAAGCAGATCGAGGCGCTGCCGCAGAACTCGCGCAACTTCCTCGCGTTCGCGGACATCGTCCCCGGCGTGCAGTTTGCGACCAATGCGGATGGCTCGACCAGCCAGCTGCGCAGCGGCGCCCAGTCGGCGAACGGCGTCAACGTGTTCATCGATGGCGTCGGCCAGAAGAACTACGTGCTACGCGGCGGCGTGAGCGGCCAGACGCTCACGCGCGGCAATCCGTTCCCGCAGCTCGCGATCGGCGAGTACAAGGTCATCACGTCGAACTACAAAGCGGAGTTCGACCAGTTGAGCAGCGCCGCGGTCGTTGCCGTGACGCGCTCCGGCACCAACGAGTTCGAGTCCGAAGGGTTCTACGACAAGACCTCCGAGAACTGGCGCGCGTCCGATCCGATCGAGGCAAAAGCCGGCCGCAAGTCCGAGTCGAAGCAGGAGCAGTACGGCATCGCGTTCGGCGGGCCGATCATTCAGGACAAGATGCACTTCTTCGTGACCTACGAAGGCAAGGAGTTCGAGACGCCGGAGACCGTCTCGCTCGGCGAGGGCGTCCCGCCGAGCGCGGTCCCGCCCAACATCCAGGCGCTGCTCGGACCCGTGAGCGCACCGTTCGAAGAGGATCTGTACTTCGCGAAGATCGACTGGCTGGCCGGCGACGATCACCTGTTCGAGCTCACCGGCAAGCACCGTAAGGAAACCGAGATCTCCAACATCGGCGACCGCAATACCGCGACGTTCGCCAGCGACAAGAAGAACGACGAGACGCGTGTCGACCTGCGCTACCAATTTACCAGCGCACGCTTCCTCAACGATGCGCACATCACCTGGGAGGATGCCGCCTTCAATCCTCGTCCCGTGACGCTCGCGCCGGGCTACCGCGCGGTCACGCCGGATCGCAAGGCCATTCTCAATCTCGGCGGCGGCGAGGAGTTTCAGGACAAGGGCCAGAAGGGCTGGGGCTTCCAGGACGACCTGACGTTCACGTCGTTCGATTGGAACGGCGGGCACACGGTCAAGACAGGCTTCAAGTACAAGCAGATCGAGATCAATGCGTTCGAGCAGCAGCCGTTCAACCCGCAGTTCCTGTACGACGTGACGCAGGATCCGACGATCCCGTTCGTCGTGCAGTTCGGTGCGGCGCTGCCGGGGCTGCCGGAGCGCAACGTGCAATCGGAGAATCGTCAGTACGGCATCTACATCCAGGACGACTGGGAGGTGACGGAAAAGCTGCTGCTCAACCTCGGCTTGCGCTACGACTACGAGGAGACGCCGAGCTACCTCGACTTCGTGACGCCGGCCGACGTGATCGCGGGACTCAACTCGATCGACACCTCGCCGGGTGCGAATCCGGGCCAGACGTATGTGCAGACGCTCGCGCGCGGCGGCATCGACATCAACAAGTACATCAGCACCGGCAACAACCGCGATGCGTTCGACGGCGCGATCCAGCCGCGGGTCGGCTTCTCGTACGACTTCTCGGAAGACGAGAGCTTCGTGCTGTTCGGCGGCGCCGGCCGTGCCTACGACCGCAACGTGTTCGATTACCTGTCGCTCGAGCGCTCGAAGGGCACGTTCCCGCGCTACGAGTTCCTGTTCAACACCGCCGGGCACACCTGCAACCCGGCCACGCAGCAGAACTGCCTGAACTGGGACCCCGCGTTCCTCGATCGCGCCAATCTCGAAGCGCTGGTGGCGGCGAACCCGAACCTCGGGCGCGAGATCAACCTGATCAACAACGATCTGAAGACGCCGTACTCCGACCAGTTCAGCCTCGGCGTGCGCAACCGCTTCGACCTGTGGAACTACAGCTGGAACACTTCGGCGACGCTCTCGTACGTCGAATCCAAGGACGGCATCGTGTTCCTGCTGGGCAACCGCCGCGGCAACGGCAACTTCCGCGTCAACGCCAACGACGTCTGGGGCGACAGCCCGTTCGGCAACGGCATCCCGGGGCTCGGCACGCTGCTCATCATCGACAACGGCATCGAGTCGCGCGCGAAGCAAGTGCTGTTGTCGCTGGAAAAGCCGTACACGAACGAGTCGAGGTGGGGGGTTACATTCGCGTACACGTACAGCGACGCGGAGGAGAACCGCACCAATGCCGGCAACTTCGACGAGCACTTCATCTTCGACTACCCGACCGTCGCCGGCTTCGGCTGGCACACGGCGACGGACGTGCCGAAGCATCGGCTGGTCGCGACCGGCATCTGGGACGGACCCTGGGACCTGTCGCTCTCCGCGAAGCTCCTGCTGCAGAGCCCGGTCGAATTCGAGGCGCTGAACTGTCTCACCCTGCCTGTTGACGCCAACGGCGACGCCAACTGCTTCTTCGACAACTTCAAGCCGGACACGACCCTCGGGCGCAAGCAGTTCGACCTGGCCGCGTCGAAAGGCTTCGACCTGGGCGACTTCACCGTGGGTCTGCGCGCCGACGTGCTCAACGTGTTCAACTGGGACAACCCGGACGGCTACCAGAACTTCCGCGGCAACGCCGGCGTGCCCAGCGCTGATTTCGGCACGATCACGGCCTATCGTCAGCCGACGCGCACGTTCAAGTTGTCATTCAACGTCAGCTGGCGATAATCGACATCGCGTGAGGCGTAAGAGGTGCCGGGAGAAAAAAAGAGGGGAAACTGAGCCGTGCAGCAACTCCTACGTAGGAGTGCCACGGTATGCGCATGTCTCGGTTGCTGCGCCGCTCAGTTTCCCCTCTTTTTTTCTCCCGGCACCCAGCCTCGATCGAGGTGTCATGATGCATCGGTTAGCCGATGAAGGCTGATTCACGCAGGCTGCGGGCGGGCCTGCACGTGCTGGCGGGACTGACGGTGCTGCTCGTAGCCGCTCCGTCATCCGGTGCCAGCAAGGAGCGGCTCCCGGGAGTCGTCGTCGAGGGCTCCCGTGTGTACGACCCTGAGAAAGACGGCGATCCGGTCATCAACAATCTCGAACGCCGGACTTTCCGCTTCTTCTGGGATACGACGAACAAGCAGAACGGCCTCGCGCCGGACCGCTTTCCCTCGCCATCGTTCGCCAGTACCGCCGGCGTGGGCTTTGCGCTCACCGCGTATGTGATCGGCTCCGAGCGGGGCTTCGTGTCGCGCAGCCAGGCGCGACTGCGAACGCTGCGTACGCTGCGATTTCTCGCGAACGCACCGATGGGGCCCGATGAGACCGGCATGAGCGGCTATCGTGGTTTCTACTATCACTTCCTGCACATGCAGAACGGTCAGCGCTTCGGTACGTCGGAGCTGTCGACCGTCGACACGGCGCTGCTGCTCGCCGGCGTGCTGCTCGCGCAGGTGTACTTCGATCGCGACACGCGCGCCGAGAAGGAGATCCGCGATCTCGCGGAGCTGATCTACGGCCGCGTCGAATGGACCTGGGCGCAGAACCGCCCGCCGATCATCTCGCACGGCTGGCGTCCCGAGACCGGCTTCCTGCGCTTCGACTGGCGCGGCTACAACGAGGCGATCCTGGTCTACATCCTGGCCCTCGGCTCGCCGACGCATCCTGTCGAGCCGGAGGCGTGGAAGGAGTGGCTGGCGACGTACAAGGGCTCGTGGGGCACGTTCAGCGGCCAGGAATTCCTGTCGTTCGGCCCGATGTTCGGCCACCAGTACTCGCACGTCTGGCTCGACTTCCGCGGCATCCAGGACGAGTTCATGCGCGAGAAGGGCATCGACTACTTCGAGAACAGCCGGCGCGCGGCGTACGCGCATCGCGAGTATTCGATCCAGAACCCGATGCGCTGGCGCGGCTACGACAGCGAGATCTGGGGCCTGAGCGCATGCGACGGTCCGGCCGATACCGTGCAGATCTTCAACAACGAGGAGCGCGGCTTCTTCACATACGCAGCACGCGGCACGGCTGCGACGCATCTGCTCGACGACGGCACGATCGCGCCGACTGCGTCGGTCGGCATGATCGCGTTCGCACCGGAGATCGTGATCCCGACGATCCGCGCGTTCCGCGTACGGTTCGGCGAGAACCTGTACCAGAAGTACGGCTTCCTCGATGCGGTGAACCCGAGCTTCACGTTCCCGAACGTGCCGCTGCGTCATGGCAAGATCATCGAGAACCTCGGCTGGGTGGACAGCGATTATCTGAGCATCGACCAGGGCCCGATCGTGGCGATGATCGAGAACTATCGCAGCGGGCTCATCTGGAAGCTGATGCAGCGTCACCCGCACATTCGTCGCGGCCTGGAGCGCGCAGGCTTCACCGGCGGCTGGCTGGCGACCCCGCCGCCGCAACAGCCGAGCTCGTAGCTCGATGGTCAGCCGGCGGCAGACGATGCTCGCCCTGGCGGCGCTCGCAGCGGCCCCGCTCGGGTGCACGCGCCGTGCGCACGGCCCCAACACCGTTCGTTTCTGGGCAGTCGGCCGCGAAGGCGAATATGCCGTCGAGCTGCTGCAGGACTTCCTGCGCGAGCGGCCCGACATCGAAGTCGAAGTGCAGAAGCTGCCGTGGACTGCGGCACACGAGAAACTGCTGACGGCATACGCCGGCGAGACGCTGCCGGACCTGTGCTCGCTCGGCAACACCTGGATCCCCGAATTCACCGCGTTGAATGCGCTCACGCCGCTCGACGAGCTGGCGAGCACGTCGCGCGACATCGCGCTCGACGACTACTTCCCCGGCATCCTCGACTCCAATCGTGTCGAAGGCCCGCTGTTCGGCATCCCGTGGTACGTCGATACGAACGTCATGTACTACCGGCGCGACCTGTTGCAGCAGGCGGGCTTCAACGCGCCGCCGACAACGTGGGACGAGTGGACGCAGATGCTCGGCGCGATCAAAACGCTGGTCGGGTCCGATCGCTATTCGATCCTGCTGCCGCTCAATGAATTCTGGCCGCTGGTCACGCTCGCCCTGCAACAGCCGGCGGACCTGCTGCGCGACAACGGACGCTACGGCAACTTCCGCAATGCCGATTTCCGCCGCACGCTGGAGTTCTACGCCAGCATGTTCCGGCGCGCGTGGGCACCGAAGATGACCAACACGCAGGTGTCGAACGTCTGGGACGAGTTCGGGCGCGGCATGTTCTCGTTCTACATTTCGGGGCCGTGGAACATCGCGGAGTTCAAGAAGCGCATGCCTGCCGACCTGCGCGACGCGTGGATGACTGCGCCGATGCCCGGCCCGCATGGCCCAGGTGCCTCCAGCGCGGGCGGCGCGAGCCTCGTGATCTTCAGTCACTCGCAGAGCAAGCCCGCCACGTGGGCGGTGATGGAGTACCTGTCGCGCTCGGCCGTCCAGCAGCGGTTCTACGAGCTCACCGGCAACATGCCGCCGCGTCGCTCGACCTGGCAGTCCTCGACATTGACCACGTCGCCATACGCCAAGGCGTTCCTGACGCAGCTCGACCGCGTGCGCTCGCCGCCGAAGGTGCCGGAGTGGGAGCGGATCGCGCAGGAGATGCGTCTGGCGGCTGAGCGCGTGGTGCAGGGTGTCTCTACTGTCGACCAGGCGTGCGTCGCGCTCGACCGGAAGACGGACGAGATCCTCGAGAAGCGGCGTTGGATGATGGACAAGGATCGCGTCACATGAGAGCGCAGCGCGCCGCGTGGTGGTTCGTTGCGCCCGCGCTCATCGTGATCGGCGTGTTTTTCTTCCTGCCGGTACTTGCAGCGCTGGCGATGAGCCTCACCGACTTCGACCTGTACGCGCTGAACGATTTCGGCGACCTGCGCTGGATCGGCTTCGAGAACTACTCGCGGCTGCTGCGCGAGCCGCTGTTCTGGAGGGCACTCGGGAACACGCTGTACTTCGTCGCGCTCGGCGTGCCGTTGTCGATCGGCGTATCGCTCGGCGCGGCGCTGCTCGTGAATTCCAAGGTCGCGAAGTTCCGCGGGCTGTTCCGCACGGTGTACTTCGCGCCGGTCGTCACGACGCTGGTCGCAGTCGCCGTAGTGTGGCGCTACATCTTCCACACGCGTTACGGCTTTCTGAACTACTCGCTCGCCTCGATCGGCATCGATCCGGTCGACTGGATGGGCGATCCGCGCTGGGCCATGCCGGCCATCGTGATCCTCGCCGTGTGGAAGAACTTCGGCTACAACATGATCATCCTGCTGGCGGCGCTGCAGAACATTCCGGAGGATCTGTACGAGGCGGCGCGCATCGACGGCGCGTCGGGCTGGCAGCAATTCCGGCACGTGACGCTGCCGGGCATCGGGCCAGTGCTGCTGCTGGTCAGCATCCTGACGATGACGGGCTATTTCCAGCTCTTCGCCGAACCGTACGTGATGACGGAAGGCGGGCCGCTGCAAGCGACGTACAGCGTGCTCTACTTCATGTTCGATGAAGGCTTCAAGTGGTGGAGCCTCGGGCGTGCTTCGGCGGTCGCGTTCCTGCTCTTCATATTGATGTTCCTGGTGACCGTCGTGCAGCTCCGCCTCGGGCGCGAACGGAGCGGCGCATGACGCGAACGCCGCGCACGTTGCTGGTCAACACGCTGCTCGTCGTCGGGGCGCTGCTGGTTGCGTTCCCGTTGCTGTGGATGATTTCGGTTTCGTTCATGCCGACCGGCGCCGCCAGCACTTATCCGCCGCCGCTGCTGCCCGCCAATCCGACGCTCGCGAACTATCACGAGCTGTTTGCGAAGCACGCGGCCGGTCGCTACATGTTCAACAGCGCGCTGGTCGCGACGCTGGCGACCTTGATATCGCTGGTGTTCAACACGATGGCCGGCTACGCGTTCGCGAAGCTGCGCTTCCGGGGACGCGATCGGATCTTCCGCAGCCTGCTCGGGGCGCTCGTGATCCCGAGCCAGGTGGCGATGATTCCGTTGTTCGCGCTGGTCAAAGAGCTCGGCCTGGTGAGCACCTACGGCGGCGTCATCGTGCCGGCCATGGCGAGCGTGTTCGGCATCTTCCTCATCCGGCAGTACGCACTGTCGCTGCCCGACGAGCTGCTGGAAGCGGCGCGCATCGACGGCGCCAGCGAAGCACGGATTTTCTGGTCGCTCGTCGTGCCGCTGATCCGGCCGATCCTGGTCACGCTCGCGATCCTGACGTTCCTGGCGACCTGGAACGATTTCATGTGGCCGTTGATCGTGCTGACGGATGCGAAGCTGCACACGCTGCCGGTCGCGTTGGCGGGCCTGTCACGCGAGCACGTGCAGGACAACGAGCTGATGATGGCCGGCGCAGTGATCACAGTGGTACCCGTGCTGCTGCTGTTCCTCGGACTGCAGCGCTACTACATCGCCGGCATCCTCGCGGGCAGCGTGAAGGGATGAGCGTGCGTGTACCAGCGCTGCTACTCCTGCTTCTCGGTGTGACGGCCATGGGCGCCGAGCAACCGCCGCAGCTGGAAATCCGCTACCTCGACGAGATGGAGGACATCGCCGACTGGAAGTCGCTCGCCTCGGACGGCGTCAGCGCGTCAGTGCATTCCGCCAAGGGCGTCGAAGGCAATGCGCTCGTGCTCGAATTCAACTTGAACAAGACCGCAGGCTACGCCGCGGCGACGCGTCAGTTGCCGACGACGCTCCCCGATGACTACGAGATCTCGTTCTGGATGCGCGCCGAGGCCAGCCGCAACAACTTCGAGGTCAAGTTCGTCGACGCGTCCGGCGACAACGTGTGGTGGTACCGGCGTGCGAACTACCAGTTCTCCGGCGACTGGCAGCAGGTGCGCATCAAGCGGCGGCAGATCGACTTCGCCTGGGGCACGACCACCGACCGGACGCTGCGCCAGTTCCAGTCGATCGAGTTCGTCCTGAGCGCGGGCGACGAGGGCGGACATGGCAGCCTGTGGTTCGATCGCTTGTCCCTCAAGCCGCTACGCCCGCAACGCGCCGTCCCGGCGCCTACCGCTCGGGCGTCGTCCGAAGCCAGCGGCAATGCCGCTGCGCTGGCGCTCGACGGCAAGACCAGCACGATGTGGCGCAGTGCGCGGACCGACGCCTCGCCGCAGACCTTCGAAATCGATCTCAAAGCCGTGCGCGAATTCGGCGGCATCGAAATCGACTGGGCCCGCGGACTGCACGCGCCGCGCTATTCGATCGACACATCGCTCGACGGCAACCGCTGGAAGAAAGTCCGCACCATCGAAGCGAGCAACGGCGGCCGCGACTCGCATCTGATGCCCGAGTCGGAGGCGCGCTACATTCGCCTGACGATGCCCGATCCCGGTCGCGACATCGGCATCTCCGAGCTGTACGTGCGAGACCTGGAGTTCGGCGCCTCGCCCAATGCATTCATCCGCTCGCTCGCCAAGCAGGGCCGCCGCGGCTGTTACCCGCGACCGTACCTCGACGAGCAGATCTACTGGACGATCGTCGGCGTCGACGGCGACCAGGAAGAAGGCATGCTGTCCGAGGACGGCGCGCTCGAAATCCGTAAAGGCAGCTTCTCGATCGAGCCGTTCGTCCGGACGCGCTCGGGCTGGCTCACGTGGGCCGACGTAACGATCGCTCATTCCCTCGCTGACGGCTATCTGCCGATCCCGAGCGTCGAGTGGAAGCATCGTTCGATCGAGCTGACGACGACCGCGTATGCGAGCGGCGCTATCGGCAGCGGCACGCTCCATGCGATCTACCGTTTGCGTAATCCGACGCAGGCACGACAGCAGGTCACGCTGGCGCTCACGGTGCGGCCGTTCCAGGTCAACTCGCCGGCGCAGTTTCTCAACACCGAGGGCGGCGTCAGCCTGATCCACGATCTGGCGTTCGAGAAGAATCGCGTCGATGTCGACGGTCGTCCGGCAGTGCTGCCACGCACGCAACCTCGTGCATTCCGCGCGGTCACGCTGGCCGCTGACACGCCGTGTGATTGGCTGCCAACGAACGTGGGAAGCGCACGCATTCACGACGACAGCGGATTTGCATCTGGTGCGTTGCTGTACGACGTCGATCTGCAGCCGGGACAGACGCAAGAGATCGTGCTCGACCTGCCGCAACATGCTTCAGTTTCTGCAGGGCCGCATCCCACATTGGAGAACGTTGCGGCCCAGTGGCGCGAAAAGCTGAATCGCGTCGAGCTCACCGTGCCCTCGAAATACAAGGCGCTTTCCGACACGCTGCGGACTTCGCTCGCACACGTGCTCATCAATCGCGACGGTCCTGCGATTCAACCAGGATCTCGCGCGTACGAACGCTCGTGGATCCGCGACGGTGCAATGACCTCCGAGATGCTGCTGCGTCTCGGGCACGACAAGGACGCGAAGGAATTCCTGCGATGGTTCGCGCCCTATCAGTTCGCCAATGGCAAGGTGCCATGCTGTGTCGATCGACGCGGCGCCGATCCTGTGCCGGAGAACGACAGCACCGGTGAGTTCCTGTTCCTCATCGACAGCGTGTACCGCTACACCAACGACGTCGAACTGCTGCGAGAGCTGTGGCCGGCAACAGTCAAAGCAGTCGCCTACATGGACAAGCTGCGCTTGTCGGAGCGCACGCCGGCGAACCAGCAAGGCGATCGCAAAGCGTTCTACGGCCTGATGCCTGCATCGATCAGTCACGAAGGCTACTCGGCGAAGCCGATGCATTCGTACTGGGACGATTTCTGGGCGCTGGCCGGCTATGAATCGGCGATCCGCATCGCGCGGACGCTCGATCACAAGACCGAGATGCACACGTTCATCGAATCGCGCGATCAGTTCCGGCGGGATCTCTATGTCTCGTTGAACGTGGCCATGCAGGCACACAACATCGACTATCTGCCGGGCGCAGCGGAGCTGGGCGACTTCGACGCGACCTCGACATCGATCGCGCTGTCCCCCGTGGGCGAGCAGCAGATGCTGCCGCCGGAGGCTTTGATCGCGACGTTCGAGCGCTACTGGAAAGACTTCGCCGCACGCCGGACCGACAAAACCTGGGATGCGTACACGCCTTACGAGTGGCGCAATCTCGGTACGTTCATCCGGCTGCGCTGGCGCGATCGCGGCATGGAGCTGATCGATTTCCTGATGAACGACCGGCGGCCGCGCGAGTGGAATCAGTGGGCCGAGGTCGTCGGCCGCGAGCCGCGCAAGTCGCGCTTCGTCGGCGACATGCCGCACGGCTGGGTCGCCTCGGACTACGGCCGCTCACTGCTCGACATGTTCGCGTTCGAGCGGCCGGCCGACGAGACGCTCGTGCTCATGGCCGGCGTGCCGAAAGGCTGGACCGAGCATGAAGGCTTCGCGGTGAAGAACCTGCGCACGCCTTTCGGTCCGCTCAGCTATTCGCTGCGCGTCGAGGACGAGCAGGTGGTGCTCGACGTCGGCGAGATCACGATGCCGACCGGCGGTATGGCCGTCGCATGGCCGGAAGGCGACCAGCCCGCCCGTCAGTCCATTCAGCGCGGTCAGGCACGCTGGATCGGCACGGAGCTGCGCATCACGCAGCTGCCATTCACGATCGTGTTCCCGCGCGCGGCGGGGTCTCAATGAACGGGGTCGTCGAGCGCGGCGCCGTTCGAGGCGATGACGCGCGAATAGAAATGCGAGCTCGCCTTCGGCGTGCGCTTCAGGGACTCGTAGTCGACGTGCACGAGGCCGAAGCGTTTGGTGAATCCGTACGCCCATTCGAGGTTGTCGAGCAGCGACCACGCGAAGTAGCCGCGGATGTCGGCGCCCTGGCTGATGGCGTCGTGGACGGCTCGCAGGTGCTTGCGCAGGTAGTCGATGCGCAGTGGATCGGGCAGCACGGCGGTTTCGACGCTCGGCGGATCGAAGAAGGCCGCACCGTTCTCGGTGATGTAGACGGGCGGATTGCCGTAACGGTTCTTGATCCACAGCAGCGTGTCGGTCAGGCCCTGCGGAAAGACTTCCCAACCGGTTTCGGTGTGCGTGCGATGTTTCTGCCGCACGCCGGCCGTGCGCAACGGCCAGGCATTGGGATCGGACTTCACGACGCTGCGCGTGTAGTAGTTGACGCCGATGTAATCGAGTGGCTGGTGGATCGTCGCCAGGTCGTTCGCAGAAATCGCCGGCCACGCATGGCCGAAGATCACCGGCAGCTCCTCGGGATACGTGCCGCGCAAGGCCGGCTCGAGGAACTGGCGATTCATGTACGCATCGGCGCGTCGGGTGGCGGCGACGTCCGCCTCGTCGTTGGACGCGGGATATTTCGGCTCGATGTTGACCACGAGGCCGATCTGGTTGCGGCCGCTGGCGCGATAGGCCTGCACGCCCATGCCGTGCGCCATCAGCAGATGATGCGCAACGCGCGTCGCTTCGAATGCGCTGCGATGACCGGGCGCGTGGATGCCGAGCAGGTAGCCGTCGTTCATTGCGACCCACGGCTCGTTCAGCGTCGCCCAGTAGCGGACGCGATCGTCGAGCTTGCGGAACACCACGTCGGCGTATTCCGCGAACCAGTTGGCGACGTCGGGATTGAGCCAGCCGCCGCGATCGTCCAGTGCGGCCGGCAAATCCCAGTGATACAGCGTCGCCATCGGCTGAATGCCGCGCGCGAGCAGGCTGTCGACGAGCCGTTCGTAGAAGGCGAGGCCGGCGGGATTGATGCGGCCCGTGCCCTGCGGCAGCACCCGACTCCACGAGATGCTGAAGCGGTACGCGCCGAGCTGCAGCGACTTCATCAGATCGACATCGCTCTGGAACCGCCGATAATGGTCGCAAGCGACGTCGCCGGTATCGCCGTCGGCAATGCGCCCCGGCGTGTGTGCGAAGCGATGCCAGATGCTGGGGCCGGCGCCGTCGGCGATCGGCGAGCCTTCGACCTGGTAAGCCGAGGTCGCACAGCCCCACAGAAAATCCTTGGGGAAGCTTGTAGCCCTGGTTGTCATGAGACCCGAGTCTATATGAGTCACATGCCGTGGCTGAAGTAACGCTGCACTCCGTACGTAAGGTCTACCCGAACGGGCATGTCGCGATCGACGAGGCCACGTTCGGCATCCGCGACGGTGAATTGCTGGTGCTGGTCGGCCCGTCGGGCTGCGGCAAGAGCACGTTGCTGCGGCTGATCGCCGGCCTGGAGGAGGCGACGTCGGGTTCCATCCTGATCGGCGAGCGCGACGTCACGCGGCTGGAGCCGCGCGATCGCGACATCGCGATGGTGTTCCAGAGCTACGCGTTGTATCCGCACATGACGGTCGCGCGCAATCTCGGTTTCGGGCTCGAGCTGCGCGGCCACGAACCGGCGGAGATCGAGAAGCGGGTCAACGAGGCGGCCCAGATGCTGGAGCTGACCCAATTCATGGATCGTCTGCCGCGGCAGCTCTCGGGCGGCCAGCGCCAGCGCGTCGCGCTCGGCCGGGCGCTCGTGCGTCATCCGCAGGTGTTTCTGCTCGATGAGCCGTTGTCGAACCTCGATGCGAAGCTGCGGGCTTCGACCCGCGCGGAGATCGCGCGGCTGCATCGCACGCTCGGCACCACGATGATCTATGTCACGCACGACCAGGTCGAGGCGATGACGCTCGGCCAGCGCATCGTCGTGCTGGATCGCGGCATCATCCAGCAGATCGACGCGCCGATGCAGATCTACGAGCGGCCGGTGAATCTGTTCGTCGCCGGCTTCCTCGGCAACCCCGCGATGAATTTCTTCCGCGGCCGCCTGCGCCAGGCCGACGGTCTGGTGCTGGAAGGCGAGGGTGCGCAACTGCGCCTGCCTGCATTCAAAGCGCAAACGGGACAGGAGATCGTCGCGGGCGTCCGGCCCGAGGACCTGCACGTCGTCGAAGGCACTGCCGCGCCCGGCGGCGGTCTCACCGGGACCGTCGAGCTGCTCGAATCGATCGGCAGCGAGGCCTTCATTCACGCGACCTGCGGCGGCTGGAAACTGATCGCGCGCGCCTCGCCGTATAATCTGCCCGCCGTCGGCGCACGCATTACACTGCAGCCCGCGCCGGACCGGATTCACTTCTTCGACGCACAGACCGGCAAACGACTGGAGCAATGAGCAGAGCAGTTTTCATCGAGACCCTGGAGCGTGGCGTGACCGCGCACCAGGCGGGGCGGCTGGACGACGCCCTCAACTCCTATCGTGCCGCACTGGAGCTGCAGCCGAACGATGCAGAAGCTTCGAGCCTGTGCGGCCTCGCATTGCTCCACAGTGGCAAGGGCACCGAGGCGATGCCGTTGCTGCAGCAGGCAGTCGATCGTGAGCCGGGCCGGAATGCGTTTCGACTGAACCTTGCGGAAGGTTTCGCGCAGACCGGCAAGCCGGATCGCGCGATGGCGGAGCTCGGCCTGATCATCGCCACCGAACCCACCAATGCAGCGGCCCTGAGCCGCTTCTACGCACTCGAAAGCGATGCGCTGATCGCGCAGCGTAACTGGCAGAAGCTCTACGTCAACGGCGTCGCGTGGACGAAGATCGATCCGAAGGCACCGGACGCCTGGCGCATGCTCGCGCGCGGTGCAATCGAGCAAGGCTGGCACGGCGAGGCGGCGACTGCATTCGCGCGCTTCCTGTTGCTGACGAAGCCCACAGTCGCGGAGTTCACTGCGTATGCGAGCGTATGCCTGCAGGCGCTCGACGTGGAGACGGCGATCAAAGCGCTCGACCGCGCAGAGCAGCTCGATCCAGACTTTCCGCAGATGCTCGCGCAGCGGGCGATGGCGCTGATGTATCTCGGCCGCTTCGCCGAGGCCGAAACGTATTGCCGGCGCTGCTTGCAGCAGAAGCCGGACTTCGTACCGGCGTACTCGACCTTGAGCCGCTTGCGGCGCGGCGCGCTCGACGATGCTGATGTGAAGCAGCTTCATGAACTCGCGCGACGCCACGACATTCGGCTCGACAATCAGATCGCTGCCACCTTCGCGATTGCGGATGCACACGATGCGCGTGGCGAGATCGACCGGGCATTCGCCACGTATGAGGCGGCGCATGCCTTGGCGCGTGAGCGCGACGCGATCGAGAAGCGCTCCTACGACCGTGCCGAGGACGTCGCACGTATCCAGGGCATCGTGGCGTTGTCGGAGCGGCTGCCGGAGGTCACGGCACCGCAGAATACGCCGCGACCGATCTTCATCGTCGGCATGCCGCGCTCAGGCACGACGCTCATCGAAGCCGTACTCGGTGCGCACTCGCGTGTTTTCGCTTGCGGCGATCGTCCGGCGATGCGCCGGATCCTGCGCTGGCCGATCGGGCCGCAGCAGCAGGAGCCGGCGGCGCTCGAGGGGCTGCTGCAGGACTGGGCGAAGTTCTACTTCCGCGACCTGCCGCAGAACCTGCGCGGTGCCGATCACATCACGGACAAGCATCCGCGCAACTTCGAGGGCGTGGGCTTGATCGCGCGCATGCTGCCCAACGCGGTCATCGTGCACGTGCGGCGCAATCCAGTGGAAACGTGTCTGTCGATCTATCGACAGGAGTTCAACAAACACTGGGCGCTGACGCATCGGCTCGCCGACATCGCCGACTATTACGTGCGTTACGCACAGCTCATCGCGCATTGGGAGCGCGTGCTGCCTGGGCGACTCGTGACGATTCAATACGAAGACTTCGTTGCCGACTTCGCGAACGCCGCGCCGCGCCTGGTGCAGGCGTGCGGACTGGATTGGCAAGCGCAATGCCTGGAATTCCAGAAGAGCCCGCGTGCAATCATGACGTTCAGTACGGTGCAGGCACGGTCGGAGGTTGCGTCCGGCAATGGCCGCGCGCAGCGGTATGAGAAGCATCTCGGGCCGTTGGTCGCGGCGCTGGCGGGTGCGGGCATCGATCTGAAAACGGGAGTGATGAAACTGCGCGAGTAGCGAGATTACCGCCGTTCGCACGGCCGCGAATGGCACACAATGACGGCGTCAGTGGACATCACAGGGAGTTGTCATGGAAGAGACAAGGAAAGTAGGGGCAAGCGCCGTTGCGCTGCTCGCGTTATTGTTGGCCGGGCCGACGCAAGCGGCACCGTTCGATGAGAAGCTCAAGGTGCCGCGCGCCGCGACATCGCAAGCGCTGCGATCGAAGCTCGAAGCGCATTTCGCCACGTTCGAGCGCAAGCAGCAGGAGGTGGATCCGGCCGCGTTCATTCGCGATGGAGTCGCTCACCAGCAGTGGTCGGATCTGTACTTCTCCGTGCAGTTGGCGATCGAAGAGAAAACACCGCTCAAGGGCCTCGGCGCGTTCGGGCTGGTTGCTCGGCCGGACGGGAGATACACCGTGGACCTGCACGAGTACCCGCAGTGGGAGCCGCTCGATTCACGGCTGCATCGCCTGAGGAACGAGGAAGTCGTCGCGGACTACGTGCCGGCGCTCAAGGCGCGCGGCTTCCGGGATGAGGATATCGACGCGCTACGCACCTATCTTGCGAGCAACGATCCGGGCATGACGCTACAAGCCGAAGGTCGGCAGCTCGTCGACACATTCGCCCAGCGTCTGCAGACACAGAGGAAGGCAGGACAGGGTCTGAATCTGCAGGAGGTGCTGGCATACCGCTATCAGAAGTCGAGGCTCGCCGCGGAAGCCGAGCGGCGCTGGGCCGTGGGGCTCATGGATGTGCTCGACCGACAACGGCAACGCGTCCTCGTGTCGTTTCTCGACGAATTTCAGTCCGACCTGACGTTCGGCATGCCGACAGAGCCGCTGAATGCGACGCTCGAACAGGAGGCGCAGCCGATCGTGTCGGGTGAGTATGTGCAGATCCTCACGACGGAGGAGGCGGAATTGCGCCGGCGCATGGAGCGCCGCGCGGAGAAACTCAATGGAGGAGAACGACGATGAACACTCGCATTAACATCCTTGCGGCGCTGAGCTTCGTGCTCGTTGCGGGGCAGGCCGCTGCAGTCCCGACGCTCAAGCAGGTCACGCCGGCGTTCAGCCACAACGGCAATGCCGGGCTCAACGTCGGACTGATCGTCGAGGCTTCCACCAGTCTGCCCGTCCTGATCATCGCCGGGGGATTCACGATTACCTGTACCACGAGCACCTTGCCGCTCACAGCCGAAAGGCGGGCGACGTTCAGCGGTTTCTTCCAGATCAATGAGACGTTGCGGGTCCCCGAGGTAATCCCCACCGCGTATCCGATCCCGGGATGGGCCAGCGTGCCTACGGGGGCATGCGCACAGTGCACCATGCAATACAAGGGTGAAGCAAAGGACGAGACCAGTCTGTCTGTCCGCGTGGGCAATCAGGGCATCGGAGTGAATTTCACTTTGATTCCGGCGGGCGAGCAGGGGCTCGGCAACGTCGTGCTCACCGACGTCTGTCGTTCGCCGCGACCGCGGCAGTGCTGCACGCCAGGATGCGTGATTCCGTGACGGCCAACGAAGGAAAGGACTCCCATGAAAACGCTCATCAGCTTGCTTCTGTGTCTGCTGTCCGGCCACGTCTGGGGACAATGCAGCCCGATCGTCGTCGACACTCGGCGCGACGGCATCGATCTCGGTCCGGCGGGCCGCGGCGTGTCGTTCGACGTCAACGCCGACGGCTTTCCTGACCTCGTGCAATGGGTGCGTCGGCGCGGTGACGAGGCATTTCTCTCGCTCGACCGCAACCGTAACGGCCTGGTCGACGACGGCTCCGAGCTCTTCGGCGTGGGCACGCCGTTGTTCGAGGGCGGCACTGCGCCCAATGGGTTCGTCGCGCTCGCGCAATACGATCGGCCGCTGCTGGGCGGCAACGATGACGGCGTGATCTCGCGCGCCGACGCCATCTGGCCCGAGCTGTCGATGTGGCTCGACGTCAACGCAGATGGCGTCGCGACGCGTGACGAGATGCGGCGGCCGGAGCACTTCGGGCTCACGTCGTTCGGCACGATCCCAAAGGTCCGGCGCTACATCGATCCCGCGGGCAACTCGCTGCCTTACTGGGCGTGGGCGAGCGCAGGTCGCCGCGCGCGGGCGATCATGGTCGACGTCTTCTTCCTGCAGCTCGGCCCGGCGCTCACAGGCCCGGAACAGGAAACCGGCGACACAACGTCCGCACAGCTCCGTGCAGCTCTTCCAGCTTCGCCGTGTCTGCATGAGCCCGCATCGCTTCGACCATCCACTGCGCGACCTGCGACATCTCCGACTCCTTCATGCCGCGCGTCGTCAGGGCCGGCGTGCCCAGGCGAATGCCGCTCGGGCGCAGCGGAGGGTGAGGATCGTCGGGGATCACTTGCTTGTTGACCGTCAGGCCCGCGTCGTCGAGCGTCTTCTCGGCGACGCGGCCGTCGATGTCGAACGACTTGATCGTGTCGACGACCATCAGGTGATTCTCCGTGCCGCCCGTGATGAGCGTGCAACCGCGCCGTTGCAGTTCCTTGGCAAGAGCGGTCGCGTTCGCGAGCACCTGCTTGGCGTAAGTGCGAAAGGCTGGTTGTGCGGCGAGCTTCAGCGTCACCGCGATGCCGGCGACAGCGTTCATGTGCGGTCCGCCCTGCATGCCGGGGAACACGGCCTGATCGATCTTCTGTGCGAGCTTCGATCTGCACAGGATCATGCCGCCGCGCGGCCCGCGCAGCGATTTGTGAGTAGTCGTCGTGACGACATCGAATCCGGCGTCGAGCGGATTCGCGAGCGCGCCGCCGGCGATCAGCCCGCCGACGTGCGAGACGTCGGCCATCGTAAGCGCGCCGACTTCATCGGCAATCGAGCGGAAGCGGGCGTAGTCGAACTCGCGCGGATACGACGAGTGTCCGCATAGCACGATCTTCGGTTTGACCTTCTTCGCCAGCCCGCGCACGCCGTCGTAGTCGATCTCGCCGCGCGGCGGCAGCGTGCGATAGCGCACGAAGTTGAAGATCTTGCCCATGCACGACACCGGCGCCCCGTGCGTCAGGTGACCGCCGTGCGAGAGGTCCATCGCGAGGATCGTATCGCCGGGCTCGAGCAACGCCATGTACACAGCCTGGTTCATCGGCGAGCCGCTCAGTGGCTGCACGTTGGCATGCTCGGCCCGGAACAGCCCCTTCGCGCGCTCGACGGCGAGCGTCTCGATGCGGTCCGTGAACTGCTGGCCGCCGTAGTAGCGGCGCCCGGGGTAGCCCTCGGAATACTTGTTGGCGAACACGCTGCCGTTGGTCGCGTAGACCTCCGGGAATGCGTAATTCTCGGATGGGATCAGCTCGAGCCCAAAGCGCTGCCGCTGCTCTTCGCCCTGCAGGGCGGCATACACGTCGGGATCGGAAGCCTGGACGAGATCGAACGAGATTTGCATGACGGCGCTCCAGTGAAGGAATGGGACGAGTGCCCAGGCGAGCGGCCGCAACAGGGGAGGACCCTGCACGCATGCTTCCCAATGGTTGAGCCCATTTACGCCAGTCACATGCGCCGGCGAATGCTAGCATCCGCCAACTGCCAGCTGCTACCGCTTCGCCGACATGCCGCTCAACTACGACAAGCTGATGAGCACGACCTTCGAGCCGGTGCGACAGACCTACGCACGGCGGGACACGATCCTGTATGCGCTCGGCGTGGGTGTCGGCGCGCTGGATCCGTGCGATCCGCAAGAGCTCAAGTACGTCTACGAGAAGAACCTCGTCGCGCTGCCGACGCTCGCCGTGACGCTGGCCGCGGGAGCGATGCGGCTCGCGGATCCTGCGTACGGCATCAACTACCGCATGCTGCTGCATGCCGAACAGACGCTCGAAATGCACAAGCCGCTGCCGGTCGAAGGCACGGTCGTCAGCGAGGCGAAGATCGACGAGATCTACGACAAGGGCGCGAGCAAGGGCGCGATCATGTACATGACGCGCAAGCTGTACGAGGCCTCGAGCGGCGACCTGCTCGTCACGATGGGCAACGTCGCTTTCCTGCGCGCCGACGGCGGCTTCGGCGGCAAGAGCGAGGGCGCGCCGAAGCCGCGGCCCGTGCCGGGCGATCGCCCGCCTGACTCGCAGGCGAAGATGCCGGTCACGCTGAACCAGGCGCTGATCTATCGCCTCGCCGGCGACTACAACCCGCTGCACATCGATCCCGACGTCGCGCGCAGCGCCGGCTTCGATCGGCCGATCCTTCACGGGCTCGGCGCCTACGGCACCGTCGGCCGCGCGCTGATCAAAGCGTTGTGCGGTGACGATCCGGGACGGCTGCGTCGCCTCGACGTCCGCTTTACGAGTCCGGTCTATCCCGGCGAGCCGCTGCATGCAGACATCTGGAAGATCGGTGCCGGCGACGCCGCCTTCCGCCTCGTCGCGAGCGAGCGCAACGTCGTCGTCGAGGATTTCGGTCGCGTCGAGTACGAAGCGTAGCCCGCCGGATCAGCACGGTCATGTTCACTGCCTGCGGCGTCATCACGATCACGACGGACTTCGGTCACCAGGGACCGTTCGTCGCCACCATGAAGGGCCGCATGCTCGCGCACCTGCCCAGCGCACGAATCATCGATGTGACACACGAAGTGCCCGTCTACTGGCCGGCAGAGGCGGGGTTCTGGCTGGCACGTGCGTACTCGTATTTTCCGAGCGGCTCTGTGCATGTCGCGGTCGTCGATCCAGGTGTAGGCACGGCACGCGACATCATCGTCGTGGCCGCCGCCGGGCATGCGTTCGTCGCGCCGGACAACGGTCTGCTCGCGCCTGTCGTTGCGCGCAGCGACTCACCCGCGGTATTCCGGCTCGACGCTGCGAAGGCGATTGCGCGCTTCAAGCTGCCGGTGCCGAGCGCAACTTTTCACGGTCGCGACCTGTTCGCGCCGATCGCGGCAGAGATCGCAGCCGGCCGCGTCACGCCCGCGGAGCTGGGACCGAAGACCACCGATATCGTGCCGTCGTGGGTGGAAGAGCCGGCCGTCACGCCGGACCAGGTCGCCGGCGTGATCATCACGATCGACCATTTCGGCAACCTGATCACCAACATCGACGCGGAGCTGATCCGTGCCTTCCCGGCGCCGGTCGTACGGACCGGCGGCCACAGCCTGCCGCTGCGACGGACCTACGGCGACGTTCGCCCGGGGGAGTTTCTCGCCCTGGTGAATTCCTTCGGCGTCATCGAGATCGCGCGGGCGGAGCAGAGCGCGGCCGAAGCTCTCGGCCTCGGGCGCGGCGCCCCGGTGACGATTTCCAGCCGCTGACAGCCCGTCACACGTCCCAAGACACGACCCGCCGCGTTCCCTTGTAGAACTCTGCCAGCGGACCCAGTCTAAGGTCCGGATGGAGTTGGACGCCTGGGCACCCCCCGGCCATTGAAAACGCCGGCGCATCGTATATAGTCCGCAGGCTTCCGGCGCCGCCCGGGTTCCAATCTACTTGATTTTGCTGGAATTTTTTTAGGAATCGCCATGGTGGAGAGAGACGACGACCATTTCGATCTCGATGAGGAGTTCGTCGCCGAGAGCGAAGAGGACTCAGGTTACGAGAAGTTCATCGACCCGGTCGGCCGGCGGGCGCGCCCCAGCGCTGCGGCAGCGGCCAAGAAGGGTAAGGCGGCGTGGAGCAAGCTCGAAGACGTCCTGGCGGAGCGGCGTCTGCAGAAAGAACTCAAAGATTTCGAAGGCGAATAAGCTTTAGGCCTGGCGTCGGCCACCCCGGCCGGCGCTCCTGCGCTTGACCGTGCCTCGTCTGGCGCGGCCTCGGGTAGACAATCTGGGGTACACAATGACGATGGCTGATCCGACGCCCGGTGTCTCGTCGCCGTGGGTCGTGCTGAAGTTCGGCGGCACCAGCGTTTCCTCGGTCGCGAACTGGAAGAACATTGCCGGCGTGCTGCGCGACCGGCTCGCCGAAGGGCTGCGGCCCGTCGTCGTCCATTCCGCCCTGTCGGGCATCACCGATCGGCTCGAACAGCTCCTCAGCCTCGCGCTCGGCAACGAGTGGCAGGGTGTCATGGAGCAGATCGAGCAGCGCCATCGCGACCTGGCACGTGACCTCGGCGTCATTCCCAGCCCTGAGCTCGAAGAGCAGTTCAAGCGACTGCGCCAGATCGCCGCCGGCATCGCGCTGGTCGGCGAAGTGAGCGAGCGGCTCCGCGCCCGCGTGTTGGCGCAGGGCGAGTTGATGGCGACGCGGCTCGGCGCGGCTTTCCTCACGTCCCAGGGTCTCGACGTGCAATGGGTCGATGCGCGCACCGTCATGAAGGCGGAGCCGCGACGCAACGCGAGCATGCGCGCGACTTATCTCTCCGCGACCTGCGCTTACGACCCGGACCCGGATTTGCAGCAGCGCTGGTCGTCGCCCGGCACCGTCTGGATTTCGCAAGGGTTCATCGGGAGCGACGAGAGCGGCGACACCGTGCTGCTCGGTCGCGGCGGCTCCGACACTTCCGCCAGCTACTTCGCGGCGAAGCTGCAGGCGCGGCGGCTGGAAATCTGGACCGACGTGCCCGGCATGTTCAGTGCGAACCCGCGCTCGGTGTCGACGGCGCGCCTGCTGCGTGCTCTCGAGTACGACGAGGCGCAGGAAATCGCCAGCAGCGGCGCGAAGGTTCTGCATCCCCGCTGCATCATGCCGGTGAAGCAGTACGGCATTCCGTTGTACGTCTACGCGACGCAGACGCCCAAACTCGAAGGCACTGTCGTCACCACGCACGGCGGCAACGTTGCGGCGCAGGTGAAGGCGGTCACGATCAAGAAGAACATCACGCTCCTCTCGATGGAAACCGTCGGGATGTGGCACTCGGTCGGCTTCCTCGCCGACGCGTTCGCAGTCTTCAAGCAGCACGGTTTGTCGATCGACCTGGTGTCGACGTCGGAGACCAGCGTCACCGTGTCGCTGGACCCGGCAGCGAATGCGCTCGATAAAGCCACGCTCGATGCGCTGGTCGCAGATCTCGGGCGGATTTGCCGCGTCGAGGTGATCGGTCCGTGCGCCGCGGTGAGCCTCGTCGGCCGCAACATCCGCGCGATCCTGCACCGCCTGGGCGAAGCGCTCGAATTGTTCGAAGAGCAGAAGATCTACCTGGTCACGCAGGCCGCGAACGATCTGAACATCACGTTCGTCATCGACGAAGAGCACGGCGACCGGCTGGTCGCTCGTCTGCACGAGATCGCAATCCGCAAGATGACCGCCGATCGCGTGCTTGGCCCGACGTGGGAAGAGCTGTACGGCGGCGCGGACAAGGTGGCGGTCGCGACGCGACAGTGGTGGCAGGATCGTCGCAACGAGTTGCTCGCGCTCGGTCGCGAGCATGGCGCTGCATTCGTGTACGACCGGCAGACGCTCAGGACGCGGGCGCAATCGCTGAAGGCCTTGCCGGGCATCGCCGCCGTCTTCTACGCGATGAAGGCCAACTGGCATCCGCAGATTCTGCAGGTGTTCGAGGAGCAAGGGCTCGGATTCGAGTGCGTGTCGCGCGGCGAAGTCGAGCACGTCGTCGCGACCCTCGAGGGCATCGACCGCAAGCGCATCCTGTACACGCCGAACTTCGCGCCGCGCGCAGAGTACGAATGGGCGGTGGAGCAGGGCATCTGGGTCACGCTCGACAACCTGCACCCGCTCAGGAAATGGCCGGAGTTGTTCAAGGGTCGTGAGCTGTTCGTGCGCATCGATACCGGCCACGGACGCGGTCATCACGACAAGGTGCGTACCGCCGGCGTGCATTCGAAATTCGGCGTACCGCTGTTCGAGGTCGACGAACTGGAGCGTCTCGTCAACGCGGCTGGCGCGAAGATCGTCGGGCTGCATGCACACACCGGCAGTGGTGTCTTCACGGTCGACAACTGGCAAACGGTAGGCGACACGCTGACGGCTCTGACGCAGCGGTTCCGCGACGTGCGCACTGTCGATCTCGGTGGTGGTCTCGGCGTGCCGGAGCGGCTCGGTCAGCAAGGCGTGATGCTGTCGGAGTTCGGCGCGACGCTCGCTGCACTCAAGTCAGCTCATCCGAAGCTCGCGCTGTGGATCGAGCCGGGGCGCTACCTCGTTTCGGAAGCGGGCGTGCTGCTGGCGCAGGTGACGCAGCTGAAGGGTAAGGGCGAAGTGCATTACGTCGGCGTCGCGACCGGCATGAACTCGCTGATTCGCCCGGCGCTGTACGGCGCGCATCACGAGATCCTCAACCTGAGCCGGCTCGACGATCCGGCGACCGAAGTCGTGAACGTCGTCGGACCGATCTGCGAATCCGGCGACCAGCTCGGCGTCGATCGCCTGCTGCCGCCGACCGAAGAGGGCGACATCCTGCTCATCGCCACTGCGGGCGCCTATGGCCGTGCGATGAGCTCGCGCTACAACCTGCGCGACCCGGCTGCCGAATTCGTGATCTGATGGACTTCGAAGTTCTCGCGGAAGGGCTGCAGTTCCCCGAGGGGCCGATCGCGATGCCCGATGGCTCGATCGTGCTCGTCGAAATCGCCCGCGGCACGCTGACGCGCGTGTGGAACGGACGCAGCGAAGTGATCGCCACGCTCGGGGGCGGCCCGAACGGCGCGGCGATCGGACCCGACGGTGCGGTCTACGTCTGCAACAACGGCGGATTCGAGTGGCGCACGGTGAATGGCGTGCTCGTGCCGGTGCGCGCCGCGCCGGACTACACGACGGGACGCATCGAGCGCGTCGATCTCGCGACCGGTCGCTTCGAACGGCTCTACGATTCGTTCAATGGCGAGCGGCTCGGCGGCCCGAACGACATCGTGTTCGATCGTACCGGCGGCTTCTGGTTCACGGACATCGGCAAGAGCTTCACGCGCCATCGCGATCACAGCGGCCTGTTCTATGCGCGGCCGGACGGCTCGCACCTGCATCGCGCGGTGTATCCGGCGGTCTCGTTCAATGGCGTCGGGTTATCCCCGGACGAAAGCGTCGTCTACTGCAACGACACGGAGACACAGAAGTTGTGGGCATTCGACATCGTCGAGCCCGGCAAGCTCGCGCCGTTCTCGTTCGGCCGACGCGGTCGAGTCGTGTGCACGCTGCCGGGACACCAGTTGCTCGACAGCCTCGCGGTGGAAGCAAACGGCAACGTATGTGCTGCGACGTTGTTCAACGGCGGTATTACGGTCTTCGCGCCGGACGGGGCGTTCGAGCATGTCGCGTTGCCGGACCCGATGACGACGAACATTTGTTTCGGCGGTGCGGATATGCGCGATGCGTATATCACGTTGTCGGGGACGGGGAAGCTGATAAAGGTGCGCTGGCCGCGCGCCGGTTTGAAGTTGAACTTCGTGTCGGGCTGAAGCCCGACCCACAGCGCACCCACTGACGTCGATTCCTGGGCTATAGGTCGGGCTTCAGCCCGACTCTTTGTGTCTTTTCTCAAGTTCCCGGACAACTGTCGTCAACGACAGATTCCGGCTCTTCAGCAGCAACGCCAGGTGATACAGCAGATCCGCCGATTCGCCGATCAGTCGCTCGTCGTCCTGCGTGACGGCGGCGAGCGCAACTTCCACGCCTTCTTCGCCGACCTTCTGCGCGATGCGCGTCGGCCCTTCCGACCACACGCGTGCGGTGTAGCTGCCCTCGGGCCGATCGCTGATCCGCTGCGCAATCACGGATTCCAGCCGCATCAGGAACGACAAGCCTGCCGCGTCGGTTGCGACGTCGTCGCCGAAGCAGCTTTGCGTGCCCGTGTGGCACGTCGGGCCCTCCGGGCTCGCTAGCACCAGCAACGTGTCCTGATCGCAGTCGGCCTCCACGTCGACGACATGCAGCCAGTGACCCGACGTCTCGCCCTTGGTCCACAGCTTGTTGCGACTGCGGCTGAAGAAAGTCGCGCGCTTCTCGGCGAGCGTCATCCGCAGCGCTTCGCGATTCATGTAGGCGAGCATCAGGACCTGGCCGCTGCGTGCGTCCTGCACGATCGCCGGCAGCAGGCCATCGTTCTTGTCCCAGTCCAGTGCCGTGACCTGTTGCAGCTTCATAGACGCACCTCGATCGCCTGCGTGCGCAGGAACCGCTTCAGGTCGGGAATCTCCAGTGTGCCCGTGTGAAACACGCTCGCCGCGAGCGCGCCGTCGACGCGCGCCTCCCTGAACACATCGGCGAAATGCTGCGGTTGGCCCGCGCCGCCGGATGCGATCAGCGGGACTTTGCAGATGCGCCGGACGGTTGCGAGCTGTGCGATGTCGTAACCCTGGCGCACGCCGTCGCTCGTCATGCAATTGAGCACGATCTCACCGGCGCCGCGCTCCTGTACCTCGCGCACCCAGTCTTGCGTGCGTCGTGCAGTGTTCCGCGTACGCTGCGGATCGCCGGTGAACTGATACACGTAGAAGTCGCCATCGATCGATTGACTGTCGATGCCGACGACGACGCACTGAGCACCGAAGCGCGCGCTCAGCCGGCCGATCAACTCCGGATCGGCGAGCGCCGGCGAGTTGATCGAGACTTTCTCTGCGCCTTCGCGCAGCACTTGCTCCGCGTCGGCGACGCTGCGAATGCCGCCGGCGACACAGAAGGGAATGTCGAGAATCGCGGCGACGCGCCGCACCCAGCTGCGGTCCACCGAGCGGCCGTCCGGGCTCGCCGTGATGTCGTAGAACACGAGCTCGTCGGCGCCTTGCTCGCGGTAGCGGCGCGCCAGCTCCAGGATGTCGCCCACGATGACGTGATCGCGGAAGCGCACGCCCTTGACGACCTGGCCGTCCCTTACATCGAGGCAGGGGATGATGCGTTTGGCAAGAATGGCCGCAGCTCCTCGGGAGAGATCCTGTTTTCCAGCAGCGCCCGGCCGCTGATCGCGGCAGCCACGCCGCATTCGGACAACGAGCGCAGGTCGCGCGCCACCGCGATGCCGCCGGAAGCTTGCCAGTGCAGCTCCGGGTAGCGACGTACGGCTTCGGAATACAAAGTCAGATTGGGCCCAACCATCGTGCCGTCGCGGCCGATGTCGGTGCACAGAACGTGGGTGAGGCCGACGTTCATGAAGCGCTCGACGTGCGTCCACAGCGTCGCGGTGCTCGTTTGTTGCCAGCCGTGCGTTGCCAGCCGCGGGATGCCGGTCGCATCCAGGCGAACGTCGAGAGCCAGCACGAAGCGCCGCGGGTCCAGCTCGAACATCCAGGTCATCACGCGATCGGGCTCGGTGACGGCGATGCTGCCGATCACCGCGCGGTCGACGCCCGCGTCGAAGAGCTCGCGAATGCGCTCGATGGTGCGCAGGCCGCCGCCGACCTGCAGTTTCACGCCGCTGCTTTTCGCCATCAGCAGCACCGTCGGACGATTCGGTTGCGTGCCGTCGCGCGCGCCGTCGAGGTCGACGATGTGCACACGCCGCGCACCGAGCGCCCGATAGCTGTCGAGCACGCTCTGCGGATCGTCGGAGTAGACGGTTTCCGCCGCGAAGTCGCCTTTCATCAGGCGCACGCAGCGCCCGCCCCGCAGGTCGATGGCCGGAATCAGTTCCATGGTGCCGAATCCCTTCATGACACGAGCAGAAAATTGCGCAGGACGAGCGCGCCGGTCTGAGCCGACCGCTCCGGATGAAACTGCGCGCCGAACACGTTGTCATTGCGGACGATGGCGGCGAAGCGTTCGCCGTACGTCGTCGTGGCAACCGTGTTCTCAGTCAACGGCGCGCAGTAGCTGTGTACGAAGTAGACGTGATCGCCGCTGGCGATGTCGTCGAGGAGCGGCGAGGGCCGCGCAAATTCGAGCTGGTTCCAACCCATGTGCGGCACGGGCAGACCCTCGCGATCGGCAAAACGGTGAACGCGTCCGGGAAGCAGGCCGAGGCACGCGACGTTGCCTTCCTCGGAGGATTCGAACAGGAGCTGCATGCCGACGCAAACACCGAGCAGCGGTTGTCGCAGTCCGCGGATCGTTTCGATCAGGCCGGCGCCGCGCAGTCGCTCCATGCAATCGGCCGCAGCGCCGACGCCAGGCAGAATGACGTGCGTGGCGGCGCGCAGCGTCGCTGCATCGGTCGTCACCCGCGAGTCGATGCCGAGCCGCTCGATCGCGTAGCTCAGGGACGCGATGTTGGCACCGCCGCTGTCGATGATCGCCAGCCGTATCACAACATTCCCTTCGTGCTCGGAAGCTGCGTGTCCGTGACCCGGATCGCCTGGCGCAGCGCGCGCCCGACGCCCTTGAAGCAGGCCTCGATCATGTGATGCGTGTTCTCGCCGCTGACCTTGATGTTGATCGCCGCGCCGAGCGTCTCGGCCAGCGAGCGGAAGAAGTGCGGCACCAGCTCGGTCGGCAGTTCGCCGACCTGATCGCGGCCGAACGTCCCTTCGAACACGAAGTAGGGGCGACCCGACAGGTCGATGGCGACACGCGCCAGCGCTTCGTCCATCGGCAGCATGAACCCGTAGCGCTGGATGCCACGCTTGTCGCCCAGCGCGGTCTTCAACGCCTGACCCAGTGCCAGCGCGCAGTCTTCCACGGTGTGATGCTCGTCGATGTGCAGATCGCCCGCGCACGAAAGCTGCAGCGAGAAGCCGCCGTGCTTCGCGACCTGCTCCAGCATGTGATCGAAAAAGCCGATGCCGGTGGCGACACGAATCGGTGCTTCGTCATCGAGCCGCACTTCGACGTTGATGTCGGTCTCTTTCGTTTTGCGAGCGACCGTCGCAGTACGACCGCCCGTCGTCAGGCGGCGTGCAATCTGCGGCCAAGTCTCCTCGGATACGCTGCCGCCATCGATTGAAGTGTCGGCGTCGACCACTACCGATGCAAAGGGCGCGCCCTGAGAGGCGAACATCCGGAGCAGGAACTCGGTGGTGGCGTCATGATCGGCAACCATCACGAGGTCATAGCCGGCGTCGTGCAGCGTCTTGAGCGCTGGCACCGCCCCCGGCTGCAGATGAAGGTTTTGCAGCGTGACGCCCTCATCGGGCGGCTGGACGATCAGCGCACCGTCCCGATCGATGAACAAGGTGCGCTTGCTCATGCTGCCGCTCCGGTGGCCTGCGCGATGCCGTGCACGAGCCGATCGTTCTGTTCCTCCGTGCCGACGGAAATTCGCAGGCTGCTGCCGAGCCCCGGCTGCGAGCGCGGGTCGCGCACGATCAAGCCAACGGCTGCTGCAGCACGCAGCACGCGATCCGCATCGATACAGTCGACCAGGATGAAGTTCGCATCGCTCGCCCACACGCGCCTGATTGCCGGGAGTCGCGCAAGCCGTTCGCTCAGGCGTGCACGCTCCCCGCGGATCGCTCCGATGCGCTGTTGCGACTCGGCGCGGTGCTGCGTGTCCGTGAACTTCAGGACGCCCTCGATCGTTTGCGTCGGCAGACAGTAGGGCGTGATGACGCGAGCTAGCAGGCTGACGATGTCGGCATGTGCGAGCAAAGCGCCGCAACGTGCACCGGCCAGCGCATAGGCCTTGGACAGAGTGCGCAGGATAACCAGGTTGGCGTAGCGATCCAGGCAATCGACCAGGCTCGGCACGCCGGCAAACTCGATGTACGCCTCGTCGACCACTACGATCGCGCGGTCGCGCAGCTGCTCGCACAGGGACTCGATTACAGCGCGATCCAGCAGGTTGCCGGTCGGATTGTTCGGCGTGCACAGGAACAGCAGCTTCACGCCGACGCGCCATGCATCGAGCACTCCCTGCGTGTCGAGAGCGAAGCCGGATTCCTTGAGCAGCGGAACTTCGACGACCCCCGCGCCCTGGATGCGCGCAGACACCTTGTACATGCCGAAGGTCGGAGGGCAGATCAACACGCTGTCTTGCCCGGCGCGGCAGAACGCACGCACGACCAAGTCGATTCCTTCATCGCTGCCGCGACCGGCCAGCACGTTGTCGGGCGCGACGCCGTACAGCTTTGCCAGATGCGCGATCAGCTCCGCGGGCTGCGGCTCCGGGTACCTGTTGAGACCGGCGATCGACGTGTCGCCGCTGGCCCGCCACGGCATTTCGTTCGCGTGCATGCGCTCCAGCGACGGCTCCCACGCCGCATGCTGATATGGCTGCAACGACAGAATGTCCGGACGCGCCAGTTCGAGGATCGGATTCATGCGCGCTCTCGCTCCAGGTGTGCGAGCCGCACACGCACGGCATTGGCGTGCGCATCGAGCCCTTCGAGCGCGGCGAGCGTGATCGCGGTTGGTCCAAGCTCGCGCAGGCCGTCAGACGTGAGCTCCTGCACGGTCATGCGTTTCACGAAATCGTGGAGCGACAGTCCGCTGTACGCGCGCGCGAACCCGTACGTCGGCAACACGTGATTCGTCCCGCTGCAATAGTCGCCCATCGTTTCGGGAGTCCAGGCGCCGAGGAAGACAGAACCGGCATTACGGACCAGCGGCAGCCAATCGCGTGCATCCGCGACTTGCAGGATCAGATGCTCTGGCGCGTATGCGTTGCTGAGCTCGATTGCAGTGTCGATCGTATCGACGACGAACAGGCGCGCGTGCTCGATCGACTTGCGCAGGGTGTCGGCGCGACCCAGCTTCCGCATCTGCGTCTCGAGTTCGGCCGCGGTCGCCTCTGCCAACGTGCTGGACGTGGTCACGAACACAACCTGCGCGTCCGCACTGTGCTCGGCCTGCGCCAACAGATCGGCCGCTACGAATTCCGCTCGCGCCGTCGCGTCGGCGATCACGAGAACTTCCGACGGACCCGCAGGCAGATCGAGCGCAGCGCCATCGGGATCGTTGGCAACCTGCAGCTTCGCGGCCGTGACCCATGAGTTGCCGGGCCCGAAGATCTTGTCGACCTTCGGCACGCTCTGGGTCCCGTACGCCATCGCGGCAATCGCCTGCGCGCCGCCCAATTTGAAGACGCGACGAACTCCGCAGAGGTTCGCGATCATGAGGACAGCCGGATCGGCCGTGCCGTCGCGCCGCGGCGGGGTGCAGATGATTCGCGTGGGACAGCCCGCGATTCGCGCCGGCACGGCCAGCATGATCGCCGCCGAGGGCAGGGGAGCGACTCCCGCTGGAACATACAGCCCGACTGCATCGATGGGACGAAATTGCCGCTCGCACACGACGCCAGGAACAGTCTCGACGCGCAGCGGCGCGCCAAGCTGCGCTTCATGGAAGCGCCGCACGTTGGCGATCGCGCGGTCGATCGCTTGTCGCTGTTCGGTGTTGAGCGCAGTTTCGGCGGCTGCGAACTCCGCGGTGCCGACCTCGATTGCCGCCAGGGCAACTCCGTCGAACCGTCGCGTGAATTCCAGCAGTGCCGGGTCGCCGCGCTCACGCACGTCGTTGACGATCTCGCGCACTCGGTCATGAAGCCCGGCCGTGTCCTGCTGCACGGGGCGGCGCAGTGCCTGGCGACGTTCCTGCGCCGATAGCGACGACCAACTGAGAATGGGAATAGCCATGCCGCGTCAGGCCAGCATCTTCTCGACGGGCAATACCAGGATGGCGCTCGCACCCGCGCTCTTCAGGCTCTCGAGCGTTTCCCAGAACACGTTCTCGCGACACACGGCGTGGACCGCGACCTTGTCAGTGACACCGTCGAGCGGCACGATCGTCGGCGACTCGCTGCCCGGCAGGAGCTTCTTGATCTCCGGCAGCTTCGAGCGCGGCGCGTGCAGCATGATGTACTTGCTTTCCTTTACCTGCTGGACGCCGTCGATGCGCATCGTCAGGCGGCGAATCCAGTCCTGCTTGTCGGCATCGACGGGTACTGGCGTGGTGATGATCGCGGCCTGGCTTTCGAGGATCGTGTCCGCTTCCCACAGGTGATTCGCGATCAGCGTCGAGCCGGTGGAGACCAGGTCGCAGATGAAGTCGGCGCGACCGAGGCGCGGCGCGATCTCGACTGCGCCGGACAGCGTGACGATTTCCGCCTGCACATCGTTCTGCCGCAGGTAGCGCGCGAGGATGTTCGGGTAAGTCGTCGCGATGCGCTTGCCGTGCAAGGAGCCGATGCCGTCGTACCCGACGCCATCAGGCACCGCGATCGACAGCCGGCATTTGCCGAAATCGAGCACCATGAGCTGCGCGAACAGCGGCTCGATGCCCCGTGCCTTGAAGGCCAGGCGCTTCTCTTCGATGACGTTCAGTCCGACGATGCCCAGGTCGCAGACGTCCTGTTGCACCAGGTCGGGAATGTCGTCGTCGCGGACGAACAGCACATCGAGCGGCATGTTCTCGCCGTAACACATGAGCTGATCCTTGCCGCGGCTGTACTTGAGGCCGCAACGGACCAGCAGGTCGAGCGAGTTGTCGGTCAGGCGGCCGGACTTCTGGAGTGCGACCTTGAGGCGTGAAGTTTTGTCCATGGCTGCTCTACGTCGGTCGCTGCTCTTTGAGGCGTGCGGCGGCGAGGGTGTAGCCGCCGTTACCGCTCGTCAGGTAACGCGCGACGCGTCCTACGGTCGTGACGCTCACGCCGGTCTGTTTGTAGATCTCTCGATAGGGCACGCCCTGCTGCAGCAAAGCGACGACAGCCCAGCGATCCGCCAGTGCCTGGAGCTCCGCCGGGGTGCACAGGTCGCGGAAGAAGGCCCGGCACTCCTCGACGCTGCGCAAGGTCAGGATGGCGCTGAACAGCGCCCGTTCCGCCAGCACTTCCTGGCGGGGAGTCAGTGCCCGATGCTCTTTCATAGTGCGTGCTTGTAATAATGTACTAGCACGCTAATACAATGGAGCGACGGACACAAGGAGAAATTGCTCACACCGCCGGCGCAACCGGTTGACGCTGTCGCGCTCCCGCCTCTAGACTGTCCTCCGCTCATCGAGACCGGCTGAGGGTCAGGCCCTTTGAAGCCGGGGCAACCGTCGAATCTAACCAGTTCGAAATGGTGCCAACTCCTGCGGAAGTGGCCGTATGCCGGTCACCCATCCGACAGATGAGTTGCTGTGAAGCTGGCTGCGTCCCGCAAGGGGCAAGCCGGTCGGTCACGGCGACCTGCCACTACGGGTACTCCGTGGGGTTTCAGCGATGCGCGAAACCTGTCCGGCCATCGGGGCCGGCGCGGAAATGGAGTGCTCGATCAATGAGTTCGCTATTGCCTTCGTTGTCGGAGGGCGGCTTCGGGCGCAACCCGACGGACGCGCACGTCGCACGCTTGGCCACCCCGATCGTGCCGCTCGCGCCCGTGCGTGAGGGCGTCCTGCAGCTTGAACAGCCACTGCCTCTGCACCTCGGTGGCCGGCTCGAGGGCGTGCGCGTCGCCTGGCGCGTGACGGGTAACCCCGACGGCCCGCTGGTCGCAGCCCTCGGCGGCATTTCTGCGGGCCGCGCCGTGGCAGATGTCGGGACGAGCGAGAAGGGCTGGTGGTGCGAAGTGATCGGTTCGGGCAAGGCGCTCGACACCCGGCGCTACCAGGTGCTCGGCATCGATTTCCTCGGCGGCAGCGGCGCCACGACGGGACCGCGCCCCGGACAAACCAACTTCCCCTCGATCAGCACCTACGACCAGGCCGAGATTCTGCGACGGGTGCTCGAACATCTGCGCGCAGCGCCGTTCGCTGCGATTCTCGGAGCGTCGTACGGCGGCATGGTCGCGCTGGCGTTCGCCGAGCGCTATCCGCACCTCGTGAAGCATGTGGTGTCGATCAGCGCGGCCGATCGGCCTCATCCGATGGCAACCGCGTGGCGCAGCGTTCAGCGCGCGATGGTCCGTTACGCAGCAAGGAACGGCGATTCGCCCGAGGGACTGCGTCTCGCACGAGCGCTCGCCATGGCGACGTATCGCAGCCCCGAGGAGTTCGCAGCCCGGTTCAGCGGTGCGCCCGCACGAATCGACGGGCGGTTCCAGTTCCCGGTCGAGTCGTATCTGCTCGCGCGCGGCGATGCTTACGCGGCCACGTACGTTCCGGAAGCATTCGTATGCTTGTCGGAGTCTATCGACCTGCACACCGTCGATGCGGCTCGCATCCGCGTGCCCGTGACACTCGTCGGAGTCATCGAAGATCAGCTCATTCCGATTTCCGACCTGCGCTCGCTGCAGGCGCGGCTCGGTGGAGCGTCGCTGGTCGAGCTTTCGTCGTTGTACGGCCACGATGCGTTTTTGAAAGAAGGTGCGGCGCTGCAGCCGGTCTTTGCAAGCGCGCTGGCAGGGCAGGGAGGTGCGTCATGAGTCGCCCGTTCTCTGGAACCACTCGCGCCGTGCGCGCGGCGCTGGAGTCTGACACTCAGCACGGCGCGGTCATCCCGCCGATTCATCTGACGTCGACATTCGCGTTCGAGTCGTTTGGCGAGAAACGCACCTACGATTACACGCGCTCCGGGAACCCGACGCGCGATGCGCTCGCCGAAGCACTCGCCGAGCTCGAAGGCGGCGCGGGCGCGGTCGTCACGTCTTCCGGCATGTCGGCCGTCCATTTGGTAGTGCAGCTCCTCGGAGCGAACGACCTGCTGATAGCGCCGCATGACTGTTATGGCGGCACATATCGCCTGTTCAGCAACCTGGCGAAGCGCGGCGTGGTACGGGTGCAGTTCGTGGACCAGACCGACGACCGCGCTTTTGCAGCGGCGCTGGCTCTCGGTCCGAAGCTGATCTGGATCGAGACGCCGAGCAATCCGTTGCTGCGGATCGTGGACATTCGCGCGCTGGCGCAGAAGGCGCACGCTGCAGGCGCCCTGGTGCTGGTCGACAACACGTTCCTCTCGCCAGTGTGGCAGCGGCCGATCGCGCTCGGCGCGGACCTGGTGTTGCACTCGACGACGAAATATCTGAACGGTCACAGCGACGTCGTCGGCGGCGCAGTGATCGCATCCACGCCGGAACTGCACGAGCGTCTCGTGTGGTGGGCGAACTGTACGGGCGTGACCGGCGCGCCGTTCGACAGTTATCTGACGCTGCGCGGCCTGCGGACTCTGCATGCCCGGCTGCGCGTGCACGCCGAGAACGCGGCGCTCGTTGCACACTTGCTGGCAGGTCATCCGGCCGTCCGCCACGTCTACTACCCGGGTCTGCGGTCACATCCGCAGCACGAGCTGGCACGCACTCAGCAATCCGGTTTCGGCGGCATGGTGAGCTTCGAGCTCCACGGCGGTGTCGGCAACGTCCGGGGATTCCTCGACGGCCTGCAGTGCTTCTCGCTGGCCGAGTCGCTCGGCGGCGTCGAGAGCCTGGTCGCGCATCCCGCGAGCATGACGCACGCTGCGATGGATGCCGAGGCGCGACGCGTTGCGGGCATCTCGGACACGCTGCTGCGATTGTCGGTCGGCATCGAGGCCGCTGACGATCTGATCCGCGATCTGCATGGCGGGTTGGAGCGCGCAGCAGGTGTGCGGCAAGTGGCCTCCGTGTACTCTGTGGCGAGTTTCGCCGCAGGGTGCAGTTGACCGATGAGAACGAAGATCACCGAGCTGCTCGGCATCGAATATCCAATCATTCAAGGCGGCATGCAGTGGGTCGGCTATGCCGAACTGGCATCCGCCGTCTCGAACGCCGGCGGGCTCGGCATCCTGACCGCGCTGACGCAGCCGACTCCCGACGACCTGCGACGCGAGATCGAGCGCTGCCGAGGCATGACCGACAAGCCGTTCGGCGTGAACCTGACGATCCTGCCGGCGATCACGCCGCCGCCGTACGCCGAGTACCTGAACGCGATCATCGAGAGCGGCATCAAGATCGTCGAGACCGCCGGCAACAATCCCAAGGACTTCGTCGCGCGCCTCAAGGGTCAAGGGATCAAGATCGTTCACAAGTGCACGTCGGTGCGCCATGCACTGTCGGCGGAGCGCCACGGCGTGGACATCGTCAGCATCGACGGCTTCGAATGTGCCGGACATCCTGGCGAAGACGACATCCCGAACCTCATCCTCATTCCCGCCGCGGTGCGCGCGCTGAAGATTCCGATCGTCGCTTCGGGCGGCATCGGCGATGGCCGCGGCATGGCGGCGGCTCTCGCGCTCGGTGCGCAAGGCATCAACATGGGTACGCGCTTCATGTGCACCCAGGAAGCGCCGATCCACGACAACGTCAAGCAAGCGCTCGTCAGGGCTGGCGAGCGGGACACGAACCTGATGTTCCGCACCATGCACAACACCGCGCGCGTGTTCAAGAACTCGATCTCGAGCGAGGTCGTCGCGATGGAGAAGCGCGGCGCCAAGTTCGAGGAAGTCCGGCATCTCGTGGCCGGCGCGCGCGGCAAAGTCGCGCTGCGTACCGGTGAAGTGGACGGTGGCGTCATCAGCGCCGGCATGGTGATCGGCTTGATCGACGACGTCCCCACATGCGCCGAGCTGATCCAGCGCATCGTGCGCGATTGCCGCGAGCACCTGCGAACGGCGACGGCAATGGCCGCGGCTTAGACGGAAGACTCCGATGGACTTCAAGGCGATCCGCTACGAGCTGGCCGACGGCATCCTGACGATCACGCTCAATCGTCCCGATCAGCTCAACGCCTTCACGCCGCAGATGGCCGCGGAGCTGATCGACGCGTTTCATGCAGCGAGCGCTGACGACGCAGTGCAAGCCGTGATCGTGACCGGCGCTGGCCGCGCGTTCTGCGCCGGCATGGACCTGTCGGCGGTCGGCAATGTCTTCGGGCTGGATGAGCAGCTCCAGCCGACGCTCGACGACATGCACAACAGATTGCAAGACCCGACGATCGTCCATCGCGTGCGAGACACGGGCGGGCGCGTGACACTCGCCATCTACGACTGCACCAAGCCCGTGATCGCTGCGATCAACGGCGCCGCAGTCGGCATCGGCGCGACGATGACGCTGGCGATGGACATTCGTCTCGCTTCCGACAAGGCCCGCATAGGTTTCGTCTTCGGCAAGATCGGCATCGTGCCGGAAGCGTGCTCCTCGTGGTTTCTGCCGCGGATCGTGGGCATCCAGCAGGCGCTCGAATGGGTGTACACGGCAGACATCTTCGACGCGGAAGAGGCGAAGCGCGGTGGGCTCGTGAAGGCCGTTCATCCCGCCGAGCGGCTGCTCGACGAAGCGAGGCAGCTCGCGCGACGTATCGTCGACAACCGCTCGCCCGTGGCGATCGCGTTGACGCGCCAGATGATGTATCGAAACGCCGCCCAACCTCATCCAATCGAGGCCCATCGCATCGATTCGCTCGGCGTGTTCTACACCAGCTTGAAAGACGGCAAGGAGGGTGTGCGCGCGTTTCTGGAGAAGCGCCCGCCGAACTTCAAGGCGCGTGTCTCGACCGATCTGCCGCCGTTCTACGTCGAGTGGATCGAGGCGTACTCGAAACCGGGCGACAAATAAAAACGGGCCGGCGTAATGCCGGCCCGGATGTGGCAACGTAGAACTTTTGTCGTGGCGACGTCGGCTCGAAGAGCCGACACCGACCTTGGGGACTAACCCGACACGAGTCCCGTTTCCACCAAAAATACCCCGACCGGTGAAGGTCGAGACATGGAGAATGGGCCCGAAGGCTTGAGCACAGGAGATCGGAAACCTGCGCCGGCGGAAATCATAACGGGTCTCGGACGGCTTTGGGGCAAAAATCTTCGGTGTATACCGAGCCTATAGTAGCCCCATGTATATTCAATAGCTTACGCCATTATCCTAGAACCCGGCTGATTACGGCATCCCCTGCATTCGTGGTGCTGGCGACAGTGCCACCGGTCGCAATATCGGCGGTCCGCACGCCCGCAGAAATGCTCCCCGCGACGGCTTTTTCGATGGCGGCGGCTTCGTCGTTCAGACCGAGCGAATGACGCAACAGCAGGGCCGCGCTGAGCATCGTGGCGTACGGATTCGCGATGCCGCGGCCGGCGATGTCGGGCGCGGAACCATGAATCGGCTCGTACACGCCGAGCTTGCCGGCACCGAGCGACGCAGAAGGCAACAGGCCGAGCGATCCGGCGAGCATGGAGGCTTCGTCCGTCAGAATGTCGCCGAACATGTTCTCCGTGAGGATCACGTCGAAGCTCGACGGCTTGCGGATCAGATGCATCGCGGCCGAGTCGACGAGCATGTGCTCGAGCTCCACGTCCGGGAACTCGGCGCTCAACACGGACTCGACTGTCGTGCGCCACAAGCGCGAGGTCTCCAGCACGTTCGCCTTGTCGACCGACACGATGCGCTTGCGACGTCCTTGCGCGAGACGCCCGGCGACGCGCGTGACGCGCGTGATTTCCTCGACGCTGTACGTGCACAGATCGCTCGCGAAATCCTCGGTGCGACGCTTCTCGCCGAAGTAGATGCCGCCCGTCAGCTCACGCACCACCATGATGTCTGTATCGCGCAGCACCTCGGGCTTGAGCGGCGACACGTCGAGCAACGCGGGATGGATAGTGACGGGACGCAGGTTCGCGAACAGGTTCAGCCCCTTGCGCAGCGCCAGCAGGCCCTGCTCGGGACGAACCTTCGCCTTGGGATCGGACCACTTCGGTCCGCCGACCGCGCCGAGCAGCACTGCGTCGGCCGTGCCGCACGCGGACAGCGTCTGCGCCGGCAGTGCGGTCTGCATTTGATCGATCGCGGCGCCGCCGATCAGGTGCTCCGCGAAGGTGAAATCATGGCCGTAGCGCGACGCGATCGCCTGCAGCACGCGTACGCCTTCGCGCGTGACTTCCGGACCGATACCGTCACCGCCGAGAACGACGATCGTTGCTTCGATGCCCACTTTTTTGAATCCCGCCTACGAGTGTGTCTGCTCGTAACGCGTAACGGCGTCGCCTTGTTGCAGGAGATAGCCCAGCTCGTCGACGCCGTTCAGCAGGCAATACCGCGCGAACGCCTCGATCGGGAATCGAACGACAGTGCCGTCGGGCAGCGTTAGCGTGCTCGCCTGCAAGTCGATCTGCAGCGACACACCCGGATGCTGCAGCAGCCAGGCGTGCGTCTGCTCGTCGACGACGATCGGCAACAACCCGTTCTTCAGCGAGTTGCTGCGGAAGATATCGGCAATCTCGGTACTGACGACGGCGCGGAAGCCGTAATCGAGCAACGCCCACGGTGCGTGCTCACGCGACGAGCCGCAGCCGAAGTTCCGACCCGCGACGAGAATCTCGCAGCCTGCCGCCTCCGGACGGTTGAGCGCGAAGTCCGGCTTCGGTGCACCGCTCGCGTCGTAGCGCCAGTCCGAGAAGGCATGTCGGCCGAAGCCCTCTCTCGCGGTCGACGTGAGAAAGCGCGCCGGGATGATCTGGTCCGTATCGATGTTCGTGAACGGCAGGACGACCGTGCGCGAAGTGAAGGTGCGGATCGGCTGCATGCTACGACCTCAGGAATTCGCGCGGATCGGAAATTCGCCCGGCCACGGCTGCTGCGGCCGCGGTCAGCGGACTCGCCAGCAAGGTACGCGCGCCGGCGCCCTGGCGACCTTCGAAGTTGCGATTGCTCGTGCTCACGGCGTACTCGCCCTTGGCGACGACGTCGCCGTTCATGCCGATGCACATCGAGCAACCCGATTCGCGCCACTCGGCGCCAGCATCCGTGAAGACCTGCGCGAGCCCACGCGCTTCCGCTTCGCGCTTGATCTGCTGCGAGCCCGGCACGACCAGCATGCGAACGCCGCGTGCAACCTTGCGGCCGCGCATGACACGCGCGGCCTGCTCCAGGTCCGACAAACGCGCGTTCGTGCAGCTCCCTACGAAAACGACTTGCACGGGCTTGCCGAGCAACGGCTCGCCGCCGTGCAAGCCCATGTACGACAGCGACTTCGCGTGAATTGCGTCGTTCGGATGATCCGGCACGGTCGCGGTGATCGGCACGACCATGCCCGGGTTCGTGCCGTACGTGATCATCGGCTCGAGCTTGCTCGCGTCGAGTTCGATAACGCGGTCGTAACGTGCGCCGCTGTCCGTCTGCAGGTTGCGCCAACGCTCGACTGCACGATCCCACGCGTCACCCTGCGGAGCGAATCGGCGACCCTTGAGATAAGCGAACGTGGTGTCGTCGGGCGCGATCATTCCAGCGCGCGCGCCGGCCTCGATCGACATGTTGCAAACGGTCATGCGCTCGTCCATCGAGAGCGCGTCGATGGCCGTGCCGCGATATTCGATGACCTGCCCGGTGCCGCCCGATACGCCGATCTTGCCGATGATCGCGAGAATGAGGTCTTTGGCCGTGACCCCATCGCGCAGCCGCCCGGCGACTTCGATCGCGAGCGTCTTCGGTCGACGTTGCAGCAGGCATTGTGTCGCCAGCACGTGACCGACTTCGGTCGTGCCGATGCCGAAGGCGAGGGCGCCGAACGCGCCATGCGTTGCCGTGTGACTGTCGCCGCAGACAATGGTCTTGCCCGGCTGCGTCGCGCCGAGCTCGGGACCGATGACGTGGACGATGCCGCGCTGGTCGCTGCCCAGGCCGAACAGCTCGACGCCGAACTCGCGGCAGTTCTTCTCCATTTCCTTGACCTGGCGCCCGGCGGATTCGACTTTGATCGGCACGCGGCCGAACACCTCGGCAGGATCGGTCGGCGTGGAATGATCCAGCGTCGCTAGCGTGCGATCCGGGCGACGCACCGACAGCCTGCGCGAACGCAGCTCCGCAAAGGCCTGCGGCGTCGTGACTTCGTGGATCAGGTGGAGGTCGATGTACAGCACGGCAGGGGTGTCCGCCGTCTCGGGCGCGACCTCGTGCTGTTCCCAGACCTTCTCGAACAGTGTCTTCGCTTTCATCGCCGGAGCATGCCAACCCGGGTCCGCCGCGGGGTGATGAATGCTCATCGAGGCATCGCGGCTCGCGATCCCTCAGCCGGCAGCAGCGACGCCCCGCGACGCGCCGGTGTCCGCGGGCTCCAGCCAGCCCCACTTGTCCGGCGTCTTGCCGTTGAACAGGCCGAAGAACGCCGCCTGCAGCGCTTCGGTGATCGGACCGCGCTTGCCGGCCCCGATCTGAATGTGATCCACGGACCGCACCGGCGTGATTTCCGCTGCCGTGCCGGTCAGGAAGATCTCGTCAGCGAGGTACAGCAGCTCGCGCGGAATCGCCTGCTCGCGGACCTCGAAACCATGCTCCCGGGCGAGTGTGATCGCTGTATCGCGAGTGATTCCCTGCAGGATGGCGTTCACGATCGTCGGCGTGTAGATGACACCATCGCGGATGAGGAACAGATTCTCACCGGCGCCTTCGCCCACCGTGCCATCGACGGTCAGTCCAATGCCTTCCGCGAAGCCGAGACGCTTCGCTTCCATGCTGATCAACTGGCTCGACAGATAATTGCCGGCCGCCTTGCCGAGCGACGGGATCGTGTTCGGCGCGAGTCGCTGCCACGAAGACACGCAGACATCGATGCCGTTCTCGAGTCCCTCGGCGCCGAGGTACGCACCCCATTCGAACGCGGCGACCACGGTTTCGATCGGCGGCGGAATCTTCGGCGCCACGCCGATCTCGCCGTAGCCGCGAAACACGAACGGCCGCAGGTACGCGCCGCGGTTCAGCGCATTCGCGACGATGATCTCCTTGCACGCAGCGTTGATCTCCTCCTGCGTATAGGGAATGTCCATGCGATAGATTTTCGCCGAATCGAACAGTCGACGCGTGTGGTCGCGCAGCCGGAACATCTGCACGCCCTGCGGCGTCGCATACGCGCGTTCGCCCTCGAATACGCACGACGCGTAGTGCAGGGCGTGCGACAGTACGTGCACCGTCGCTTTCTCCCAAGGCACGAGCTTGCCGTTCTGCCAGATGTATTTCGCTTGGGTGATCGGCATTGCGATGCTCCTGGGACTCGGGCGTCAGGCGCGGGACTGTTCCAGCCACGGCATGCGGTCGCGCAGCTTCACGCCGACTTTCTCGATCTGGTGCTTCAGGTCCTTGTTCATGAGCCGCGTGTAGTTCTTGCGGCCGCTGCGATTTTCCTTGATCCACTGGCGCGCGAACTTGCCGGCCTGGATTTCGGCCAGCACCTTCTTCATCTCGCGCTTGGTCGACTTGTTCACGATGCGCGGACCGCGTGTCAGGTCACCGTACTTCGCGGTCTCGCTGATGAAGCGATGCATCTTCGACAGGCCGCCTTCGTGCAGCAGGTCGACGATGAGCTTGAGCTCGTGCAGACACTCGTAGTACGCGACCTCCGGCTGGTAGCCGGCTTCCACCAGCGTCTCGAAGCCCTTCACGACCAGCTCGGTGGCCCCGCCGCACAGCACGACCTGTTCGCCGAACAGATCGGTCTCGGTTTCCTCGGCGAAGGTCGTGGTAAGCACGCCGCCGCGAGTACCGCCGATGCCGTGTGCATAGGCCAGTGCATTGGCTTTCGCTCCACGCGTCGCGTCTTGAGCGACCGCCATCAGGCACGGCACGCCGCGGCCCTGCTGGTACTGACGACGCACGAGATCGCCCGGCCCCTTCGGCGCGATCAGCACCACGTTGAGATCCTTGCGTGGCTTGATCTGCTTGAAGTGAATGTTGAAGCCGTGCGCGAACAGGATCGTCGCGCCTTTGCCGATGGCGCCGATCACTTCCTTGTACAGGTCCTTCTGCGTGAGGTCGGGCGTCAGGAATGCGACCAGTGCAGCGCCGGCGACGGCGTCGACCGGCTCGGCGACTTTCAAGCCATCTTTCTTCGCCTTTGCCCAGCTTGCGCCCGACCTGCGGACGCCGACCACGACGTCGAAACCGCTGTCCTTCAGATTGAGCGCATGGGCACGGCCCTGGCTGCCGTAACCGAGCACGGCGATGCGGGCGCCCTTGAGGGCCTTCTTGTCGACATCCTTCTGCGAGTAGATCTGCATGTACGCTCCCGACGCGTGTTGCTGAGTAATGTCAGTGGGTCCGATGTGCGCGTTCGCAACGCATCAACGGCCGACGGAGGGGCGGCGAGGCGGGGAAGGCGAGACCGGAAAAGCTGCCGGATCGCACCATATGGCTGCGGAGCTTGTCAAGCTGCGCTACCCTGCGAACCGCATGACCGGCAACGAAGAACGACACGGATCCATTCCTATATATCTGCTGTACGAGGACGACCTCGAGCAGTGGCGCGCATCGCAGGACGAGTCGACTCGGAACTGGAGCGCAGCCAACTGCTTCAAGGCCGAGCGCGGCAAGCAGCTCGTGATTCCGGGCGCGCAGGGTCGACCGGCTGCCGTCGTCGTCGGTCTCGGCCGGCGGAATCCACGCGAAGAGCTGAGCTGCTGGGCTGCCGCTGCGATTCCCGATCGCCTGCCGGATGGCGACTATCACCTGGCCGAGGCGTTGCCGGGTCGCCTGGCGACGCAGTTCGCGTTCGGCTGGGCCTACGGGCAGTACAAGTTCGAACGTTATCGACGTGCGAATCCACAGCGAACGGTCCACCTGCGACCACCACCCGAGGCTGACGCTGCAGAAGTCGCACGACTGCGGACCGCGACGGCGCTTGCACGAGATCTCATCAACACGCCCGCGAACGACTTGTCGCCTGAGGCGCTCGCGCAGGCGGCCGTAGAAGTCGCGCGTCGCTATGGCGCGAAACATCGCGTGATCGTTGGCGAGGACCTGCTCAAAGAACGCCTCGCGGCTATTCACGCTGTCGGACGCGGGGCTGCCGTGGCGCCGCGGCTCGTCGACATCGAATGGGGCGATCCGCTGCATCCGAAGGTCAGCATCGTCGGCAAGGGCGTGTGCTTCGATTCCGGCGGCCTCGACATCAAGTCGGGCGCGTCGATGCTGCTGATGAAGAAGGACATGGGCGGCGCCGCGGTTGCGCTCGCGCTCGCGCAGCTCATCATGGACGCCAGGCTTCCTGTCAGGCTGCGGCTGCTCCTGCCCGCCGTCGAGAACGCGATCTCCGCCGATGCCTACCGGCCGGGCGACGTGCTCAGCACACGCAAGGGCCTGACCGTCGAGATCGGCAACACCGATGCAGAAGGCCGCGTGATCCTCTGCGATGCAATCTCGCTCGCCGACGAAGAGAAGCCCGATCTGCTGCTCGACCTCGCGACTCTGACAGGTGCGGCGCGAGTTGCGCTGGGTCCGGAGCTGCCCGCGCTGTTTACTCCTGACGATGCAGTGGCTCGCGAGCTGGTCGATATCGCCGCACAACAGGGCGATCCAGTCTGGCGCATGCCGCTGTGGAGCGCCTACGACGACGAGCTGTCGAGCAAGATTGCAGACGTCAACAACGTGTCGAGCTCATCGTTCTCCGGTGCGATCTTCGGCGCGCTGTTCCTGCAACGTTTCGTGACTGAAGCGCGTACCTGGGTGCACCTGGATCTGTACGCCTGGAACGGCAAGGAGCGGCCGGGCCGACCGGTCGGCGCGGAGCCGCAGACAGTCCGTGCGCTGTACGCGTTCCTGAAGCATCGCTACTTGCGCTGATCGACCTGCATGTCTGTGACCACCACGAGTGCGGGCGATCCCACGTCGCTGGCCGGGCGCGATCTCGCGCTGCTCGTCTTCATGAACCTCATCTGGGGGCTCAACCTCATCGCCTCGAAGATCGGCGTCGGCGAGTTCCCGCCGATCTTCTTCACCGCGATGCGCTTCGGCTCGCTGGCGCTGTTCCTGGTGCCGATGCTCAGGATTCATCGCGGGCAGATGATCAACCTGTTCGCAGCCGCGATGCTCACGGGGCCAGCGGCATTCGCGCTGCTGTTCGCAGGCATCTTCCTGACCGAGGATGCGTCGACGGTGGCGGTCGCGACGCAGATGGGCGTGCCGTTCTCGACGCTGATGTCGGTGTTGTTTCTCGGCGAGACGATCCGCTGGCGCCGCACCCTCGGTATCGCGCTGGCGTTCGCGGGCATCGTGATCATCAGTTTCGATCCGCGCGTGTTCGCGTACTGGGAAGGGCTGGCGCTGGTCGTGTGCTCGTCGTTCGTGAGCTCACTCGGCCTCATCTTCCTCAAGCGCCTGAAAGGCATCCGGCCGCTCGAGCTGCAATCGTGGATCGCGCTCGTCGGCGGCGCGATCCTGTTCATGCTGAGCCTGCTGCTCGAAGGAGGGCAGATCGGCGCAGTTCGCAACGCGACGTGGGAAGGCTGGATGGCGCTGCTCTTCACGACAGTGATGTCGAGCCTGATCGCGCACACAGCCTGGTATTACTTGGTCGGGCGCTATCCGGTGACGAGCATCTCGCCGATCACGCTGCTCTCGCCGCTGTTCGGCATTTTCTTCGGCGTGACGCTGCTGCACGACCAGCTCACTGCGCGCATGCTCGCCGGCGGCGCAGTGACGCTCATCGGCGTACTGATCGTCGTGTTGCGCGAGCAGAGAATTGCCGATACGGGGACTTAGATCGCTGTAGGTCGGGCTTCAGCCCGACTTCCGCTTCCCGATATCTCCCCGGCGCCAGTCCTTCCAACGTCCACTCGCCAATCGCCCACCTGATCAACCGCAACGTCGGAAGTCCAACCGCCGCAGTCATCCGTCGCACTTGCCGATTGCGACCCTCGCGGATCGTCAGCTCGATCCAACTTGTCGGGATCGCCTTGCGAAACCGGATCGGCGGATCGCGCGGCCACAACCACTCTGGCTCGTGCACGCGCGCAGCGGCTGCAGGCAATGTCTTGCCGTCGTTCAGCGCCACACCTCGGCGCAGTTTCGCCAGTGCGGCCTCGTCCGGCTCGCCCTCGACCTGCACGAAGTAGGTTTTCTCGGTCTTCCAGCGCGGATCGGCGAGCCGCGCCTGAAGCGCGCCGTCGCTGGTCAGCAGCACCAGTCCTTCGCTGTCGTAGTCGAGGCGGCCGGCAGGACGCATGCCCGGCGCGTGGATAAAGTCGCGCAGCGTCGCCTTCCCATCCGTGCTCGTGAACTGCGTGAGCACTTGAAATGGCTTGTTGAAAAGCATGACGACCGACATCAACGCAGCTCGCTGTCGGCGTCGATGTGCTCGGCCGTGTTCTGCACGAGATCGATGAAGCGCTGAACCGAAGCCGCGTTCTCTCCGCGTCGACACGCGAGAATCAGCGGCGCCGTGAGCTGTGCGTTGTCGGCGAGCCTGCGGTACACGACGCCGTCCATTTGCAATCGGCGCAGCGACTCGGGCACGAGCGAGACGCCGAGCCCGGCGGCCACGAGGTTGAGCGTCGAAATGATGCGCGGTGCTTCCTGGCCGACGTGCGGACTGAATCCCGCACCACGACACGCCGTGATGATGGTGTCGTACAAGCCAGGACCGCCGGGACGCTTGTACAAGATGAAAGTCTCGGTAGCGAGATCCGCAAGGGGTAGCGGTGCCGTGCGGCTCTGCGCCGCCGGTTTCTTCCGGCCGCCGCCGGCCAGCGGATGTCCCTTTGGCAGCGCGACGACCATCTTCTCCTGGAGCAGCGGCCGCACCGTCAGCCCCACGACGTCCGCGACCGGTGAGCGAATGAACGCCGCGTCGATCTCCTCGTTGTGCAGGCCCTGCACGAGTTCGCTGCTGCCGCTTTCTTCGAGCACGAGCGAAACGAGCGGCGACATCTCGCGAAACGCGCGAATCACGCGCGGGACGAACGGATGGAAGGGCGCGGAGCTTGTGAAGCCGACGACGACGCGCCCTTGTTCGCCGCGTGCCGTGCGGCGCGTAGTCGCCAACGCGCGATCGACCTGATCGAGGATGACGCGTGCCCGATCGAGAAAAGCGACGCCGGCATCGGTCAACTCCACCCCGCGCGGCTGTCGCCGGAAGAGCTGCACGTCCAGCTCCTGCTCCAGTGCGCGGATCTGCATGCTGAGCGGCGGCTGCTGGATGCCCAGGCGCTCCGCAGCCCGGGTCATGTGCTTTTCTTCAGCGACGGCAATGAAGTAGCGAAGGTGGCGCAGCTCCATCTGCCATATTTATCAGATATCGATTTCTAACTCATCATATATTTTACCCGCACCTAGGAAACGGCTATCGTGCTCGCCACGCAATGGGGGTCAGAGCATGGCGAACGACCGGATAGTGCCCGCCGGATTGGAAATCCGTGGCCCGATGCAGCCCGGCTATGAAGCCGTTCTCACGCCGGCCGCCCTCGGGTTCGTCACCGATCTGACCCGGCGCTTCGGCGATCGCGTGGCCGAGTTGCTCGCCGCGCGTGCGACGCTGCAGAAGCGCCTCGATGAAGGCGTGCTACCCGATTTCCTTCGCGAGACCGCCGACGTACGCAAGGCGCAGTGGCGCGTCACGAGCATCCCGAGCGACCTGCAGGATCGTCGCGTCGAGATCACGGGCCCGACCGATCGCAAGATGGTCATCAACGCGCTGAACTCGGGCGCAAAAGTGTTCATGGCGGATTGCGAAGACTCGCTCACGCCGACTTGGGACAACGTCATCCAAGGCCAGATCAACCTGCATGATGCGGTCACCCGCGAGATCTCGTTCCAGAATCCCGACGGCAAGCAGTACCGCCTCAACCCGCAGATCGCGACGCTGCTCGTGCGTCCGCGCGGCTGGCATCTCTACGAGAAGCACCTGCTGCTCGATGGCAAGCCGGTCCCGGGCGCGTTTGTCGACTTCGGCCTGTACCTGTTCCACAACCATGCGGCGCTGCAAGCGCGCGGCACCGGGCCGTATTTCTACCTGCCGAAGCTCGAGAATCACCGCGAGGCGCGTTTGTGGGCCGACGTCCTCAAGCACTGCGAAGCCACGCTCGGCATCGCGCCGCAGACGATCAAGGTGACGGTGCTGATCGAAACCATTCTCGCCGCCTTCGAGATGGACGAGATCCTCCACGAGCTGCGCGATCACATCGTCGGCCTGAACTGCGGCCGCTGGGATTACATCTTCAGCTTCATCAAGAAGTTCAGCCGCCGTCCGGATTTCGTGCTGCCGGATCGCCAGCAGGTGACGATGACGACGCACTTCCTGCGCTCGTACTCGAAGCTGCTGATCAAGACCTGCCATCGTCGCGGCGCGTTCGCGATGGGCGGCATGGCGCCGCAGATCCCGATCAAGAACGACGCGAAGGCGAATGACGAAGCGCTCGCCAAGGTGCGCGCCGACAAGGAGCGCGAGGCTGGCGACGGCCATGACGGCACCTGGGTCGCGCATCCGGGGCTCGTGCCGATCGCGATGGAAGTGTTCAACCGGCTGATGCCGACACCGAACCAGCTCCACAAGACGCTCGCGGACGTCGAGATCAGTGCGCGCGACCTGCTGCAGATCCCGCAGGGAACGATCACCGAAGGCGGGCTGCGCAGCAACGTCAGCGTCTCGATTCAGTACATCGCCGCGTGGCTCGGCGGGCTCGGCTGCGTGCCGATCAACAACCTCATGGAAGACGCCGCCACCGCCGAGATCTCGCGTGCGCAGATCTGGCAGTGGATCAAGCATCCGGCCGGCAAGCTCGACGACGGTCGCAAGGTCACGGTCGAGCTGTTCCGCAAGATCGTGCGCGAAGAGCTCGACAAGCTCGCTGCGACCTTCGGTGCCCAAGCCTACGCAGCCGGCAACTATGAAAACGCCGCCGCGCTGATCGATCGAATCACCACCGCGCCTGAGTTCGGGACCTTCATCACCTTGCCGGCGTATCAAGAAATCAACTGAAGCGAGAACCTCCATGACGACACCTGCTGCCGAGCAACTTCGCAAAGAATGGCAAACGAACCCGCGCTGGCAAGGCGTAAAACGGCCGTATCAAGCCGAGGACGTCGTGCGTCTGCGCGGCTCCGTGCACATCGAACACTCGCTCGCACGGCTGGGCGCGGAAAAACTCTGGCGCTTCATGCACGAGAAACCGTTCGTCAATGCGCTGGGCGCGCTGACCGGCAATCAGGCGATGCAGCAGGTCAAGGCCGGGCTCGACGCGATCTATCTGTCGGGCTGGCAGGTCGCCGGCGACGCCAACCTGTCCGGCGAGATGTACCCGGACCAGTCTCTCTATCCCGCGAACTCCGTGCCGTCGGTCGTCCGCCGCATCAACAACACGCTGGTGCGTGCGGATCAGATCTGCCACGCCGAAGGCAATGACTCGGTCGACTGGCTGAAGCCAATCGTCGCGGATGCGGAAGCAGGCTTCGGCGGCGTGCTCAATGCGTTCGAGCTGATGAAGGGCATGATCGAAGCGGGCGCCGCCGGCGTGCACTTCGAGGATCAGCTGTCGTCGGCGAAAAAGTGCGGCCACATGGGCGGCAAGGTACTGGTGCCGACTTCCGAGGCGATCAGCAAGCTCGCAGCGGCACGTCTCGCTGCCGACACCTGCGGCGTTCCCACCGTGCTGGTTGCGCGCACGGACGCGGAGTCTGCGAACCTGCTGACCTCAGATGTCGACGAGCGCGATCGTCCGTTCATCGAGAACAAGGGCCGCACGAGCGAAGGATTTTTCTACGTGAACGCCGGCCTCGACCAGGCGATTGCGCGCGGCCTGGCGTACGCGCCGTATGCCGACCTGATCTGGTGCGAGACCGGTCACCCGGACCTGCACGAAGCCAAGGCGTTCGCCGACGCGATTCACGAGCAATTCCCGGGCAAGATGCTGGCTTACAACTGCTCGCCCTCGTTCAACTGGAAGAAGAAGCTCGACGACGCGACGATCGCGAAGTTTCAGCGCGAGCTGGGCGCGATGGGCTACAAGTTCCAGTTCATCACGCTGGCGGGCTTCCACGCGCTCAACTATTCGATGTTCCAGTTGGCGCGCGGTTACAAGACGTCGCAGATGGCGGCGTACGTGCAGCTGCAGGAGCAGGAGTTCGCCGCCGAGAAGGACGGCTATACGGCTACGAAGCACCAGCGGGAAGTCGGCGCCGGCTATTTCGACGACGTGACGCAGACGGTCACCGGCGGGCAGTCCTCGGTGACGGCGATGAAGGGCTCGACGGAAGAGGCGCAGTTTCACAAGGCGCGCGCGTAGGTCGGGGAGGGCGCTGTTAAGATGAGCTGGTGACTCACCAGCTCTGGCCCTCCGACGGCGTCATCTTCGATCGCACCTGCACGCAGTGCCCGCGCCTCGCACGATTTCTCGTAGACGGCCGCGAGGAACATCCCAACTACTACTGCGCGCCCGTCGCGCCATTCGGTGATCCGAAGGCGCGGCTGCTCATCGTCGGCCTCGCACCCGGTTTTCACGGCGCCAACGCGAGCGGTCGCCCGTTCACGGGCGATCACGCCGGCCTGCTGCTTTATCGCACGCTGCATCGGTTCGGTTTTGCGAGCCGGCCGGAATCGAAGTCGCGCGAAGACGGGTTGAAGCTGCTCGATTGCCGGATCACGAACTCGGTGAAGTGCGTGCCGCCGGAGAACAAGCCGACGCCGGCGGAAATCCGCACCTGCAATCGTTACCTGACAGCCGAGCTGAATCGCAAGCCAATGCCGCCGCTGCTCCTGGCGCTCGGCTCGATTGCTCACAACGCGGCGCTGCGCGCGCTCGCGCTGAAGCCCGCCGGATACAAATTTGCGCACGCCGCCGAGCACGAGTTGCCGACAGGTCAGATCCTCATGAACTCCTATCACTGCAGCCGCTACAACACGAACACGGGCCGCCTGACCGAAACGATGTTCGTCGACGTGTTCGCCCGGGCCCGGAAGCTGCTCGACGGGCGCTAAAATACGCGTGTCATGAGCGCGTTCGACCCGAAGCCTTTCCTCGCCAACCTCAGCCAGCGGCCCGGCGTGTATCGCATGGTCGCCGCGAACGGCGAGGTGCTGTACGTCGGCAAGGCGCGCAACCTGAAGAACCGCGTCGGTACCTATTTCACCGGCAGCAAGGCGCACGCGGCGAAGACCATGGCGATGGTCTCGCAGATCGCCAGCATCGAAGTCACGGCGACCGCGTCGGAGACCGAAGCGCTGCTGCTCGAATACAACCTGATCAAGCGTCACCGCCCGCGCTACAACGTCACGCTTCGCGACGACAAAAGCTTTCCCTACCTCTACATCACGACGGAGCAGGACTACCCGCGCATCAGCTTCTACCGCGGCACTCGCAAGCTCCCGGGACGATTCTTCGGCCCCTATCCGAACGCGCGCGCCACCCGCGAAACCGTCTTACTGCTGCAGAAGTTGTTCCTCCTGCGCCCGTGCTCCGACACGTTCTTTGCAAACCGCTCGCGTCCGTGTTTGCAGTACCAGATCAAGCGCTGCTCGGGGCCGTGCGTCGGGTTGATCTCCGTCGAGAACTACAAGCAGGACGTCGCGGACGCGATCAAGGTGCTGGAAGGACGCGGCGCCGAGCTGATCGACGACCTCGCCCGGCGCATGGAAGAGGCCGCGCAGCAACTCGCGTTCGAGCGGGCCGCACGCCTGCGCGACCAGATCAACGGCATCAAGGCGATCCATTCGACTCAGTCCGTCACGCGCAACGTGACCGAAGACATCGACGCAGTCGCACTCGTGTCCCGCGGCAGCGATCACTGCGTTTCGATCGTCTTCGTGCGCGGCGGCCGCAATCTCGGCAGCTCGAACTTCTTCCCGCGCGCAGGTCTCGCGGAGGAAAGCGAGCTGCTCTCGGGATTTCTGGCGCAGTACTACCTCGGGCGCGATGCGCCGGGCGAGATCCTCATCAGCCAGCCGATCGAGGACGCCGACCTGCTCGAAGCCACGCTGTCCGAGCGGCTGGAACGGCCCGTGCGGATCCGGCCGAACGTCCGCGGCGTGCGGGCGCGCTGGCTGGAGATGGCGCGCACCAACGCGGAGATCGGCCTCAACATGCGCCGCGCGACCGAGGCGACGACGGCCGATCAGCTCCAGTCCGTCGCCGAAGTATTCGGGCTCAGCGCGCCGCCGAAGCGCATGGAATGTTTCGACGTGAGCCACACGATGGGCGAGCGAACCGTGGCATCGTGCGTCGTGTTCGGTCCCGAAGGACCGCTCAAGAGCGATTACCGTCGCTTCAACATCGAAGGGCTCGCACCCGGCGATGACTACGGCGCACTGCGCCAGGCACTTTCGCGACGCTATGCGCGCATCAAGAAGGGCGAAGCGCCGCTGCCCGATCTGCTGTTGATCGACGGCGGTCCGGGGCAGCTCGCCGAAGCGGTCAGCGTGTTGAAGGAGCTCGAGATCGAAGGCGTGTGCGTGGCAGGCGTCGCCAAGGGGGCTGACCGCCGCCCAGGGCAGGAACGCCTGTTCCTCGCCGGCGAGGAACACCCGCGCATTCTTGCTGCCGATTCGCCGGCGCTGCACCTGATCCAGCGCATCCGCGACGAGGCGCACCGTTTCGCGATCACCGGCCACCGGCAGCGCCGTGCCAAGGCGCGCACGCATTCCGTACTGGAGACGGTGCCTGGGCTCGGGCCCCGCAAGCGCAGGGAGCTGCTGCGACAGTTCGGCGGCTTGCAGGGCGTCGTGCGTGCCGGGGTCGACGACCTGGCGAAAGTGCATGGCATCGGCCGCAAGCTGGCGCAATCGATCTACGACAGCTTGCACGCGACGGGCTGAAATTCCTTACAATCGGGCCCAGTGAGTTTTCCGATCGCGAATTACCTGACCGTGGCGCGGATCGTGATGATCCCGCTGGTCGTCATCCTCGTCTACGCGCCGTATCCCTGGGCCAATCCCGCTGCGGCGAGCGTCTTCATCCTCGCGGCCGTCACCGACTCGCTCGATGGCTACCTGGCACGGCGGCTCGGCCAGACCTCGGCGCTCGGCGCCTTTCTTGATCCCGTAGCCGACAAGCTGATGGTTGCGGTTGCGCTGGTGCTGCTCGTCAGCCAACCGCCGCCGGAGATGCGCTGGCCCAAGTTCAATCCGCATGTACTGATCACGCTGACTGCGGCCGTGATCGTCGGCCGCGAGATCACGATCTCGGCGCTGCGCGAATGGATGGCGGAGATGGGCGCGCGCGGCAAGGTCGCGGTGTCCTCGATGGGCAAGCTCAAAACGATTTTCCAGATGACCGGCCTGTCGATGATGCTGTTCCGGAGCGACGTGTGGTTCATCCCGGCGTTCGAGCTCGGCGTGTTCTGCCTGGTTGCTGCGGCGGCGCTGACGTTGTGGTCGATGATCGTCTACCTGCGCGCCGCCTGGCCCGAGCTGATGCGTTCCGGGGACCGCTGACCGGGCGCCGTTGCCTTGACAGAGGGTTGGTCGGCCCTAGAATATCGCCCGTTCGCCCGGACCCGTGTCCGGCGATCCTCAAGCGGGAATAGCTCAGTTGGTAGAGCGTAACCTTGCCAAGGTTAAGGTCGCGAGTTCGAGCCTCGTTTCCCGCTCCAGCTCTTGAGCAGAACCCCGGGCCGCTCCCGGGGTTTTGCGCTTCTTGGGCGCAGCAATTGCGCCCGCGCCCACCTGGCTAGGTGGCAGAGTGGTCATGCAGCGGCCTGCAAAGCCGTCTACGCCGGTTCGATTCCGACCCTAGCCTCCAGTTGACCGTGCCACGCTCGCGCCGAGGGTAACGAGAAGCTCGTCCAGTTGCGCGAAGGTCTCGACCATCACATCCGCCGCCCCGGTGCCGGCAGCGTCGAGAGCTTCCTTCGAGGGATAAAGCTCGTGCAGGACCAGCAACGTCTTGCCGCCTTTTTCCTCGAAGGTCACCGTCGTGACGGAACCCTCGTCGCTTTCCTCATTGGACCAGACGAGGCGCGAGTGCGGTGTTACTTCCTTGTACGTGCCGAAGAACGCCGCCCGTGAGTCCCCGTGTGCGAACTCCAAACGGTACTTGCCCCCGACACGAACATCCATTTCGCAGGAGAGCAGGGACATTCCCATCGACTTTGGCACCCACCACTGCCTGAACAGCTCGGGCTTGGTCCACGCCTCGAACACAAGGCGCGCCGGGCCGTTGAAAGTTCGCGTGACGACGAGCTCACGCTCGGACT
>Ga0209382_10000337_pt1 | contig 76031 bp, 80 predicted proteins | sample SoiMetdeltSBSDD5_FD_187599 | JGI IMG/M metagenome (GOLD analysis project Ga0209382, IMG submission 187599) | Bulk soil microbial communities from a Populus tree surrounding site in Tennessee, USA - Soil MetaG P. deltoides SBSDD5 (SPAdes) (version 2) | ecosystem: Environmental > Terrestrial >... | reverse complement strand
AGCCACTTGGCGGCAAAATCCGGTGACGTGCTGACCGTCAGGGCGCCGGAGCTCTGGCGCTGCAACAGCCGCTCGGTGCCGAGTGCGATGCGGTCGAAGGCGTCGCGCAAGATGGTGAGATACTGGCGGCCAGCCTCAGTGATCACGAGCCGCTGGCGCTCTCGATTGAAGAGCTTGACCCCGAGCTCCTCCTCCAACGCCTTGACCTGATGGCTTACCGCGCCCTGGGTGACGAACAGCTCCTCGGCCGCCCGCGTGAAGCTCTCATGGCGGGCGGCGGCCTCGAAGGCCTTCAGCGCATTGAGTGGGGGCAGCCGGCGCAAGCGATCCACCTCATGAGAAAAACTCAGGCAGGGTAGAGAAAGGATGCTTTGCGGGCAACCCATGCCGGGTTCTATTGGTGTGCTCCGTCGCAGACGCTCAGGACGAGCGATGCCGCTTTGGAGCACTTTCAATGTCCACTCATCCGGCGAGAGCATCGGCTGCTAGGGCACGCTACGGCGGCCAACTGGAGAGGCACTCGGCACTCAGAACGGCGCTCAGCATGCTCGCGGTCTGGTCGGCCCGTAGCGCGCAAAGAAAAGCGCTGCGGGAGCTTGCCCACGATAGGCGGCTCCTCGCCGACATCGGACTCAACCGTCAGCAGGCGCTTCGCGAAGCCGCAAAGCCCTTCTGGCGCTGAGCTCTCACAGAGGAGGAGGTCATGTCCGACCCCATCGTATTCGGCTTTCCTCACAGTACCTATGTCCACATTGTGCGGCTCATCCTCACACACAAGGGTGTGCCGTACACGTTTCGGGATCTCGAGACCGAGATGGGCAAGCCAACACACCTCGCGCTACATCCCTTCAATCGCGTTCCGGTGCTGCAGCACGGCGATTTCACGGTCTACGAAACGAGCGCCATCGCGACCTACATCGACGAGACTTTCGAGAATCCGCCACTTCAACCGAGGAATGCTCGCGACCGTGCGCGCATGCACCAGTGGATCAGCTCGGTCAATTCCTACTACTACACCTACATGATCTACCACGTGACGCACGAGCGCCGGGTATTTCCGGAACTCGGCATCGCGTCGGACGAGAAGGTGGTGGCGCATGCCCTTCCCAAGATCGAAGTGGGGCTCCAGGTTTTGGAGCGTCAGCTGGCGCATGGGAAGGAGTACCTGCTAGGCGCCGACCTCACGGTTGCGGACTTCTATCTCGTGCCATGCACCTACTCTTTCGGCCAGGTGGACGAAGGAAAGGCGATGTATCCCAAGTATCCCGCCGTCTGCCGGTGGCGGGAGACCATGGAGGCGTTGCCAACGGTTCGACGCTATCGGGCTTCTTTGCCGCCGCGCGCGCCCATCGAGCATGCGCGCGAGTGGGCCATCTCACATCGGCCGAAATATTGAGCGCCTCCAATGTCGCAAGCATCAATCGTGCTGCTGTCAGCTCGCGATCTGGAGCGACTTCTTCGGCCAGCGATTACAATTGCGGCGCTCCGTGACGCCGACCCGCGCAGCGATTATTGGCTGCGGGGCCCAGGCGAAGTATCAGCTCGAAGCGATGCGCTCCGGCACTCCCATCACATCGACTATGGCGCCAAGGCTGCGACCTATGTCGACACCTTCATGACGGCGATCCGATGGGGAAATGCCGACAACCTGTTCGCGCCCTACGCCAATTCCGCGTGATGGAGCGAACCTGGGCCGAGCGTTCACGTTTCGGAAGAGGGGAGCAGGAAAAGGACCGCCCAGCTGCGGTCTTAGCGAAAAGGAGGTCCAAATGCGACCCAGCATCTTGTTCGCCGCACTTCTCGGAACGTCTGTGCTGGTTCCTGATCAGCAAGGTGCCCTGGCCCAAGGTATCAATCTCGACACCGCCGCGATTGAGCAGGCGACCGGCCTCAAAGGCCAGCTCATCGCCGAGGAGAATGTCTTCAAGGTCACCAAGCCGCGCACTGATGTGAAGATCGTCGTGGACCAATGGACGATGCCGCCGTTCATGGGGCTCGGCTCCTGGGCGGCGTTCACGCCCGCTCATGGCGGCGCAATGGTGATGGGCGACACGGTCGTCTTCGAGGACGAGGTCAATCCGGCGATGAGCGCTGCGCTCGATGCCGGACTGGAGGTGACGGCGCTACACAACCACTTCTTCTTCGATAACCCGAAGGTCTTCTTCATGCACATCGGCGGCCACGGCGATGCCAAGGCGCTCGCGGCCGGGGTGAAGAAGGTCTACGACAAGATCGCCGAGATCCGCGCTGCCAACCCGGTCCCCGCCAAGTCGTTCCCGGACACGATCGGCGGCCCCAACTCGATTGCCGCCGCTCCGCTGGAAGCAGCGCTCGGGGTCAAGGGACAGTCCAATCAGGGCATGTTCAAGATCGTAGTCGGCCGCACAGCGTCCATGCACGGCGCGCCCGTTGGTAAGGAGATGGGCATCAACACGTGGGCGTCTTTCGGCGGCACAGATGATGCCGCCGTGGTCGATGGTGATTTCGCCATGCTGGAGAATGAGCTTCAGCCGGTGCTCCGCGCCATGCGCAAGGAAGGCATCAACATTGTTGCCATCCACCAGCACATGAGCCACGAGCAGCCGCGCTATCTGTTCCTGCACTACTGGGGCAAGGGCAAAGCCGCTGATCTCGCCAAGTCGTTGAAGCGGCTGCTCGATGCCCAGGCGGCGGTGAAATCATGAGGAAACTCGTCCTTTTCGGGCTGATCACAGCCGCACAACTAGTGGGGGCCACCATGACATCACGACTCTCTGCTGAGACTGCAAGCTTCGAGACGGACGCTGTAGGCGGCCCTCCGCGAGGCTGGCTTCTGACGATGACCGGGAGGGGTGCACCCAAATGGACGGTCGAGAAGGATGACGGTGGCGGTGCCGTCCTGAAGCAATCCGGCAAGGCCACCTATCCGCTCGCGTTGAGAGAAGGCACCAACGTCCGCGACGGATTTGTCGAGGTGAAATTCAAGCCCATCTCTGGCTCCGAGGACCGAGCCGGCGGCATCGTCTGGCGGGCAAAGGACGCAAGCAACTACTACGTCGTTCGCGCCAACGCGCTGGAAGACAACGTCGTCCTCTACAAGACCGTGAACGGCGTCCGCAGCTCGCTCGACCTCGTCGGCAAAAAAAGCGGTTACGGCGTAAAGGCAGCCGTGCCGGCCAACCAATGGCACACGCTACGCGTCGAGTTCGCCGGCCCGCGCTTCGAAGTCGTTTTCAACGGCAAGCCTTTGTTCGCGGTCGAGGATGCGACGTTCCCGGAAGCCGGCATGGTGGGCCTCTGGACCAAAGCTGATAGCGTCACCCTATTCAGCGCGTTCGCCTACGGCGAGCGGCGGTAGGGCTCTCCGCACGTGATTGCCGAAAGGATCTGGAGCGCGATCGATGGGAAGCAAGGCTGGGCGTATCTCACCGTATCGAGTGGCGATCGTGTTTCCGGCCGATCCGGAACTGCGACAGAAGACTCGACTAGAGGACTCGCGCTTTGCCCGGACTGCTGCAGCGCTCGCCGAAAAAGGCATCGCCGTCGAGGGCGCACCCTATGTCGCCGACGATCTCGAGAAGCTGCGCGAGCAGCTTATGCGCGTCGATGGCGTGCTGGTCTGGATCAATCCGATCGTCGAGGGTCGCGACAGGACGGAGCTCAACAAGTTGCTCGCCGACATTGCAGCCTCCGGCGTGTTCGTGAGCGCCCATCCCGACGTGATCGCGAAGATGGGCACGAAGGACGTGCTCTTTCGCACGCGGACCATGGGATGGGGTTGCGACACGCGCCATTATCCGACATTCGCGGCCATGCAGAGGGAACTGCCGGAGAGCCTGGCGACCGGCGAGGCGCGCGTCCTCAAGCGGGCGCGCGGACACAGCGGCGACGGCGTCTGGAAGGTCGAACTTGCAGATCAAGCCGGTACTCGAACGGCCTCCCTCGTTGCTCCGCAAACAGGTGTTCGGGTCCGGCATGCCAAGCGCGGCAGTCTCGAGACGACGATGTCCCTCGCAGCGTTCGTCGCGCAATGCGAGCCGTACTTCGCGCCTGGCGATGGAATGATCGACCAGATCTACCAGCGGCGGCTTCGCGACGGCATGGTGCGCTGCTATCTGGTGCGAGATCGCGTGGCAGGTTTCGGCGAGCAGCTCGTCAATGCCCTTTATCCGCCCGAACCGGGCACCCCTGCCAACTCGCCGCCTCAGCCGGATCCACGCCTCTACTACCCGCCCACACGAGCGGACTTCCAACGGCTCAAGGACCGGCTGGAGCGAGAGTGGCTGGACCAGCTCTGCAGCATCGTCGGCGTAGACAGGGCGGAATTGCCGATCCTGTGGGATGCCGATTTTCTCTATGGGGAGAAGGACGCCGATGGCGCCGATACTTTCGTCCTCTGCGAGATCAACGTCAGCTCGGTCTACCCGTTTCCCGACGATGCGCTCGGTGCCCTTGCCGCCGAGACACTCGCGCAAATCGAGCGACCGCGCTGATCCGGCGCAACGGACGGTGCTGCGCGGCCGTGCTGGGAGGATCATGTGGCGGCGCTCCGGATCGAGCGACTCGCAACTGAATTGATCGGTCCGATCAGTGTCGACATTGCCGCGGGCGAATGTCTGGCGCTGATGGGCCCATCGGGAGCGGGCAAATCGCTGCTGCTCCGCGCAATCGTCGATCTCGATCCCAACACCGGATATGTCATGGCCGGCGCACGCGCGCCACGAGATGCCGGCCAGCGAATGGCGGAAGCTCGTTGCGCTTGTTCCTACCGAATCCGGATGGTGGGCGGATCGCGTTCGCGACCACTTTCCCGCGAATTGCGATGCGCTCCTCATCGGCGGAGCGACCGGCCTGGGCGTTCTAGCCGCGACCTTTGCAAGTGCTTGGAGGTTGACCGACGACCGGGAACGTCTACGGCTTGATCGATTGGCCGCGCCACGGAAATAGGGACGTGCCGACCATTCGATGGTCAGGCGATACGGCCGTGATTTTATCCGGAATTCCCAGTTTAGTCGTGCGGCGGCACGAGGTGGATGCGATTGCACCGTTTCCCAAGCCTCAAACCTTCAAAAGTAATCAATTGCATCAATGCGTTATGCGCGCTTCTGGCGCCCCGTAGGGGACGGGTTAGCGCCATGCCATAGGCCATTGATTCTACAATATCTTTTCTGACTGCTACTGCTATGAAACGTAGCAGTTCAGCGTAGCAGCCGTCTAGTCAAAAAGCAGAACGGCTTTGCTGCGTCATCGACCTCTAGGTTCAGCCAGCAACCCGCCCTCAGAAACTTCGGCTTTTTAGCTCAAAGCCTCTGCAGGCGCTTACATACAAGCCCGCCAGCGGCGACGATCCGCCTCGGGTGCATTGTGCAGATTTTGTTGCAGAAGTTGGGGATCGGAAGGTCAGGGAGAGGCTTGAGAGAGGCGCCAAGCCCCTTGGTTGCCGTGCGCTCCGGGAGGAGCGTCGGCATCGACGCACTGCACTGACGCACGCGACGCTTACGCAACGCACACAGCGGGCGTCGGGGGCGCCCGAGCCGCCAGCTTGGCCAGGCGCCGCAGGTTCTGCGCGATCGCGGCGAGGGTGAACTCGTCCTGTGCGGCGCGGGGCCCGCGCAGGCGCAGCCGCCCGAGCCTGAGGATGCGCTTGAGGTGGGCAAACAGCATCTCGACGCGCTTGCGGTCACGGCACGATTGCTCGAAGGCCTCTGTCTTGGCGAGCGTTCGAGCCACGTCGCGGGCGTCCTCGTTGACGTCGCGTAAAATGCGCCGCGATGGCATGTTGGGGCAGCACTTGGGTTTAAGCGAGCATGCTCTACAATCGCCTACCAATGCATTGTAGCGGATCGTGTGGTCGGTGCTAGCATGCCCCGTAGTGGTCAGCGTCTTACCGGCTCGACAGGTATAGACATTCGTCTTCTTGTTCCAGATGAAGTCCTCCCGCGAGAGGGTGCCGTCCTCGCGCTTGGAGCGATCCCAGACGGGAATGTGCGGCGCGATCTGCTTCTTGTTGACGAGCCAGTCGAGGGTCGCCGCCGAGCCGTAGGCCGTATCGGCGGCCAGCCGCTCCGGCTTCACGCCGAAGCGCTCCTCGGTGCGCTCGATCATGGTCTTGGCGGCGCCCACCTCGGCCTGGCGGATGGCGCGGGTAGCCTCCACATCCATGATGATGCCGAACTTCACGTCGATCAGATAGTTGTCGGCGTAGGCGAAGAACGCAGGTCCCCGCATGGCACCCGTCCACTGCGCGGTCGGATCGGACGGTGAGACGAACTTCGGCGTCACGTTGCTTGCCGCGCCGAAAGCCGCGTCATCGAGCGTTGTCAGATACTCCTTCACGGCCCGGCTCGCCGTTGCAGGATCGCGATCCTTGTCCCAGTCTTTGCCTGGGATCGACCGCTGCTTGTTGGCGTCCGCCACGATCAGGCTGGCATCGACCGCGAAGCCTTCGCCGCCGACAAGGCCTGCCGCGATACACCTCTCCACTACATGCTCGAACACGCACCGGAAAATATCGCTATCGCGGAAGCGCTCGTTCCTGGCACGCGAGAATGCGGAATGGTCTGGGATCGCATCCTCGATGCTCAGGCCGCAGAACCACCTGTACGCCAAGTTCACCCGCACCTCGCGGCACAGCAGCCGTTCCGAGCGGATGGCGAACACATAGCCGAGTATGAGCATCCGGATCATGAGAACCGGATCAATCGAGGGGCGGCCAAGGTTGGAGTAGTAGGGTGCCAACTCGCTGTGCACCCACGACAGGTCCAGCACAGCCGCGATCTCGCGTACGCGGTGATCGCTGGGCACGACGTCATCGAGACAGAACGAATAGAACAGCTGCCCCTGATCCCGGTTGAGCCGCCCCATCATCGCCAGCCCCCGCGTCATCAACCTATCGCTGGTGAATCATGCTTCGCAGGTAACGACAACCGACTTCTGCAACAAAATCTGCAATGATCAGCCTTGATAGTAGGGACGAAGGAACTTTTGTTGAAGCTTCAGGGCATCCCTATGTTTGCGCTGTAGATTCGCGCACGTAAACGCCCCTCGGTGCTGCTCCTTGGAGATTACGCGTTTTATCTCCGTCCAATCCTCAGGTTCTTCTTTTGATCGAGCATCAAGAAGACGGAGCGCCAGCTCGTATTGATTTACACGCGCCCGGGCCCTCACTTTCACCTTCTCCTCCTCCTCCTTCTTCTCCTCCTCCTTCATCTTTAACTCTTTCTTAATTTCGAGAAACTGTGGTTCGAGGGGTTGCGAGAGATCAAGGGAAGCGAGGACGCGTCCGCGAGCTTCAGCTCTCACAATGAAAGAGTGCATGGAGTTCGCTCGTCCTCGGCGCGCTTCACCAGGAACGCGAGGCACGACAGCTCCAATAGCATTCTCTAACCATTTGGCCCGCGCTGCCTGAAAGCCGATTTCTGTGAAGTAAATCTCGTCTTCAACAAAGACACCTCGGTTGAGACCTGCAGCAGAACATCTCGGATCGACCAGCATGTACATCCCATATTTGCACGCGATTTCTTCCAAAGCGTTGCGGTCAGCAGTGCGCCCCTGTGGGCGGCACTTGTAGTCCTCTCGATAGGTCAGATCGCGGCGTAAGAATTCCCACCGCCAAAGCTGCAGGGGGAACGTCTCGTGATCGGGATAATCCTCCCTCTTGCGCCAGTCCGGAATGTTCCAAGTGTTGCCCATCCGATCCGTCTTGCGCATTCCGGGAAGGTGACGCTTGCGCCGGCGGCGCTATGTGGAAGAGCGCCGTCGGGTACGTCGGCTGATCTCAGTGTTCGCGCATTCCGTCAAGCTTGCTTGTGCCTCCCTGGCTCCGGCGCTAGGCCGTCCCCGAAGTCAACGGGAGGGGCCCATGCGTGCTGCGGAGTGACCGCCACGGGGCTGAAGCAGCAGTACGCATGGCAGGGCCCTGTTGACCCTCGGGGGCGGAGGGAGTCGGGTACACTCGTGAACCCGGTCTTCATTTGCGCCTGCCCTTGCTGGGTTTCGTTGTCACGCCCGCCCCGCTTAGATAGCCCGGCCTCTTCGTTGTTGCGCATGGACGGGCCTTTGACATCGAGGCGGTTCATCCTTTGTCACCAGCGCTTGCGGACAAATAAGGCCGGCCCTTATCGGTACAAGACTTTCATAGCGGCCAAACATATATTCGCGTGCCTGACCGGCACGTAGAGCGCCCGAATCGAATGCGAAAACGGCGACCACATGCAGCTCGTCATCGAGGCAGAGGGAAACAATTCATGAATGGCCGCAATAGCCAACAACAGCCCAAAGAGGCAGCGGAGATGAACCTAACCGAAGAGTGGGTGGAGCTGCCGCAGGCGCTTTTGCACTTAAAAAATGGAAAACAGACGTTCCTGCCACCTGTCGCGTTCCGCGCAATCAGGAAACCCGAAGATCTACACCCTGCTAAGACTAAGCAGGCTCGCGAGCAGCTGGTTGCCTGCCTTGCAACTTGTAAGATCCGGCATAGCGGTGTGGCAGCCATCGTACGTCGGGACGCTCAAGGAGCTGTGGTTGAAGTCGCAAGCTTCCTGGGTCCCTACTCCCTGCCTCCAGCTCTTTGGGACATCGATCGAATCGACTTTTATCACGCACACATCGACCTACCGGACATTCCGAAAGACATCCGACAGGATCTTGAGGCAGGTCAGGGACATCAGAGCATCTCGTTTCGCCTGAGAGATATCGTGGTGCGCCTAGAGGACCTGTTCGAGATTAAGGGTCGGGGTCAATCCGAAGGACTCAAGCTCAAAAGCGGCGCTCCCATCCAGAAAGATTGGGATTGCTTCTGGAGTGAAGTTGTACGACATGTGCGAGAGGAGGGCTTCCCTCTGGACGATAACGATTGGAAGAAATTGAACAAGCAGCTCTACGAAATCTTTCCAGGTATCGATGATTCGCTGATAAGGCGCAAAATGAGTGCGCTTCGCGGTTCGCTGCAAGATTGACAGTCCAGCTCCCCTTAGTGCGACTGATCCCGATCCTAGCATCCTCCCCAACCACTCCGGCGTGATTTCTTTCCTCGCAACTTTGTGAGCGGCCCGGCTTCCTTTGCCGATTGTCTGCTCACCAGAAATTACATGGTCGCAGTTGGTCCCAGATTTCTGTTGATCACGATTGTTCCTTAAAGAGCGGTCGAGAAAGGACCAATGTCTGCCCGGGCCGCCGTTCCAGAGCACCAACTCGCCTCACAGCTCATGGCGGCACACAACGAGGTGGTGATTACCCAACAATTGGACCAACAGAGAATGCTATGAATACTACCTGCTACGGCAAGATCAGCCCACATCGAATCAATTGCCTGCTCCCGCGTCAAACACCAACGGCGGCTGTACTCAAACACTTCAGGGAAAACATGTTAGTTGCTCAAACGGCAGCGATCCACGAGGCCGCACATGCCGTCGCTTACACGGTGCTGGGCGCTTTGGTCGAAGAGATTTGCCTGATCTCACCATATGGCCTGGGTTTTGCCGCGCATACAGCGCTCCGCTCCAGCATTACGCTAGAGCAACGCAGCATCGGCGCTCTCGCCGGCGTAGTAATGTCGTCTTTCCTGTGGGAGGATTGCACTGGCCATATCAACTCAGACGCCTGCACGGCTTTCGAGGCTGCGATACGGCTCAAAGGAGTGACGGGACCGAACATTGATCTTGATGACATTAACGCTGCTCTTAAACGAATGCATGCTGACTGGATCCAAGCGATGAAATTGGTCACGCGTCCGCGCAACTTTCTCGCCATCCAACGCGTAGCAAAACACGCGCTTAAGTGCGAGACGCTAGCTGGGACCATTGTTCGCTCCATTGTGGCAAACACAAAGGGGCATCCGACCCCGACCACCCTTAAGCAACTTCGTGTCATCCGGCAGCGCAGGATGGAGAGTGGGCCTCCATATATGAGAGCACTGGAAGACTATCTTGCGGAAACGTGCCCGGCGGTTAAGTTGTCAAGCGAAGCGCGTCACTCATGGCTTAGCTCGCGTGGAGCAGTCGCGCAAAAACTTACGCTAGGCCGTATCAATAACCCCGGTTAATCCCAGCTTGAGATAACTCCCGGTTCTTCCTTAAAAATGAAATTCCGATGGAATATGATCTGCACATCAATAAAGATTACACAAAAGGAAGCAGTCCACATGACCATAACGAACGAACGCGGGATTAGGCTTTCGCCTGAGACGCTGGCGGGTCGTAGTAGTGCTCAGATGATTGCTCCCCGCCTCGTGATGCCCAATACGCAGAAACGGCGATCACTATGAACTGATCGCTGTTCTAGACACCAGCCGGGAGTTGACGGCGAAAAGCTCCCTCCAAGACTAGCAACCAGGATATCCTACCATGACTGACGATAGCCCCAAGAGGCCCAAAGCTGGGCAGTCTATCAACCACACCAAGAACAAGCCACAGTTCGACGAGGCCGCAACTATTGATCTGCTGATTGGGTGGGGGTTTGTGGATGAAATGTACTTCCCGAAATTGTTCCTTGATGCTGGACCGGCGCTGGTATCTGCGGCCATGGTCACGTGTGAAGGCGATAAATGCCACATAGATTTCGCTTACACGTTACTTGAACCCTCGATCTACGAAGAACCGCAGCATTGGAATTCCCTTATCACAAGCGAATCGCGCCATAGCCAACGGGGGACTCTCCTGGTTATCGAAGCGGTATCCGTCGTCGGACCTTTACGCGACAACGATTGGCAGTCGAATCATGAATGGGTAATCGCTGCGTTGAGCCACCTGCGGGAACTGATCCTCAAGGAGATTAACGAAGCGGTGTCTGCACCGAATCGGGGTTTCATGCCTGAACTCGCCAGCTGGATGGCAGAGGATCTTCCCTCTGCTGAAGAGCTTCTGGATAGCGCCTTAGAGGGATATCGGGCCAAAAGCAATACTCCCACAGAACAGAAGTTCTTAGTCAGGTTAGAAAATAGCAAACGGTCGAGGGCGCACTGAGAAGACATCAGAAGGAGTGGCGCTTCACACTCTAAGCTGGGCGGGTCCCTCCTAGAGACACCAAAACGCTCCGCCAGACTGGCCCGGCAACGCGCCCATTTGGGTTCGCTGCGGCAATTCCTGAGATCATCGAAAGTGGGGGCGTTTACGCTCAGGGCCCGGGTGGTCGGCGCGGTTGGCATTGAGATCGCCAATTCGCCGACCAGGGGGGATCTGAAGCGAGCCCGCCAGGCGTCGAATGGTCCAGCCGCAAAATGATCGCCTGGGGCGCATGGCGGCGTCGAGGGGATGCTGCTGGCTCCGCTCAATCAAACTGCTGGCCTGAAAGAGAATCGACATGGACAACGAACATACCTCCGTCGCCGCTTCCGATGATGAGCAGAAGCCTTCAGCTGCATCCGACGTTGTGGGCACACTAACCACCTCCGACGCTTTGCCCATCTGTTTGACGATCGCGCGATCAATTGAATCCAAGCAATGGAAGCAATGGCCGGGGACTTGGGCACAGTTCAAACGAGATCTCAGTGAGCATCGAGAAGTCAGTAAGAAGGACGGTCCCGCCTACCTCCCAGGCAAGCTCAACGGCACCGAGCGGAGGAAGAATGCCGTCGAGAGGCTCGACTTGCTTGTGCTGGATTCAGATCGTGGCGCCGATTTGAAAGAAATCGCCTCGCGACTGCGCGCCCTGGGCTACGCTGCGGTGGTCCATTCCTCCTACTCGCATCTATCCTGCCAGAGCCTGATCAAGTTCGACGACTACAAGCGGCACACCGGAACGGGCGAGGTCACCGCTGAGGGTGCCCAGGCATACCTGATCGAAAAGAAGGGTTTTCGTCCAGAAGTCCTTGCCGATGTGACGATCATCGAGGCGATGCGTTTGACGCCCAACGGCATCTTTATCGTGGTTGGTCACGCCCCCATCCAAAAAGGCCGCATCATTGTCCCGCTGCTCAACCCATACGTCATCACTGTGCGGATGCAGGCGCAGGGCTTGAGCCAACGACAGGCCCAAGAACTCTGGGCGTATTACTTCGAGGAGATCCCTGGACGGGCATTGGACCTCGCGGAACTCGATGCCGAGGTTGCCACATCAGTCAAAGAGAATTCAAGACTTGCGCGGCCTCAGGAGGGTCGCGCGGAGAAGAAGACCGATGAGCCTAGCGCTGATCTCAAGCGCTTCGCAGCGAAATATGGGAAGACCTTCCTGCTCGCCGACGCCATTGAAACTCAAGCGCCTGACAAGGTTCGCGGTCAAACCACGTCTGTCACGGGGATCGTAGTTGAATGCCCTTTCGATGAGTACCACACCAACTCCGGCGATGAGGCTGACGAGGCGTGTTTCGTCATGAACCCCGGTGAACATGGCGGCTTCGTCTGGAAATGCCACCATGCCAGCTGCCAAAACCGTGACCGCCTCGACTTTTTTGGCAAGGCTATCGCTGATGGTTGGTTCAACCCTTTCATCCTCGACATGGCTGAGTATCACGACCCCGGTGATGACCCTTGTATCCAAGCAACAACTGCGAGCGCATCCCTCACCAAGGAAAGCTCGCTCGAAGAGACCGGCAAAGTCTTCCGGCTGACTGTGGAATGCGACGAAAAGCTCGTACACGCTGCCGTGCTGAGAGACATCAAGTCTCGCACCGGGATGGGGATAGGCGAAGCGCGCGAGATCCTGAAGGACTACGAGAAGAAGGCGCGCGCTGAGACCAGAAGCGCATCAGCCAAGCCACACTTCATCTGGCTGACACAGGATTTCGACGAGATTATCGCCAGCGTGAGCCAGCTTCTGGTCAAGGCCAACACCGCGGACCCGCGCAAGTTCCGAATGGCATCCACTTTGGTTCGGTTGGGCCGAGATGAGGTTACGGATACGTTGCTTGTCGAGCCAATTACCCGGGAGGTGATGCGTCAGGAGATCAGCGGGCTTTCGACATGGGGCCGCATGGAGGTCGGCGTCGAGAAATCCATCGGGTGCCCGGGAGACGTGGCCGGCCATCTGTTGAGCGACCCTGAGCTCGCGCTGCCCGCGTTGGCCGGCATCGTCGACGCGCCATTCTTCGATGAAAATGGTAATCTGGTCAGAACTCCCGGCTACCATGCGGAGAGTTACACCTTCTATCACCCGCGGCCTGGCTTCGAGGTGCCGCCCGTATCCCCAAATCCATCGTCAGAGGAAATAGTTCGTGCCACGCGGCTTTTGATGGAGGACATCGACGGCGACTTTCCGTTCTCCGACAGCACAGCCAACAGCCGGTCGTCCAAAGCCCATGCCGCGCGCTCAAACTTGAGCCGTTCGTCAGGCAGCTCATCAAGGGCGTGACCCCGATCTACCTTATCCAGAAGCCCACGCCTGGCACCGGGGCGACGCTTTTCGTCAACGCCTTCGCCCAGGTGGCTTTTGGCGCTGCGGCCGTGCCGCAGGCAGAGGTGCACAATCCAGACGAACTACGCAAGAACCTGACGGCGACCCTTATGAGCGGCACCGCGCTGTATTGGATCGACAATGTGCATCACAAAGTCGACAACGCCAGCCTGGCGCTCGCGACCACGACCGAGGTCTGGAAGGACCGGGTGCTGGGACATTCCAAAACCGTCGTGCTGCCTGTTCGCTGCACCTGGATCATATCGGGAAACAACGTCCAGCTGTCTTCCGAATTGGCGCGCCGGGCAGTCCTCATCCGCCTCGATGCCAATGTTGAGAGACCGACGGAACGTAAGGATTTTCGCCACCCCAACTTGCTGGGCTTCGTGAGGGTCAATCGTGGCGAGCTGGTGTGGGCGTGCCTGACCCTGACCCAGGCCTGGATCGCCGTCGGCACGCCGGCAGGCGACGAAATCCTCGCATCCTACGAAGCGTGGTCAAGCGTCATTGGCGGCATTCTCAAGACCGTCGGCATCGAAGGTTTTCTGGAAAATCGCGATGAGCTCAAGGAGGTCGCCGCCGATGACGATGCGCCGATCAAAACCTTCGTGCAGCTCATGTATGACCAGTTCGGGACCAAGCGCGTTCCTGTGTCACAGCCGGAGGCGGGGGGCGCACCCGAAATTGAGTCCCTCCTGGAACTCTACCGCATCCATGCACACGACCTCGACCTTGGTTTCAATGACAAGCGCCCGGAGACATGGCCCGGCCTCCTCGGCCGCGCCATCAACAAGTACAAGGACCGCGTCTTCGAGATTTCCACCCCACAAGGGACAATCATCCGCGTCAAGCTGCGCACCGACCGCACCAGCGGCAATGCTGTTAAGTGGTTGGAGGCCTTGGACCAGCCGTCGCTCAGCTAGGCCGTGAACTCGCAAATAGACGCGTTTGCATTGAGTTGCGCGCTCCGGGCTATGCGTAACGTGGTCAAGTAATTGGCTTGCTCCCACAGCGCCTTTTACGTTCGATCTTCGTCTGCTCAACTCCCGATTGCCACCATCAAGGCGTATGCGCTGGTACTCCGGCTCCGTGCCAGGACCTGACTCATGCGCATGCCGACCTACCCTCATTCAGCGATAATCCCTGCCTCCTTTACCACCCGCTGCCATTTGAGAATGTCTTGCGCGATGAACTCGGCCAGTCGCTCAGGCGTGCCACCGCGGACGGTCAATCCCTGTTTGGCGAGCTTTTCACCAATCTGCGGCGCGCCGATAATATCGTTGATCTCCTTGTTGTAACGGGCGACGATGGTGGTCGCTGTTCCGGCAGGAGCAAGGACGCCGTACCAAAGATCTACTTCGATAGGCAGACCTTGTTCCAACAACGTGGGGAGCTCGGGCGCGATGCTAGTGCGCTCCTTGCTCGCAACTGCCAATAGGCGAAGCTGACCGCTCTGCATCAGCGGCACGGCGACGTGCACTGCCTGGAATGCAGCACTGACATGGCCGCCGATAAGGTCTTGTGTTGCGCCGGCCGACCCTCGATACGGGACATGCTTCATGTCGACCTTGGCCACGGCCTTGAGAAGCTCCATGGCGAGATGGTGCGGTACGCCGACACCCGGGGAACTGTAGTTGAGCACGCCCGGCCGGGCCTTCACGTACGCGATGAATTCCTTGATGGAGCGCACCGGAACAGAGGGGTGCACGGCAAGCACAAGGGACCCCGTAGCGACTTCGATGACGGGCGCGAAACTCTTCACCGGATCGTACGGCACGCTCTTGAACAGGCTGATATTCGCAGTGAATGGATTGCTTACCATCACGAGCACGTGGCCATCGGGTGCGGCCCGTGCGACGGATTGTGTCCCTACGTTTCCACTCGCACCAGGCTTGTTTTCGATGACGACAGGCTGGTTCCAGCGGCGTTGAAGCTCCTCCCCCATAATGCGGGCTAGGATATCTGGGCCGGTGCCCGGCGAGTACGGCACCACGAAGGTAATCGCGCGCCCCGGCTCCTGCGCTGCGGCGCTGCCCAGCGCCACTGCCATGATGGCTATGATGAGGGTCCACTGCTGCATCAGCAGCGATATCTCGCGCCAAGGCAGCGTGCCGAGTTGGTGCATCGCTATCCCCCTTGAGCTATTCAAGGGGCGAGAAGTAGCGCGAAAAGGCAAGCCGAACAATGGACCCGCAGGTTCTCGTCGTCGGCGCAGGCCCTGTGGGCCTGACGCTGGCCATTGATCTCGGGCAGCGGGGAGTTCAGTGCCTGCTCGTCGACCAGAAGGTAGCGCCGGCAAAGCTGCCGAAAATGGAGCGGTGCAATGCGCGCACGATGGAAATCTACCGTCGGATGGGTATCGCCGAACGCGTGCGCAGTGCGGGACTGCCTGCGCATTGCCCGATGGATGTGTTCATCGTCACCGCGCTGACTGAGCCACCTCTGCTGCATCTGCCATATCCCTCAGTGGCGGAGGCGAAAGCGGCCATCGCGGTCTGCAACGACGGCAGCATGCCGCTTGAGCCCTATCAACTGATCTCCCAGTACACGCTCGAGCCGCTGCTGAAGTCGATCGCGGAGGCGACACCCAATGTCGCGGTGCGCTATGGCTGCGAGCTCGTTTCCTTCGAGCAGGATGAACGATCGGTGAGAGCCGATGTGAAGCACGTCGACGGCACGGCCTCGACCATCAGCTCCGCTTACCTGGTCGGTTGCGACGGTGGCGCGAGCACCGTGCGGAAGCAGCTCGGCATCAAGCTGCAGGGCGAGTCCAACCTCTTGCAGCTGTACCAGGCGCTCTACCGTTGTGACGACCTCTACGATCGCATTCCGATCGGCAAGGGGCGGCATTACCACGTCGCCGACAACCAGGCGACGTTCCTGATCGTTCAGGACGACACCCGCCACTTCACGCTGCACTCGATCGTGGAAAAGGGTGACGACATGGCGGCAATGTTCGAGAAGACCGTCGCCATGCCGGTGGAGTACGAAATCCTCTACGCGGGACCCTGGACCCAACACCTGCTGCTGGCCGACAAGTATGGCGAGAGACGTGTCTTTCTGGCGGGCGACTCGACGCATCTGGTGGTTCCGGCGGGCGGGCTCGGCATGAACACGGGGGTCGGAGACGCCATTGATCTATCCTGGAAACTAGCGGCGACGCTGCAAGGCTGGGGCGGCCCTGGACTGCTTGCATCCTACGAGATCGAGCGCCGCCAGATCGGGGCGCGCAACGTCGCGGCGTCGACATTTGCCGTGCGCGGCAGACGCGCGTGGCGGGCGGCGTATCGACCGAACATCCGCGATCACACTCCGGAGGGTGCGGAGACACGGGCCAAGCTCGCGCAAATTGCCAATGTGGAGCAGCGCAAGAGCAACGAGATGATCGGCGCGGAGCTTGGCTACCGCTACGTCGGCTCGCCGATCGTCTGGCCGGAGTCGGCTGACGGCCCGGAACACAATCTCATGGACTATGTTCCGACGACCTGGCCGGGGGCGCGCTTGCCGCATGTGTGGTTGGCGGACGACAGCGCGCTGCACGACCGTCTGGGGAAGGGCTATACGCTATTGCGCCTCAAGGGAGCCCACGCCGCCGAGACGGAGCCGCTCGAAGCGGCCTTGCGTGCGACTGGGGCGCCGCTTGCCGTGGTCGACATCGACGACGAGCGCCCGCGCGACATCTACGGCTATGATCTTTTGCTCTTGCGACCTGACCTACATGTCGTGTGGCGCGGGAATCGTCCACCCGACAATCCAGGTGAGCTTGCCGCCATCGCCACCGGGCATCATGCCATCAGGGGGAGACAAAACGAATGATCGGACTCGGCCCGCTCGTCGCTACAATCTTGCTCGTTGCGGTTTCGCATGCTGCCACGGCGCAAACGACACCCGCATCGGGAGGACCGGTGAGCGCCACCGTGATCGAAGACCTCGTTGCGGCCAACCGTATCCTCGTGGCTGAGGGCGTGCTCGATGCCTATGGCCATGTCAGCATCCGCCATCCAAGCAATCCCGGTCGTTACCTGCTCTCCCGGTCGCTCGCACCAATCCTGGTGACCGCCGACGATATCATCGAATACGATCTCGACTCGGTCCCTGTTGATGCAAAGGGACGCACCAGCGTTCTGGAACGCTTCATCCACGGCGAAATTTACAAGGTCCGAACGGACGTGGCAGCTGTGATCCACAGCCATTCGCCAGCCGTGATTCCGTTCGGCGTCACTCAAGTGCCGATGCAGCCGCTATACCACCAAGCCACGTTTCTCTATGGCGGGGTGCCGGTGTGGGACATTCGCGACGTCGACAACCCCGACGCGGCGGCCCTGCTGGTGCGCAACCCACCTCTCGGCAAATCCCTCGCCGCAAAGCTTGGCGACCGGCCGGTGGCCCTAATGCGGGGCCACGGCAATGTCGTGGCCGGGCCGGACGTCCAGACAGCTGTCAAGTACGCGGTTTTCACCGAAATGAATGCCCGCTTGCAGACAATTGCGATCGGCCTCGGGGGCCCGATCAAGTTCATTTCTGCGGAGGAGGCCGCAGCCCGGGCCAAAGCGCCCAGCGACTTCGCGCGTGCCTGGGCAATTTGGAAAAAGCGTGCTCTGGAAAAGCAATAGTGCGCAACGCAAGAACGAACAGGCGGAGGCGGCCATGAAGATCTTGGTCGCCGGGGTGCAAGACTAGCTTGCCCGAGCGAGCTACTCAGGCATGCCGGCGCCGGCCCAGTCGCTCGCCAGTGTAGGCATGTAGGGTATGGTGGCAATTTATCCCCGGGTCCGGTCTGCAAAAAAAAATCTTTGAGCGTGAATTTTTTTTGCAGCGCGCATCAGGAGAGAAAAGACCCTACATACCCTACATGCCTACACTGGAGGGCAGTCTGTTCGGCTATCAGGCTGACCATCAACCCGCGACCTGGCGAGCGGGCAGGCTTACAGGCTGCTCGCCTGATCGACTCAGTGTGCTCACCTGCCATTCTGCCGCGACGAGGCTGATAGGCTGCGAACCAAGCACTGAACCCGGTATCACAGCCCCATACGGATAGCGCGCTCGTGTGCTCGCCTGATCGACTCGGTAAGGCGGCCCACTAGCTGCAGCATGCACCCATCGACGATTCGCTTTTTGCATACGAGGACCAGCCTTTACCTACACCCCCCAACTTCTGGAGCACCTGAGGCCGCGAACGCCCCATTCGGGTGTAGGAGTGTAGGCTATGTAGGCAATTTTTATCCTTCACGTGTGCAGGAAAAAAAATCTGCGATGGGCAATCTTTTTTCTTAGGGAGGTGCTGGGGGGTGAGAAAAGCCTACATAGCCTACATGCCTACACCATCGCGTGTTACGGCAGGTAAACAGTCAAAAGTGTATCAAGGGCAACGCCGGTGGATATCCATGGGATGGTCCGTCGACCCCGGATCAAGTTAACTTGCATAAATCGAGTGTAGAGAGAGTATTATCTATTGAATATTGTCCATTGAGTTACCATCTCATGCCTTATGTACAACTTACCAGTAAAGAAGCTGAGTATGACAAAGAATCTTCTTCGTATCTACCTGCCCTATTGCCTCGAGAAAGTCGAAAGTGGACGGTTCATTCTCCTCAACCGGGACTACAAACCAATCGGTTCGTCCGCCAGAGTTCTGCCTGTTCAAGTGGAAATCGCTGGGCTGACGCCAAAAACCGCGGCGTCGATATCGGTGACGGGTGACCCCGATTGTGACCGGATTTACCTGTTCAACGATGGGTCCGCGCCCTGGCTGGGACACAGGCAGGTGGTTGGCTATGAGCGCCGGCTAGCGAGGCTGCTGGAGGTTGCCGCTCTCCACTCTGTCGCGCATGATGGACCCACGACCGGCTGGTTTCGTATGCTCTGGACCAGTCTGCGGCGGTCCCTCTGTTAACCAGACAAAAGAAGCGCCCCGAGTGGCCCGCCCCAATCAGTGCGGGTCATCGGGCCTTGGGGCGCTTCTACTCCTCAACATAGTCGGCCAACCAATCGTGCTCACGCCAAGTGTCACGGGAGCCATGCGACTTTGCCAGGGCCTCTGCAAGGCCCGGGACCGGTGAGTGATCAGCGCTCACGCACTCCGGCGGGAAACCTTCAATTGTCCCCCGTGCAATAAGCACGCGCGCAAAAGCGTTGGCGGTTCGCCAAACGTGTGGAGTTCCAAAAAAATCGAGGACCTCGATCCACGTACGAACTAGTCGGTCGCGCCGGCCGGCTCGTGTCTTGTAGAGCGGCCGAAGGATGGCGGCTGCTGCCTCGAAGTCTCCCATCGTTCCGAATGGGTCAGGATCGTCAGCTAACTCGCAGATTGCAGCCGCGCCCATCGCCGCGAGCGCACTGCGTAGGCGGTCTTTCTTGGGCCAGTCGTTTCCCACGTCATAGGTGCAGAGACCGGAGATAACTACGCCCTTCTGGCCTTCCGCAATGATGGTGGTGCGCGCGAGCTTGCCTCCATTGAGCGCCCACGCCACAGCATGCCCGGTCTCATGCCACGCCACCTTGATGAGATCAGAACGCGGGTTAGTCGGTGCCCGCGCGCGTGAACCGGTCCGTAGATAGCGATTAGCCTTGGTCATCTGCATTACGAGATTGCTCGGCAGCGTACGCCTTGCAGGTATTGAGGAGGCATCAGTGTCACCTTTTGGTTGATCGGCGGCGTCGACCTCGGGGTCTAATCATTCGCTTTTGTCGACTCGACGCCGCGCCGCTCTGATCTCTTCGCGACGTTCTCTGTTCTCCTGCGCGATGGCCGTAATGCCCTCGAACTCGGCCAGCCTGTCTCTGGATAGGCTGGAATGTCTCAGGGCTTGGATGAGATCCTCCCAGTGTCCAGCCTCCGTCCAGCGGTCATATCTCTGGCGCAGCATGTCCCCGCGCCCGTATTCGTCGGGCAGTCGCCTCCAGGTTCGCGCTCGATGACGCCAGCGATAGAGACACCCGTCAATAAACCACCGGGGTCGGATGCCCTTGGCCGACCGGATCGCGGCTGGGAGACAGTCGCGCACGATCTTCCACTCACCTTCGTCGAGATCGCCGAGTTTGGGCCGCTCCGCAGGTGCACGGTCGGTTGCTTCTGCGAAGGCGTCGAGGATGAAATCAGCATCCATGCCGAGCGCTTCGGCGGCGGCTCGCATCGCGTCCTCGTTCACATCTTTCGTCATTCTAATATGGTCCTCATAATCGAATCGAAGGTGAGAGATATGTAAGAAACGAATCAGGGCTGTTCAATAAGTCCTCGCTCGTTGCGGTTTGCACATTATATAAAATTGAGACTCGCGCGAAGTTCTAGATATGCCACTAGAACGCTCCAAAACGACTAGTATGAGTAACTATCGTGGCCTGTATTCTTTTGCATTATCACGGGTTATATGGTACAAGTCTCGCATGCAATTCCAGGAATAAGTAGAAGGGCGAATTGGCCATGAAACCGTCAGAGTACAAGTGGTCAACGAAGGGCCAAGCGCAAGGTCAAATGCAGGCCCTCAATCCGGCGGACGTTCAGGCGATTCGCCAGCATCTGGCGGCCAATGGCAGCCCGCGCGACCGGGCCCTATTCGCCCTAGGGCTCGACGGCATGCTCAGGGGTGGCGATCTTTGCCGCCTACGCGTGACAGACCTGGTTGACCACGGTGGCGGCGTCCGCGAGAGCTTCACAGTTGTCCAGGGCAAGATCAGCGGTGGCAAGGCGCACACCGTCACGGTGTATTTGACCCCCGCGACGCGTGAGCTGGTTGCGGCGCTGATTGCCCGCCAAGGCAAGAGCGGCAACGACTATCTATTCACGGGCAAGGGTCGCAATAAGCCGCTCAGCACCGACCAATTGCGCATCCTGGTCAAGTCGTGGGTGACAGCCGTTGGCCTCGATCCCAACACGCACGCCAACCACACGTTGAGGCGGACAAAAGCCACCGCGCTGTATAAGGCTACTCGGGATATCGAGCTAGTCAGGCGAGCACTCGGCCACGCGTATGTGTCGTCGACGCAGGCTTACTTATCAGTTGGCTCGGACGAGGTGCGCGCTGCGTGCCTATCTTTGAAACTTTAACGGTGTCACTCCTCCATTGGCCAGGACCAGGAAACAGTCCTCATCTTGGCTGTAACACCGAGCGGCGCTCGGCACGAGTGCTACACAGATGTCGTCGTGAACTCATCCAAGCACGGATGAGCGTGGATTGCGGTGCGAGCCTGCACTCGACGATGAGGCCCGTTCATACCAATCGCGTTTAGCACCGTCAGATGGGACCCACGGGCCGTCTACGGGGTACCTACAGCTCGACGGCTATCCCGTACGTGTGCACTTCTCGTTCATTCGGCCGAAGCCGCATAGGCCGCGCGGCTCTGAGGCTGCACGAGAGCGTCGTCGTCCCATAGGGTAGTGGGATAGATGTCGAACTCGGTCGGCGCCACATTGTAGTCGCCCGCCAGGATGATCGGGACATCCTTTTTCAGCAGCTTGCGCGCGTGCGCCTGCAGGCGCTTGAACCAAGCCATTTCGGACCTGGCTGCGGATTGCCGTTGGGCAGATAGATGCCGCCGATGGCGGCTTCGATGTAGCGCGCCTGTTCGTCCTTTGGGTCGCCGGGCAGGGCGTGCGGTTCACGATGGGCGCTGACCCCAGGATTGCGACCCCGTTCCAGGTCCTTTGGCCGTGCCACACCGCGTGGTATCCGGCCCTCCTGATTGCTTCGGCCGGGAATTTTCCGTGTCGGCGCACTTGAGCTCCTGCAGACACACGATGTCCGGCGTGGCTGAATTCAGCCAGTCGAGCAGGTTCGGCAGGCGGCGGTTGACGTTGTTGATGTTGAAGGTGGCGATCTTCATGCCCGCCATCAGCCGGAGCCGGTCTTGTCCGCCCGGACCAGATCGCGTTCCCAGCCGAACACCGATCGCCCGTCCAGTTCGGGTGAGCAGCTGCGCTCGCCGGTGATGAAGGCGTCGAGCGATGGACCGGTGGCTGTACGCTCCAACTGCCGAGCCTGCGCATCGAGGCGCTTCAAAGCCTGCATCTCCTCTTCGCGGCCGAGCCTGGCGTTTTGTACCGCTGACTTGAGGACGCGGATGGTCTCGTCATAGACCTTGATCGGCACCGGATAGGGATGGCGGTCCTTGCCGCCATGCGCCAGCGAGAAGCGCGCCGGATCCTGGAAGCGATACGGTGCCCCGTGCACCACCTCGGCCACCATGGCGAGGGACTGCACCGTGCGCGCGCCGATCCCGGGCATCAGCAGCAATTCCGGAAAATCCACCGGGCCCCTTTCGGCCGCCGCGGCGAGGGTGCCGTGGAGCCGCCTCGTGAACACGTCGCTTGATCGCACGTCGTGATGCACCGGCATCACAAGGTGCGGTAGCTCCGGCTGTGGCGATGCTTCGCCGGAGATAGCGGCCAGTTCCTGGACAATTCGATCAGGACCAAGCGTGGCAAGCAGGTCCAGCTGCGCCGAGCGGGAGGGAGCGGCGCGACGGTCGGTCAGGTTGATGATGTTGCCCTGGCTCGGCCCATCGATGGCGGCGTGCGGCTCCTCGACAAAATTGGTCAGGTCGGTGGAATGCCAGTGGTAGCGGCGCGCCTGCCGCTTGTCGCCGTTCATGCCCTGCTGCACCACCGTCCACTTGCCGTCATCGGTGACGAAGAAGCCGTGCAAATAGAGATCGAAGCCGTCCTGCACCGCGGCGCTGTCGACCTTGGCCACCAGTCGGCTGGCGCGGGTGAGGGCGCCTGCATCGAAACCAATGCGGTCGCCGAGCGCCGTTAGTTCGTCAGGAGTCCGGCGCGAATGCTTGCCGCGGCCGCCGCAGACATGGATGCCAAGCTCGCCCGCCAGAGGCCCGAGGCCCCGTTTGAGCGCCCCGACCACGCTCGTGGTGATGCCAGACGAATGCCAGTCCATCCCCATGACCGCGCCGAATGACTGGAACCAGAAGGGGTGCGAGAGCCGTCGCAGGAATTCATCGCGGCCGTAGTGGTGGACAATGGCCTGGCAGATGATGGCCCCAAGCGCGGACATGCGCTGGCCCAGCCAAGCCGGCACACGGCCGCCATGGAGGGGGAGATCAGCGCTGCCTGTGCGTCTTGCCACCGGCTCCTTCCGTGCCTGATTCGTGAAATTCTACCAGACAGATGGGCGCGTGCGGCCGGGGGGCAAATTTTGCGTTCGCCAGGCAGGCTACCTAGCCGCCGTACGCCAGCTTAAGTGCCGCAGAACGTCTGGCGCACGACCTGATCCGGCCTCGGTGGCTCCGCGTAGCGGGCATGGGTTGCAGGCAGGTCAGCGTAAGGCCTGGCGAGAACCGCGACCAGTTCCTCGAACGGCGTGAAATCACTCTTGTTCACGGCTGCCGAGATGGCTTCCTCCACGAGATGATTGCGCGGGATGACGGCCGAATTCGCTGCGCGCATCACCGACATGCGCTCTTGCGTGGCAGCAGTCCCGTCGTCAGCCAGCCGGAGTCGCCATTGCCCGGCCCAGGCATCGTAGGCAGCCGGATCAGTGAAGAGACTGCGGACTGCCGCGTCATCATGTGGGTCGGCGGCAGCGTCGCAAAGGCGCCGGAAGGTCAGGGTGAAATCAGCCTTGTTCTGCGCCATACGTTCCAGAAGATCCTGCGCGAGCGACAGATCATCGGCTTGCGTCTGCAGCAGGCCGAGCTTGCGTCGAAGGCCCTGGGTGTAAGCAGTCTCAAAACGGGCTCCGAAACCATCGAGCGCTTCATTCGCTTGCTGAATGGCAGTGTCCTTGTCTTCACCAAAGAGCGGCAGGATCGCTTCGGCGAAACGGCCGAGATTCCAGCGGGCGATACGCGGCTGGTTGCCATAGGCATAGCGGCCAAAGCTATCGATGGAGCTGTAGACCGTTGCGGGGTCATAGCTGTCCATGAAGGCGCAGGGGCCATAGTCAATGGTTTCACCCGCGATCGACATGTTGTCGGTGTTCATGACGCCATGGATGAAACCGACCAGCAGCCATTGGGCGATGAGGCCTGCCTGCCGGGCTATCACCTGCTCTAGGAGAGCCTGGTAGGGGTTCGCCGCGCCAGCCACTTCCGGGTAGTGGCGCGCAATCACGTGGTCGGCGAGATGCCGGATCGCATCTGCGTCTCCGCGCACGGCGAAGAACTGAAACGTGCCGACGCGGATGTGGCTCCAGGCGACGCGGGTGAGCACCGCGCCGGGCAGGGGCATTTCACGGCGAACGGTCTCTCCGGTCGTGACAACCGCAAGCGACCGCGTGGTTGGGATGCCAAGCGCAGTCATCGCTTCGCTGACAATGTACTCGCGCAGGACAGGCCCGAGCGCGGCGCGGCCGTCGCCATTGCGGGAGAAAGGAGTAGGCCCTGAGCCCTTCAGCTGGATGTCGCGGCGCACGCCATCCGCATCGACAACCTCGCCCAGGAGAATGGCCCGGCCATCACCAAGCTGTGGCACGAAGGCTCCGAACTGGTGGCCGGCATAGGCCATTGCAAGCGGCTCGCCCGCATGTGGCACACGGTTGCCCGCGAGGACCGCGACGCCTTCCGGCGAGGCGAGTGTGTGGGGATCGAGCCCGAGCTGACGAGCGAGAGCCTCATTCAGCCGGATGAGGCGAGGCGCGGCAACCGGGGTGGGCGGCAGACGCGCAAAGAAGCGCTCCGGCAACCGCGCGTAGCTGTTGTCGAAGGGAAAGACGTCAGTTGCTTGGGCTGGTGCGAGCATTTCATATCCAAGGCGTCAGATTGTCAGCGCCGCCAACCCATGAAGTAGGCGTATTGACGGGCGCCGGCAATGGCGCTCGTTCTCATGACCGGGCATGTTGGCGTCGCCGCCGCCCCCTCTTGGAACGCGGCTGGCGCCGGTCCTGTGCGCGCGGTCCACTTTTCGGCCAAGTGATCGGTGCACGGCTGGCGGGCTCGGCCACAACGCGCTCGGCACGACAGCGGTCGCAGGTTCCGCAGCGCGGCGGATACTCCTCCCCAAAATACCGCCGGATGAAGACGCTGCGGCATTCCTTGGAGTTCGCATAGTCCGCAATCAGGCGAAGACGCCGTTCGCCCTCGTAGCGGAAGGTCTTGAGTTTCGCCACGAGATCGCGGACGCCGGTCTTGAATGCCTCCGGCGGCACAACGATTGCGACGCTGCCGTCCTGGTCCCGCTCAACGGATCCCGCCTCTTCAAGATCCGACAGCAGCACCTCGCAGATCCGCGCCGGTACGCCGGCGGAATAGGCGAGCGTCTCGGCGGTCGGAGCGCGTTCCTCGCCCGTCCAGGCGGTGAGCGCGGCCTCGAGCCGCTCCAGATGCCGCACGCTCGGGCGACTTTGCGCCTGGAGGTGCTCGTGGATTTCTTGGTCGGCGGGGTCGAACAGGAGAATGCACTGCGCCGGGCGCCCATCGCGCCCGGCCCGGCCGATCTCCTGAACATACTGCTCCAGGGATCCGGGAGCCTGGTAGTGCAGGATGTAACGGATGTTCGGCTTGTCGATGCCCATGCCGAACGCCGTCGTCGCGACCATGATGATGCGGCGGGACGGCTCCATGAATTGGCGTTGTGCTGCGTCGCGATCGGCAGCCCGCATCTTCCCGTGATAACGCGTGACGGGGATGCGCGCGCGCCCGAGGGCGCCCGACACTTCGTCCACCGCCGTTGTGGTGGCGCAATAGATGATGCCAGGGCGCTGCAGGCGCTTGATGCGTCTGGCAGCAGCTGGGAACTTCGCCGCGCCAGGCACAATATCGACGGTGAGGCCAAGGTTCTCGCGGTGCGCCGGAGCTACGATCACCCGGGGGTTGTCCAGCCGAAGCCGTTCGGCGATGTCCTCGCGGACTCGCGGCGTTGCCGTTGCCGTAAGGGCAAGCACCGGCGGATTTCCCAGGCGCTTCCGCGCGTTGCCGAGACGCAGGTAGGAGGGCCGGAAGTCGTGCCCCCACTCCGAGATGCAGTGGGCTTCATCGATGCACAGGAGCGCCGGCCGCGCGCGTTCGAACAAGGAGGCGGTCGCAGCCGACTCAAGCGTCTCGGGGGTCGTGAGAACGACCAGGCGGCCACCCTTCTTGAGTCGCTCAAGCGCGGCGCGTCGCTCGGCGGCCCGAAGCCGGCTGTGAAGCGCAACCACAGGCACGCTGCGCTTCCTTAGAGCGTGCTCCTGATCCGTCATGAGGGCAATGAGCGGCGAGATAACGATGGTCGGCCGCTCAACGATCATCGCCGGAACCTGGTAGATCAGCGACTTGCCAAAACCGGTGGGCAGCGAGACGAGTGCATCGCGCCCGTTGAGGACCGCCAGCATCGCCGATTCCTGCTCGGGATGCAGACTCTGGATGCGGAAAGTCCGGCGCGCGGTCTGCCGGCATACGCTGAGCAGGCTCATGCTGGTGTCACGGCGTTTCTTCACAGCTCACCGCCGGCATTGGTCAGCGCTCGAACACAAACTGTGCGATTTCCTGGCTCACGCGCACCCTAGCATGGCGCGTGGACACCCCATGCGAATGCCGCCCATCGCCACAGCGCTAATGGATAGCGCTGCAACGCCCAAGATGCCGTCCGTCCGCATTGCCGGGCGGCTGCGCGGCCACCACATACGGGGGAGGCGAATAGTCGAGGCAACCGCCATGGACAAGACCAGCAAAGCTCGCGCCGTTGGATTGAACCACATCGCGCTCGAGGTGGGCGACATCGAGGAGGCCCTCGCCTTCTACGGACGCCTGTTTGAATTCACGCTGCGCGGCAAGAGCGAGCACGCAGCGTTCATCGATCTTGGTGATCAGTTCCTTGCCCTTCAGAAAGGGCGCAAGCAGCCCGGTGACGATGGGCGCCACTTCGTGCTGGTGGTCGACGACAAGGAGGCCGTGCGCAAGGCGCTGGCCGATGCCGGCGTCAAGATCCTGCCGGGCCGCTTCCTCGACTTTCTCGATCCGTGGGGCAACCGCATCGAGATCGTCGGTTACGAGAACATCCAGTTCACGAAGGCCCCGCATGTCCTGCGCGGCATGGGCCTGCCCAACCTCGCAAAGACTCAGCAGGCCATCAAGGAGCTGGCCGACAAGGGAATGGCACCCGACTAAGCGCAGTCCAGAACAAGAGAGGAGAACGGAGTCATGACCGACGCGCTCACATCAAAAACATGCACGCCGTGCAAGGGAGGCATTCCGCCACTCACCCTGGAGCAGGCCCAAGACCTTCAGCGCCAGGTACCCAGTTGGGAGCTGCAGAACGATGCGCACCAAATCGAGAGGAAGTTCAAGTTTCGCAACTTCGGCGAAGCGCTGCGCTTCGTTACCCAGGTCGGCGAGCTTGCCGAGTCGGAAAGCCACCATCCCGATATCAGCTTCGGCTGGGGCCATGCCGAAGTGAGCCTGCAGACCAAAAAGATCAAAGGGCTGCACGAGAACGACTTCATCATGGCCGCCAAGATCGATCGGCTCGCCGATCAGGCGACAGCATAGGCAAGCCCCCGGTCATGCGGCGCCTTGGTCTCAGGTCGGCGGCCATCGGAGAAAGTGACCGCGAGCCCATTGCCGCAGATAGATCCGAAAGTCCGTTCGATGGGCCAATCGCTGATCGAGGGCGTCCAGCATGGCCTGGTAGTCTTCAGTCCGGTCCTTGAGCAATTCCCGGAGTAGATGAGACGTAGCCTGGCAGTCGCGTGGCTGCAGACGGTTCGATGACCAGAGGGCATCGATGAAGGCGGCCGCCACGGAACAATGCGAACCAGGGTCAGCGCGCTTCCCGCCAAGCGCGTTCGCCGCGGCCCTGAACCGCCGTCCGATTCCTTCCTCTCCGCTATCGCGATCCAGCTTCCTGGAGAGAGCCAGGGTGGGCGGGTCGATCGAGATGAATTCCTGCCCCATATCCGCCAGGTCCGTGATGGCCTTGGCGTACTGCTCAGCGGAAAGAATCTTCCGGTCCCGCGCCTTCATCAGCACCGGCTGGAGCGACGTCGCCGACGTGCCCAGCATGCCCGCAACCTGCCGGGTGAAGAGATCGTCGACGAGCAGGATGTGTCTCGACCCGTTGGCCGCATAGACGTCGTCGAAAAAGCGCGCACCCTTAACGGAGCCAAGTCTGCGAAACGCGGGCGGAGGGTCCTCGACCGGCCGCGCGGGGAGGCTCTCGGCATTGTTGGTCAGCCAGTCCAAGTCGGACTTGATCGTCGCCCTGGTGCTTTCCTTTTGCTCCTCGGTGCGCTCGGTCAGGTAGAACTTGCCGTCACGGTATCCCATGGTACCGGCGCTGCCCTTCTCCAGCCCGATGCTTTGCAGCCGCGACTGGTAGAGATCGGCGGTGGCTTGTGTGATGCCGACTTTCCCGCACACGCCGAACACCGCATCCTCCAGCCCCAGCCGGCGGATGCAGTGGTATGTGGCGGCATCGACCACGCAGCCGGCCGCATTGTTCACGGCAATTGCCCGGAACGCCGCCAGCCTTTCCTGCTCGAGTCCCGTTGTGACCCTGTAGCGCGTCCCGGTCTCGCTCAGGCCCAGCATCACATCGATCGGGTCGGCGCCTGTCATATGCGCCAACATCCCCAACGAGAGCTTCCCTTCCGCGTATTGCCTGCTCTGGTCGGACACGTACTCCGAGCGCGCGATCAGCTGTGCCTTGAGCTCCGCGAAGGCATTCTCTCCTTCCGTGGTGACGGTGATCCGCTTGAGGCCCCTGGCGTCGGGAAACCGCTCGTTGTACCGAGCCATAGCGGTATGGAATGCATCGAGGTACTTGTGCTTGGCGGCGGTAATCTTCGCAGTAGTCCCATCCAAGGGCCACACAAAGGTGTCGCCGGGTTTGAGGCCCTGGACCGCCTTCGCCACGGCATGGTCCGGGGGCAAGGCTTCGTGTTCGACGTTGCGCACAGCTTCATCGCACTCGATGAGGTAGCGGCGGGTTGAGCCATCGCTCAACCGCACCTCGAAGCTGTGATCGAACCCGATCACTTCTGACAGCAGATTGAGCGCCTCCAGCTCTTCTCCGCCCAGCATCACCGACATGAGTCCCATCCACGCCGCAGGCGCGCTGCGGTTGAGAGCGAAGCCGCGATAGGCGAGCTTCAGCGCCCGTTCAGGCTGCCCGAAGCTGGCGAGCGCCCGGGCAAGCCTCGACCGTTCCGCGACCGTGCCCACATGCGTGTCCTCGACGGGCGCAGCCAGCAGCTCACGAACCCGATCCTCGCGCCCGCCCCGGATGAGGGAGTCGATGTGCCACAGGAACAGGTGCAGCTTTTCCGGCGCGGCAAGATAGGTGGCCTCAATGAGTGGCCCGGCCGTCTTCGCATCGCCGCTGTTCCAATAGTGTATTGCCGCCATCCTGCGATAGAACGGCTTTGCCGCGACCTCCGCCGGAATCGCCTTGAGCACCACCTGCGCCCGCGCCGTGAGCTGCGCTCCGATACTGGATTGCAGGTAGGTGCGAAGGCCGACTGTGTCCTTGTCAGGTTGCACGTGCCCGGCCAACAGATCCGAGGCCACCTCGGTTGCGTTGTGACTCTCCAGGAACTGCGCAATCTGCAACCGATCGGCAAAGTCCAGCTCCGCCTCATGCTCGTGCACGTCCTGGATCAATTTCTTCACATACGCGGGCAGGGGCAGCGCCTCGGACAGATCATCGAGCTCGTCCTCCCCAGGCTCCACATCAGCTTCGGAGGGCATGGCTTGGGCATTGCCTGCCAGTCCCAGCTCTTGGCCACGCGCCCTCAACAGCGCGCGCGCCACAAACGCGCCGCCCGAAGCCTCGTGCTGCCCGATGGCGGCACGAAGTGCCTTCACGTCCTTCTTCGCGATGGCGATCTCTGCGCGGACTTCCAACACCACGGGCCGCAAGTGCTCCGGCAACGATTTGGGATCGACGCGCTGTAGGTGTTCGAGCGCCCGGTCGGGCTGCTTCGCGGCCAGCACCTGCGCCGCAAACAGCTGGGCTTCCGGATCGTCCTTGCCCTCGGCCAACAACTCCACCGCCTTGCGATGATTGTCGGCATGGAGATAGAGGAGAGCTCTCGCACGCAACAGGATGGGATCCCTGCCGGCCTTCGCCATCGTCCGGTCCAGCACGTCGGCGGAGGCGACATCATCCCCTGCATAGCGGCAGGCGGACGCGAGGTTTGCCGCCAGCGGAATGATCTCTTCAGGATTGATGTGCTCTGCCGCGATCTCTTTGGCCCAGACTCCCTTGAGGGTCGCCGCGCATCGCTCGACCGTCCCGATCACGTCGGCACCTGCCAGCTTGCCCAGCATCGTCTCGGGATCATTCAGGATCGGCTCGAGCTCGGCCTCGGCTGCGAACCGCGCGAGCAAGTCGTTGCCGGCGTGCGCCACCGCCGCATCAGCCGCCATTACGCGCCAGCCGGGGTCATCATGCTGCCGCAGGAAGACAATCGCTCCAATACTGAAGTCAGCAGTCGCGTGGGTCGCAGCCGGCACGATGACGCGCGGATCGCTGACGCTCTTGTCCCTTGCCCGTGCCTGCAGCAACACGCTTGCCGCGGGCCCATGCGAGGGATGATCCACCAAGATGGCTTCGGCCCGCTTAGTCGCACCGTCCCGATCGCCCCTGGCAAGCTCGGCGAAGGCAAGATTGGTGCGCGCCTTCACGTCAGCCGACCGCAAGGCATGTGCCTGCCTCGAAAAATCGAGCGCCGGCCCATACCGACCCGAGTTCAGATGGATGGCGGAGATGTTCGACAGTACGCGGTAGCGCGCGTAGGGGGGCAGATCACGCGCAAGCAGCCGCGTCAGCTCCTCGAGCGGGACCTCTGCCTGCCCCTTGCGTATTAGATTGCGGTAGGTGGTGATCTCGGTGTGCAGGCTCGCCGGCTCCGACTTTGCCTCCGGCTCAAGCTCCGCATCGTACTCTTCTCGGAACACCGACCGTGATGCGGACAGCCCCTCCGTCCTCTCCAGGAGAAGATCCAGCTTGGCTTGCGTGATCGCGTCTGCCTGACGGAGTTCCTGCGGGACTTGCTGGCCAAACATGCGGCTCGACGGAAGAAACGCTTCGAGCGCATCCGGGTACCTGGCGATCTCCAGGCGCAGATCCTGCCAGCCCATGACGGTGATCCGACAAGCCCACCCGCCAGCGTGCAGCTCTTGTGTGATCTGCGCTGCGACTGCCTGGATCTTGGCGTCGCGCTCCGACGTGGTCGCGAACGTCAGCTCAGTGAGGTCCGGCCTGAGCTTCCTCGCCTTCGCGACGTCCGCGCGGATGGTCTCTTCTGTGATCGGCTCGTTAATGCGCTTGCACTGGATGCCGGCCGGCTGCTTGGGGTCCCGGTCGCGAAAGCCGAACAGGTCGATACCCTGCTGGTCCTGGCCTTCGCGGCCCCATTCCTGCAGCTGCAGGTCCCCGATGATGTTGCGGAACAAAGGGACGCAACACCGCTGGAAATCTTGCCAGTTCAGCGGCTTGGGGATTTCAACGGAACTGATATCTGTCACGGCGACGGCTTTCGGCAAGCGTGTTGTCAGGATCGCTCCAAGGCTACCAGATTCGTTCCGCAGGCATGGCTGGGGGCAGTTTGCCCTCGATGCACACAGCTGCATTCACCAGTTGCGGCCGCATCCGCCACGGCGGACCGGGCTCTCGTGAACGGAACCCCGCGAAGATGCGGGTTTCCGCCATCCGGCTTCGATCCCTTGCGGAAAATCGCCAGCACCCATGGCCAACCTCCGAGGAAAACTCGTTGAGCAGAAAAGGCGTGCAATCGGCTTCAGCACGAATCCGATAGGCCTTGACGGGTCTGCCATCTAGTGTACTTTGCACTGCAAAGTTCAGACGGTGGGCCATGGACGACCTGAACAAAGCGTTGGCCGATATAACGGCCATCCGCATCCAGATGGCGCGGGGCGCCCAGTTTCGCGGCTACGGACCGATGACCGTCGCCGCCACGGGCCTTCTGGCGGTCGTTGCCGCGGTGATCCAGAGCCTATGGTTGCCCGACCCTGCGGCCGATGCATTCAGCTATCTCGCACTGTGGATCCTGACGGCTGCCGTCTCCGTCACCTTGATCGGCATCGAGATGGTTGCCCGTTCGCGCCGGATTCACTCGGGACTGGCCGATGAGATGATACACGCGGCAACCGAGCAGATCATTCCAGCCGGTGTGGCAGGCGCGTTGCTGACCTTTGTTCTTTTCCGCTTTGCGCCGGAGAGCCTTTGGATGCTGCCCGGCCTGTGGCAGGTCATATTCAGCCTCGGCTTTTTAGCCTCCTGCCGCTCCCTGCCACGTCCGATGTACGCGGTGGGAGTGTGGTATCTCGCCGCCGGCCTGACCTGTCTCGCCCTTGCCGGTGGCGCGCATTCATTGTCTCCCTGGGCCATGGCGGTACCGTTCGGCATCGGCCAGCTCCTTATGGCTGCCATCCTCTATCAGTGCACCGGGGAGAGCGATGCCAAAGGGTAGTCCAAAAGACCCACAGGGAGGGCGCTTCGCCTACGAGGGGCTCGACCGCGTGATCCACGAGAAGGCACGCCTGAGCGTGCTGACATCGCTCGTGGCCCACCCGAAGGGGCTTGTCTTCGGCGATCTGAAGCAAATGTGCGGGCTCACCGATGGCAATCTGAGCCGACATCTTCATGTGCTCGAAGAGGCTGGCCTCATCGAGATCGAGAAAGGCTACGATCACAACCGGCCGCAAACCAACTGCCGGATCACGGCCGAAGGACGGCAACGCTATCTCGACTACCTGAAGGTGCTGGAGCAGGTCGTGCGGGACGCGGCGAGCGCCGCAAAGGCGAGCATACCGCCGGTTAGCGTACGCCGCTTTAGGACAGTCTGAGTGTCGCCCTTTTTTTGTGAGGAAACTTTGCAATGCAAAGTACTCTAACATGGAAAGACAACCTGCATGTCGCCATTATCATGGACGGCAACGGGCGCTGGGCGACGCGCCGCGGTCTGCCCCGCTCCGCCGGGCATCACGCTGGCATCCATGCCGCACGCCGCGTGGTGGAAGCCGCCCCGAACCTCGGCGTCACTGCACTCACGCTGTTTGCGTTCTCGTCGGACAACTGGCGGCGCCCTGACCAGGAGGTGAGGACGCTCATGTCGCTGTTGCGGCAGTATCTCCACACCGAGCTCCGGCGCCTCGTTGAAAGCGGCGTGCGCCTTAGGGTCATTGGTCGCCGTGACAGGCTGCCCGCGGGCCTGAGCGACGCGATCTCGGCAGCCGAAACAGCGTCCGCGTTCGGAGACCGCCTCAACCTGCGGATCGCGATCGACTATTCTTCTCGCCACGCAATAGCGAGCGCGGCCGCACGCTTGCATGGGGACGTTCGTACGGGCGTTACCCTGGATCAGCTGCTGGCCTGGCCGGCTTCCGCAGGCGCAACCGACGTTGACCTTCTCATCCGGTCCGGAGGTGAGAAGAGGCTATCCGACTTCCTGTTGTGGGAGTCTGCCTACGCCGAGCTGTGCTTCGTCGATACGCTATGGCCCGATTTCGGAGCCGACGAATTGCGCGCGGCCATTGCCGATTTCCAAGGGCGTGAGCGCCGCTTCGGGGGACTTGGCAGCAGGCATGCTGTGTCTGCAGCCGAATGACCGCTCCCCGCCCATCCGATTGAGCGGCACAGCATCCGCACACATTGGTCCCGCTACACCTGGGAGAGTAATATGAGCGATCTCAAATCCAAGATGAGCGGCGTGAAGTTCGACCCCGTCGACGAGCGCAAACCCCGCCGCCCCGGTGTATGGGTCCTTGTTCTCGGCGTTCTCTATCCCATCGCCGTCATCGCCATCGAGCTCGCCTCGCGCATGTGTGCCGAGGCGTTCTTCGATCCGATGCCGACCTATGGGCACATGCTCGCGGTCGCCTTCGTCCCCCTGAGCAACCTGCTGATCTGGATCCGTCTGCAACACGCCCCGTTCCGCAACGCCAGTAACCTGGCGTTCGCCAACGGGGCAGCCATTGCCATTGCTGGCTTTTACGCACTGCTGTTCCTTCCTCTCGCGCCGATCGCGCTTGTCGGCATTGTTGTTGGGATCGGCCTGCTGCCGCTGGCTCCTCTTGCCTCCTTCCTATGTGCGCTGAGGCTGCGGAAAGCGCTCAGCATCAAGCAGAAGGGACAGCCTCTTGCTCGCCCGCTCCTTGCCGGGTTGGCAAGCGGCCTCGCCTTGCTGATTGTGCTGGACGTTCCCGCAGCGGCTACCAGGCTTGGCATTCAATGGGCCGCTAGCGGAGTGCCGTCGGAGCGGGAGCGGGGACTGACCTTGCTCCGAAGCCTCGGCGACGACGATCTGTTGCTGCGCCTCTGCTACGGAGCGGTGACGAAACCGACCGGGCTGCTCAGCGCACTGGTCATGTTTGGCGGCTACGCTTTCCTCCCGCACCAGCAAGGGATCACACAATCGCCGGCCGAAGCGCGCGAGATCTACTACCGCGTGCACGGCGTGCCGTTCAACGCCCGGCCCGCCCCCTTCGAGAAGGGCAAATGGTCCCGCTTCGCCGACTTCCAGTTTGACGCCGATCATGGCGGCACCGAAGCCGGTGGACGGCTGAAGGGCCTCGACATCGTCTCCTCGCGCATCGACGGGTCGATCAGCGGTGACGATGCCGTCGCCTATCTCGAATGGACGGTTGAGTTCCGCAATTCCGGGTTGATCGATCGAGAGGCTCGCCTGCAGCTGGCGCTGCCTCCGGGCGGAGTGGTGTCGCGCGCAACGCTGTGGGTCAACGGCGAAGAGCGTGAGGCGGCCTACGGGGGGCGTGGCGAGGTTCGAGCCGCTTATCAGCGAGTTGCGGTGCAGCAGCGGCGCGATCCCTTGCTCGTCACCACCAAAGGCGGCGATCGCATCCTGGCGCAGGCCTTTCCGGTGCCCCGCAACGGCGGCACGATCAAGTTCAAGCTTGGCATCACCGCGCCGCTCCAATTGATCGACCCCTCCAAAGCAAACATAGTGCTGCCCGCAATCGTCGACCGCAATTTCTCGTTCGCACCCGACGTGGGTCACAGCGTGTGGATCGAGAGCAAGCAGCCGTTGGCCGCGTTCGCACCGGGTCTGATGGCGAGCGGAGTTGGACCATTCCGGATCTCGGGTGAAATCGATGATCGCGGCCTGTCCCGCACGCGGCAGATAATCAATGTCGCCCGCAACCCGGGGAAGGGCGATGTCGTGGCGCAGCTCGGCGACAACGCGGAGCGCATCGTCCAGAAGACTTTACAGCGCACATCGCAAGCACCGGCGGCGCTGATGCTCGTGATTGACGGATCGGCACGGCTCAAGGGCGTTATCCCGCATTTGATCGCCGCACTGGACGCCATCCCACCCAACGCCAAGGTCGGTGCGATGATCGCCTCGGAGCCCGTCCAGCAGCAATCCATGGCCCCCTGGACGCAAGCGCAGAAACAGGCGGTCTTGCGGTTGCTGCGCTCGGCATATTTCGTGGGTGGGCAGGACAACGCGCCGGCCCTTGTCACAGCGCTGAAGGCGCTCGAGGCGGAGCCGAACGCCCAGCTGCTCTGGGTGCATGGTCCCCAGCCCGTCAGCTTTCGCGGCAGTGCGGCCCGCCTGGAGCAGGCGGCATCACGCCTGTCGCACTTGCCGGTTGTCACCCTTTACAGCATCGAACCGGGACCCAATGAGGTGCTCCCCGATGCGCCCTGGGCCTGGCGCGCGCGTTTGTTGCCTCGAACAGGATCTCCCAAAGCCGACCTTTCCACCTTCCTTGGGCGGGCAACGGGCCAGCCGCTGGCGATCCATCGCTCGCAAACGCAGGGAGCCGAGGGGATTGAGAAGGGCTCCGATCACATCGCGCGACTCTGGGCGCACGACCAGGTGCTCGATCTGATGCGGACCAATCCAGCAGGCAACCGCACGGCAGCCGTTTCGCTCGCTACCCAATATCGGCTCGTGACGCCCGTCAGCGGTGCTGTCGTGCTCGAAACCAAGCAGCAATACGAGGAGAGCGGTCTTACTCCTGTAAGCCAGGCCACGGTTCCCACCGTTCCTGAACCGCATGAGTGGGCCTTGTTGATCATGGCCTGTGCCGCGCTTGCCTGGCTCCTGTGGCAACAGCGGCAACGATCCATGGCGGTGGCCTGATGCACCCACTCCTCGTCTTCGCACTGGCCGCCGCGGCGACCTGGGATTCCTGGCGCTGGTACTTCGGGCGAATAGCGGCCGCACCGGAGGAAGCGACGACGCTCGTTCTGACGGTCGCGTTTCTCGGCCTCGTTGGCGCATCTCGCCTGGCACGGCCAGCACCACCTCGGACGTTACCGCTGCTTGCGATCGCAAGCCTGCTGGCCGTCCTCGCCGCAACGCACGCGGTCCTCCCGCCGATCGTCCGGGCCGCAGGTGCCGTGGCACTCACCCTTTTCTGCCTCTACGTCGCCCTGTTCAAGGAGCGGCCGCCGGTGGCCTTCTGGGGCCTTGTGGCACTGGCGCTCCCCGTCCTGCCCTCATTGCAGTTCACGCTGGGCTATCCCATGCGGGTCGTCTCCGCCGCGCTCACGACGGCATTGCTGCAAGTACATGGCCTTGCGGTCGTGCGGGAGGGAACATTTCTCGCCTGGCGAGATGAGCTGATCCAATTTGATGCGCCCTGCAGCGGCGTGAACATGCTATGGGCGGGGTTCTTGTTGACGCTCATGGGATGCGTGCTGCTCAGGTCCGGCATACTGAAGGTCATGACAGCCATCGCCCTCTCGCTTGTTCTCATAGTCACCAGCAATGTCCTGCGCGCCTCGAGCCTGTTTTATGTCGAGGCGGGCCTCGTCCCCAACGCTCCAGGTTGGTGGCACGACGGCATCGGCATCGTGGCATTTGGCCTATCCGCGATCGCGATCCTGTGGGTCCTGACCCGACTGCACCGCGGGGAGGCGATCCTTTGAGAGCATTGATGAGATCCCGAGGACCATTGCTCGCCTTCCTTCTTGCCGCTCTCGCAGCGGCCATAGCTCCGCTCCTCGACCAAGCCGGTGGCTCGACAAGCGGCACCAGCACGCGCTTTGGCGGTTTCCCCACCCACTACGAGGGACACGCGCTGACCGAGCTGCCACTCACGCAGCGCGAGGTCGCCTTTACCCGCAACTCCCCTGGCCGTGTTGGCCGCTTCACCGACGGCACGCGTGAAATCATCATCCGATGGATCAACGCGCCGACCCGCCGCCTGCACCCGGCGGCCGACTGCTTTCGCGGCAGCGGCTACAGCACGACACCGTTGCCGGTCAGGCGGGATGCAACAGGAGCTGCAATGGGATGTTTCCGGGCGAGCCGGCGGGCCGATAACATGACCATCTGTGAGGTCATCCGCGATGATCGCGGCGAGACCTGGCCGGACGTATCGGCTTGGTACTGGCACGCAATGTTCAGCTCAAGCCCAGGCCCGTGGTGGTCGATTGTTGTAGCCGAGAGGAATGGAGCAGCCGACAGTAGTCAGCTTCTAAGCGATTAGAAGCCCTGCAACAGGAAATCGACGGCGTCCACGATGACGTCGCGTTGATCCTCAAGGTTGCCAATCAAAGCGCCCAGCTGTTCGCACGGCACGGCCGCAAGGTCGGTCGTGACGAGACGGTACTCCACTCCGTTAATAATCACGACCGGCATCAGCCGGGGAAGGGGGGCAGTTTTCAAGTCGGGCGGCACTAATGGAATGATGACCCTGCTGCCAATGTGCGCGAAGAGTTCAGCTTGCAGGTCAACGACCAGAGGTGCGCGACCCTTCAACAAAAGGTACACATCAAACCGGGCCATTAGTCCTCAAGCCAAGGCGGTGAGATGAGCATCCCCTCGGATGCAACGCGCTTCTGGTGAGCTTGGACGGCCGCCGTGCTGTCCGCGAGCCATGCTTGTTCATTGGCCCGCCTGACGGCGGCCTCGATGCCCGTTTCGGCTGCACGAGATGTATTCAGGCGATGAGCTCGTGCTTCATCGACCAGGCCCCGACGAACCGTGACGCTGATGACACGCTTCTTGTTTTTGCTCGATACGCTTGGTTCAATAGTTTTCATCCATATATTTTATACGGTCGCGCATAAATATCATTAGGAACATATTCCTCGTGCATAGAACTATATTCCCATAATCTATATTATCACATTTATTATGGAAAATGGCCCCTAGACCTCAACCAGATCCAGGCGGCGCTCAACCCGCTCCATCCGGCTTTCAAGCCGGTCCATGCGGCGGTTCAACATCGCGAGGTTTTCTTCAACATGCGTCAGGCGCAGCTTGACGTCGCGCGTTTCCTCACGAAGCTCGTCGACACCTTTGCGAATATGCCGCAGATACTCCAGAACGATGTTGTCCGCCTTCTCCACCATATAATCAGTCTACAGTATTTTTGCAAGTTTTGCCACTAATACCAAACGAAGCTCGTCGCGGGTCCGTTCCCCGAGCCAAGTCCACACTTGCTGAGTTGCCTCACTCTTGGACAAACCCATCCGGCCGGCCGAGACTCGGCCGGATGCCTTCGCTAAACTATCCGCGCTTCGCGAACACGACCGTCAGATTATTCGACGGCATGTCATGGGTCCGAACGAGATCGAACCCCGCCTCGCCCCCAAGCCGGCAAACGTCATTCAGATCCCGGACGCCCCATTGGGGGTCCTGCCGGCGAAGCAACGCGTCGAAGCTCTTGTTGCTAGGCGAGGTGTGCCGACCGTCCCTCTTGAACGGTCCGTAGAGACACAGCAGACCCCCGTCACTCAACAGGGACCTGCTTCCTTCAAAAAGCGCCTCGGTCGCCGGCCATGGCGTGATGTGGGTCATGTTGATGCACACTACTGCAACAGCAGACGCGATCGGCCAGGGCAGGATCCCGACATCGAGCTGCAATGGCGAGCGCACATTGGCAACGTCCTCCACCGAGATCCACGCATGTATTGAACGCAGGCAATCGGTGTCGCGCTCGCTCGGCTGCCAGATCAGCTTTGGCATCGCCCGCGCAAACTGCACCACGTGCTGCCCCGTGCCGCTCCCTACTTCGAGCACAACGCCCTTCCCGGGCATCACCAGCGAAAGCACCTCGCTAATCGGACCCTTGTTCCGCTCCGCAGACGGGCTGAACAGACGGTCGCTCGGAAAGACGGTCAGCTCTTCACACCGCACAACAGCCTCACGAAGTGGACGCACCTCTTGGACCCAAGTTTCTTAACAGATTGCGCCCACCCAGGCTAAACTCGCGCCTATCCATCGGCACGAGGGCTCCGGCAAATGTCTGCCACTCCAGCGTCGTCCCCTACCTACATCCCGGTCCGCCAGGAATGGCTGGACCGCCGCAACGAGCCAATCCTCGAGCCCGGGCTGCCAATCGTCGACCCTCACCATCACCTATGGGATCGGCCAGGCTGGCGCTATATGTTCGACGACCTGCTGGCCGACACCAAGAGCGGTCACAACATCATCGCCACCGTCTATGTGCAGGCCCGGGCCATGTATCGTGCAGCCGGTCCTGAAGAAATGCGCCCCCTTGGCGAGACGGAGTTCATCAACGGGGCGGCCGCCATGAGTGCCAGCGGCATTTATGGCAAGACCCTGCACTGCGCCGGAATCGTCGGCCACGCGGATCTCGCGCTGGGCGGCCGGGTGGAGCCGGTGCTCGAATCCCATATCCGGGCGGCTGGCGACCGGTTTCGCGGCATCCGCCACATCACTGCCTGGGATGCGGACGCCTCCCTCCGCAATCCGGCCTACAGCCCGCCCCCTGGCCTGCTCGGCGACAAGACATTCCGCGAGGGCTTCGCTGTCCTCGGCAGACTTGGCCTGTCGTTCGATGCCTGGCTCTACCACCCCCAGATCGGAGAGCTTGCCGACCTGGCTCGCGCCTATACCGACACGAAGATCGTCCTCAACCACGTGGGCGGCCCGATCGGCATTGGTGTTTACGCCGGCAAGCACAAGGAAGTGTTTCCCACCTGGGCCGCCTCGATCAGGAAGCTCGCAGAATGCCCCAACGCGTGCGTGAAGCTCGGCGGCCTCGGCATGCGCATGGGCGGCTTTGGATTTCACGAGAAGCCCGAACCGCCCTCATCCGAGACCCTCGCCAACACCTGGCGGCCATACGTCCAGACCTGCGTTGAGGCTTTCGGCGCCTCGCGCTGCATGTTTGAGAGCAACTTCCCGGTCGACAAGGGCTCCTACAGCTATGCGGTGTTCTGGAACGCCTGCAAGCTGCTTGCGAAGGGCGCGACCCAGGCCGAGAAGCATGACTTGTTTGCCGCGACAGCCACGCGATTCTATCGCCTGGCCTTCCCTAGCTGATTTCTGAGCCCCCGGGCGGCAGCATCGCCAGCTTGAATTCCAGCACGCCCCGGCATTTCGTGCACACGATGCCGGGGATGATTTCAGGCACGACGTACTCCGCTCCGGCTGTCGCAATGAGCTGGTCTACATTGAACCCATAGAACTGTCCGCAGCCCTTCGTGACACAATAGCCCTCCAAAGCCAGGTTGCGTTCTTTGACGGCGCCGAGCGTCCAACTCGTCCGCCGGATCGATTTGAGATCGTCGCCTGAGCCCATCTCAACCACCCGCCTTCCGATTGTGAGCCATCACTTTGACTCCTACTGTCGGTCGACGTGACATCCAAGTGGCGGACCAAAAACATGATCGACAAGGACAGGACAGGCATTGATTTCGGCCGCAGCTTCGCGCTCGAGAATGGCATCGAGTGGGCCGCGACGAATGGCGTGAACTACTGATCCTCAGACCGACATCGCCCCCAACGCCACGGAAAGTTTCGATGACGTCGCTGCACCCGCATCGGCGACGCCCTCTTCCAACTTACCTAAGCCGCAGATTTCTGCGTGACAATTCACCAACCGAAGCGCAGCCCATCAGTTTCATGTCGCGCTCGATCTCAGCGCGCAGCAAACCCAGAGCGCGCTCGACGCCGGCCTGTCCGGCCGCAGCCAGAGGGTAGAGATAGTACCTGCCGACGCCGACAGCCTTTGCCCCCAGCGACAGTGCCTTGAGAACATGGCTGCCGCGCTGAACGCCGCCATCCATCATCACGTCAATACGATCGCAAACGCTGTCGACGACCTCGGCCAGTTGATCGAAGGCCGCGCGCGAACCGTCCAGCTGCCGGCCGCCGTGGTTGGACAGCACGATGCCGGTGCAGCCGATCTCGGCGGCCCGCCTGGCGTCATCGACTGACATCACACCCTTGAGGCAGAACTGTCCCTGCCAGAGGTGGACCATCTCCGCCACATCTTTCCAGTTCATCGAAGGATCAAGCATCTCGGTGAAATAGCGCCCGATAGACATCGCGCCGCCGCTCATGTCCACGTGCTCATCCAGCTGCGGCAGCCGGAATCGCTCGTGCGTCATGTAGTTGATGCCCCAGGCGGGCCGCCGGGCAAACTCAAGCATGCCACCAAGCGTCAGCCGGAAGGGAATGGAGAAGCCGGTGCGCAGATCGCGCTCCCTGTTGCCGCCCGTGATGCTGTCGACGGTCAGCATCATCACGTTGACGCCCGCCGTCTTGGCGCGTTGCAACATTGCGCGATTAAGACCGCGATCTTTATGAAAGTAGAATTGATAGATCTGCGGCGTGTCGTACGCCTTGCGCAGTTCCTCGACAGCGACCGTCCCGAGCGACGATACGCCGAACATGGTCCCGAATTTCGAGGCCGCGGCGGCGACAGCCCGCTCTCCGTCATGATGGAACAGGCGCTGCAGCGCCGTAGGCGAGCAGTAGAACGGCGTTGCGAGCCTCTGGCCCATCACGGTGACCGACATATCGACACTCTCAACGCCACGCAGGACGTTAGGCACAAGGTCGCAGCGCTCGAAGCTTGCCGTATTCCGGCGATGCGTCACCTCGTCGTCGGCGGCACCATCAATGTAGTTGAAGATGGGGCCAGGCAGCCGCCGCCGCGCAAGTTCGCGAAAGTCGTGAAAGTTATGGCAATTGCTGAGGCGCACCGGATGTCTCCGCTACCGTATCCCGATCCGAGTGCGCCGCGCCCTTCGAGCCCATTCACTCAGGCAGGCAGTTTGAGCCATTCCGCGCGGTAGCGCGTGCCGCTTAAGCCATCAATGTATCACCCCGGTCGTTCGCGTCGTGCAGAACTACGGCACGCTTCGCTGCCAGGTTCATGGCATCAGTGCGCCCGCCGCCCCGCTGTCGGCCCGTCCTTTGGTGAGGGCGCGCCATCGGGGCAGCCGACAGAATGAAGGAATTGAACATGAGCGACACCACCAAGCATGAGTACCTGTTCGACGCGAAGCTCTTCACGTCGTTGCGCATCACCGCGAGCAGCGAGAGCGACGCCCGCCGCACGCTTGCTGAAATGCTCGAGTGCGCGACCATCAATTGCGGTGCACTTGCATGCGGATCGCCTCTTGTGGGCGAAGCCTCCCTCGACGGATACCTCGAGCTGGTTGAAGTCGATGGCGAGTTCTGCCCTGGATACTGATGCCGCTACTCGACCGATCCGTGGTGTGGTCAACCGCTTGCCAGGTCTCGATCGCCCTTGTGAACACTTAGGTGCGTCTGAGCCCGGCCGCCTTCAGCGCCGCTGAGATGATGGCGGCAGGATCGATCATGCGCCCGCCAGTCCGTTCCGGCACCGGCAAGCCTGCCGCTTTGAAGGCAGCCTCAATGACGCTAGCGGGATCCATACCCGCGCCGCCATGAGCAAAATCATGGTTCTTGGCGCGCAATGCCTCCGTCGGCGCCGCCCCATGACCGAGTGCCGGATAGAGACGTGGCTCGGCCGGAACACGATCGACTGCCGGCTGCATCTGCGCGTTCGGTCTCCGGGCTGCGGCAGTATCAAGCCCCCAAGAACGCGCTATGAGGAAGGTAGAGGAGATGCCTGCTTCCAGAAAAAACGGGCCGGCAATCCCACAACGATCCGCGCCGGCCGTGGCAAGTGGCACACCGTGCGCCATGCCGGCGATACTGTAGGCCTCTAGCCGCGTCTCGCCGTTAGCGTCCTTCCACTCTCTGCGGGTATGCCGCCCGATCTGTTTTTCGCCTGATGGCCGTTCGGCCAGCCTCTGAACATCGACCCACTGTCTGATGATGTCTTCTGTGTTTGACGGCTGGACGATGGTATCGGCGGTTCCATGCCATACAGAGATCCTTGGCCACGGACCGCGATGGTGTGAGGCTGCGCGGACATGGTCCCCGAGCGCGCGCGACGACGGCGCGCGTTCATTGAACATCGCCTCGAAGGCTTCCTGCACGGAGGACGCCGACCCGTAAGGCAGCCCGGCAATGATCGCACCACCCGCGAAAATTTCTGGATAAGTTGCCAGCATGACGGATGTCATCGCGCCGCCGGCCGAGAGGCCAGTCACGAATATACGGCTGCGGTCGACGCCAAATTTCTCCGCTGCTTTCGCAATCATCTGCCGGATGGACAGGGCCTCACCGCGATCGCGCGCGGTGTCACCCGGCAAAAACCAAGAGAAGCAGTTCTTTGGATTGTTCGCAGGCTGCTGCTCAGGGAAGACGACGATGAAGCCAAGGCGATCGGCAAGATCGGACCAGCCCGCGCCTTGGTCATAAGAATCCGCTGTCTGGGTGCAGCCATGCAGCGCGACCACGAGGGGCGGCGATGCCCCGGCGCCTTTCGGGACATAGACGTGCATGCGCAAATCCCCGGGGTTGCTCCCAAAGTTCGTAACCTCATGCAGCCGACCGGGCCGCGCTGGGGCTTTTCCGGGCCATTTTCCCGACGCAGCTTTGAGCCGCTTCTCGAAGCGGTCGCGCAGCGCCCGCAGGCGGGAGAGCGAGATGCCAACGCCGGCCATGGGCGATCCTTTGCGATGCAGCAATTTATGCTGCATCGCAATATGGATGCTAAGGCTCGCAAGTCAAGGATCGCGACGAGACGAATCCAATGGATCTCGACCGGCTGCGCCGCAAGCTGCAGCCGGAACTGCAACCGGCAACCGGGCCCCAGAGGGAACCCTACCCATGCTTCCTACGTGAGCCTCCCGGCCGGCCGCGAACGCCTAAGGCCTCTCCCACGTCCGACGGATTTGCGAGGCTCACTTCTCAAACAGGTCGCTGATATCGTCCAGGGCGGATGCCGGAATTGATGCATGGCGGGCATCCATGACAATCGGCTGGCCCAGATACGCCCAATACATGAAGGCTGCCCGGGGCAGCGCTCGTCGGCCTTCCACTCCTGCGGCTACCAGCATCCTTGCGATGTAGCCGACCCTGCGGGCATCAACAGCAGCAACGATCCTGGCGACGTCCTTGTCTTCTGCGGCCCATGATCTGATGGCTCTGTCCAGGTTGCGCTTCGTGACAAAAGCGCGCCTCATGAGTTGCTTCAGGCGGTCTGGCTCGGCTTTCGCGGCCTCGAGGTCTCGAATGACCTGCTCGGTCGCGCGCTCCTGCCAGCTTCGCAAGACCTGCACCCGGAAATCGGCGATGTCGCGGAAGTGCCAGTAAAAACTGCCACGCGACACCTTCAGCGTTGCTGCCATTGGGCCGACCTTCAAGGCGTTGGCTCCGTCTTTCGCGAGCGTCCGCAGGCCCTGTTCTATCCAGTCCGACTTTGTCAGCCGATCATCCATGACGATACCATACACATGTGTATTGACTCCGGCCAGCTTGTGCGCAATATCTACCATACAGAGGTGTATGGTCATGAACTGGCAAAATGCTGCATTGGCCATGGCTGGTCTCATCGGAAGCGGCGTTGCCGTGGTTCACGGCATCCTCGTGCAACGGCTCATGGTCAAACCGTTCGAGGAGTTTGCTCTGGCCGACGGGCGGATAGCCGCTCCAGTCAAACGGCTCGTGCCACTGCTCCTGCATTTCAGCACCATCAGCTGGTTCCTTGGCGGACTGGCCTTGATCGCCGCCGCAAAGTGGTTCGAGCGCGACGCGAGACTAGCGACAGGCCTGTTCGTCGGCAGCCTCTACCTGTTCGGCGCACTCGGTAATCTTTGGGGGACGCGTGGCCGCCACCCCGGCTGGATGCTGATGGCAGTCGCGATCGTCCTCATCGCCCTGGGGGTCAGCAGATCCCCAGGCTGATCCGACCGGGCTCCGAGCTTAGCGCTCATAAGGCTTCGCGCTTACGTGATGCCCAGCCCATTGTCGCCTTAGAGCGATGTCTGGCTAGGGACTGCGGTCGCAAGCAGAGCGCCCGGTAGTCTGTTCTGGTTGCCGAGCATCGTCCCCTATCTCAGGCGCACGCTGCCTGCCGGACGAGGTCCATCAGAGAGCCCCCTCCGGCGCTCATGAGAGAATCGCGAGATCTCGACCTGCCGGGCTGCAGGCCACCGTTCACTCATGAGATTTGCATGGGCCCCGAGCCCGGCAGGCGTGTGACGAGATCGGGGCCGATCAGCTTGGCAGGCGTATAGGCACCGCCTGGTACGTCATGCGCCAGCAAATGCTCCACCACCGCCAGCGAGCCGGTCATTGTCAGGCTGTAGCCGTTGGCCGTCTTGATCCGCGCGGTCCGTTTGTCGCCTTGCGCATTCGTGGCCTCGCCCCACACAAACGTCGGCTGTGCATCGCGTTTTGCCGCAGAGGGCCCTTTGACCGTCTTTTCAATGCGGCGCTTTATGATGCTCTGAACCAGGCCGATGCCAAGCAGCCATCTGACACGGTTGGCGCGCCGCGCCCGGGCGACCATCGCTGGCGAGCCCGGGATATAGACCTCGACGTTGGGAATGCCGGTGGTCGAGTAGGCCGTCGACACGTCGCCCCAGGGAATGGACATGGCGAGCTTCTCGCCGTCGCCGAAATCGATGCGCCGGGTCTTATAGGCGAGCGGTACCGAGATGATATGCCCGTCCTGACGCACCTTGCCGCCCTGCGCCAGCCCTTCCACCGAGGTCTTCGCCGTTCCTGGCGAAAAGCCCGAGCGGGAATCGAATCCCAGCGTCAGGTGTGTCGCGTCGGGCAGCGCAGCTTTCAGTGCCGCGGCGACGCAGTCGGTGGGGATTACGTCGAAGCCGACGCCGGGGCAGATGACAATCCCCGAAGCCATCGCAGCCGCGTCCAGCATGCGGGCGTGCTCGAATACGACGATCTCGCCCGTAATGTCGAGATAGTGGGCGTGGGTGGCGAGGCAGGCCGCCATCATCGGTGCGGCCGTTTCCGAGAAAGGTCCCGCACAATGAAGCACCAGCCCCATACCTTCGAGGCCCCTCGTGATCGCCGCTGTGTTTTCGAGATCAAAGACACGCGCCTGCAAGCCAAGATTCGCAGCCAGCTGCTCGACCTTGGCCGCCGTTCGCCCGGCCAACATCGGTTTCAGGCCGCGGTTGGCCGCTTCCCGCGCGATCAGTTCGCCTGTGTAGCCGTTCGCGCCATAGATCATCCATGGCTTCGGCATGAGTCCTTCCTCAATGCGTGCTCATGCGAGCACTGGTACATCGCGCCAGGGTGCAACGACCAGGAGTCCAAACATGAAGGAAATATTCCGCCGCCTCGCCGAGAAAACAGCACATGCGGTTGGCTCGTATTGGGCCTTCCTGGCCGCACTCCTCACCATCGTCGTATGGGCGTTGACGGGACCTTACTTCAACTACTCCGACACCTGGCAGCTTTTCATCAATACCGGAACAACGATCGTTACTTTCTTGATGGTCTTCCTCATCCAAAACACCCAGAACCGTGAGACAAGGATTGTCGCCCTGAAGCTCGATGAGCTGTTGCGTGGTGTCGAAGGTGCGCGGACCGGATTGGTCGAACTCGATCACATGTCGGACGAGGACCTTGAGCTCGTCAGGCAGGAGTTTGCCCGTATGCGTGACAGGTACGCACCCCTTGTCGACGATGATCTTGCCCACGTCGAACGCGAACTGAAGGCCCGAAAACGTCGAAGCTAGCACGCCGGCTGGGATCCTGCCCTTCCCGGAAGGGCCCAATTATTTGCGCGCGCTGATCAGCGCCAGCCCACTCTCTGCATCCTTCACCTTGCAAAGATGCACCGGTGATTCCGTGATGATGATTTCGAGCGTCGACCTCACGTGCCCCTCCTGCAGATGCCCGGCCAGTGCGGTGCCGTCACGCCGCCCGAGCACAGCATGCACATGTATGCTCGGCTTCCCGTCCGGCCCCACCGCGATATCGCCGACCAGGGAAGCAACCTCGACTTGCTCCGCGACGGGTATGGGCTGGTATTGCTTCGCCTCCCAGTCGAAGAACGCTAGCCTCGCGCTGCTGAAGGCTCCTATAGCAGTCACCTGCGCCCCGCCAAGGCGCTCTTTGGCAGCGAACGCCTGCAGACAGCGCATCGCCTCGTCGCCTTCTGCAGGATGACTGCGAAGGTGCGCTTGCCGTGCGCTTCATGAAGCAAGTTGCTTTGCATGCCCTGCCTCCATGCGCGAGTTAGGTGCTAACCGTGCCGCTTGAAGTACTGGACGGCGCGCTCGTGCTTCTCTGCCTTGGCCCGCGAGGGGAAGGTCCCGAGGTTGCGGCGCTTGCCCGTCTTCGGATTGATCTTGCGCGAATAGAGACGGTACTGGCCGGATTTGAGCTTGCGGATCATGGCGCGGCTTCAGGCAGCCCGGTCCTTGACCCCCCGGACGCCTTCATGCCGGGCGCAATGGGCACAACAGTAGATCTTGCCCTTGGCCTCGATGCCGTGGCCGACCACCCGGCATTCGCAATGGGCGCATCGGGGGGCCATGGCGTGGATGGCGCATTCGAAGCTGTCGAATGTCATCGTCCGGTCGCCCTGGGTCACGCGGAACGACTTGTCATAGTCATTGCCGCACACATCACATTTAGCCATAGAACGCTCCTTACGGAAGCAACAGATTCTGGCACAACGGCCAGAACCGGTCGGGGTTCCGCTTTGACGGCCGCGCCGCGCTTCGCACGTGAACTACACTTGCCCGTCCATGGGATCGCGAACGTCCTTAACCCTTCGTCGTCATGAGGTTCGCATCACGAACAAGAACCCAGTTGCCGGCTCGTTGCTTGTGCAGGATTGTCAGCGTGAACCCCGAACGTGTCGTCGCCTTCCCCCCGTCTCGGGGCGTCACCGTCACGGTAACGTGGTTGCGCAAGTAGGCCCAGTCGCCCAGCACGTGGATCTCCTGGATCTCGCTCTTCCCGTCAATCTGGAAATTGCTCTGTCCTCGAAAGCCCGCCGCGAAGGCCTCCTTGCCAAAGGGTTTCTGTCCGGGAACCATGAAAATCACGTCGTCGGCCATCAGGCTCAGGACTTTCGGCAAGTCGCCGGCCTTGGTTGCGGTAAGCAACCAATTCGCGGATTGCGCGCTCATCCGTCATGTCGCGTCTCCTAGTGTGTCACCTTCAATGAACGGTGGAGGTCCGGCGGAGGCCATTCTTGGAAACTCTCCGGACCTGCCATATCAGTACGGGCATGGCGAATGTCTGGAAGCTCTACGAGGCTCACGCGCGCGCATTCGACCGGGATCGCGGGCGCTCCCTCATGGAGCGCAGCTATCTCTCGGACATGATCGCCAGGCTCCTCCCCGGTGCGCGGGTTCTCGATCTGGGCTGCGGCGCGGGCGATCCGATTGCGCGCTTCTTCATCGCGCATGGCTTCGACCTGACCGGCGTCGACGCGGCGCCAGCGATGATCGCCATTTGCAGAGAGCGGTTTCCGGACACAGCCTGGATCGAAGCGGACATGCGTGGCCTGGTCCTGCCCCTCAGGTTCAACGCCATCGTCGCGTGGGACAGCTTTTTCCATCTCACACGCGACGAGCAACGGGCGATGTTTCCGGTCTTCAAGAAGCACGTCGCACCGGGCGGTCTGCTGCTGTTTACGTCGGGTCCCCGGGATGGTGAAGCGGTGGGCGATCTCTATGGCAATCCGCTGTTCCACGCGAGCCTTGGCCCTGAGGAATACCGGACGTTGCTCGCAACTTTCGGTTTCCGGGTTCTCAGGCATCAGGCCGAAGACCCTGATTGCGGTCTGCACACTGTCTGGCTTGCACAGGCCGAAGCAAGCGGCGGCTCGGATGGAACAGCGCGATGAGAGCCTTCACCAAGAAAGACTTCCCAGTATCTCAGATACGGCGGTTCCTCGAGCCGGGTCCCATTGTGCTTGTGAGCTCGGCCTCGAAGGGCAAGACCAACATCATGACCATGGGCTGGCACACGGTCATGGAGTTCGAACCGTCATTGGTCGGCTGCATGATCTCCAGCGGCAATCACAGCTTCGGCATGATCAAGGCCAGCAAGGAATGCGTGATCAACGTCCCGACCTTTGACCTGGCAAGACAGGTGATCAGCATTGGCAATTGCTCGGGCGCCGAGGTCGACAAGTTTGAGACGTTCAAGCTGACCCCTGTGAGGGGCGGCAGGGTCGATGCTCCGCTGATCAAGGAGTGCTACGCCAATTTCGAATGCAAGGTCATCGATGCGAGCCTGCTGCCCAAGTACAGCTTCTTCATCCTGGAGGTCGTGAAGGCGCATGTGGCCACCTCACCCAAGGTGCCCCGCACCATCCACTATCGCGGCGATGGACAATTCATGGTGTCCGGCCGCGAGGTGAGCTTTCGCAAGATGTTCAGGCCGGAAAACCTATAGCTGCCGAGCATTGATCCGTCCCCCCAAGCCGGGCATAGCCGGGTTATCCACAGACACATTCCAGGGGTCCGGAACGACCGGCACGTCGCGCTGTTTTCCATCCAGTGAGTGCCGCGTCAGTCCCAAGGAACACCGATGCGTCTCATCAAGTTCTCGATCGCCGCCGTTTGTCTCTCCACGCTCTTTCTCGGCGCCGTCTTCGCCAATGCGGTGCTGACCCCCATGCCGGCCAAGATTGGCGCGTGGACCACGACCGTCACGGTCAACTGAGCGGTGACCACAGGCCGCGGTCTTCACACATCCAGCTCGACGATCGCCGGCTCGATTTTCAGACCAGATATGCGCATGCGCGCAACGGTGACCGGCAGCCGAAAGCGCCGTGGGCCTGCACTGCCAGGATTCAGCCACAGTACGCCGCTCTGCGTGTCAATTGATGGCGAGTGCGAGTGCCCGAATATCACGGCCGCATAGCCGGCGATGACAGGATCGACGGCGAGCTCGGCGCGTACGTGCAGAACGAAGAGGCGCAGCCCACCTGCCTCGACCACTCTGGTGTCTGGCAGCGTCCGCGACCAGCTCTGCGTATCGACGTTTCCGCGCACGGCATGGGTTGGGGCTATGGCGTTCAGTCGGGCTATTACCTCGGGCTTGCCGACATCCCCGGCATGGATGATGAGGTCGGAGCCATTTAGCGCCGCGATCGCCTCCGGCCGCATCAGCCCATGCGTATCCGAGATGATGCCGACCAGCATGGGCGTCTGCCTGCGGGTGTGTCAGCTTCGGACCTGAGCCTGCCTTGTGAGCCCAGCGTTCGCCGCCAACTGGAGGCTCACAAGGCAGCCCACGACGAAGTCAGACGCTACGATTGTCATCCTTCTGTTCCCAGAATGCGCACCAGCGATGCTATGTCGGACAATATGTGATCGGGTCGTGGCACATCCGGGCTGAGCGACAGGTTGCACCGATTGATCCAGGCGACCGTCAATCCCAGTGGCTTCGCTCCCACCAGGTCCGTGAATTGGGATTGCCCTGAATGCAGTATCTCATGCGTAGCGACGTTCGCGTGAGCGAGAAGGTAGCGAAAGGGCGTTCCGTCAGGTTTGTATCCGCGGGCGCGCTCGGCCGTGCAGACTAGATCGAAATCGATTCCCAAAGGGGTCGCCTGAAGCAGGTCGTCGTCGATATTCGATACCAGCGCGATCGAATAGTCGCGTTTCAACGCTTTGAGCGTCGGCTGTACGTCAGGGTAGAGTTCCATCTGTTTGAACGCACGAAAATAGTGGCTGATGAGGTCGGCGTCGCCAGCGCGGACGCCGAAGCGCTCAAAAGCCTCTTTGAGTGAAGACCTGCAGATGTCCTTGTAAGTAGCATACGGCTTGACGTAGGCCGCAATGTTGCACTGCTCCCAGAATTGATAGAACGCTTGCACATCCACGTGGGGTGAATTGGTTGCGTCAAGAATCGAGCGGAACACTTTGGTGTTCACGACAGGGGTGTTGACCAGCGTCCCGTACACGTCGAACGACAGCAGCTTGTACATGCTGGGCTCCGTAGTCAGCCGTAGAGTGCGTATCGCCTGTCGGGCCCAGCGAACGTTAGGAGGACATTGTCCGGGTCAAGGGCCAACGTGGGATTTCCGTCGGTGCATGCGCGCTGCGCGACCCGGGACCATTCGAATCTGGCGCGGTCCCGCGAGCCAGATTGCCATGGTCGATACAAGGCAGCACCCGATGATGAGCAGGAAAGCGATCCGGTAGCCACCTGTCGCATCGTGGATGACGCCGGCCATCCAAGGCCCGGCGGCGCCGCCGCCGATCAGGGCGATGGTGATGGTGCCAAAGATCGAGCCGAAGTGCGGACCCTCGAAGATCTCCGCCACGATCGGCCCCATGACAGAGGTCAGCGCATAGCCCAGAAATCCCTGCGCAAACACCATGGAATAGAGCAGCGCGTTCGTCTGGGAATGTTCCAGTGCGAGCAGCATGGCGTACGAGATTGCGAAACCGATGCAGGCCGCCGTCCAAATCCATTCGCGGCCAATCCGATCCGACAGGCCGCCAAGCAGGATCTGGCCGGGAATGGCAACAATGCTGACGGCCCCGAGCGCCCAGGCCGCAACGAGCGGGGAGAAACCGATTTCGACGAGATACTTCGTCTGGTGCACCTGCACGGCATACCACGCGATGAGCGCCAGAAAATATCCGAGCACGATCCACCAGAACCGAACGGTCCGCGCGGCACGGCGAAGTGTCCATTCGGTCGCGGTCCAAACCGGGTCGACAATGGTGGCGGCGCTTCTCTCTGCTACCACGTCGGGCGAGGCCCCATCGCCATCCGGATTCTGATCGACATCGGCGGGGCTCTTCCTGACCAGCAAAGCCAGCGGAGCAATTCCAAGGAGCACGAGCAGACCCATGGCCACGCAGGCCGCACGCCAGCCTTGCGTAAGAATGATGGTCTGCAACCAGGGCAGCAGGAGAACGCCACCGATGCCAGCGCCTGCGAACGCTATGCTGATGGCGAGCCCGCGCCGACGCACGAACCAATTCGGCAGGAACTGCGAATGCGCCGTGTAGGTCATCATGTTGGCGCCGCCACCAACGGCAACGCCAAGGGTAGCGTAAAGATGCAAAGGGCTCGCTATCCAGGGCGCGAGCAGAAAACCCAACGACATCAGCCCGACGCCTGTAAGGATGACAATGCGTGGGCCACGAACGTCCATCAACCGTCCGACGATCGGGCTCAACACCGCGGAGACAAGGAAGCCGAAGGAGAAGGCCCCCGCCGCGAGACCGCGGTCCCATTTGAATTCGTCGATCAGCGGCGGCATCAGCAGGGAGAACGCGGTACGTCCGGTCACACCGATCGCCATCGTCACGAAGGCAACGGCGACGATGACCCAGCCGTAGTAGAACGGGAGCCTTGCCGCCCAATGCCTCAAGGCTGCCTGCATTCCGGCTCTACCCCCTCCCGGCGATAGCGTTCAGCGGAGGCTCTCCGCGTGCGGTCCGCTCGATATTCTCGGCGATCACGTTGGCGCGCGCGACGAGCATTCCCTCCGTCCAGCCGGAGACATGCGGCGTCATGATCACCTTGCTCAAGGTATGGAACGGCTCGGTCGAAGGAGCCACGTTTCCAGCGCTCGTCGGGTACCTGTACCAGACATCGAGCGCGGCGCCCGCCAGGCGACCGTTCGCCAGCGCCTCATAAAGCGCCCGTTCGTCGACGATTTCGGCTCGCGCTACGTTGATCAGAAATGCCGTGGCCTTCATGAGCTTGAGGCGGCGCGCATCGATGAGACCACGCGTTTCTGGTGACAGCGACAACGTGATGGCGACGTAGTCCGACGACGCGAGCACCTCATCGAGCCGTTCCGCACCACCGACGAAGGCTACATTTGGCGGTGCCTGAGCTTGCGCCTGCCGCCTGATCGCGACCACCTTCATATCGAATGCATGCGCGCGCCGCGCCAGCGCCTCACCGATATGCCCGAAGCCCAGGATTCCCAGTGTCTTGTCGGAGAGTTCGGGCCACAGCGGCGGCGCGGGTGTCCCGACCGACCACTGGCTTTCCCATTCACCCTCCCTGAGCTTGCGGTCGAGCCGCAGGAAGGAGCGCGTGAGCGCGATCATCGCGCCCATCACATATTCGGCAATCCCGGCCTCGTGCCCGTACGCATTGGCAAGGGCGACCCCCGGGCGAAGCTGCGAACGATCGATGCGATCGAGACCAGCCCCCGGCACCTGGAGGAGGCGCAGCTTCGGGCTAGCTGCGGCCATCTCCTTCGAAAAGCCCATTGAAACCAGAACGAGCGCGTCAGCGAGCTGTTCAAGGATCGAGGCCTCGGCGCCGGTGACGATCTCGCACGGCTGCCTTAGTCGCCTCCGGACAGGTTCAACAAGACGCTCTGCAAACGCTCCCGCGAACACCGCTTTCATGGGTTCGCTCCTTTCACTGACGCCCCTTGTGACGATGAAACTTGAGAGACACTATCGCCGCGCTGCTGGTCGCCATCAACTACGTGCCAGGTAGTCATCAGCGCGAAACACACTTCCCGTAAGGGCTCGTGGCCTTCCGCCCGCTTTCTGGACGGCACGTGCTCCAGTCCCACCAAAAACCACGGGCCCGCCTCCGGCATCGGACCGTCCATCGCATCGGGGCCTAGCCGCCCACGGCGGTCGCGGCGTCAAGGCCAAGGCGAGCGCCCCTTACGGGGCGGCCTTGACCCGCTTCCTTGGGGCGGCTTGATCGGCCCTGCGACGGACGGCTCCGAAAACCATGGGCGAAGCCCGGCTCCTGACCAGAAACCTGGCGAAGCAGCTGCCAGCATCGCAATGCCGCTGATCGTGTGCAATGCTCGAACTCGATGGCGCGCCAATCCAGGCTTCCCAAGGAATTGCAGCCCATGCTGGCGACGCTCATCGACGCGCCGTTCGACAATCCGGGCTGGGTGTTCGAGAGCAAATGGGACGGCTTCCGCCTGGTCGCCAAGATCGAGAAGCGGAGCGTCACGCTATACTCGCGCAGCGGCCTGATCGTCAGCGACAACTACAAGCCGATCGCCAGGGCCCTGGAGAAGGTCAGGCAGGATGCCGTCATCGACGGCGAACTGGTCGCGTTCGATGCGAAGGGGATTTCGCGGTTCCAGTTATTGCAGAACGCTCTGCGCACCACGACCAACCTTTACTACTGCGTCTTCGACATCATGTCCCTGGGCGGCAAGGATCTGCGCGGGCTGCCGGTTGTTGAGCGCAAGGAGCGGCTGCGCGCGATGTTGCCCAGGGATCCGCTGCTCATCTACAGCGAGCACTGGCCTGAGCATGGCAAGCGGCTGTTCAAGGAGGCCCAAAACCAGGGTCTTGAAGGCATCATGGCCAAGCGCGCCGACAGCCGCTACCTCTCCGGCGCGCGCGGCAAGGACTGGCTGAAGATCAAGACCGCCAGGCGACAGGAGGTCGTCATCGTAGGGTTCACCGCTCCTCGCCGATCACGGCCGCATTTCGGAGCATTGGTGCTGGCGTTGCGCGACAAGAATGCCTGGCGCTACACCGGTCATGTCGGCACCGGGTTCTCTCATGCGTTGCTCAAGGAGCTGCACGGGAAGCTGTTCCCACTACGCACGACCAAGTCCCCCTTCCCGCAGCGTGTGAAGGACGAAGCGACCACAACGTGGGTCAAGCCGAAGCTCGTGGCGGAAGTGAAGTTTACCGAGTGGACCGACAGCGGTGAAATGCGGCACCCCGCGTTCCTTGGCTTGCGCGAAGACAAGAATCCCCTGGACGTTGTCATGGAGAAAGAGGGACGCGTGCGCGCTAAATGACCGGTCCCCTTCTCATCATTGACGGCGACTCCTTCGCGCATCGCTCCTACCACGCGCTTCCCAAGACCATTCGCCGGAAAGGCAACAAGGGCGGCGGCGCGATCCTTGGCTTCGCGAATTTCCTGTTGCGCCTCTACGATACCGAAAAACCAAGAGCCGTACTGGCAGCATGGGACACGCTGGACGAGCCGACCTACCGCAGCCGGGCTCTGCCCGACTACCAAGGCGGACGTGAATTCGACACCGAACTCATCGACCAGCTCGTGATCCTGCCCGACTTTGTCGCAGCCTGCGGCTTCGCGAACGCCAAGGCTTCCGGCTACGAGGCAGACGACTTCCTGGCGGCAGCAGCGGCAAAGGAGGAGCGCGGGGGAACTGCGCTGGTCGCAACGGGCGATCGCGACGCCTTTCAGCTGGCGTCAGCCAAGACCACCGTCCTTCACCCGGTCAAGGCGGGCGAGATGGCGAGGATCGGGCCGGCAGAGGTGCTCGAACGGTACGGCGTCGAGCCGGGCCAGGTCCCTGACTTCATCGCCCTCAGGGGCGATCCGTCGGACAGGATCCCTGGCGCCAAGGGCGTGGGGCCCAAGACAGCAGCGGCGCTCATCCGCAAATACGGATCGCTCGACAACCTGCTTGCCGAGGACCGCTATGCGGCGCAGGCCGATGACTTGCGACTCTATCGCTCGATCGCGACGATGGACAGATCGGCGCCCCTTCCGTCACTGAAAAACCAGGTCCCGACCTGGGGTAAGGCATCGGCCCTGGCGCGGAAATGGGAATTGAATCGGCTGGCTGACCGGCTGGCCGAGCTCGCGAAAGCGTCAGGGTGACGCTGTCTTAGCCGGCTTGCCACTCGCGCGCGACCTCCTGTTCCCTCGCCTGCAGCTCCCTGCGACGCAAGCGCCACGACACCAAAAGACGCAACACGCCGCGGTCACTTCTGGTCGCACGCCTTCGGCGGGCTCGCCAACACCTCCGCTGTATGCTGACCAAGCACAGGTGCAGCCCTGCGCACAGACCCCGGCGTCTCGGACATCTTTACCGGCACGCCGATGGTGTCGAACTTGCCAGCTTTCACGTGCTCGGTGGTGACGTACATCTTCCTCTCCTGCACGTGTGGGTCGGTGAATACCTCGTCGTAATTGAGCATCGGCCCACACGGGATCTTGGACTTCTCCAGCTCCCCGAGCCAATAGGCCTTGGGCTTCTTCACCAGCTCCTTCTCGATGATGGCGATCAGCGCGGCATTGTTCTTCACGCGGTCGGCGTTTGTCCTGAAGCGCGGATCGTCCTTCAGCTCAGGCCGGCCGATGATCTCGACAAAATTCACCCAGAATGCCTGCTGCGCCGCGCCGACAATCATGTAACCATCAGCCGCCGCGAGGCATTGATACGGCGCGCTGCCACGATGCATCTGGCCGATCCGGTCGGGCCGCGTCCGATGTGTCGAGTAGTGCGCGGCCTCGTAAACGCCAAACGAGATTGCCGCCTCCAAAAGCGACGTCTCGACCATCTGCCCACGCCCCGACTTGTGGCGCGACTCGACAGCGGCCAGGATTCCGAAAGCCAGAAACATGCCGGCGGCCACGTCAGAGATGGCGATCGGCAAGCGGTGGGGCGGTCCCTCGGCGGGACCATTGGTACTGATCAGGCCCGACATGCCCTGGGCAATCAGATCGAACCCGCCGCGGCTGGCGTAGGGCCCGGTCTGGCCGAACCCCGAGATCGCCGCATAGATCAGGCGCGGATTGCGCTTGCTCAGCGTCGCGTATCCGAGGCCAAGCTTGTCCATCACGCCCGGCCGCATGTTCTCGATCAAGATATCGGCGCTGTCGACGAGTTCGAGCAGCTTTACCTTGCCCTCCGCGCTCTTGAGGTCCAGCACCACCGAGCGCTTGTTGCGGTTCCACACCATGAAGGGCGCACTTTCGCCCTCGATGAAGGGCGGCATCCGGCGCGCGTCGTCGCCACCGTCCGGCCGCTCGACCTTGACCACGTCTGCGCCATGGTCCGCGAGCATCATCGCTGCGTAGGGGCCAGACAAATGGCTCGTCAGGTCGATGACAACCAATCCATCAAGTGCGCCTGCCATTCACCCTCCATATCCGACAAAGACCGGCGGCACGCCGAGGCAGACGCATTGAAAATTCCTGCGCCAAGCACGCACAATCGATCGCGGGGGCTGACCAGTCCTCTCACGCCGACAAGACAAACCCCTGGTAGCCCTTGGCGGCGACTTCATCGCACTTCTTCTTGTAGGCAGTCACGCCGCCAACATAGGGCATGAAGACCCGAGGCTTGCCCGGAATATTGGCGCCCACGTACCAGGAGTTCGCCAGCGGATAGAGCGTGCCGTCGGCGACTTCGTTTGTGTGCTCGACCCAGGCATCCTCGGAAGCCTTCTCGGGCTCGATGCGTTGTAAGCCATAGCCGCGCAGATGCTTGAGGCAATCGGCGATCCAGTCGACATGTTGCTCGCAGCTGAGGATCATCTGGCTCTTCACGCCGGGGCTCTGCGGGCCCGTAATCATGAAGAGGTTCGGGAAGCCTGCGATCATGATTCCGAGATAGGTGCGAGGGCCGCCCGCCCACTTCTCCTCGATCGACGCGCCCCGATCGGTGCGGATATCGATCTCCTTCATGGCGCCGGTCATGGCATCGAAGCCTGTTGCGAAGGCAATCGCATCGAGCTGATAGTCGGCGTTCGCCGTGCGCAGGCCGTCGGGTGTGATCTCCTTGATCGGAGCGTTGCGGATGTCGACCAGCGTGACGTTGTCACGATTGTAGGTCTCGTAATAGTCGGTATCGAGGATGAGCCGCTTCGTTCCGATGGGGTGATCATTGGGGCAGAGCAGCTCTGCCGTCCGAGGATCCTTGACGGTGGCGCGAATCTTCTCGCGCACGAAGTCCGAAGCCGTATCGTTGGACGCCTTGTTCACCAGGAGGTCGTTGTAGGCATAGAGATAGCTGATGCTGCCGCCCTCCTCCCATTTTGCCGCATACATTCGCCGTCGCTCGTCCTCCGCCGCCTCGAGCGCCGACTTTTCGGGCGGCGGATACCCGGCGATGCCGAAGGGCGTCTCGTAGGCCGCACGTCGGCGCTCGGGATATTCGGCCTTGTGTTTGCGCTCCTTCTTGGGATCGAGTGGAGCATTGCGAGCGGGAAGGCTGAAGTTGGCGGTGCGCTGGAATACAAAGAGGTGCTTGGCCTGCCTGGCGACGTGCGGGATCATCTGCACGCCAGAGGAGCCCGTTCCAATCACGCCGACCCGTAGGCCGGTGAAGTCGACTCCTTCATGGGGCCATAGGCCCGTGTGGTACCACTTGCCCTTGAAAGTCTTCAGACCCGGAACGCTGGGTGTGCGCGGGGTCGAAAGATTGCCCGTCGCCATGATGCAGAACGGGGCGGTGATGACGTCGCCCTTGTCGGTCTTGAGCGTCCACGTGTTGGTCTTGTTGCTGAAGACGGCGGAGCGGATCCGCGTGTTGAGCTGGATATCGCGCCTGAGATCGAAGCGATCGGCAACATGGTTGACGTAGCGGAGGATCTCCGGCTGCGTGCCGTAGCGCTCGGGCCATTGCCATTCCTGCTGCAGCTCATTGGAGAAGGAGTAGGAATACTCCATGCTTTCCACGTCACAGCGGCAGCCGGGATAGCGGTTCCAGAACCAGGTGCCGCCGATGCCGCTTGCGGCCTCATACGCTCGGACCTTCAGGCCGAGGCTGCGCAAGCGATACACGGCATAGAGGCCTCCTACGCCTGCGCCAACGATGACCACATCGAGTCTGGTGGAGTCGGTCTTGTCAGCCGCCATCCGGTTTACCTTCGCGCCTTATTGCATGGTCTCAGAGCTCGCACAGCTAAGCAACTGCGGCCGGCGTGTGCAAGAGATGGGGCGATCTGCGCGATGCGCGGGACGCAGCCCCGGAGTGCGTCTGAAGTTGGCCATCACCTCCTGGCCTTGACTCCTTTCCGTACGGCACACGAGATGGCCGAGCGCGCGGCTTCGGGGCGTGGATGAGTCGATTGTGAGGAAGGAAGAATGGCCGGACGGGTCGATGCAGATATCGAGAAGATCCTGCCGCTGCTGCCGCTGAGGGACGCAGCCAACCTGACTCCACAACGCGCCCGCGACGAGCTGACGGCGCTCGCCAATTCCCGCACGGACGTGCCCTTGCCGCAACCGGCGGCCGTGGCCGACAAAACAATTCGGGGTGCGGCCGGACCCATAGCTGCCCGGGTGTATCGCCCAGCCAAAACGCCTGCTGCGACGGTTGTCTCCTTCCACGGCGGCGGGTGGGTGGCGGGCGACATCAACACCGATGATCGCAATGCCCGGACGCTCGCCATCGAGCTCGAGGCTGTCGTGTTGAGTGTCGAGTACCGCCGGCCGCCGGAGACGGCGTTTCCAGGTACCTTCGATGACTGTCTCGCCGCCACGCGGTGGGCCGCAGAAAACATTTCCGAACTTGGTGGGGACGCTGACCGGCTGGCGGTTGCCGGCAACAGCGCCGGCGGCAATCTGGCTGCCGCGGTCGCGCTCGCTTGCAGAGACCACGGACCTCGGCTCGCCGCCCAATTCCTGATCTACCCGGCAACGGACCTGGCTGGCGGATACGCCTCGGAGACCGAAAACGCAAAATATCCGTCACGCGTGCAGAATGCCGAGGGGTATTTCCTGACGAGCGCAGCCATGCGGTGGTTCGCGGGTCAATATGTACCGAGGTCGGCGGATGCCCTCGATCCTCGCGCCTCGCCGATGCTGAGCCGCGATCTGAAGGGGCTGCCGTCAGCCGTGATCTGCACGGCCGAGTTTGATCCGCTTCGGGACGAGGGGGAGGCCTATGCCAAAGCCCTCAGGCAAGCCGGGGTTCACGTGAGCTACTTTCGCGAGCCCGGAATGATTCACGGCTACTTCAGCATGGGAGCGGCGTCACCAGCCGCAGCCGAAGCGGGGCGCAAGGCACGCGCGGCGTTCAAGACGATCGTGGGATAGGCCGAGTAGGCTCCTGGTCAAAGGCTTCGGGCAACGCGGAAGCCTTGCACGCCGCTGCGGTTATGCGGGAGATTCCAGTAGCGGTAGGCAGAGCGCAGGTAGGTCGGGCTGTAGTTCCAGGCGCCCCCACGCGCGACACGCCAGGTGCAATCACCTGTCGTCCTGACACTTCCGTCGCGGGGATTGCCAGCGTTGCTCTCGTTCCAGCAATCGTCGGTCCAGTCCCAGACATTGCCGTGGACGTTGTAGAGACCCCAGGGATTGGAGCGGAAGCTGTCAACGCGGACGGTCATCTGGCGCCACACGCCGGGCGGGCCAAGGACCGATGGAATAGTGCCATTGTAGCTGGCGGCGTCGGTTGAGATCGAAGCGCCTGGCCAGAATGGCGTGTCCGTCCCGGCACGCGTGACATACTCGCGCTCGGTTTCGGAAGGCAGGCGGTAGGTCTTCCCTGTCATGCTTGAGAGCCAGGATGCGTAGGCCTTGGCAGCCTTCAAGTCGACGCACACAACCGGATGGCGATCATCCTGGGGGAATCCAGGCGAGCGCCACGACCGGTCCGGCCGCTCCTCCCACGTCGTCCCGGTCCAGAAGTAGCAGCCCGGGTCCACGGCATAGTTGGTCGGGGCAACAAAGGCTGCGAACTCGCCGACCGTGACGGCAAAAGCGCCAATGGCAAAGGGTCTCGCAATCGTGACCGGCACCTGGGTTTCGCGCTCGGCCTCGCGTTCCGGCTCGCTCGGCGGCGAACCCATCATGAGGGTTCCGGCGGGGACAACGACCATCTCGGGGCAGTCGGGACAATCCTTGAAGCGTTGAGCGCTGCCGGGGCGAATGCAACGGCGCTCGGTGCCAGCGGTGAGCTCCGCGCCATCGCAAGCTTGGGCCGCGATCGGGCTGGGCGGGAGCAAGCCGACCAGGCAGAGGATGGCAAGCGGAACAGCCTTAGACATCATGACGAGAGCTGTGCGCAGGAGAATGCTCTAATTCGCGGTCATGCCGCCGTCGATGACAAGCTCGCTGCCGGTGACCCACGAGGCTTCGTCGGAGGCGAGATAGAGGCAGCCGGCGGCGATGTCGGCGGGCGTTCCAAAGCGGCCGAGCGGCGTCGCGTCGATTCGGTGCTTGGCAACCTCGGGATTGGAATGGCCGGGCTTGGTCATGGGCGTGTCGACGAAACCCGGATGCACCGAGTTCACGCGGATCTTGTCTGGCGCGTATTGGATCGCAGCCGCCTTGGAGAAGATCCGCACGGCGCCCTTTGAAGCGTGATAGGCCGCGTTGCCGTGCGAGCCGATGATGCCGCAGATCGACGAGATGTTGATGATCGAGCCGCCGCCCGCGCGCTGCATGGCCGGCACCGCGGCCTTGGTGCCGAGGAACACACCGGTGGCATTGATCTCCATGACGCTGTTCCACTGCTCGAGCGTTTGCTCGGCGAGGCGCGGGCCGGCTGTGAGGCTCGTCTGAATGTTCATTTTCGGATCGCGGCCAGAGATGCCGGCGATGTTGCAGAGGATATGCAGGCGCCCGTAGGTCTTTTCGGCCTGTGCGACGATTCCCGCCCATTGTGCCTCGTCGCGCACGTCATGCGTGGCGAAGATGACCACACCGCCCCCTTCCGATATCTCGTTGGCTACGGCCCTCCCGAGAGCGACGTTCGTGTCCGTCAGCAGGACGTTGGCTCCGTGCCGTGCGAAGACACGTGCTGTCTCGGCGCCAATGCCTGAGGCTGCGCCCGTGACGATCGCGACCTTGTCGACCAGTCTTTTTCCAGGCTGCATGCGACGTCCTCCCGTTGCATTTCCGCTCAGACTATCGCGCACGGGGCTCGGGTTCTATTGCGCGAAGGCATTGCAGCCATCATCGGGCGGCAGGGCAAAGAAGCTCCCTGCCCTCTATCCTTCGACCTCCGCACGGCCCAGCCGCACCGTAGCTCGATGCCGGGCTTGTGTGAAAGCCGACTGGATGGGATGTAAGGAAGGGATCCCAGGAGAATGCCGATGGCCAAAGGTCTGTTGCTTGCTGCGTTTGATTTCTCGGGCGCGCACGCTGACGAGTTTCACGATTGGTACGATCTAGAGCACATCCCGGAACGCCGGGCGGTTTCCGGCTTCGGGGCATGCGAGCGCTGGATCGGCGCCGAGCAGCCGGGGATTTCTGTGGCAACCTACGATCTCGACACCATCGATGTTTTGCGTGGTGAGGCCTACGCCTCGATCGCCTACGGGAACCTGTCGGTCTGGTCCAAGCGGGTGACGGCGATGTGCAAGCGATTGCTTCGCTTCGAGGGAACGCAGCTGACGCCTGGCACCGCGGCAGCGCCCGAAGGCGCTGGCGGACTTCTCTTCAATGCCATGAACGTGGCGCCCGAGGCAGAAGCGGACTTCAACGCCTGGTACGATGAGGAGCACCTGCCGGCGCTCGCCCGGGTGCCGGGGACACTGGCGGCGCGGCGCTACCGCTCGGCAGAAGCCGGAGGCGGTTCACACCGCTTCGTGGCTCTTTATCATCTGGAATCGCCGGCGGTGACACAAAGCGCCGCCTGGAAGGCGGCCGTCGATACGCCGTGGAGCGCCAAGGTGCGGCCGCATTTCCGCGACCGGATTCGCATCTTGGCGCGGCGCTACGTTCGTGGTGGATGAGCGCCTGGACAAAGACCGTGCGGGTCAAACAATGAAGCAGCCTGTGACCTTCTATAGCGAGGGGTGCAAGCTCACCGGTGATCTTTATCTGCCCGAGGGTTTGCGCGCCCAAGAGCGCCGCGCCGGCGTCGTCCTATGCCATGGCTACACCGGCGTGAAGGATCTCTATCTTCCCGACAACGCAAGGGTGCTGAACGAAGCCGGTTATGTGGTCCTGACCTTCGACTACAAGGGCTGGGGTGCCAGCGAAGGGCCGCGAAGCCGGTTGGCACCCTACAGTCGCGTCGCCGATGTCCAGGCGGCGCTGACCTTCCTCGGTTTGCGGGCCAATGTCGATCCCGAGCGTTTGGGGCTTTACGGTACGAGCTACGGCGGCGCCACGATCGTATGGGCGGGCGCGGTCGATCCGCGCGTCAAGTGCATCGTCAGCGTCGTCGGGGTCGGGCATGGGCGGCGCTGGATGCGCAGTGTGCGCCGGCCGGACGAGTGGCACGATCTTCTGGATCGCGCCAAGGCCGACCGGGAAAAGCGCGTGATCGATGGTCAATCGGCCATGGCCGACCGGTCGCAGATCCTATTGCCTGACCGGCAGTCGGCAGAGCTGGCTGCAGTCGCACGGCGCGCGAATCCCGCCGCCGTCAATGAATTGCCACTGGAGTTCATCGACGACACCCTGGGGTTTCATCCGGAATGGATCGTCGACAAGATCGCCCCGCGGCCGATCCTGTTCATCACCACGGACGATGACCGATTGGTGCCCCCCGAGGAATCGGAACAGCTGTTTGCCAGGGCGGGCGAGCCCAAGAAGCTGGTGATCCTGCGCGGTTTTGGACACTACGAGGTCTATGCGGAGCCCGCCTTCAGTCAGGTAATGTCAGAAACGACGGCATGGTTTCGCAAGTACCTGCCGCATCCCTGACCGCGGGTTCGAGTTGCGAACGGTTAGGCCGGGCGCGGATCGGGAGCCTTCAGTCCCATGACCTTCTTCGGCGGATAACGCTTGAACGTCGCCAGGTGCGATCGAATGCCAAGCTGGAATGCCTCGACATAGGCCAGCTTGCGGGTCATGTAGTTGTGCGTCTCTTTGGGATCGAGATACAGATTGTAAAGGCGCGCGTAGGCAAAGCGCTGCAGCACGCCGGTGAATCCGCCGGGACCGGCCGACCCGGCATCGTCATCGCTTGTTGCCGTCAGCACCATCTTGTATTCGCCACAGCGTAGCGCCGAAAAATTCGTGGTCAGCCAGTAGTAATGATACTTGCGGTTGGATAGGCCGCCGGGTGTCAGCAGGAACGAGCTCTGATCAATGCCGTCAATGTAGCGGTCGCTCGGCAGGCGCTCGGTCTCGCCGGAGAGGCCCAGCAGGGTCGGAAGGACATCATTGAAGTTGAACAGGCCGTCGCTTTGTTGGCCGGCTTCGATCATGCCTGGCCAGGACACGAGGCCGGGAACGCGCACGCCGCCCTCCCAGGTCGAGCCCTTGGCGCAGCGGAACGGGGTGAACGCGGAATCGGGCCAGGTTTCCATATGGGGCCCGTTGTCTGAGGTGACGAAGATCAGCGTATCCTCGAGCTGGCCGGTGCGGTGAAGCGCATCGATCAAACGGCCAATGATCTCGTCGAGCTCAAGGAGCGTGTCCTTGTAGGGATGGCGGGCGGGCGACTTGCCGAGAAAGCGCGCGTGGGGATAGTTGTCGAAATGCGCCCCGCGCGTGCAGTGGTAGAGGAGCCAGGGACGATCGCCCTTGGCGGCGCGTTCGATGAAATCGATGGAATATTGGCACCATTTTTCATCGAGCTGAGAGAGAACGGGGATGGTGACCTCCTCGACGTTCTCGCTGGTCCCTCCCTTCTTGGCGTGCACGAAGCATTTGTTGAACGGCATGTTCTTAATCCACTCGGTGCGCGCATCCGAGTAGACGATCTCGGGAAAGAAATGCGCGTCGCGCCACTCCGAGTACATGTCGGAGACCGAAAGGAAGCCGTAGAAGTCGTCGAAGCCGACGTTCTGTGCTTGCGACTCGAGGTTCTCGCCGAGGTGCCATTTGCCGACCGCCTGCGTCTGGTATCCAGCTTCGGACAAGAGCTGAGCAATGGTGATCTCTGACTGCAGGCCGCCCGGCTCCCCGTACATCGGCGGGCGGTGCAGCCCGTGCCGGTTCGGGACGCGGCCGGTCATGAGCGTCGCCCGCGAGGGCGAGCAGCTGGGCTCGGAATAGCAGGACGTGAGCTTGAGCCCGGAGCGGGCCAGCTTGTCAAAATTTGGTGTCGGCGCGCCGATGGCGACCCCTCCCCCATAGCAACCAAAATCGCCCCAGCCGACGTCATCCATCATGAACACGAGCAGATTGGGCCGTCTCTTGCGGCGGGCGCGATGGCTGGCAAGCTTGCGCTTCGCGGCCTCGGCCTGGTCGGTATGGACGAAGGCCGGCTCGAGAGTGTCCGCGACACGGACCGTCGGCGAGGCAATCGGATCGAATGGCGGCATGCCTTGGTTCCTTCGCGACGAAGCGGGACGATGCTGCTGCGGCAGGTGGGAGCGAATGATGCGTCAGACTCTTGGCGGGAGCAATGATGCGGCTTGCGGCGACGCGGGGTCCGCGTTCGAGATGGCGCGCATTCGCATCGGCTTGAGCACGGCAAAGGCGAGAAAGGCCGCGAGAATATTGAGAGCCGATGCCAGGACGAAGACGGCCGTCCAGCCTCCGGTCGCCGTGGTGAGCACGTTGCCCAGCGGCACGAGCAGAGCGGCGGTGCCTTTGGCGGTGTAGAGCATGCTGTAGTTGGTGGAGGCGAACCTATTGCCATAGAGGTCGGTGCAGGTGGCTGGAAACAACGCAAAGATTTGGCCCCAAGCGAAATAGACGAGGCCCGACAACAGCACGAACAGCAGCGGATCGGCCGCGAACCAGAACAGGGCGAAGATGGCGATGCCTTCCAGGAGAAACGCGATAAGCATGGTGTTCTCGCGCCCCGCGTAGTCGGAGAGCAGGCCGAAGAAGGGGCGCGAGAGGCCATTGCAGACGAGACCGACGGCGAGCGCAAAGCCAAGGGCCGGCATGGTCAGGCTCAGAATCGATACCGGTGCGGTGTCGATGGCAAAGTCCCTGGCGAGGGGAGCGAGCTGAGCGGTGACCATCAGACCGCCGGTTCCGACCATGACGAACATCGCGTACATGATCCAGAACGGCGCGGCCCTGAGCACTTCACCCGGCCGGTAGTCGCGATGGCTCTGCCCCGAGCTTGGGGCAATCAGGGCGACATGATCCGAGGCTGCTGGTGCGCGCAGCTTGAGCGCAGCAAGGATGATGACCCCTCCCTGGCCGAGGGCAAAGTAGAGAAACGCTGCCTCATAGCCGCTCATCTTGATGAGCTTGGCGAGCGGCAGAATGGTGAGCGCGGACCCGGCGCCGAAACCGGCAGTCGTGAGTCCGGTGGCGAGGCCCCTGCGATCGGGGAACCACTTGACGGCGTTGCCGGCGGTCGCGGCGAAGATGGGGGCAGCGCCAAGGCCGGCGATGAAAGCGGCGACATAGATCAGGGTCAGCGAGTCCGCGAAGGAATTGATGACCCAGGCGGTGGCGACGAGCACTCCGCTCGCGAGCACTGGGACCCTTGGGCCAAGGCGGTCGACCAGATAGCCGGCTATGGGGGCGACCCAGGTTTCGGTGACAATGAAGATGGTGAAGGCGATCTGGATCGGCGCCCTCCCCCATTGGTACTTGGCGTCGTGGCGCTCACAATATCAGCTGGCAACGCCATCGGTTCTAGTATAGCGGGGACGATTCAAGAGCATTCTTATAGCATTGGCCCGACCAGGCGATCCGGCGGGCAGCTCGCTCTTCGCGAGCAGCGCCCGGCAGTACAGGTCCCAAAGCTCGGCTTTCGTGCAGCAGGCGGCGAACTGTGCTTCCTGCTGAATACGCATCTGCAGCCAGTCGCGCCATGGGAGCGATGCTTTGATCATGGCGGCCGGATCCGGACCGGGCAGCCTCGACGCGAGAAAAGCTAGTTGATCCTGCGCCGCGAATAGCTGCGCTATTGCCGCGTGACCGCGGGCTTACGGAGCAGCCAGAATGCGACGCTGCCGCACGCATAGAAGAAAATCGAAAGCCAGAAGGCGAGATGGTAGCTGCCGGTGAGATCAAAGCTCCACCCGGCCAGCCATGAGCCGCCTGCCGAGCCAACGCCGGTCCCGATGGTGATCGCGCCGAGGATGGTGCCGAGCTGTGATCCAGGGAAGAGATCCGCTGTCTTTGCTGTGATGGACGGCCCACGCGCGCCCCAAGTCAACCCGAAGAAGCAAGCATGGAGCCAGAACAGGAGATGCTGATCCGGTCCTCGGATAAGCAGCGCGCAAGCGACCCCGAAGATCGATGTACCGTAGGTGATGACAGCCGAAAGTTCGCGCCCAATGCGATCCGACAACCAGCCGGTCACGATCACGCCGGGAAACGAGAAAAGGGCGCCGATTCCCAAGACTTGCGCGGCATAGAGCTTGTCGAAGCCAACCATGACCGCGAATGCCAGTTGGTGCAGGGCCACTAGAAAGCTACCGAGCCCAGTGAACACGTAGACCAGGAACAGCAGCCAGAACTGGTAGGTGCGGATGGCGCCGGAGAGCGTCCAACCATCGGGTGTTGTGCCAGCCGCAGCAGCCGTGCGGGCGGGGTCTGTTCCGCGAAACAAGGTTGAAAGCGGAAGAATAGCCGCCGCCATGAATCCGCCTTGCACCAGATAGGTCCAGCGCCAGCCGAGCTCGCCGATCAGCAATTGTGTTACTGGTGCCGAGAAACCGCGCGCAAAGCCGTTGGCGGATTGCAAAATAGCGACGGCCATCCCGCGGTTTTGCACGAAGTGTCGAGACAGCATCGGAACGAACACGACGAGCCCAAGACAGTTCGCGCCGAGCGTCATGACGATCCCATAGAGCAGAATCACCTGCCACAAGGCATGGACGTAGGAGCTGGAAATGAGGCCAAGCGCCAATAACGTCCCGCCGATCAGGACGAGACGTCGTGGTCCCAGTCGATCGACCAACACACCGACAAGAAGCGACGTCACCCCGCTGACGAATTGCGACACAGCATAGGCGATCGAGGCTTCTCCACGGCTCCAGCCAAACGTCTCGATGAAGGCAACGAGGAACACGGTGTAGGACTGCATGAAAGCAGCGCTGATCATGAACGTGACGAAGCAGGCGGCAAGCAGCCACCATCGCCGGATGGACGCGCTGACCATGGCGCGCTCGGGAGGACCAGTTTCCGGGGGCCCGGATCGGCGGATCATTGGTTCTGCATGTGCAAGGAGGTGTGGGCAAGCGCCCCCTGTGTCGACAGCCAGCGCGCTCTGCCTCAGGCCGGAAAGATGCGACGGAAGACGCCGGGTGAGCCCTCGGCATGGACCATAGCCTGACGGATCTCGCCGCTCCAAACCGGCGTGACCGCGGTCCGCCATTCGTCCCAAGCCTTGCTCTTCCAGACGTCTAGCGAGTTCATTTCATGCACGGTGGTGTATTTCGGCGACCCCATCACGGCGGCGAAGCGTCGCGCACGGATGTAGCCGGGGATGCGTGAGCACAATGGCAGGCGCTCGTTGTTGTAGGCCTCATTGAATTTTGCTTCGAGCGCATCGGGGACGGACATGCGTCCGACCAGCAGCACGGGGGCCATATCAGCCTGGGCCGCCTCCTCGGGCAGCGCGGCCGGATAGATGCGCCGATAGAGATTGCGGATATTGGCGTTGCCGATCACGCTCGGCGACATGCGGCGGGACCAGGGCGTCGGGTTCTTCAACCATTTCTGCCAGGCCTCCGAGTGCCAGGCTTCAGGGGTGGCGAGCTCATAGCAGGCGAGGTACTTCGGTCCACCTGCCACCGCTTGGTATCGCGCCGCACTGAGCACCCCCGGGATCGAAAGGCGTTCAGGAATGTGCTCTTCGTTGTACCAGGCGTTGAATTCCTCTTCGTGCTTCGCCGGCACCTCGCAGTAGACCATTAGCAGGCCATCGCCCTTTTTCGCTGCCACAGTTGATTCTCCTTGGTCAGACCGGGAGGCCGAGTGCTTGAACGAGCGCGTTCTCCCGGTCGTTGTCGTCGAGGGTAACGCGACTGCGGATGTTTGCGTACTCTTGATTGGCGATCCTCAAGGCGTGATCCGCGGCCAACCGCTCATGTTGATCGCTATCGCGTCACGCTCGCCGGCAAATGCGCCTTCAGGAATTTGCGCACCCGATTGATGGTTCGAGCTTTCAGCTCCGGGGGCTCCTTCCAGGGATAGACCGTCACCTCGGCATTCGGAGCCAGCGAAGCGATGTCGACGCAAGTCTGATAGGCGTGCGCCGGTGTGTCGTCCGGCAGCACGAGTATCGGCGTCTGGCAGTTCCGGGCAAAGTCGCGCGACACGCTGAAAACGAAGTCCGGCTGCACGCGGTAGAGGTTGTGCAGGTACTTCTCGATGGTCGCCATCGGCACCTCGGGCCGCCGCTCTCGGAACTCCTTGGCCCAGCCGTCGCGGCTATGGTTCCACATCACCTCGGGATCCTCGGGGCGGTAGCCGATGGGCTGGCTGATGATCGCCGCGACAACGCGGTCAGGGGCACGCTCCATCAGCTTGAGAGCGAAGGAGCCGCCAATGCAGTTGCCGAAGAAGGTGAACTGGCGGACACCGAGGTGGTCCATGAGCCCGAGCTGGTCGTCGGCGAAAGCGTCCCACGGATTGTCGACTGGGACCGGGCCAGTGGATTCGCCGTTGGTGGCGTTGCGCTGGTCCATGGTAATGACGCGGAAGTCGGCCTTGAACTCGTCCATCATGTTGATGACGGCGTTCGGCCAGTTGACGATCCGCGAGTTCAGTCCGCCACCCGGAATGGCGAAGAGCGGGAAGCCGGAGCCGACCTCCTGGTAACGGATGCGAACGCCGTCCTTCTGATAAACGCCCGTCTTGACTGGACTCAAGTCACCCCCTTCGCCCCATTGGCAGGATCAGGCTCGAGGCGCCGCTCAGCAATGCCGGAGAGCCACAGGCAGAATTGCCGCGAGCGCTGCGCTTTGTAAGATGGGGGTGAGGAGAGGTGGTACGCTAACGTGTCGAGTGATCCGTTACCGCCCTTCGGCCCGCTGATGCGATGTGCCTCAAGGAGACCTGACAACAGCTGGTTGCCATTGCTGGAGCATCAGATGGCGTTGATCTTCTACGAGCGGGTTGGCCATGAGGGCCGCCGCCCCAGCCCATTCTCGTGGCGCATCAGGTATGCCCTCGCCCACAAAGGGCTCGATTTTGAGGTGCGTCCGGTGCGGTTTGCTGATGTCGGAACCATTCGTGCGCTGAGTGGCCAGCATCTGACGCCCGTCCTGAGCCATGGTGACCACGTCGTGCACGAGACGTGGGATATTGCTTGCTACCTCGAGGAGCAGTTCCCAGATCGGCCTTCGCTGTTCGGCTGTGCGATTGGACGAGGCATGGCCCGACACATCAATGCTTGGTCGGATTCACAGCTCGCCTCGCCTTTGCGTCTCGTAATCTACACTGACTTTCCGGCCGTTCTTGATTCTGGTGACCGAGACTACTTCCGCTCCACGCGCGAGCGGGCTCTTGGCATGTCACTTGAAGCTGCTTGCGCTGATCCAGCAGGCAAACTAGCGGCGTTTCAACAGGCCTGCGCGCCACTCGAACGCACGCTCTCCGCGCAGCCTTACATCTGCGGTCCGGCACCAGCTTACGCGGACTACTCTGTGTTCTCCGTGTTCCAGTGGGCGCGGCTCGGCAGTCCAAAGGAGGTTGTGGCGCCAGGTTCCGCCATTGCTGACTGGCGCAGACGAATGATCTCGCTGTTTGGCAATCTAGGCGACAGTTTTCCCGGCTATCCCATGTAGTGCGAAACGCACCCGGCCCAAAATCGAGCGAGTGGGGGGCTGCCCTGGCTGCCACGTCCGCATTGCGTTAGTTGATACCCCACCTGCGGACTCATGCGGCGCAACACGCGTTGCATCGCACAAAGGTGAGTGATCCCACTAGCAGACATTGGGCGTTGCGTGGTTTGCAGATATCTTGACTCCGCCGGTGATGTCCGGTGTCGCAGGTATTGCGTCGGAGATCAGGCGTCGATCTGCTGGGCGGGCGATCTTAATCGCATCATCGACCTCGGTGATGACATGGCGCACGGTAATGTCCATCAGTCGGCGGTAGCGGGGACATTGGACGCCACCTGACCGAAGTGAGCTGACTTACTCTGTCTCTGGATAGATCTCGAACGAGAGCGCTCAATTACATGACAAAATGTGGACTGCTCGCCACAGCGCTATTCGTCGTGCCCACTACTGCGCACGCCTTCTGCATGACCCCGCAGGAGTACGTGAAGGCGCGACCTCAAAAGATCGAATCTGAGGGTTGCGTGCACATGGGTAGGCGCGGTGGCGGTGATTGGCACATTCGCTTCTGCCCAGACGGCCAGCTGACCGTCTACAACTACATCGGAGTGACCGAGCGGGCCTTCGCCGTCGAGCTCGTACGGCCGGGTGTGACGTCCGGTGGAAGGAGGACACGAAGCGGTCGCAATGAAAAGCTCGAGACGATCTATGTCGAGGCTCAGACCAGACAGCTCATCGTCATTGTCGAGGACGGCGCTGCAATAGTCGTGATCATGAACAAACAGATCGCTCCGCCGGCGACTTGCGTGCGCGAGCCCGTCCTCGATGCGGTAGCGGTCAAGTCGTCGCTGAGGTCTGATGTCGTTACATGGCGCAGGTTCCATCAGGCCAAGGATAATTGATGCCGGGTTGGGCCGCTTCGAGATGGTGCAGGTTGAACGCAGACGATGAAGAGATAACCATAGGCGAGATGCACTTCGTGCGCAGCGGTGAGCCGCGTGCGTGGGACCATCGATCAATCCCAGACGCGGAACTCGCGGCCCTGGGGATCGGCGACGTATTAAGCGCCGCCGACGACGTCCGGTCTCAGGTATCGCATCAGGCACTCTGATGTCGATCTTCTCGGCGATCCCGATCGCGCCATCGACCTCGATCCAGCCCCCTACGCACCGACCAGCGCCGGCCGTCGCTCTTTCCACTGCGTTGCCCGCTCGTAGGCGTGCCCGGCGTGCAGCACTGTCGCTTCCTCGAACGGCCGGCCGACGATCTGCAGCGACAACGGCAATCCGCCCTCGCTGAAGCCATTGCACACGGCGAGTGTCGGTGAGCCCGAGACGTTGAACGGTATGGTGAGGTTCGGCGTCTCGATCGAGCCGAATGCCGGCACCTTATCTATCTTGGGCGCTGCCGTCAGCGTCGTTGGCAACACCAGCAGATCGACGTCGGCCATGACCTTGGCGAGCTTGCTGTTGAGCTCGCGCCGGAACCGAATCGCGGCCTGGTAATCGGCAGCCGTCAAGAACGCGCCGAGTGTAACGCGCTGGCGGAAGTTGCGGCCGTAGCGTTGTAGCGCGCCTTGAGCCACGGCTCGTGCACCGAGTAGGCCTCGGCCGAGAGGATCAGCCAGCCGCAAGCGTTCCAGTCCTGCAGCGGCGGCAGCGTAACATCCTTCACGGTTGCGCCAAGCCTGCTCAGCACCCCGATCGAGGCCTCCGTCGCCGAGCCGACCTCGACACTGACGGTGACGTCCTTCTCATAAAAGTGGCGAACGACGCCGATGCGCAGGCCCTTGAGGTCGCCCATCAGCGCAGCCCGATAGTCTGGAATTGAGACGTCGGCGCTACCCGGATCCGCTGGATCGTGGGCCGCCATGGCCTGCAGGAGAATGGCGCAATCCTCCACCGTCCACGCGAGCGGTCCGGCGTGATCGAGCGTGAACGCCAGCGGCTGAATGCCGGTGCGACTGACGAGCCCGTAGGTCGGCTTGATGCCAGCGAGCCCGCAGTAGGCAGCAGGCAGCCGGATGGAGCCGCCTGTGCACGATCCGGTGGCGCCGAGCATGAAACCCGCCGCAATGCCCGCACCGGTTCCACTCGACGAACCGCCGGTGAAATGCTCTGGGCTCCACGGATTGCGGGCTGGCGGCCACGGCAGGTCGAAGCTCGGGCCGCCGATTGCAAACTCGTGGGTCGCCAGCTTCCCGAGCATGACGATACCGGCCTCAGCAAGACGCGCCACCGTGAAGGCATCGCGTGCGGGCACATAGTCCTGAAGCAGCTTCGAATGGCAGGTGGTCGGGATGCCGGCCGTTTCGTAGATGTCCTTGTGCGCGAAGGGAATGCCGTGCAGGACGCCGCGTCGGCGCCCCTCCTTGATCTCGGCCTCAGCCGTCCGGGCAGCAGCGAGCGCGCGGTCCCGCTCGAGTCGGATGAAGGCATGCAGCGTCGCATCATGCCGATCGATGCGCTCGAGGCAGGCTTCAGTCAGCGCAACCGGCGAGAGGTGCCCCGCGGCGATGTCCGTGGCGGCACTGGCGATCGTTGGAAAGGCAGTCATGCGCCCCCCTTCCGGCGGCCGGCGTGGAAGATTAAGGCCGGCTCGGCCTCGCGCGGACGATTGCCGTCTACCCGCACACGTGCTGCGATCTCTTCAAGGTAGCCGAAGACGGCGTAGCACTCACTCTTCTGCGCCTCGTCGAGAGGCAGTCCGGTGCGCGCCGCGAGGACATCGAATTCCGCCCGGGTGATGGAAGGCTTCGGTGCGGGCATGGCGGGAAACTCCGTTGCGTCGCGAATGGAATAGGAGTGTGCCCAGTTGCCATGTCTGGGGCAAGCGGTCGGCTCGACGCCGGTTGGCCAGCGAGCCGTGGGCGGCACCATTCGAGAAGTTCGGGTTCTGTGGCCGACATGCCATGCTTTACTGTTACGACGCCAGCCGGCGGCTCACGGGCTAATGACGGCAGTTGGCACTTGGCATCCCGCCCTCATGATGGGATGACGTAAGCCGCAAGGCGGAGGGGAGGCAGTTTCACATGGCAACACCCGGCATAGCCGACAACCACAAGGCCCACTGCCCCATAGAGGCGGAGGTCGGCGCGACATTTGCCGAGTGGATGGGCGATGGCGACGTTTACTGGAACGCCGAACGTAACGCCTGGATCGTAACCGGGTATGCAGAGACGGCGAAAATACTCGCAGACGCGAGTGCCTTCTGGCGCGACATTCCACTGCGGGAGGGTAGCCCTGAGACTGCTGGTGCTCGAAGGTCGCGACCACCGACGTCTGCACTCGCTTCACATGAAGCTCACCGGTGAAGCCTTTGCGGAGAACATTCGCGAAAAGGCCCTTGAAATCTGCCGCGGCGTCATTTGCCCGCTCGTGAAGAAGGGCCGGGCGGAACTCGTCGTGGACTACGCCGACACTGTCATTTTCCTGATCGGTTGCGATTTCGTAGGCTATGACCTGGACGCGTCTGCGATGAAGACGGTTCTGATGCAGATGCAGATCCGAGCGAAGTGGAAAGAGGCCCTGCACGCGGGAGATGGAATTCCCCTGGCATCGAAGATTGCCCAGGATGGACAAGCGGCGCTGAAGACCATGGCGTCCATTCTGCTGCCCATCATCAGGGATCGTCGGGAAAATCCGCGCAACGATTTGATCAGCGCACTTTGGCGGAAAGGTCCGGGCATATTCCCCGACTGGAACGAGAACGACGTTCTGAGCACGTGCTGGAGCAGCCTGGACAATGAGACGAAGCCGCTCCTGCGAGGCCTTTTGTACACATTGTGTCGCGATCAGGGGCTGCAGGCGAAGCTGCGTCGGGATCCCTCACTGGTGACAGGCTTCGTCGAAGAGGGCCTCAGGTTCTTGACGCCTTTCCGAACGATGCGCCGCGTCGTCAAGAAGGATGTCGAGCTCGGCGGGCGGAGCATGCGTGCTGGCGATTCGATATACTTGATCACGCCTCTTGCAAACCGCGATGCGGAGCGATGGGAGTGCCCGCATGCCTTCGATGCTGGAAGAAAGCAGGAGAATATCCACTTCGCCTTCGGATTCGGACAGGGCTATTGCGTCGGCCGATACGTCGGCCGTGTTGAGGCCGCGGAAGCCGTCAGAGCGATACTCGCCGCGACCTCCTCGTTCAAAATTGACCCAGACAGAGAAAAGCCCAGATGGCACGGCGAGATGTACCATTCGGTGTCGCCAGTTCACGCTATCCTGAAGCCATAGTGTGAGGATCCCAGAACAAAAGCGCTCGCGCGCATGTTGCGAACCCTGTCTCAGTCGAACCATAGAGTTCCAGGCCGGATTTGATCGGTTATGTTTTTGACTGCGCGGGCGCATCGCCCCGCGCCTGCGCTGAAACTCGCGCCTCGTTGCCCGAGGTCATCGAGTAACCTTGTTTGTTGCAGTGCATGAGTCTCTTCTTGGCCCATTTCCGCCGAAGGACGAATGTCGGGTTTTGAGTGTCTTGCAGACCTGAGCATCGAGACGATGCGGTGTCGACCTGCGGCACCGGCCATGTCTGCTTTCTCTGCAATGCCGACATCGCCGCTCAAGATTTAGATACACGCCTCGATGTCGCGAACCCCTCGCCCGCGTGGGAGTATCCAGGGAAACTGCCGCGCACGTGCTCTCCCCCGGAGCATGTGGCCCCCGCTTGCTGGAGGCGGCACCGGAACCGGGCCGTCGGCGCGTGGTCTTGAGGAAGCAAAAGCAACGCCGAAACCTGCGAATCGATCACGGCTAGTGCTTACCGGACGCTGACCTACTACTTGTATTCCGATAAGAGTGACTACATAACCTATTGAAATATTTGGCGACCCCGGCAGGACTTGAACCTGCGACCCCCTGATTAGGAATCAGGTGCTCTCAGGGTGCGCTCGCTCCAAGCGACAGCTCTGTTAGGAGTCTCTCAAGCAGCTCCTGAACGTGATCGTTTCGTGGTACCTGCGCATTGTGGCCGAGCTTTTTGATGAGCTCTGCCTGTCTGGTAGGCGACACCCGACCATAGCTGGCGAATGTTGTCAGCACGCTGTCATGGCCAAGATTTTGGCTATAAGCCTTGAACTCCTCCGGTGACTTGCATATGCGTTCCCCAAGTTGCACGAGCGTGCTGCGGAAGGAATGGGGGGTGCAGTACGGTAGACCGGCTTGGGCGAAGGCGGTTTTGAAGATCGCCCGGATAGGTGCAGCGCTCCTCCAGTGCACTCGCGACAGTCCGATCGGGGCAAACGCGCCGTTACGCTGTCCGACCTTGGTCGATGGAAAGAGCGGATCGTCCGGGCCGAATAGCTTTTCGCGTTTCAAGAACTCAACCCACGTGACCACGATCTGTCGAACCTCCTCTGGAATAGGCAAGAACCACGTCGTGAAGGTCTTTGCGAACTTCGTCCGCACGTCCCGTGCGTCTTGTACAACCTTGCGCTCGACATGATCGAAGTGTTTGAGCTTGAAGGAGGCGATTGCGCCATCTCGAGCCCCAGTTAATAGGCAAA
>Ga0209382_10000336_pt1 | contig 76045 bp, 69 predicted proteins | sample SoiMetdeltSBSDD5_FD_187599 | JGI IMG/M metagenome (GOLD analysis project Ga0209382, IMG submission 187599) | Bulk soil microbial communities from a Populus tree surrounding site in Tennessee, USA - Soil MetaG P. deltoides SBSDD5 (SPAdes) (version 2) | ecosystem: Environmental > Terrestrial >... | reverse complement strand
AACCTGGGTCTCGAGCACGCCGTCGACAAGTTCGACTGGCGCAAGGGCTTCAAGTTCTCCACCTACGCCACCTTCTGGATCCGCCAGGCCATCGGCCGGGCCCTCGACCAGAAGGCGAGCCTCGTCCGCCTCCCCGGCGACCGGTCCGCCTCCCTGCGGGCCGCCCTCCGCCAGGCCTCCGGCGACGGCGAGGAGCTCGACGACGAGAACGCCCGCCTCTACCGCCTCACCACCCCCACCTCGCTCGACCGCCCCGTCGGCGACGACGACGGCAGCGAGCTGGTGGACCTGCTGGCGGCCGACGTGCCCACCCCCGAGGCGGTGCTCGTCGACCGTGAGGAGGAGCAGGCCCTGCACGACCTGCTCGGTGTCCTCGACACCCGGGCCCGCTACGCCGTGGAGCAGCGGTTCGGCCTCACCGACGGCCGCAAGCGCAGCTACCGCGAGGTGGGCGAGGAGCTCGGCGTGACCGCCGAGGCCGCGCGCCGCCTGGTCAAGCGGGCCGTCGACGCCGTGCGGGAAGAGGCGGTCGCCCGGGCCAGCGCGGCCTGAGGCTGCGGCGAATGCGCGGCCGGGGCCCACGCGGCCCGCGGCGAAGCAGCAAGAGCGGGAAGCACAGTGCGCCCCCGCCTCACCCCTCGCGCACGATGCGTACTGCTTTGCGGGCCGTCCGGGAACCGGGCCAGCATGGTGCACGATGACCAGTCCCTGGTCCCCTAGCTCCTGGCGGGCGCTTCCCGCGGCGCAACAGCCCCCCTGGCCCGACGAGTCCGCGCTGGACCGCGCCCTCAAGCACCTCGGCTCGCTGCCCCCGCTCGTGTTCGCGGGCGAGGCGCGGGCCCTCACGGCCCAGCTGGCCGAGGTGGCCGAGGGCAAGGCGTTCCTCCTCCAGGCCGGCGACTGCGCGGAGTCGTTCGAGGCGTTCTCGGCCGACGCCATCCGGGACAAGCTCAAGGTGATCCTGCAGATGGCGGTCGTGCTCACCTACTCGACCGGGGTGCCGGTCCTGAAGGTGGGCCGCATCGCAGGCCAGTTCGCCAAGCCCCGCTCGGCGGCGGTCGAGCTGGTCGACGGGGTCGAGCTGCCGTCGTTCCGGGGCCACATGGTCAACGACGTCGCCCCGACGGCGGCGGCCCGCCAGCCCGATCCCGAGCGGCTGGTGCAGGCCTACCACCAGTCGGCGGTGACGCTGAACCTGCTGCGGGCCTTCACGAAGGGCGGCTTCGCCGACCTGTCCCGGGTCCACCAGTGGAACCAGCAGTTCGTGGCGTCGAGCCCGGAGGGCCGGCGCTACGACCGCGTGGCCGACGAGATCAACCGGGCGCTGCGGTTCATGGCCGCCTGCGGCATCGACACCGAGAGCCAGCCCGTCTTGCACGAGGTCGACTTCTTCACCAGCCACGAGGCGCTGATCCTCGGCTACGAGGAGGCGCTCACCCGGCAGGACTCGCTGACCGGCGAGTGGTACGACTGCTCGGCCCACATGCTCTGGATCGGCGAGCGGTCCCGCCAGACGGACGGCGCCCACGTCGAGTTCCTCCGGGGCGTCGGCAATCCCCTCGGTTGCAAGATCGGCCCCACGGCCAGGCCCGACGAGGTGGTGGCGCTGTGCGAGGCGCTCAACCCCGACCGGGTGGCCGGGCGGCTGACGCTGATCTCCCGCATGGGGGCCGGCACGGTCGCCGACCGGCTGCCGCCGCTGCTGGCGGCGGTGCGCGACGCGGGGCATCCGGTGGTCTGGACCTGCGACCCGATGCACGGCAACACGTTCACGTCGGAGACCGGCCGCAAGACCCGGGACTTCGATGCGGTGCTGGCCGAGATCGCCGGGTTCTTCGCCGCCCACTGGGCCGAGGGCACCTGGCCGGGCGGCGTCCACATCGAGCTGACCGGCGAGGACGTGACCGAGTGCCTGGGCGGAGGCGACGCCCTCGGGCACGCGGACCTCGACGATCGCTACGAGACCATGTGCGACCCGCGGCTCAACGGCCGCCAGTCGATCGACCTGGCGTTCCAGGTCGCCGAGCTGCTCGACCGCCGGTGAGGCCCGCGGTCCGGCCGCTACACGGGTGGCGCGTTCGGCGGGAATGTTGACAGACTGACTCGGGTTTCGCTGTACTAGACGTCCGGAACCCTGACCTCTCTCATCGGATTACTCAGAGTTTCCCTGGGGAGCGAGAGGTTCGCAGACTGCCGAGATCGGAGCAGACCATGGCTCAGCGCGAGATCGACGCCGCACAGCTCGCCGACGCCGACAAGTTCGAGGCCATACTCGCTCAGTACCTGGGCGGTGAGATCGAGGAGGATGCCTTTCGCATCTTCCGGTTGAACAACGGGATCTACGGCCAGCGCCAGGGCGGCCACAACCAGATGGTCCGGGTGAAGATCCCCTGGGGTGGCCTGCTCCCCGACCAGCTCGAGCTGATGGCCGACCTCGCCGACGCCTACTCCCGCGGTTGGGGCCACATCACCACCCGGCAGAACATCCAGTTCCACTACGTGCAGCTGGAGAAGGTCCCCGAGGTCATGCGGCGCCTCGCCACCGTCGGCATGACCAGCCGGGAGGCGTGCGGCGACACCGTGCGCAACATCCAGGGCTGCCACCTCGCCGGCGCCTGCCCCCACGAGAAGCTCGACGTCACCCCGTGGGCCGAGGCGGCGTACCGGCACTTCGTGCGCAACCCGCTCGGGCAGCGGCTGCCCCGGAAGTTCAAGATCAACTTCTCGGGCTGCGCCACCGACTGCGGCCAGGCCATGTTCAACGACGTCGGGGTGATCGCCACCACCCGGACGCTGGAGGACGGCTCGGTGGAGCGCGGCTTCCGGGTGTTCGTGGCCGGCGGCCTCGGCGCCAACCCCCATCCGGCGCTGGCGCTGGAGGAGTTCACCCCCCGCGACGAGCTGATGCCCACGCTGGAGGCCTGCCTCCGGGTGTTCAACAACCACGGCAACCGGGACAACAAGCTCCGCGCCCGGATGAAGTGGCTGGTCGACACGCTCGGCTGGGAGGATGTCCAGGCCCGCATCATCAAGGAGCGCCGCCTGCTGCTCGGGTCGTCGTCGTGGCCCGGCGGCATCCCGGCGGAGGTCGAGAAGTCCGGCGACGCCCCCGCTGGCGCGGCCGTCGACGTCGCCCCCACGCCGATGGGTCAGGGCGTGACGGTCGCGATCACCCGCAAGGACCCGTTCGAGCGCTGGGACGACACCAACGTCGTGCGCGGCGCAGCCAAGGGCACGGTGTCGGCCATCGCCTACGCCCGCCTCGGCGACGTGACCAGCGAGCAGTTCCGGGCGCTGGCTGCCATCCAGCGACAGATGGGCCTCGAGGTCCGCCTCACCAACCGCCAGAACGTGGCGTTCCGCGGTCTCACCGAGGAGCAGCTGCCGGTGCTCTACGAGCGCCTCGACGCCATCGGCATGGCCGAGCCCGGCGCAGAGCTGGTCCGGGACGTCGTGACCTGCCCGGGCGCCGACACGTGCAACCTGGCCGTGACCCAGAGCCGTGGCCTCGGTGCCGCCATCGGCGACAAGCTGGAGGAGGAGGGGTTGGCCGAGGTCGGCGGGCTGCGGATCAACATCTCCGGCTGCACCAACAGCTGCGGTCAGCACCACACGTCGGACATCGGGTTCTTCGGCGCCGAGCGCCGGGCCCACGGCCGCTCGGCTCCCGGCTACCAGATGCTGCTCGGCGGCTACGTCGGCCAGGAGCAGATCCACTTCGGCGACAAGGCCCTGCGGCTGCCGGCAAGGAACGCTCCCGAGGCGGCGGTCCGGGTGGTCCGGCGCTTCTCCGACGAGCGCACGGCCGGCGAGTCGTTCCGCGACTGGATGGAGCGGGCCGGCGGCGCCAGGTCCATCGCCGCCGAGCTCAAGGAGCTGGACGTCTTCCCGACGCCCGAGGACGGCCCCGAGTTCTACGTCGACTACGACGAGACCGGCCCCTACGAGGCCGAGGTCGGAGCCGGCGAGTGCGCTGGCGTGTGACCCAGGAGAACCCGTGAGCGAGCGCAGCGAGCGAACCATGAGCACAGCGCGTTACCCGGCCCGCAGGGCCGATGGCTCATTGCGCGCGACCCGAAGGGTGCGTCGATGAGCTTCCTCGTCGAGCCCCCTGCCCTGCCGGTCCGCGCCTTCCACGACGAGGAGCTGGCCGAGCTGAACGCCGAGTTCGAGCGCTGGTCGGCGCCCAAGGTCATCCAGTGGGCGGTCGACAACTTCGCGCCGCACCTGTGCCTGGCCGCCTCCATGCAGGACGCGGTGCTCATCGACCTGGCCACCCGGGTCGACGCGGGCATCGAGGTCGTGTTCATCGACACCGGCTACCACTTCCCCGAGACGCTGGAGACCGTCGAGGTCGTGCGCCGGCGCTACGGCCTCAACCTCCGGATGATGACCGTCGCCACCCACGACGAGGAGCTGTGGAAGGTCGACCCCGAGAACTGCTGCTCGGCCGTCAAGGTCGGCCAGCTCGACCGGGCGCTGGCCGGCAAGGCGGCGTGGATGAGCGGGCTGCGCCGCGACGAGGCCGCCACCCGGGCCGGGGCACCGATCGTGGCCCGGGACCTGCGGGGCCTGGTCAAGGTCAACCCTCTGGCCACCTGGACGGAGCAGGACGTGCAGGGCTACATCGCGGACCACGACGTGCCGGTCAACCCGCTGCAGCGCCAGGGCTACACGTCCATCGGCTGCCAGCCGTGCACCGCGCTGCCGAACGGCGGCGACCCCCGCTCGGGGCGCTGGGCCGGCCGGGACAAGTCGGAGTGCGGCCTGCACGTCTAGGCCGCAGCCAGAAACCCGCTCAGGCCTCGTCCTCGCGCAGGAAGCCCATCAGCCGGTTGACGGCGTCGAGCTCCTTGTCGCCGGCCTCGCCGGCAGGGGAGTCGAGGTCGGGATGGGCGTGGCCGTGACCGTTGCCGAGGCGGCGCGGCATGCCGCTGCGCGTCCGGGAATGTTCGGCCTCGTCGGCTGCCGTCAGGTCCCCTCCTCGCAACCGCCCGCGATCCCCGACGTCAACGATGCCCGGACGCCGCCGCGGATACGCCTCACCCGCATGCCGATCGCGTTGCGGGAACGCCCTCGCCGCCGAGGTCAGTCGCCGAGCCTGCCGCGACGGCGCGACCCGCCCGCCCGGCGGCGGAGCTCGTCGATGTCGAGGATGCGCACCCGGCCGCGGGCCAGGCTGAGCACGCCGCCCTCCTCGGCGCGGCGCAGCACCCGGTTGGCGGTCGATCGGGTCGTGCCGGCCAGGGTGGCCAGCTCCGCCTGGTTGATGCGGACCCATCCCCCGGCCTCGCCCGCCGCGGAAACGAGGTCGTGGTACGCGGCCAGCCGCCGGTAGATCCGCTGGTCGACGGGGGTGAACTGAAGCTCGATGAGGTGGGCCGTGAGTGCCCGGTTGCGCTCGGCCAGGATCCTCACCAGGACTCGATCGATCGACGGGTCCCGGGACCGCAGCGCCTCGAACGCCGACCGCCCCACCATGAGCGTGGCGCCGCGCTCGAGCGACACGACCGTGGCCGAGCGCCGGTCGCTGGCGGTCAGGAGGGCCAGCTCCCCGAACACGTCGCCCGGTCCGAACAGGTTCACCGCGATGACCTCGCCCCGGGTCGACGAGCCGCGGGCCACGAAGACACCGTGGGTCACGAAGTGGACGGCGTCGCCGGGATCGCCCTCGTGGCACACGACCTCGCCGGGCGCGAAGCGTCGACGCACGCCGGCCTGCAGGAGTGCGCTCCGCTCCCGCGGCGCCACCGCGTCGAGCACGGGTACCACCTCTCCTCACGCCGGGGCCTGACCCGTCGTGAGGGTACCGCGGGCCGCGCGTTCAGGAGGCGACCTGCCACGAGCGGGCCAGCGCCGGCTGGCGGCGCAGCCGCTCGAGCGCCCGCTGCCGCGTGGGCCCGATGCTCCCGACCGGCCGGCCGACCAGGCCGCTGAGCGTGCGGTAGTCGGGCCGGTCGTCGGCCGACAGCAGCAGCACGAGCCGCCGGTCGGCCGGGCGCAGCTCGTCGAGCGCCGCGTCGAGCCGGGCCGCCGCCTCGTCCAGGACGACCGCGGCCAGGCCCCGCTCCTCGGTGTCGTCCGCCGCCACCACCCGGTCGCCCAGGTCGTCGGCCGGCGTGGACCGGTCGAGCCGCTTGCGGGCCCGCCACGCCGCCCGGTTCGCCACCTGGACCAGCCAGCCGCGGGTGGCGGCCGGCACCTTGATCTGGTCGATGTGCTCGAGGAACGCCAGCCACACGTCCTGGGCCACGTCGTCGGCCTCGGCCTCGCCGACGCAGCGCCGGGCCACCGCCCGGACCATGGGACCGCACCGCTCGACGAGCGCCGCCACCGCCAGGCCGTCGCCGGTCCGGGCGCGCTCCACCAGGGCCCCGACGATTGCGCCGTCGCCGCCCGTCCCGTCTTCTGCCCACCGCGTGTCCGCCATGCCCGCAGCGGACCACAGGATGGGCCCTGTGTCGTTGCCCCGCGACACGCATGGTGTGTGCCCGTGCGCACACAGCGGCCCCCTCCCGGCACTGTCTCGGAGCCGCCGGGCGGCGCCGTGATACGCGATCAGCTGGCGGGGTGCCCGGCCTCGGCCTGGGCGCCATGGTCGCGCACCTGGGCCGCACCCCACGCGTGGAGCGCCTCGACCAGGGCGCGTGCGCGTCCCCCGCCCCCAACGGCATCGCCGTCGGCAGCACCACCGTGCTGATCGGCGTGTTCCCGGCAGCCCGGCTGGCCGACCTGACCATGCACGGCACCCCGTCAGCCCGGGGCCGGGCTGCCCCACCGCCATCGTCGGCGGCTGACCGCCGGAACGGCGAGACTCCGGGTATGACCACCTTCGGCTTCGACTCCACCACCGACGACGTCCTCGGCGGCCGCGACCTCACCAACGTCAACGTCGTGATCACCGGGACGTCGGCGGGCCTCGGTGTCGAGACCGCGCGGGCGCTGGCTGTCCGCGGCGCCACGGTCGTGGGCGTCGTGCGCGATCCCGACAAGGCGCGGCGCAACCTCGACGAGGCGGGGCCCCGCGGCGTCGACCTGTACGAGGCCGACCTGGCGTCGCTGGCGTCGGTCCGCGCCTTCACGGACAGGTTCTTCGCCGACGGCCACGACCGCGTCGACGTGCTGATCGCCAACGCCGGCGTCATGGCCTGCCCGCAGGCGACGACGGCCGACGGCTTCGAGCTCCAGTTCGGCACCAACCACCTCGGTCACTTCGTGCTGGTGAACCGCCTCCTCCCGCTGCTGCTGACCGGTCCGCCCAGCCGGATCGTGACGCTGTCGTCGGCGGGCCACCGCTTCGGGAACGTGAGCCTCGACGACCCCGGATTCGAGCACACGCCCTACGAGCCGTGGGTGGCCTACGGGCGGGCGAAGACGGCCAACATCCTCTTCGCCGTCGAGCTCGACCGGCGGCTGGGCGGTCGCGGCGTGCGCGCCACCGCGGTGCACCCCGGTGGCATCCCCACCGAGCTGGGGCGGCACCTCACCGACGAGACGCTCACCGCCCTGGTGGCGGCGCGGGGCAGGCGCACGGTCGAGTGGAAGTCGATCCCGCAGGGCGCAGCCACGTCCGTGTGGGCCGGGTTCGTCGCACCCGCCGCCGAGGTGGGCGGTCGCTACTGCGAGGACTGCGCCGTCGCACCGGTGATCGACAACCCGGAGGAGTCGCCGGGCGTGATGCGCTACGCCCTCGACCCGGCGACCGCCGCCGCGCTGTGGACGCGGTCGGAGGTACTGGTGGGCGAGAGCTTCGACCCCTGACGACAAACTCAAGACCATGTTGGTGTTTACTGGCACGTCAGTATATTGTGGTGAGGAGGCCGCCCACTGAGCCGGGGCCAGCAGCTCGCGGCCGGTGGGGTCATCTACGCCCGAGGTGGCCCCGCCGGCGCGACTACCGGCCCGGGTGCGAGGGCCCGGTAAGGGGCGGATACGGCATCTGCCCGATGTGGGGTCGGTGCTGCCGGGCGGACGATGGCCGCATGATCGAGATCCGTGTGGCCACGCGCCACGACATCCCCCAGATCACCGAGGTCACGCGCCGTGCCTACGAGGAGTTCGCGCCCATCCTCGGCGACATCTTCCCCCACTACCTGGCGGACCTCATGGACGTCGGCAGCCGGCTGAGCGCCGGAACGGTGCTGGTGGCCGAGACCGGCGGCCGCGTCGTCGGCACCGCCACGCTCTACACCGACGGCGGCCGCACCGGGTTCGGCTGGCCCCGCGGCTGCGCAGTCATCCGTGCGGTGGCGGTCGACCCCGAGGCCCGGGGCCTCGGCGCCGCCAGGGCGCTGGTGCAGGCCTGCACCGAACGGGCCCTGCGGGCCGGGCGGGACGAACTGTGCCTGCACACGGCCGAGTTCATGACCGCGGCGATCGCCCTCTACGAGAGCCACGGGTTCCGGCGGGACCCCGACTTCGACGCCGAGGAGGCCGAGCACCTCGGCGTCGACGGGCCCGATCTGGTCGCGATCGTCGCCTACCGGCGTCGGTTGACCGCCGGCCGGCCGGCGGCGCTGCGCAAGGTCCCGGCCCAGGCCCCGTGGCCGCTCCGCCGCCTGGGCGAACGGTTGGTCATGCCGGCCTGGGTCGCCGGCTGACCCTGACACATTTGGCGGCGCATACGCCGGTATCTCGACGTATGCGCCGCCAAATCGTTCCGGTGTAGTGTGAGAGCGCTCTCATGGCTCCTACTCGCACCAGCTTCAGCGCCGGGGCGGCCACCGGCGACGATCCCCGGCGCTTCCCCACCGGCTTCGTGTGGGGCGCCGGCACCTCCGCGTACCAGGTCGAGGGCGGCATCGACCTCGACGGCCGCGGCCCGTCGATCTGGGACACGTTCGCCGCCGCCGGCGGGGCCGGGGGCGACACCGGGGCCGAGGCGGCCGACCACCGGCGCCGGATGGCCGCCGACGTCGCCCTCATGGCCCGCCTCGGCCTGCCCGCCTACCGCTTCTCGGTCGCCTGGCCCCGGGTGATCCCGGCCGGCCGGGGCGCCGTCAGCCCCACCGGCCTCGACTTCTACCGGGCGCTGGTCGACGAGCTGCTGGCCGCCGGCATCGAGCCGGTCGTCACCCTCTACCACTGGGACCTGCCCCAGGCGCTGGAGGACGAGGGCGGCTGGCCGGCCCGGGATACCTCGGCGCAGTTCGCGGACTACGCGGCGATCGTGGCCGACGCCCTGGGCGACCGGGTGCGCCAGTGGACCACGATCAACGAGCCGTGGTGCGCGGCCATGCTCGGCTACGCCGCCGGCATCCACGCCCCCGGCCGCACGGAGCCGGGCGCAGCGGTCGCCGCCGCCCACCACCTGCTGCTGGCCCACGGCCTGGCGGTCGAGGTCCTCCGCGACCGGGTCACCGCCGAGCACCCCGAGATCGGCATCACCGTCAACCCCTACCCGGTGCTGCCCGCCGACCCCGACCCCTCCCCGGCCGACCTCGACGCCGTCCGCCGCATCGACGGCATCGCCAACCGGCTGTGGTACGACCCGGTGCTGCTCGGTCGCTACCCCGACGACATCCTCGCCGACCTGGCCACCGTGAGCGACCTCGACCACATCCGAGACGGCGACCTCGCCCAGATCGCCCGGCCGATCGACGCGCTCGGCCTCAACTACTACCGCTGCTACCACGTGCGCCACGCGCCGGGGGCGTCGGCCGAGGCCGCAGCATGGCCCGGCTCCCCCGACGTCGCCTTCGCCGACGCCACCGCGACGCCGACGTCCAACGGCTGGGCCGTCGAGCCCGAGGGCCTGTACGACTGCCTGGTCCGGCTGGCCGCCGACTACGACCCGCCCCCGCTGTACGTGCACGAGAGCGGCGGCGCCTTCCCCGACAAGGTGGCCGCCGACGGGCAGGTCCACGACCACGACCGGCTGGCCTACCTCGACGCCCACCTGCGGGCGAGCCACGACGCCCTCGCCGCCCGGGTCGACCTGCGGGGCTACTTCGTGTGGTCGCTGCTCGACAACTTCGAGTGGGCCGAGGGCTACCGCCAGCGCTTCGGGATCGTGCACGTCGACTTCGCCACCCAGCGCCGGACTCCCAAGGCGAGCGCCCTGTGGTTCCGGGACGTCATCGCCGCCCACGGGTTGACCGGGGTGCGCCCGTGAGTGCCTCCACGCTCGAGGACGTCGCGGCCCGGGCGGGCGTCTCGCGCGCCACCGTGTCCCGGGTGGTCAACGGCAGCCCCCGGGTGTCCGACGCCGCCCGCCGGGCGGTCGAGGCGGCGGTGGCCGAGCTGGGCTACGAGCCCAACAGGGCCGCCCGGTCACTGGCCGGCAGCCGCAGCGAGACGATCGCGCTTGTCGTGTCCGAGCCCAGCGTGCGGCTGTTCGCCGATCCGTTCTTCGCCGCCACCACGCTGGGCGTGACCGCAGGCCTGGCCGCCACCCGCTACCAGCTCGTGCTGATGATGACCCAGAGCGAGGCCGACCGGGCCCGGGCCGAGGACCACCTCCTGCGGGGCGGGACCGACGGCGTGCTGCTGCTGTCCGCCCGGGTGGGCGACCCGCTGGCCCGCCGCCTGGCCGAGGCCGGCATCCCCACGGTCGTCGCCGGGCACCCGCCGCCGGGTGCGGCCGTCGGGTACGTGGACGCCGACAACACCGGCGGCGCCCGCGCCGCTGTCGAGCACCTCGTGGCACGCGGCCGCTGGGTCATCGGCACCGTGGCCGGGCCGGCCGACATGGCGCCGGGGCTCGACCGCCGGGCCGGGTGGGCCGGCGCGCTGGCGGCGGCCGGCCGTCCGGCGACCGAGGACCTGGTGACCGAGGCCGACTTCACCCGGGAGGGCGGCGCCCGGGCCACGCGGGCCCTGCTGCGCCGGCGCCCCGACATCGACGCCCTGTTCGTCGCGTCGGACCTCATGGCGCTGGGGTCGCTCGACGCACTGCGGGCCGCGGGCCGGCAGGTCCCCGCCCAGGTGGCGGTGGTGGGCTTCGACGACAGCGAGCTGGCCCGCTCCGCCGACCCGCCGCTGACGACGGTCCGCCAGCCGATCGAGCAGCTCGGGCGCGAGATGGTGGCCGGGCTGCTGGCCCAGCTGGACGAGGGGGCGGACCCGGCCGGCGTGGTGCTGAGGACCGAGCTGGTGGTGCGCCGCTCGGCCTAACTCGCCGGTCCCGCGACCTCAGCTCGCCGAGCGCTCTCTCTGCCGATTGCGCTCGGACAGATGATCGGCGATGCCGATCGCGGTGAACGGGAAGATCGGCGCCGGTAGCAGGACGAGCCCACCGGCCACCCTCACGAGCACGAACGTGTACACGGTGGCGAAAAGGACGGCGAGGACGCGTGCCCGCACCGTCTCGTCGTCGTCCCTGCGAAGCGCGGCCACCCCCCCGGCCCCGACACCGGCGACGATGCCGGTCACCGCATCGCCGGCGAGCGCGGACACCGGTATGCCCACCAGGAGCGCGAGCCCCATGGCCCGCACCACCGCTCCCGCCGCCCCGGGGTGCTCGGACATGAACGCGAGGACGATGAACACGAACGGGATCAGTGCCAACCCGAACGCCAGCGCGGCGGCCGGGTTGGGTGCGTCGGGGTCGTCGGACGCGGCGGCGACCAGCCCGGCCAGCATCGACCAGAACGCCGGCACCAGCACGAGCGTCGCCACCAGGATCGCCCGCCACTTGCGCTGCGGCGACAGGGGCGAGAGTCCCGCCGGGGGCGCTGCCCGGCGGCGCCGGGCGCCCGCACCCGTCCCTGGCGGCGAACCGGTCACTGGCGCACCCTGCGGGCCGAGCACCGCACTGTGCTGATGGTTCGCTCGCGACGCTCGCTCACCCCTTGACCGCTCCGGCCGTGAGACCCCGGATGAAGTACCGCTGGAGAGCGAAGAACACGGCGAGCGGCAGGATCATGGAGATGAAGGCGGCGGACGTGAGCAGGTGCCAGTCCTCGCCGCGGGAGCCGTTCAACGTCTGCAGCGCGAGCGTGAGCACCCTGTTGTCCTCGGTGGCTCCGAGGAAGATGCGGGCGACCAGCAGGTCGTTCCACACCCACAGGAACTGGAAGATGGCGAATGCCGCGAGTGCGGGTACCGACAGCGGCACCACCAGCCGCCAGAAGATCGTGAAGTGGTCGGCGCCGTCGACCCTGGCGGACTCGATGATCGACGAGGGCAGCGAGCCGATGAAGTTGCGCAACAGGTAGACCGCGAGCGGCAGGCCGAACGCGGTGTGGGCCAGCCATATCCCGAGGAAGGTTCCGTTGAGGTCCAGGTCGGGGAAGACCGGGACGCCGGCGATCTCGGCACCGCCCGAGTAGAGCCGCAGGATCGGGATCAGCGCCATCTGGAGCGGGACGACCAGCAGGGCCACGACCGCCACGAACATCACGTAGCGGCCCCGGAATTCCATCCACGAAAAGGCGTAGGCGGCGAACGCGGCGATCGTGATGGGCATGACGGTCGACGGGATGGTCACCGCCAGGCTGTTCAGGAAGGCGTTCTCGAAGCCGCCCGCATCGAGGGCGTCGCGGTAGTTCTGGAATGTCCACTGACCCGAGTCGAAGACGTGGGCGAACGCCGTCCACCAGCCCGTCGTTTCCACCTGCTGCTCCGGGCGGAACGAGGTGACGAGCACGCCGACGGTCGGCACGAGCCAGAGGGCGACGACGAGGGCGATGATGACGGGGGGGAACCAGCCGCCCTTGCGCACGTCGGCGGACGCATCCGGCGCCGGCGGTGCCTCCGTCTCGACGTCACTGGGCAGGGGTGCCGTGAGGGTCATCGAGCCGCCTCCTGCGCGCGGAACTGGCGGACGTTCCAGATCATCACCGGGATGACCGCCAGGAACAGGACCACTGCGATGGCCGCCCCCCGCCCATCGTGGTTGCTGAGGAAGAACCAGTCGATCATGCGCTCGGCGATGACCTCGGTCTCGTTGGTCTCGGCGTTGCCGATCACGAACACGATGTCGAACACCTTCATGGCGTTGATGACCATGTAGGTGGTCACCACGGCGATGGTGGGGGCGATGCTGGGCACGATGATGCGTCGGAAGACCTGCCACTCGGACGCCCCGTCGATGCGCGCCGCCTCGATGATCTCGTCGGGGATCGACTTGATGGCCGCCGAGAGCACCACCATGGCGAACCCGGTCTGGATCCAGATCATGATCACCATGAGCAGCAGGTTGTTCCACGGCTTCTCCTGCAGCCACGGTGTCGGGCTCTGGCCGAGCCCGCCCTTTATCCCGTTGAGCAGGCCGATGTTGGTGCCGAACCCCTCGGGGCGGAAGCCGTAGATGAGCCGCCAGGTGACGGCGGCACCGACGAACGAGATCGCCATCGGCATGAAGATCAGCGACTTCGCCACCTGCTCGCCGCGGCGCAGTCGGTCGGCGAGCGTGGCGAAGGCCAGCCCGACGCTCACGGCCACGAGAGGCACGATCACGATCCAACCCAGCGTGTTGCGGATCGAGCGGAGCATGCTCTCGTCGGTGAACACGAACTCGTAGTTGTCGAGGCCGACGAAGCCCTCGCCCTGGCTGTCGCCGAAGCTGATGATGATCGTGTTGATCACCGGGTAGACCAGGAACACGGCGAGGATCACCAGCGCCGGCCCCACGAACACGTACGGCCGCACGCCGCCGCGGACAACCGCAGGCAGGTAGTCGACGAGACGGTTCATCGCCCAATACAGGACGAAGACGCCCACGACGCCCACCACGAGCGCCACGCCTGCCAACGCAAAGCGGTTGGCGTCGGCCTCGCGCAGGAAATCGAACGTGAGCCAGAGCAGCGCGAAAAGGATGATCGGGATGGCCGCGGCGCTGACCACGCGCAGGATCGTCAGTCCCACGGTGCTACCGGCGGTTGGACGCTCCGGGGCCTGAGGTGGCTCAGGTGGCTCAGGGGCGACTGCCGGCTCTTCGACCGTCGTTGTCACGCGGCCTCCTCCTCCTTGCTCGGCAAGCGTAGATCGGGTGGGAGTGGCCCGCAGCGGCCACTCCCACCCGGCTGTCAGTTGCAGTGAACTCCCTGGTCTACGACGGCCAGGTCGACTCGATTTCGTCCAGGACCTGGGTGACCGAGTCGGGACCCTGCTGCATGTAGGCCATCATCTCGCTCCAGAAGCTCCCGGAACCCACCGCGGGCGGCATCTGGTCGGAGGCGTCGAAGCGCCCCGTGTCCTCCGCCAGCGCCGTCGTCAGGATTACGGAGGACTCGGCGAGGATCTGGTTGGCGTAGCACTCCTCCCCGACGTTGATGTTGGGCGAGATCCGTGACGACGCCACTTCACCACCCTGGGCGCACTGCACCTCCTCGGAGGTGAACTGCTCGATGAAGTCGCGGACCTCCGGGGCGTCGCGGAACGTCACCATGAACTCGCCGGCGAACAGGGTGCCTTCCTGGTCGATGGGCGGGAAGGCGAACCAGTCGTAGTCGACGCCGGCCTCCGCCTCGGGCGGGAAGAAGGCGTTGATGAAGCTCGCCTGGCGGTGCAGCCAGCACCCGGGCGGATCCTGGAACATGGGGCCGGGGGCGTCGCCGAAGGGAACGACGGGCGTCTGGTCGGCACCACCGAGCACGTAGCCGTCGGCGAACATGACCTCGCCGAACGTCTCGGCGGCGGTCTGGACGGCCGGATCGTTGAACGGAATGTCGTGGCTCACCCACTGGTCGTAGACGTCGGTGCCCGCGGTGCGCAGCATGATGTCTTCCATCCAGTCGGTGGCCGGCCACCCGGTCGCATCCTCGCTCTCGAAGCCCACGCACCAGGGCGTGCCCCCGTCTGCGACGATCTGGTCGCTGAGGGCGATCAGGTCTTCGAACGTCTCCGGCACCGTGTAGCCCGCAGCGTCGAAGTCGTCCTTCGGATACCAGATCATGCTCTTGAGGTTGATGTTCGAGGGCAGGCCGTAGTGCTCACCGTCGACCTCGCCGAGCCCCATGAGGTACTCGCCGTAGGTCTCCTCGAGCTCGGCGATGTCGAAGTCCATGTCCTCGAGGGACACGGCGCCCTGATCGACGGCGTCGGCCACCGCTCCGGGCTGGGGTAACAGCGCGACGTCGAGCGTGCCGCCCTCGGAGCGGATCTGGAAGTCCTCCTCGAAGCTGCCCGACGCCTCGATCTCGACGTCGTAGTCGGCATCCGAGGTGATCATCTCGTCGACGATGCCCTGGATGACCTCGGCCTCCTCCGGCTCCATCGCGTTCAGCACATTGACGGTGCCGGTGTCCTCACCACCACCGCCCTCCTCGGTCGCGTCGCCGCCGCTTTCGTCGTCGTCGTCGCCGCCGCACGCGGCGAACAACATGACGACGACGGCGGGCACCGCCATAAGTCGCCGAAATCGCATCGTGTTCTCCTTTGTTGCTGTCGTGAACTGCTGGATTGCAGAACTAGGCGTCGGTCCGGCCGTCGGTCGGGCCGTCGGTCGAGCCGTAGATTCCGGCACCGGTGTCGGCGTCGAAGAAGTGCAGGCGATTTGTGTCGACGACGAACTCGATGTGGTCGCCGGGCTGGGCCTGCGTGCGGGGGTTGAGGCGGGCGACGATGTTCGCCGTGGTGGCCTCGGTCGGCGCCGCGACGGCCTCGTCGATGTCGGAGGCCAGCTCCTTGATGTGCTCGGTGACGGCGGGCGAGGCGTCGATCGGGAAGTGCACGACGACGTCGGAACCGAGCGCCTCGCGCAGCTCGACGGTCGACGTGAGGCGCCGCTCGACCGGTGCGTCGGACACCAGCGCCGCGTCCTCCATGTCCTCCGGACGGACGCCGAGGACAATCGTGCGGCCGTCGTAGCCGCGCAGCGCGGGCCGCTCGGCCAGGAGGTCGTCGGGGACCGGCAACCGGGAGCTGCCCAGCTCGACGACCATCCCGCCGTCGGACGTCGTCAGGTCCGCCTCGACCAGGTTCATCGCCGGCGAGCCGATGAAGCCGGCCACGAACAGGTTGACGGGATGCTCGTAGAGCGTCTGCGGGTCGTCGACCTGCTGGAGCACGCCCTTGCGCATCACGGCCACCCGGTCGCCCATCGTCATGGCCTCGACCTGGTCGTGGGTCACGTAGATCGTGGTGACGCCGAGCTCGCGCTGGAGCCGGGAGATCTCCGCGCGGGTCTGGACGCGCAGCTTGGCGTCGAGGTTCGACAGCGGCTCGTCCATCAGGAACGCCTGAGGATGCCGCACGATGGCGCGCCCCATCGCCACCCGCTGCCGCTGGCCGCCCGACAGCGCCGCCGGCTTGCGCTTGAGCAGATCGCCGAGCCCCAAGATGTTGGCGGCGTCGCGCACCCGCGCGTCGATCTCGTCCCGGGGCACCTTCTGGAGCTTGAGCCCGAACGCCATGTTGTCGAACACGCTCATGTGCGGGTAGAGCGCGTAGTTCTGGAACACCATCGCGATGTCGCGTTCCTTGGGAGGAAGGTCGTTGACGATGCGATCGCCGATGACCACTTTGCCCTTCGTGATCACCTCCAGCCCGGCCACCATGCGCAGCGCCGTCGTCTTCCCGCAGCCCGACGGGCCGACGAGCACCATGAACTCGCCGTCCACGATGTCCAGGTCGAGCGAGCGGACCGCCTCCGTCCCGTCCGGGAACACCTTCCAGACATCCTCGAGAAGGATCTGAGCCATGTGCGTACCGTTCCTCTCTATGACCGTGGCGGGGCGGTCGTCGACCGCTCGACGAGTTCGAGAGTAAGCCTGTGGTCGGTCGGCTCGGGCAGATGCCCGTCTTCCAGGGCGTCGAGCAGCACCCGGGCCCCGAGCCAGCCGCTCTCGAACAAAGGCTGGCGCACCGTCGTGAGCCCCGCGTATCCCGACACCTCGACATCGTCGAAGCCGACGACCGAGACGTCGCCCGGCACGTCGAGGCCCGCGGCGCGCGCCGCTTCGAGCACCCCGAGGGCCTGGGTGTCGGACGACGCGAAGATCGCGGTCGGGCGGTCGCGCCGGGCGAGGAGCTCTTCTGCGAGCCGACGGGCCACGCTGCGGACATGGGGACCGTGCAGTACGAAGCCGGGCGGGGTCGTCACTCCCGCCTCGGCCAGTGTCCGGTGGTATCCCTCCTCGCGGCAACGGCCCGCGGTGAAGCCCAGGGGGTTGGCGGGATCGTCGCCGATGAACGCGATGCGCTCGTGCCCGAGGTCGAGCAGGTGCTCGGTGGCCAGGCGTCCCCCGTCGACGTCGTCCGTGACGACCGCAGGGACGCCGTCGCCGCGAGCGTCGAGCAGCACCACGGGGACGCCGGCCTCGGCCAGCCGGCGCAGGCTGGCGGGCGGTGGCGGCAGCGACATGATCAGCAGCCCGTCGGCGCGGTCGCGACGGGTGAGGTTGGCGAAGTGCTCGTCGCGGTGGATCGGCGACTCGACGTTGAACAGCACGAGGTCGTAGCGGCTGCCGTCGAGGGCGGCCGCGACGCCGCGCAGGCGCTCGACGGCCGAGGCGTGGGTGAAGAACGGGACGACGACGCCGAGGGTCTGGCACCGTCCCCGCGACAGGCCTCGGGCCAGGGGGTTGGGCCGGTAGTCGAGGAGCTCGATGGCGTCGAGCACACGCCGCCGGGTGCGCTCGCTCACCCGGGGGCTGTCGTTGAGCACCCGGGAGACCGTGCCGGCACCCACGCCGGCGTGCGCCGCGACGTCCGCGATCGTGACCACCAGCCCCCTTCCCTCTCTGGTGGCGTGGAACCGCTTCCACAACCTTGAGGGCAAGATAAGTGACGGAGGTCACCCTGTCAATGGAAGCGCTTCCACGAGTGCCTTTCGACACGAAGGAACGGTCGCCCGGGTCAGACGAGGAGGCGCTCCTCGGGGGCCCGCACGCCCACCACCGCCAGTATTCGGCCCAGCCCGAGGAATGTCCCGCAGCACATCGTGAGGTCGGCCAGCTCGTCGTCGGCGAAGGCCGCCCGGAGTCGGGACCACAGCTCGTCGTCCATCGCCTGGTGGTCGAGGGCGAAGCGCTCCGCGAACTCGGCGGCGAGGCGCTCGCGGTCCGACAGCCCGCCGGCCGTGCGCCACGACGCGACCTCGCCGTAGAACCCCTCGTCGACCCCGCCGGCCTGCCCGTCGCGCGCCCGGGTGTCCTGGCACACCACGCAGTCGTTGATCAGCGCGATGGTCCAGCGGGCCGCCTCCCGCTCGCGCAGCGACAGCTGGGTGTTGCCGTAGACGGCCTCGGACAGCGCACCCATGCCGGCCGCCATCTCGGGGCGCAGCAACGCCCAGTCGACGTGCTCGCCGAGCCCGCGTTCAGGAAATCGGATGCGTGCCACGCCCGCCAGCGTAGGGGGACCCGTCAGGCCACGCTGCTGAGGACCGGCGCGTGCGTCTCCCGGGGCACGACGACGGTCAGGCCGTCGGCGGACACCTGGTGGAGCCGGACCGGGTCCCGGTGGTCCCGGACCTCGTGGCGACCGGCGCCCACCAGCCGCGGTCCGCCGCCGGCCGGCAGCGATGCGACGACGGCGTCGGACACCAGGACCTGCCCGGGGGCGGCGAGCCCCATGATCCGGGCGCCGTGGTGGACGGCCAGGCCGACCGGCTCGCCGTCGGCCAGGTCGTAGATCTCGCCGGCGTGGACGCCCATGCGCACCCGGGGCGCCAGGCCCGCGGGCCACGGCTCCTCGCCGAGCGCCCGCTGGGCGTCGACGGCGGCCTCCAGCGCGTTCGCCGGCTCGTCGAAGATCGCCAGCGTGCCGTCGCCGGCGTGGGACAGGAAGCTCCCGCCCTGCCGGGCCACCGCGGTGGCGATGAGCCGGCGGTGGCGGGCCAGTAGATCCGGGTAGCGGGGACCAGCCGCGGCCACGAGGTCGGTCGAGCCCACGATGTCGCTGTGCACGATCGTCACGTGGCGGGACGCGCCGGGCAGCGCCGTCGCCCGCCGGGGTCGCTGGCCCCTGTGCCTGTCCGTCGTCCCGCTCATGCCTGCCACCTTCGCCTCGTCCCCTGGGAGCGCGCTTGCACGGTCCTTGCAGGGGCCTCCTCACAGAGGACCGACCCCCAGCCCTGATACCTGCCGACGCGGTCGGTGGCCAGGTGTACGAGGACGGCGACCTCCGCGGTTCGACCGGGGAGGTGCGCCGCGGATCAGACGAGGTGGTCGACGAACCGCTCGAGCTGGCGCAGGTTGCGGCACTCGAACACGCCGTCGCAGTGGGTGGCGTACTCACCGATGATCGAGTCGCCCGTGTCCCAGTAGCTCCGCGGCTCCGGGTTCAGCCAGTACACGTGGCGGGCCCGGTGCTGCATCTCCTTGACCACCCAGGACTGGGTCGCGTGGTAGTTGTTCCGCGCGTCCCCCAGCAGCAGGATGGTCGTCTTCGGCCCCACGTCCTTGCCGTAGCGCTGCCAGAACACCTCGAAGGCGTGGCCGTAGTCGCTGTGGCCGTCGACCCAGATCACGTCGGCCTCGGTGTTGACCCGGTGCACGGCCTCGCCGATGTCCTCCGTGCCCTCGAACAGCCGGGTGATCTCGTCGATGCCGTCGATGAACACGAACGAGCGCACCTTCGAGAACTGGTTGGAGATGGCGTACACGAGGTGGAGCGTGAACCGGGCGAACGCGGCCACCGACCCCGAGATGTCCGCCACCACGAAGATCTCCGGCTTGGACGGCCGGGGGTAGCGGAAGCGGGGCTCGAGCGGCACGCCGCCGGTCGACAGCGAGTGGCGCACGGTCGAGCGGAAGTCGAGCGGGCCCTTGCGGCCGTGGCGGCGCTTCCGGGCGAGGCGGACCGCCAGCTTGCGCGTCAGCGGGTAGATGGCCTTGCGCAGCGACGCCATCTCCTCCCGGCTGGCGTGCATGAAGTCGACGTCCTCGGGGAGCGGCTTGCGCAGCGTGCGGGCCATGGCCTCGACGCCCCGGTCGGCGACGAGCCGCCGGCGGATCTCGGCCTCGATCTCCTTGCGGAGCTGATCGATGCGGGCCTCGTACTCGTCGCGCTCCAGCCGCTCCTCGAGAGGGCTGAGATGGTCGGGCGCCTGCTCGCGGGCCTGCTGCATGAGCCGGTCGAGCACGCCGTCGAGGTCGAGGTTCCGCAGCGTCCGGTACAGGTAGTACGTGCCGCCGACCGGCCGGCCGGGCTCCATGCCCGCGTAGCGGCGCACGGCCTGGCGGGCGAGCGCCTTGAGCATCGCCTCGTTGCCCTGGGACAGGGCCTTGAACAGCATCTCGGCCAGCTCTTCGGGCGTCATCTGGTCGCCCATGCCGCCCGCGCCCCGCTGGTCGCCCTCCTGGGCCTGCTCCCCCATCAGCTCGTCGAGGTCGGCGAGCGCCTGAGCCTGCTCGTCGGTCAGCGCGTACTCGCGGCCCCGCAGGGAGAAGTAGACCTCGAACACCGTCTCGAAGACCCGCCAGTGGGCGGCGTTCTTCACGAGCGTGGCGGCCAGCGCGTACTTGAACGCCTGGCGGTCCTCCAGCGGGATGTGCTGGATGGCGGCCATGGCGTCGAGGTTCTCGGTCAAGCTCACCGGGAGCCCGGCCACCCGGAGCTCGGCGATGAAGCCGGACAGCAGCTCAGTGAGCGCCACGCCCGAGCCGATCGTGGCCAGGCGCCGGTCGGCCTCGTCGAGCGTGCGGGGCCTGCGGGGCTCGTCGCCGTCGCCGGGCGGCCGGCCCCCAGCGGTGGCCGCGCCGCCGGAGCCCGCGTGGGTGCCGTGACGCCCGGCGGCGATGCCGGCGGCCGCGGCGCCGTTGGAGCCGGCCGTGCGCCCGTCGCCGTTCGACCCGTTGGACGACGGCGGCGTCGTGGGGTCAGGCATTGCGCTGCCAGGGCTTGGCCCCGGCGCCCGACGCGGCCTCGCCGCCGAGCGACGCGTCCTGCTCCAGCTCCTTCGTCGCCTTGGCGATGTCGCTCTGGTACTTGAGCAGGATGTTGGCCGTGCCCACGGCGGTGGCCGCGTCCACCTGGTCGACGCCGAGCAGCAGCAGGGTGCGGGCCCAGTCGAGCGTCTCGGACACCGACGGCGGCTTCTTCAGCTCCAGCTGGCGGATCGAACGCACGATGCGGGCCACCTGATCGGCCAGGTTGGCGGTGATGCCCGGCACCTTGGCCAGCACGATCTCGCGCTCGCGGTCGAGGTCGGGATAGTCGACATGGAGGAAGAGGCAGCGCCGCTTGAGGGCCTCGGACAGCTCGCGGGTGTTGTTCGAGGTGAGGAACACCAGCGGGACCTGATTGGCCATCACCGTGCCCAGCTCGGGGATGGAGACCTGGTAGTCGGAGAGGATCTCCAGCAGCAGCGCCTCGGTCTCGACCTCGACCCTGTCGACCTCGTCGATGAGCAGCACGACCGGATCCTCTGCCCGGATCGCCTCGAGCAGCGGCCGGGTGAGCAGGAAGTCGTCGGAAAAGATGTCGTCCTCGACCTCCTGCCAGGTGGCCCCGTCCTTGCGCTCGGCCTGGATACGCAGGAGCTGCTTCTTGTAGTTCCACTCGTAGAGGGCCTTGGACTCGTCGAGGCCCTCGTAGCACTGGAGGCGGATGAGGCGGGCGCCGCTCATCTCGGCCACCGACTTGGCCAGCTGGGTCTTGCCCGTGCCGGCGGGGCCCTCGATCAGCACCGGCTTGCCGAGCCGGTCGGCGAGGTAGACGACACCGGCGATGCCGTCGTCCGCCAGGTAGTCGACCTTGGCGAGCGCGTCGCGCACGGCCGGGACGGACTCGAAGCGGTGTGCCGGATCGGTCATGCGGCCCAGGCTACCGGCAATCTTGACCGCAGGGTCAATCGAGATCCCGGCCCGGACGCGGTTCTCCCCCCGGCTGCCGGCGGCGGAGCAAGCGGGGAGGAAGCCGCCCGCGCCGTCCGGCTGCTCCGAGGGCCTACGGGGACGGAGGCGGCGGCGGGCGGGCGTGATCCGCCTCCGGCCCCGCGGCACTGGGGCACCGGGGGGAGTGGCGGCGCACCATGGATCGCCGCCGGGGAGATGATGCTCCGCCGGAGGTTGGCAGAAGGTTGGTCGCACTCGTGCCCGAATGCGGTCATGACCTACACTGCGTCGCCAACGTCGCCGTAAGGGGCGTAGTGCGACGAGACATAGTTCTCCGACTCGAGGCGATCGAGAGGGCGAAGGCCCAACCGTGGGACTCGTCGTCGCCCCGTGTCGTCGATCCGCTGGTCCAGGCCTCCTGGCAGCGGTGCGCGCCGGTCCTCGACTCGACCCGGGGGATGGCTCCCGTCGATCCAGCCGAGGACACCCGCGACCGCTGGGACGCCTCGCCGATCCGGCGCGCGGTCCCCGGGCTGGTCGACCAGCTGGAGCAGGCGGCCCGGGACAGCGACCTCGCCGCCGCCATCTCTGACGCAGACGGGCGCCTCCTGTGGCAGTACATCCCCCGGTGGCTGCGCTCGCGGGGCGAGGCCGTCGGGTTCATGCCCGGTGGCGTATGGCACGAGGCGACGTCGGGGACCAACGGCGTCGGCCTGGCGCTGGCCGCCGACCGGCCCGTGACCGTCTTCGCCACCGAGCACTGGCTCTCGCCGGTCGCCGAGTGGGTCTGCTACGCCGCACCGGTCCACGACGTCGACGGCACGCAGGTCGGCGCCATCGACCTGTCCATCACCTACCGCCATGCCAACCCCCTCGGCCAGGCCACGGTGGCGTCCATGGCCGGGCTGGTCGAGCACGAGCTGCGGATGCGCGACCGGCTCCCCCGCGAGCAGCTCGGGCGGAGCCTCGACCTGCGCGTCCTGGGCGAGCCCGTCGCGCTGCTCGACGGCCGGCGCCTGCGTCTGACGCTCCGCCAGTACGAGATCCTGACCACGCTCGCCCTCGGCGGTCCGTCGACACTGGAGCGGCTCCATGCCCGCCTCTACGGGGACCGCCGCGTGCGCATCGCCACGCTCAAGGCGGAGATCTCCCACCTCCGCCGGTCGCTCGACGGCTGCCTGGAGTCGCGGCCCTACCGGCTCACTCTGCCCGTCCGGCTCGACGTGACCGACGCGCACGACCGGCTGGCCGTGGGCGACGTCGACGGCGCGGCCCGGCTCTACGACGGCCAGCTGCTGGGCGCCAGCGAGTCGCCGTTCGTCGTCGACGAGCGCCACCGCCTCGACGTCGCCCTGCGCACCGCCCTCCTGTCCCACGCGCCGGCCGCCGCGGTGCTCCGCTACGCGGCGGTCCACCCCTACGACACCGAGGTGCTGGAGCGGGCCATCGGACAGGCCGCTCCCGACGACCCGCTGGTGCCCGGGATCGTCGCCCGGCTGGCCGTCGCCAACCAACGCGGTTGAGTCTCAGGCGGCCTCGCCCCCGCCGTCAGGCGCCCCGGAAGGCGGACTTCATGTCAACTCGGCGCGGGCGCCGCCGCATCGGGTAGCCGGACGCCGGACTCGCTCCGGACCACCGCCAGGAACCGCTCGACGGCGTGGACGGTGTGGTGGGCCCGGACCGAGGGCAGCACGTCGAACGCGTGCTGGGCCCGGGGCAGCTCGGCGTAGACGACCGGGGCGCTGGCCACCGGCCGCAGTGCGGCCACGAACTCCCGTGCCGCCTCCACGGGGACGACGGTGTCGTTGGCGCCGTGGAGCACGAAGAACGGCGGCGCGTCCGGGCCGACGTGGGTGATCGGCGACGCCAGCTCCCAGTTGGCGCGGTCGTCGTCGAGCGAGGTCTTGAACACCTGCCGCGCCAGCAGCGGCTCCAGGCCCCGGTTGGCCGAGGGGGACCGCCCGGCGAGGTCGTAGACGCCATAGAACGGGACCGCGGCGTCGATGGTCGTGTCGGCGTCCTCGAACCCCGGCTGGTAGGCGGCGAGGTTGGGCGTCAGTGCGGCCAGCGAGCACAGGTGGCCGCCCGCCGACCCGCCGGTGATGGCCAGGAAGTCCGGGTTGCCGCCGTGCTCCGCGATCGTGGCCTTGACCCACGCGACGCCCCGCTTCACGTCGACGATGTGGTCGGGCCAGGTCGCGCGGGGGCTCAACCGGTAGTTGATGGTGACGCACACCCAGCCCCGCTCGGCCAGGTGAGCCATCAGCGGGTGGGCCTGCCCCTGCTTCTGGCCCATGACCCAGGCCCCGCCGTGCACCTGGAGCAGCACGGGTGCCCCCGCGTCGGCCGGCAGGTCGGCCCGGCGCCACACGTCGAGCTGGTTGCGGCGTCCGAACTCGCCATAGGCCAGGTCCCGAGCGCCGGGGGCGGCGTAGCGGCGCCGCGCCCTGAGGTCGGGCACGAGCAGCGACCGCCGGGCGAGCGGCACGTCGGGCGCCAGGGCGAAGGGGCCGGTGACCCGGTCCCGATAGTCGGGACCAAGGGCCTCGACGAGGGCGTCCTCCAGGACCTGTCCGGATGCCTGGGCGTCCCGGTAGAGCCGCCACAGCCCGACGCCGGACGCCGCCGCGAGGGCCAAACCGGCCAGGCCCCGCAGCCCGCGCAGCCCGCCGCCCCGCGCCAGCAGGAGTCCCACGGCCGCCTGGGCGCCCGCGGCGTGCACGGGCATCTCGGAGGTCAGCACGCCGGACGCGAAGCCCGGGGAAGCGCCGGGCCCGAACCGGTCGAGGGGCCGCAGGGCGTTGGCCGTGTCGAGCGCGGACGCCGCACCGGCCAGCAGGAACCGCGTCGGGGGTGTCATCCCGCCAGCCTAAGAGGAGCGCCGGCGGTGGGCACGGGGCACGCGACCACGCTGTCGCATGCCCCGCCCGCCATACGTCACCACTACAGAGGCGCAGGTCCCATCGCTGATACAGCGGCGGTCAGAGGACCGATCCGAACGCGAACGCGAGGGCGACGCCGCCGTCCTCCTCCGGCAGCCGGACCGACCGCAGCAGGTCGATCACGGGCACCAGGGTCCCGGGCGGCGTCGGCGCGGGCACCGGCTCGGGGGGCGGCTCGGCCCGGGTGGCGTCCGTGGCGTCCGCCGCCGGATCGGGGGGCGGCGGCGCGCAGCCCATCTCCGGCCGCGAGGTGTCGCACAGGTCGGAGGACTCGCTCCACACGAGACCCGACGCGGGCTCGCCGTCTCGGGGCCGGGCGTTGGCGCCGAGCGCCCGGCGGGCCGCCAGGTTGACCGGGTAGCCGGTGTCGAGCGCCATGAAGTGGCGCACCTCGAAGCCGTCCACCTTCACGACATAGAACGGCGCGGGGAGCGGGGCCTCGCCCGAGGCGACGGCGCCGCCGGTCGGGTCGTCGAGCGCCCACCAGTTCGCGCCCTGCGCCCGGGACGGGTCGATGTACCAGCACGGGAGGGTCTGGCCGCCGGTGATGCAGGTGCGGGCCTGCATGCCGCCGCCGTTCTCGATGCCGTCGACCAGGCCGATGCTGCCGAAGGCAGGGATGCCGATCGCCATCATCTCCTGGAACAGCGCCTCGCTCTTGGCGATGCCGCCCAGCGCCTGCCAGGGCTGCCAGGCCGCGGCCCGCCGGGCGTAGCCGTCGCCGCCCGAGGCGCAATAGCGCCCGGCCATGGCGGCGGCGACGTCGCCGGACACGTACTGGACGTCCATCAGCTCGGCGGCGGTGAACGGGGCGCCCACGCCGGCCGAGTCGTACTGGAAGATTCCGACGCCCGGCGTCCAGTAGGCCCGAACGTAGGGCGTGTAGGGGTCGGCGAAGGGGTAGAGCCCGTAGTTGGCGTGCATGTTGTTGGAGCCCGAAAACTCGCCGGTCCACTCGTCCCAGCGGGACAGCGTCATGGGCGACGGGGCGGTCTCGGGTGTGCGCGCCTGGGACACCTCCTTGAAGATGGGCGCCATCACGAGGGCGGTGAGCTCGTCGTCCGACAGCTCACACGACCGGGGGGTGGCGGCCACCGCCGCCCGGATGCCCTCGTAGGCACCCCGACCGAAGTAGCGCGTGACGCCCGGGGTCCCGGCGGGCACCGGCTGGGCGCCGGCGGGCTCGTCGCCGAGGGACGTGGGGATCAGGCCGCCGGCGCCGCCGGCGAGGAGGACGGCCGCCACCAGCGCGGCCGCAGGGAGCCGCCGGCCCAGGCACCGGCGGCGGAAGGGGACATGGTCCGACATGATGTGAGTGGCGGCACCCACCGGCCCCTGCTCGGGCGCGGGCGGGGAGGTGCCTCGGGGTTGCGTGCACGGACACCCGGCGCGGTGGGGCACGTGGCGGTTGCCTCGGTTGTCACGTGCGTGTCACCTCCGGGTCGCCGGCCACAGCGACATCAGGGGCGCGCGCGGAGAGGCGACCACCGGTCGCTCCTCGTTGCCCGCTCACGAGACCCCCAGCACGAGGCCCCAGCGGCGTCGGTGACGCCGTATCCCAGGCTGTAACAGGCTTTCCGCCCGACAGCCTTACGCTGTCAGGTCCGAGACAGGCTAGGAGTCACTCTTAGCGTTCCCACCCGTGAAGATTGTCACGTTCAGCGTTTTCTCCGCGGAAGCACGGAATCACCTGCTCGGCGACGAGCTGCAGCGTGTCGGTCGACGGGTAGTCCCGGCACCACGGGAGGAACGACGTCACGCCCAGGTCGTTGTACTGGCCGATCCTGTCGATGACCTGCTCGGGGGTGCCGACGAGATTGCCCGCCTGCCAGCTGTCGAACGGCTCGCCGAAGGTGGAGCCGCCGATGGCGCGCACATCGGCCTCGGTCTCCCGCACGAAGATCTCGGGCGACCACGTCTTCTCGATCTCGTCGTAGTCGCGGCCCACCTCGTCGCAGTGGCGGCGCAGCACGTCGCACTTGTGGGCGAACTCGCGGGGGTTGCCGCCGAAGTTCGACCGGTCGGCCAGCCGGGCCACCACCCGCAGCGTCAGCTGCTCGCCGCCGCCGCCGATCAGGATCGGCGGGTGCGGGTCCTGCAGCGGCTGGGGGTCGCACTGCGCGTCCTCGACCGCGAAGTGCCGGCCCTCGAACGTCGTGTCGGGCTGCGTCCACAGTGACCGCACGATCTCCACGGTCTCGCCCAGCATGGCGATGCGGTCCCGGGCCGGCGGGAACGGATAGCCGTACGCCTCGTACTCCTGCTGGTACCAGCCGGCCCCGATCCCCCAGTCGAGCCGCCCGCCGCTGACCACGTCGAAGGTGGACGCGATCTTGGCCAGCAGCGCCGGGCTCCGGTACGAGGCACACCCCACCATCTGGCCGAGCCGTACCCGGCTGGTGCGCTGGCTGACGGCGGTCAGCGTGGTCCAGCACTCGAACACCGCCTCGTGGGCCGGTAGCGGCACGTTGTGCACGTGGTCGTAGACCCACAGCGAGTCGTAGCCGAGCTCCTCGGCCAGCTGGGCGGTCTCGAGCACCTTGTCCCACTTCGCGGCCGCGCCCTCGATGCCGCCCAGCTCCATCTTCCAGCCCTGGGGCACGAAGGCCCCGAACGTGATCGCCCGTGACGTCATGCGGCCTTTCTATCGCCGGGCGTCGACGCTCACCGGACCATGCGGAAGAACGTGCGCAGCTCGTCGACGAACAGGTCGGGCTGCTCCATCGCCGCGAAGTGGCCGCCCCGGTCGAGCTCGTTCCAGTGGCGCAGGTCGGTGAAGCGCGCCTCCACCCAGGCCCGGGGCGGCCGCACGATCTCCTTCGGGAACAGCGACACGCCGGACGGCACCGTCACCTGCTCCAGCGCCGGGGACCGGAAGCTCTCCCAGTAGAGGCGGGCCGACGACGCCCCCGCACCGGGCAGCCAGTACAGCATCACGTTGTCGAGCAGCGCGTCCCGGGCGACGGCGTTCTCCGGATGCCCGCCGCAGTCGGTCCACGCCCAGAACTTCTCGACGATCCAGGCGCACTGGCCCGCCGGCGAGTCGACCAGGCCGTAGCCCAGCGTCTGGGGCCGGGTCGACTGCTGCTTGGAGTAGCCGGTGCCCCAGCGACGGTGCTCTTCGTAGTCGGCCAGCGCCCGGACCGCGTCCTCGTCGAGCCCGCCCTCGCCCGCCACCGGTGCGGCGACCGCCATGTTCACTTGGACTCCGGCCACGTGGTCGGGGTCGGCGGCGGCCACCGCGGTCGTGACCATGGCGCCCCAGTCGCCGCCCTGGGCGCCGTAGCGGTCGTAGCCGAGCCGGGCCATCAGCTGGGCCCAGGCCCGGCCGATCCGCTCGACGTTCCAGCCGGGAGCGGCGGGCTTGTCGCTGAAGCCGTAGCCCGGCAGGGCCGGGACCACGACATGGAACGCGTCGGCCGCGTCGCCGCCGTGGGCGACGGGGTCCGCCAGCGGCCCGATCACATCGAGGAACTCGATCACCGAGCCCGGCCAGCCGTGGGTGAGCACGAGCGGCAGCGCAGCGGGCTCCGGCGAGCGGACGTGCAGGCCGTGGATGCCGAGCCCGTCGATCTCGGTGCGGAACGGCCCGAGCGCGTTCAGCCGCGCCTCGGTGGCACGCCAGTCGTAGGCGCCGGCCCAGTGCCCGCACAGCTCGCGGACGTAGGCCAGCGGGATGCCCTGCGACCAGTCGTCCACGGTCTCGGCCTCCGGCCAGCGGGTACGGCGCAGGCGGTCCCGCAGGTCGTCGAGGTCGGCGTCGGGAACGGCGATGGGCGACGGCTCCATCGCCATGTTCTAGTTAGGACGCGGTGGCCTCGCGGTCCTTGGCCACCTCGTCGAGGTCCGCGTACTCCTCGCCGGTGTCGGTCCAGTGCTCGAACTGGATCACCCCCAGCTCCTCGAACCGGTGGCGCAGCCAGCCGTCGGAGGCGTCGAGCAGGCCCAGCTTGCGGCAGTTCGGCACGATCTTGGAGAAGAGCATCTGCTGGAAGAGGTTCTCCGCCGGCGGCACGGCCAGCATCGACCGGATAATCGGCCGGGAGTCGATCCCCATGCGCTCCCACACCTCCTGCTGGAGGAAGCGGTCCCGCATCCGCACCGCGGCCTCGAACGCGAACTCCTGCCGCTCCCGCAGCTCCGCGTGGCTGAGCTCGCCGTAGTACTCCTTCAGCGACAGCACCCCGAAGGCGACGTGGCGGGCCTCGTCGGACATCACGTAGCGCAGCAGCTTCTTGAGCAGCGGATCCTCGGTGAGCATGTGCATGAACCCGAAGGCGGCCAGCGCCAGGCCCTCGACCATGATCTGCATGCCGAGGTAGGTCATGTCCCACCGGCTGTCGGCGATGATGTCGTCGAGCAGCATCTTCAGGTGGGCGTTGATCGGGTAGTGGCCGGTCAGCTTCATGTCGAGGTACTTGGAGAACACCTCGACGTGGCGGGCCTCGTCCATCACCTGGGTCGACGCGTAGTACTTGGCGTCGATCCACGGCACCGTCTCCACGATCTTGGCCGTGCACAGCAGGGCGCCCTGCTCGCCGTGCATGAACTGGCTGAGCCGCCAGTTCTGGCCCTCGATCAAGAGCTTGGTCCAGTCGTCCTCGCCGAAGTGGCGGAACGGGGACCCAGCCACGCTGGCGGCGTCCTGCCGGAACCGCTGGATCTGGGGGTTGCCGCCCATGTCACGGGCGAGCTGCTCGACGTCGACGTCCGTGTCCCACGGCAGGTCGGTCTCGCCGTTCCACTGGGAGTGCTTGGCCTTCTCGTACAGCTTGTTGAGCGCCGGCCGCGCGCCCTTGGCATAGTCCCACGTGAAGATCGCGTCGGCGTTGTCGGCCACCGTGTGGATCGCCTCGTCCACGTCGGTGTTGGCGATCGCCAGGATCGCCTCCAGGTCGTCCACCCCGCTCCGCCCGATGATCTCCTCGTTCGTCGCCATAGAGCGATAATAGGCGTTACATCCAGCGAAACAACCCGGGGACTTGTGGCGTCGAAGGGGCGCCGGGGCGCGAAATCGGCTATCACTGACCTCCAATGGGGATGGTGTCACAGACCGGCCACGAGCCGGTCGCGCTCGGAGTCAAGGAACGGGAATGGCGGCGGGTGACGAGCACGGGCCAGGAGGCCGCGGCCGACGCCACCGCCACGGAGACGGCGGCGGCCGCCGAGAAGGAGGCGTCACAGGGCTTCGTCAAGGCCGCGCGGGCCTTCTTCGACTACTTGCCCAAGGGCAACACGCTCGACGACGAGACGTTCCGCAAGCGCCACCTCCTCCTGTGCTGGATCCTCGCCCTGCACATCCCGGCGCTGTTCCTGCTCGGGGTCTGGCGGGGCTACAACGTCGGCCACGTCGTCGTCGAGCTGGCGGTTCCCCTCGCCGCGCTGCTGTTCGCCCGGGTCGCCACCCCCCACCGGCGGCTGGCCGGGTTCTTCACCACCGCCGGCCTCGTCTACTGCTCGGTGGTGCTGGTGCACCTGTCGGGCGGCATGATCGAGGCCCACTTCCACTTCTTCGTCCTCATCGGCCTCATCGCGCTCTACCAGGACTGGATCCCGTTCCTGTGGAACGTCCTGTTCACCGTCGGTTCGCACGCGGGTGGCAGCGCCATCGCCGAACGGCTGATCTTCAACCACAACTCGGGGCAGGACAAGCCCTGGACCTGGGCGGTCATCCACGGCGTGGCGGTGCTGGCCGCCTCGGCCGGCGTCATCGTGTTCTGGCGGAGCACGGAGGAGGAGCAGGAGCGCGGCATCAAGCTGACCGCCGACCTCGCGGCCGCCGAGGTCGAGCGCCAGGAGGCCATGTCCGGCCTCCTCGTCAACCTCGCCCGGCGCAACCAGTCGCTGCTCAATCGCCAGCTCGAGGTCATCACCGACCTCGAGACACGCGAGCAGGTCCCCGACGTCCTCGAGGACCTGTTCCGCCTCGACCACCTCGCCACGCGCATCCGCCGCAACGCCGAGTCCCTGCTCGTGCTCTCGGGCGACGACCCGCCCCGGCGCTGGGGCAACCCGGTGCCGCTCGGCGACGTCGTGCGGGCGGCGGCCGCCGAGGTCGAGGACTACCGGCGGGTCGAGGTCCTGGTCAACGACCACATCGACGTGGCCGGTCGAGCCGTGGCCGACCTGGCCCACCTGCTGGCCGAGCTGATCGAGAACGCCACCACGTTCTCGCCCCCGAGCTCCGAGGTCCGCATCCGCAGCCACCTCTCCCCCGGGGAGTCCACCCGCTTCGTCGTGACGATCGAGGACATCGGCATCGGGATGTCCGACGACGACCTGACGGCGGCAAACGTCGTGCTGGCCGAGGCGCCCCAGATCGACCTGCGACGGGCGACGATGCTCGGCTTCCACGTGGTCGCCCGCCTCGCCCAGCGCTACGACATCCACGTCCGCCTGGCGGCGACGCCCGGCGGCGGCCTCACCGCCCTCGTCAGCCTGCCCAGGGAGCTCGTCAGCGACCGGCCCCACGAGGCCCCGCCCCCACCGAGCCCCGGCGCGTACGACCGTTACCAGCGGGCCGCGCTGGCCTGGAGTGGCGGGCGACGCCCGCCTGCGGCGGACAGCCCCGCGTCGCCGTGGGGCCAGCGCCCGTGGTTCGAGTCGGAGATGGAGTCGGCCGAGGTGCCCCGCCGCGCACCCGTTCCCGTGGCGCCCGCGTGGCTGGACGCGATGCCCACGCCCGAGTGGCTGACCGCCACCGCTCCCCCGGCCGAGCAGCCCCCGCCCGCCGCCGGCCCGACCGTGCGGCCGTCCACGCCGGTGCTGGCCGACCCGGTCCTCCCCGGCACCCGGCTGGGCCCCGTGGCCGAGTGGGTCGACGTCGTCGGCACGCCGACCAGGCGCGAGGACCCGGTCCCGGCCGAGACCACGACCACGTGGTGGGCGGCGCTCGTGGTGCAGGAACCGGCGCCTGTGCCGGACCGGACCTCGCGGCGGCCGCTCGCGGGTCGCTCGCAGCCGCTGGACGTGACGGCCACGCCAGCCGCCCCGCCGCCGCCTCCCCCGCCGCCTCCACCGCCTCCCCCGCCGACGGCGTCCCCCCAGGCCCCCATTGCAGACGGCCTGGCCCGCCGGGTCCCCGGGTCCCACCTGGCGCCCGCGCTCCGCCGCGACGCCGACGGACCCGAGCCGGCCACCGAGGGCGGCGGGCGCGACATCGAGCGCGTTCGTGCCATGCTGTCTCGCTTCCAGGCAAGCCAGCACGCGGGCCGGGTCGCCGCCGACCCCCCGCACGCCCGACCGCCCGAGGAGAACAGGTGAGCACCGCAGCCGACAACACCCCCGATCTCGACTGGCTCGTCACCAGCTTCGCCGAGCGCATCCCGGGAGTGGAGAGCGTGGTCGTCCTGTCGACCGACGGGCTCGTCCTCGCGCTGTCCGACAGGCTCGACAAGGACACGGCCGACACCCTGGCGGCCGTGACCTCCGGCCTGGCCAGCCTCACGGCCGGAGCCGCCCGCCACATGGGTGCGGGCAACGTGAACCAGGTGATCGTCGAGATGGACGGCGGCTACCTGTTCGTCACCACGGTGAGCGAGGGATCCGCCCTGGCGGTCATGTGCGGACCCGACTGCGACATCGGCCTGATCGGCTACGAGATGAGCATGCTCGTCGCGCGCATCGGCCAGGTCCTCACCCCGGCGTTGCGGGCGGAGCTGTCGATGCGTCCCGGTCCATGAACCGCGGGGACGAGAACGGCCACCGGGTCGTTCCCGTCTACGCGATCACCGGGGGACGCACCCGGTCGCGGGGCCAGGATCTCGGGCTCGAGACCCTGGTGACCACGACCGAGCGGGGCATCGCCGCCCGGGCCGAGCTCCGGTTCGAGCACGCCGCCATCGTCGACGTGTGCCGGGCGCCCGTGTCGGTGGTCGAGGTGGCGGCCAGGATCCAGGTGCCGCTGGGCGTGGCACGCGTGCTGGTGTCGGACCTCCACGAGGACGGCATGTTGACGATCCACCAGACGGCGGTCACGAGCGAGGGCCGCCCCCGGACCGAGGTGCTGGAGCGCCTCCTGAACGGCTTGAGGGCACGGTGACAAGGTGACCATCGACGGTCCCGTATCGGTCAAGATCGTGATCGCGGGCGGCTTCGGCGTCGGCAAGACCACGTTCGTCGGGGCGGTCTCCGAGATCACGCCGCTCACGACGGAGGCGGCCATGACGCAGCTGTCGGTGGGCATCGACGACCTGTCGGGAGTGGGCGGCAAGCGCACGACGACCGTGGCGATGGACTTCGCCCGCCGGACCATCGACCGCGAGCTGGTCCTCTACCTGTTCGGCACGCCCGGCCAGGACCGGTTCTGGTTCATGTGGGACGACGTGGCCCGGGGGGCGGTGGGCGCGGTCGTGCTCGTCGACACCCGCCGCGTGTCCGACGCCTTCGGCGCCATCGACTTCTTCGAAGACCGCGGCGTCCCCTTCGTGGTGGCGGTCAACGCGTTCGACGGAGCGCCCCGCCACACCGAGGCCGCACTCCGCTCCGCCCTGGCGCTGGCGCCCGACGTGCCGCTCGTGATCTGCGACGCCCGCCGGGAGGACACGGTGATCTTCGTGCTGATCACCCTGGTCGAGCACGCGCTGGCCCGGGCCCACGCCGCCACCTGAACCCGGACGGGAACCGCACGGGGTCCTGCGAACGTCGAAGACGCCGATGACAGCGAACGGGCCAACCGGGGGACAGACGATCCCTACAGATAGGCACCTGCCGAAACCGAGCGGCCAGCTGAAGGTGCCTATCTGTAGGGAGATGGGACGACGGCTGGCGGCCGCCGCCGCGGCCCTGGCCGTGCTGGGCGCGGCCTGCTCGGGCGGTGGCGGCGACGGCGGCGGGCTCGGCCCGCAGGCCGGGAGCGAGTGGCCGAACCTGCAGCTGGCCAGCAGCCTGCGCCGGCTGGACTCGTGCGACGGGCTGCGCACATGGATGCGCGACGAGCTGGCGCCCCGGGTGGGCGCCTACGGGTTCCCCGGCGCGTACGGCCCCGCGGTGGGCGGCGGGGACGTCGTGATCATGGAGGACACGGCGACCGCGGCCGAGTCCGCCGACCGGTCGCTCGCCACCGAGGCCCCCGGCGCCGCACCGGCGCCGAGCGCGCCCGGCCAGGACGACGGGTCCGGCTTCTCGACCACCAACGTGCAGGTGGCCGGCGTCGACGAGCCCGACATCGTCAAGACCGACGGCCGGCGAATCCTGGCCATCGCCGGGAACAAGCTGCACCTGGCGTCGGTGGAGAGCGGCGCGGTCGTGTCGTCGATCGACCTGCCCGAGGGCATGTACGACGGGCAGATGCTGCTGGCGGGCGACCGGATCCTGGTGTTCGGGGCCGGGTCCTACGGCGAGGCCGTTCCCTTCGCCGAGGAGGCCCCGGGCGCCGACGTGGCCCGCTCGATCCTGCCCATCGGCACGACCCGCATCGTCGAGGTCGCCGTCGACGGCGACTCGCTGGTGCCGGGCGGGACCTACGAGCTCGACGGCAGCTACGTGGCGGCCCGGATGACCGGGGACGTGGCCCGCATCGTGGTCCACGACGAGTCGACGGCCCACCTGCCGCTCGTGACGCCGGCCGTCCCCGGCGCCGAGGCCGAGGAGCAGGCCACCGCGCTCAACCGCCAGGTGGTCGAGGAGGCCGACCCCGAGGCGCTGCTGCCGGGCTGGCGCCAGGTCGTGGGCGACGGCGAGGAGGGCGCCGAGGGCAAGCTGCTGTCCTGCGAGGACACCCACGCCCCGAACACGTTTTCCGGCTTCGGCGTCGTGTCGGTGGTGACCGTCGACCTGTCCGACGGTGTCGGCGCCGGGCTGGCGTCCGCCGCCGGCACCGGCGTCCTGGCGGGCGGCCAGACCGTCTACGCCTCGCCCGAGCACCTCTACGTGGCCGCGCCCGAGTGGATCGACTGGGCGGCGCTGGCCGAGGAGTCCGGCGGCACGCCTCCTGACGACGTCGAGCAGGGCACCGACATCCACCGCTTCGACGTGACCGATCCGGGCCGGGCCACCTACGAGCTGTCCGGCCACGTCGACGGGACGCTGCTCAACCAGTTCGCGATGGACGAGCACGACGGCTACCTGCGGGTGGCCACCACGACGGGGCAGGCGTGGTCCGACCGGGACACGTCCGAGAGCCACGTCGTGGTGCTGGGCCCGGGCGACGGGGCACTGACCGCCGTGGGCTCTGTGTCCGGGCTCGGGCGGGGCGAGACCATCCACTCCGTGCGGTTCCTGGGCGATGTCGGCTACGTGGTCACGTTCCGCCAGACCGACCCGCTGTACACCGTCGACCTGTCCGACCCGACCGCGCCGGCGGTCACCGGCGAGCTGAAGATCCTCGGCTACTCCGCCTACCTCCACCCCATCGGCGACGGCCGGCTGATCGGCATCGGCCAGGACGCCACCGAGGAGGGCCGCGTCACTGGCACCCAGGTCGCGCTGTACGACGTGCGGGACCCGTCGTCGCCCCAGCGGGTGGCGCAGGCGGTGCTCCCGGAGTCCAGCTCCGGCGCCGAGTGGGACCACCACGCGTTCCTGTGGTGGCCGGACACCAACCTGGTGGCGCTGCCGGTCAGCGCCTACGGCCGCCAGGGCGCGTTCGAGGGCCTCGTCGGGTTCGGGGTCGACGCTGACGCCGCCACGATCGCCGAGGTCGGGCGGGTGTCGCACCCGCCGGTGACCGAGCCCGGCGTGGGCCCGATCCCGATCGAGCCAGGCGCCGGCGGCGGGTCCGAGCCCGGCGCCGAGCCCGTCCCGCCGGTCGACGACTTCCCGCCGTTCCAGTACACGCCGCCGATCCAGCGGGCGCTGGTCGTGGGCGACACGCTGTGGACCCTGTCGAGCGAGGGCCTCGCCGCCAGCGACCTGGCCACCCTCGGCGGCACGACGTTCCTGCCCTTCGGGTAGCCACCCCACTAGCCGGCCCGGGCGGCCACGAGGTCGAGCGTGGCCCGCGCCTCGGCGAGGACCTCGGCCTCGTCGAGGTGCGTGAGCCGGCCGTCCTCGACCACCACGTCGCCGCCCACCACGACCGTGGTGACATCGCCGGCGCGGGCGTGGAGGCCCACGGCCGGCACCGGGTGGGTGCTGGCCAGGTGGTGCGCGCCGGTCGTGTCCACCAGCACGAGGTCGGCCAGCTGCCCCGGCGCCACGCGACCGAGCTCGCCGGGGCGGCCGAGGGGGACGGCGCCGGCGAAGCCCATGGCCAGCGCCGCCTCCAGCGTGAGGCCGTAGTCGCTGGCCGCGACCTCGCGCTGGATCGCCAGCGCCGCCCGGACCTGCTCGAACGGGCTGGTCACCGACGGGGCGTAATCGCTGCCCAGCACGACCGGCACGCCGGCGGCGAGGAGCCGGGGCACCGAGCGCCCGTACGCCACCCCGAAGCCGTGGAGGGCGTTGCCGACCGGGTTGTGGTTGACGGTGACGCCGCCGGAGGCGAACGCGGCCACGTCGCCGTCGGACAGCGCGCCGGCGTGCATGATCGTGCAGCGCTCCGACAGCAGGCCGGCCTCGGCCAGGCGCTCGGTGGGCGTGCGGCCGAGGGCCTCGGCGTGGGCCCGGTTGCTCGCCCCGTCGATGTGGCTGTGAACGTGGGTGGGCAGGTCGCGCCGGGCCGCCAGCGCCGCGATGCCGGCCAGCAGCTCGTCCGACCCCGCCATGACCTCGACGGCCGACACCAGTGCCCGCACCCGCCCGCCGCCCGCGCCGTCGTGTCGGTCGGCGAAGTCCTCGGCGCCGGCCAGGATCTCGCCGGCGTCGGCCTGGCGGACCAGCGTCCCGCGGTCGTCGTGCCACTGGTCGGCCAGCGACGGGCCGACCGCGGCCCGGATGCCCGCGGCGCCCGCGGCCAGCGCCACGCCCTCCACGCCCGGGCCGCCCGCGTCGACCACGCCGGTGAACCCGGACCGCAGCATGGCGGCCAGCCCTGCTCGCACCACGGGCGCCATCACCTCGGCGGGCACGTGCATCGCGCACCACCGGGCGACCATCGGCAGGACGCCGGCCATGTCGCCCGCGCCCGAGAACGGCCCCGGGCCGGTGGCCCGCTCGTAGGGCCGGCCGGCGCCCATGAACGACGCGAGGTGGACGTGGGCGTCGACGAACCCCGGGGCGACGACGTGCCCGCTGGCGTCGATCCGCCGCCGCGGCACCCAGGCGGGCTCGAGGTCGGCCGCCGGACCGACCGCCGCGATCACGCCGCCATCCACGGCTACGGCCGCGCCGGCGAGCGGGTCGTCCGCCTGGAGGTCGAGGATGGTGCCCCCGGAGATCAGCAGGTCACAGGGTGTCCTATCGTCCATGTCACCGACCGTAAGACCTCACGTCGCGTGAGGTGCAAGACCCTGTGGGCGGTGTCAGGCGGAGACCGGACGGGGCCGGTAGATGGCCGTGTGGACGATCCGGGCCGCCAGCCGCCCGGACGCGAACACGCCCACGTCCAACGCGACGAACCGGTGGCCCTTGTGCTGCCACTCCCGGGTGACGGTGGCCCGGGTGTCGACCGAGTCGCCGTCCGCCACGACCGCGTGGTGCCGGACGTCGGACTCCACGTGGATCCAGGGCCCCAGCCGCACGTTCGACCCCAGCACGTCGTTGGCCCGGCGCAACACCCAGGCCGGGTGCGCCGCCCGCTCGGCCGGGTACAGGGCCAGGTCCTCCCGCACGTCGGCCAGGTACGGGCCCGCGCCGGCGGCCTCCCACAGCTCGGGCGCCACCGCCAGCACCGTGCCCCGGGTCAGCGACGCCGGGTCGGCGTCCGGCCGCTCCGCCCGCGCCACGCCGGGCACCGCGGCCACGTCGGGCGGGGGCCCGGGCTCGGCGGGCAGGCCGGCGTGGCCGACGGCACAGGTCGTGCCCGCCTCGTTGCGGACCTCGAGCGGGACGCACGGACCGCCGCCCACCTCGCCGGGCTCGCCGGGCACGACGGTGAGGACGTCGCCCTCGTACACCGGCGACAGGAACCGGGCCCGCATCGACCCGCGGGCCAGCCAGTCCCGCCCCCACGCCTCCGCCGGTACGTGGGTCATGTAGGCGTACACGTCGACGCCCGGCACGAGCCCGCCGCCGAACCCGTAGCGGCGGGCCACCTCGTCGTCGTGGATCTTGTTGGCCGACGCCGTCGCCGTGTTGTGGGCGGCGACCCGGTGGCTGCGCATCAGGGCACGATAGGCGGATCCGCGTTGGCCACCAGGTCGAGCGCCATCTCCGGGAACCAGTCGCCCGCGGCGGGGTCGATCCGGCCCCACTCGGGGTCGACGGTCTCGCCGCCCGGCCCGAGGCCCCGGGTGCACTCGCCGTCCGACTCGCCCGGGATCTTCACCCACAGGTACGCGTCGACCAGCGGCTCGCCCGTGTCAAGGGTCGGGCGCTGACCGAGGCCGCGGCCGGGCGGGTTGCACCAGTCCTGGGGGTCGGGGTACGCCCCCGGCCGCCACGGTCCCTGGCCGTTGCGGCTGGTGTCGATCACGTAGCCTGCGCTCGGCTCGACACCGCCGAGCATCGTGGCGTAGCGCAGGTTGATCCCCGACGAGTTGAGGGCGGGGTCGTCGCTGTCGTCGCTCCACACGCCGAACGAGCTGAGCGCCACGCCGGTCCACTCGCCGAGCAGCACGGCGATCTTGGCCGGCAGCGGCCCGCCGTTCCAGTACTGGTTGGGGCAGCCGAAGAAGTCGCCGGGGTTCACGCCGGTGGCGTACGCCAGGCACGACGAGATCCACCGGCCGTACTGCACGTTGTTGGCGGTGAGCTGGTAGTTCGACACGTTAAGGTCGAAGCCGTCGGCGCCATCGACGCCGGCCTGGGCCAGGCGGTGGGCGATGTCGCCGACGCCGAGCCAGGCGCTGTGGGTGCCGTCGAGGTAGGTCGTGACGTTGGGCAGCGCGCCGAGCACGTCGACGGCGTGGCGGAGCATGGCGAACCGTTCGGCGGCCGCGGTGGCCGGATCGGCCTCCGCGGGCTGGCACCACTCGAGCGCGGCGGACCCGTCGGCGCTGCCGTACGGGTCGTACCAGGGGATGATGCCGAGGCCGTCCGGCTCGAGGATCACGACGGCGTGGCGGTTGCCGATGCCGGCCGCGAACCCGTCGATCCACGCCTCGTACTCCGCCCGGGTCGTCGCCCCGCCGGCGGAGAACTGGGCGCAGTCGCGGAACGGGATGTTGTACGCCACCAGCACCGGGAGCGTGCCCTTGGCCTCCGCCCGGGTCGTGGTGCGGCGGGCGTCCTGCTTGACCGACCGCGGGGTCCCGGCGGTGAACCACACGGCCTGGGGCGTCTCGATCATCGCCTCGATCGCCTCGGCCGCCTCCCGGTCGCCCTGGGCGGTGAGCTCGGCGATCTGGCGCGGCGCGCCGTGGTCGGGCTTGGGGACGTACAGGTCGGTGGGGGCGGGCGGCTCCTCGGCCGCTCCCGCGCTGCCGGCCGGCGCCCCGACCAGCAGGACTCCCGCCGCGGCCAGCCCCGCGATCGAACGCCTGCAGACCGACGTGCTGCTCATGGTGGCCCCTCCTCCATCCGAGCAGTGGAAGCGCTTCCATGCTTGGAAGCGCTTCCACCCTAGGCGATCGCAGCACGCTCAGGAGGGCGTCAGGACGTACGGTGCGAAAATTTCCTGGTCGGGCGCGACGGGCTCCGGCAGGGCCACGGCGCCGGCCCCCGCCACGGGGCGCGGCCGCTTCGGGTCGGCGACCCCGGCGCTCCCGCCCCGGCCGCGGTGGATCGCCAGGCCGCGGAGCGGATCGGGCACCGCGTCGAGCGCCGCCCGCGCCGCCGGCACGGCCAGCAGGCGGAGCCAGGCGAGGTCGTCGCGGAGCTCGACCTCGAGGACCACGCCCCAGGAGAGCTCGTGCCACTCCCAGGCCGACATCCCCTCGGTGTGGGCGGCGGCGACGAGGGCGTCGCCATAGGCCTCCCGCCAGGCGCGCGCCGAGGTCGGCCCGTCGAAGACCTCGATCGAGAACCACTCGGCCACGTTCTCGATCGTACGCCCGCCCGGCCGGGGAGCGCGGGGCGAGATCTAGGCGTCCGGGAGGCGGAACACGTTGATCGTCGGGTTGGCGCCCTCGCTCACCGTCACGTAGCCCCGCCCGTCGGTCGCCATCGCCAGGGCCTCGCCCTGGGGCTCCGCCACGGCGGGCGCGGTGCACGGCGGGCCGGCCAGCGCCTCGGGCACGCTCTCGCCGGGTGCCCGCTCCCAGAGCAGCACGGACGTGTACGTGCGCAACCCGATCACGGAACCGTCGGGCGAGATGTCGCCGCCGGTGACGAGGGAGCCCGCGACGTCGCCCTCCCGCTCCATCGCGATGGTCGCCCCGCCGCCGGCGCCGGCCGGGATTCGGTACACGCCGGCCGGGCCGACGAGCACCTTGGTCACGATGAACAGATCGCCGGTGACGGGGTCGGCCAGCAGCGCCTCGGCATCGCGGGCGCCGTCGGCGTAGGCGAGCGTGATCGCCTCGACGCCGTCCAGGGCCCCGCCCGTCGCCCCGGGCGGGACCTCGGGCTCGGCGGCCCGGTACACGGTGACCTCCGCCCGCTGGGAGCCGTTGTCGCCGATGTCGCCCAGGTACAGCACGTCCGCCCCGCCCTCGCGGGGACCGCGGGCCATGTCCTCCCAGTCGACCGCCTCGGCCCCGGGCAGGGACCAGCGCCCCCGGTCGCCGCCGTCCTCGCCGATGGCGAACACCTCGGGCTCACCGCCGGAGTCGTTGTGCGCCCACAGCACGCCGGGCTCGCTGGCGCTGGCGGCGATCCCGCTCGCCTCCACCAGCGCCGGCTGCGCCACCCGGGCGGGCGCGGGCGCCGCCTGGGCCCCGGCGCACAGCTCGGTCGCGCTCGGCACGGTGGTGGTGCTCTCCGCCGACGTCCCCGCCGGACCACCACCATCGTCGTCCCCACCGCCGTTCGAGCACGACGACGCCACGAGCGCGGCGGCGAGGGCGACCACAGCGAGGCGCGGCACGGCGGGCGAACCTAGTGCGCGCCGGACGGATCGTCGCGGCGCGTTCAGTCGCAGCCGTTCCCGGGCAGCACCGGCTGCGCGGTGACCGCATAGGTCACGCCGGCGTCCACGAACCGGGTCAGCTCGTCCGCGGACCCCAGCACGTCGCCCACCTCGCCGGCCGGGACCTCGGCGCACTCGGCCGCGTCCGCCAGCCGCACGGAGGCGTCCGCCGGCCAGTCGACCACCCGCGGCTCCGGCCCGTCGGGCGTCGGCGCCGGCTCGTCGGGCACCGCCCGGATCAGGTACGCCTCGGCCTGGTAGGGCTGCTCGGGGCCGAGGGAGGGGTCCTGCGACGAGGCGAACCCGGTCGCCGCCTCCACGAACGCCTGCAGGTTGGCCCGGGCCGGGTCGGTCTCCTCGCCCTGGTCGCCGGCGCCGACGCCGAGCGCGTAGGCCCGGTGCTCGTACGTCCGCCCCCCGGCCGAGATCGTGACCACGGTGTCGGGCGCGTCCATGACATTGTCGGGGCGCTCGTAGTCGACGTCGGCCAGCAGCCCGTGTTCGTCGGCCAGGCCCAGCAGCTGCTGGATGCCGTCGGCGCTGATCGAGCGCTCCTGGAGGTTGGGCAGCAGGGCGCCCGGATACTGCATGATCGTCGGTCCGGGCTGGACGAGCCGCCCGTCGCCGATCACCACGAGCTGCGGGGGCGTCGACACGGCTTGCGGGCCGGCGAGGCCGCCCTCCGAGGCGATCTCGATCACGACGTCGTCCGCACCGGCGGGGTACTCGATCTGCCCCACCGGCGCGGGCTCCGTCGACGCTGGGCCGCCGGTCGACGTCTCACCGTCGTCGTCCCCGCAGGCCGCGGCGCCCGCCACCAGAAGGACGGCGAACGGGACCAGCCACGGGCGGCGTCGCACCTCATCGACCCTACGGTCGCTTGAAACCGAGCGTGTAGGCGCCCGACCCGGACACCGCCGTCACCCGGTACCGGTAGATGCCGAAGCGGCCGTTGAACGTCACCGTCTCGTCTGCACCCGAGCCCGTGGCCGCGGCGACGTCGACCCAGCGCATGCCGGCCCAGCGCTGCAGCTTCACGTCGAAGTTGGCGTCGGCCGGACCGTCGAGGCAGGCGGCGTGGAAGCCGGAGCGGGCGAGGTAGAACCAGCCGCCTGGCTGCACCTGGCTGTCGCCCTCGGCCAGCGTCCCGGTCACCCGGCGGGCGTAGCCCTCGCAGGGCTCGGGCGTCGGGGGGACCGTCGTCGTCGTGGTCGGCGCGGCGGTCGTCGGCGGGACGGTGGTCGGCGCGACCGTGGTGGGCGGGACCGTGGTCGTCGGCTGAGTCGTCGCCGTCGTGGGCGCCGCGGTCGTCGGCGGCACCGTGGTCGGCGGGACCGTGGTGGGCGGGACCGTCGTCGTCGGCGGCCGGCTCGTCGTCGTGGTCGGCCGGGTCGTCGTCGTGGTGGGTGCCGCGGTCGTCGGGGTCGCCGTGGTGGTGGGCTGGGTGGTCGACGTGGTGGGCGGCACTGTCGTCGGTGGCGCCGTGTCTCCCCCGTCGATCAGGAACAGGCTGTCGGCCACGTTCCAGTTCCGCCCCAGGTAGGAGCCGGGGTCGGGGTTGGTGTGGTAGTAGTCGTCGTGCCCGCAGTCCAGCCGCGCGTCGTGGGCGCGATCGGCGCAGATCGTCCGCATCTGCGGGTAGTTGGGCGAGTCCGAGTAGCACATCACGTCCCACTCGTCGGTGCAGTGCCCGCCTCCGCTGGAGTTGGGGGAGTTGTTGTTCACCGCGCCGAGGGTGTGCCCCAGCTCGTGGGCGGCCGTCGACGAGTTCCAGCAGCTGGCGTCCACCCGGGCGAACGACGGCCCGGAGTTCGAGCGGTTGGCGTCGGTCTTGCGGGTGTCACCGGCGAACTCGCCGATGCCGCAGTAGACCCGGGCATCGCCGAAGATGATGTACTTCCGGTCGCGGCGGTTGTAGCCCTGCGCCTCGAGCTCCGACACCATCCGGCTGAAGCTGCTCAGCGCCGTCGAGCTGATCTCCACGTCGTCGACGATCGGCGCGCAGCTGGCGTCGTGGACGAACCGCACATTGCGGGTGCCGCCCGTCTCTCGGGCGGACTCGTTGTAGATGGTGTCGATGCCGGCCACCCACTGGACCAGCGACGACTGGTACTGGGCGAAGCGGTCGTTGCCGGGGGCGTGCACGTACAGGGCCTGGACCCGGTTGCCGCTCGTCCCGTCGCCGCTGCACACGGCCGCCAGTGCGGTGGTGCCGCCCTCGCCCTCGGGGGCGAGCGGGGCGACGTCGGCCGCCATCGTGTAGCCCGGCGGGGGTCGGTCGGGCCCGTGGGTGCAGCGGTCGCTGCCCTCGAGCTCGTACATCTCGTCGCAGGCGTCGGTGGTCGCCGCCTCCAGGTCGTTGAAGACGAGGCCGAGCCCGGGACGGTTGCCGGGAACCTCAGTGGCGGCGGGCGGTGTCTGTAACCGGTCGGCAGCCACCGGTTGGACGGCAATGGTCAGGGACAGCGGGACGAGCGCCAGGACGCCGGCGGTGAGGGCCCGGCGCGGCGCGGTGACGAAGCGCATGAGATTCCCCAGTTCTCACTTCCGCGCCGCCATGACCGAACGTAGGAGTTCTAGCACGTTGGGAGCCGACCGAGAAACCTGGGAACGGCGCCAGTTTCTACGACAAGAAGCGAACTTGGACTAGCCTTGTTGCACAAGGCGTGCATCGAAGCTTTGGAGGGGTAACGATGACGACGACCGACGGCACGATCGGCCGCTATCTGCGCTGGCTGCTCGTTGCCTTGTCCCTGGCGGCGGGCGCCATCCATTTCGCCGAGAGCGGAACCCACTTCGACGTGTCGTGGATGCACGGCACCTTCTTCGCCGTGGTCGCCTGGCTCCAGATCAGCTGGGGGGTCGCGTTCCTCGTGGCGCCGACCCGCAAGCTCCTGGCCGCGGCGGCGATCGGCAACACCGTGGTGATCGCCACCTGGCTGATGTCCCGGCTGTGGGGCGTGCCCGTGGGCCCCGACCCGTGGACGACCGAGCCCGTGGCGCTGGTCGACGCGCTGGCCACCGGGTTCGAGGCGGCCATCGTGGTGGTGTCGCTGGGCGTGCTGCTGCGCCCGGCGATGGCCCAGCGCACGGTCAAGCCGGCGGTCGGCCTCGCCGGCATCGGCGTCACCGGGCTGGCCATCGCGATCGTGTCGACCATGGCGCTGTCGCCCGCGTTCGCGTCCGAGCACTCGCACGGCGGGAGCGAGGGCGACGACCACGACGACATGGCGGCGGCCGGCGACCACGACCACGCGTCCGGCGAGGCCGCGGCGACCGGCGACGCGGCGGCCACGCCCGAGCACGTCGAGGGCCACACCAACGCGATCATCGTGGCCGACGGTACGTCGGCCTGTGAGCAGGCCGGCGTGGCCAACGAGGGCAACAGCGGCCACGGCCACCGTGGCCCGGTGCCGTGGACGCCGCTCGACGCCGCCACCCGCGCCACCCTGTCGGGCCAGATCGCCCAGGCCAACGCCGTGCCGCTCACGTACCCGACGGCGGCGGCGGCGGAGGCGGGCGGCTACCGGCGCATCACGCCGTACGTCCCCTGCATCGCCGCGCACTACCTCAACAGCGGCCTCCTCGACGGCACCTTCGATCCGGCCAACCCCGAGATCCTGCTGTTCGACGGCACCAACCCCGACAGCAAGATCGTCGGCCTCAGCTACCTGGCGTTCACCGGGCCGGACAACCCGCCCGATGGCTTCGCGGGCGGCAACGACCCCTGGCACGTCCACCGCCAGCTGTGCCTCGGCGCCGGCGGCGTGCTGGGCGACGAGAACGCCACCGAGGAGGACTGCACCTCCCGGGGCGGGCGGGTGGTCCCGCTCGAGGGGCTGTGGATGTCCCACATGTGGAACGTCGCCGGGTGGGACAGCCGGTGGGGTCTCTTCAGCTCCGAACACCCCGACCTGGGCGGCCGCATCGGTGACATCAACGCTGCGCAGGAGGGGGACGGCTGACCTAGAGGCGGACACGAGCCACCGGGCGAGCCCCAGGCGCCCGCTCAGATCCTCCCCGACCTCGTGCGACCACGCGGCCACGTCGACGGCCCGTCGCAGCGCCCCCGCCCGCATCCCGCCGGCGTCGACGCCCAACGCCTCGCCACTGGTTCACCACCGCGGCGACCCGGCCCCGTGGGCACCGTCGGCACCGCTGCCGACCAGGGGGCCGGCGTCGCTCGGCGGCGAGCACGTCCGACCGCCCTGAACCCAGTCCGCGAGCCCCGCCCACCGGCCGGCGTGGTCGGTGACGGCATCCAACCGGTCACTGGGCGGCGCCGGTCGCCAGGTCCGCGTCCGGATGATGCGGCCGCGGCGTGCCGTACTGCAGCCGTTCCAGGGGCAGCGCCCCCAGGTCCGGATCGTCGTCGACCCACGAGACGTGAGAACCCACCGGCCGGCCTCCCTGCCACACGCGCCGCAGGAGGGGGCACATTCCGCCGGGGTACGGCTCGCCGACTGTGAGCGACCAGCGCTCGGTCGCCCGCGCCACCAGGGCGGGCAGGTCGTCGAGCCACCGCCTACCGGCCACGCCGTTCCACCGGCACACGGCATCCGCGAAGCCGGGCGGGACGGCGAGCGACCCGCTCACCCGCCGGCGTGGCAGCAGACCTCGAGCTCCATGCCGTCGGGGTCCCGGAAGAACAGCGACCATTCTGACCCCAGCCGCTGGATCTCGCCGATGTCGGCCCCGGCCGCCACCAGCCGGTCTCGCACGGACTCGAGCGTCGTGAGCGAGTCGACGGCCAGCCCGAAGTGGTCGATGGCCCCGCGCCCGCCCAGCCGGCGGCGCTCGCCGATGATGCCGGCGCCGTCGGTCTCGAACACGTTGAGGGCGGACCCGCCCCCGAGGTCGACGATGACCAGCCGGGGGTGGTCGCCCTCGGCTGGGATCTCGGCCGACACGACCGCGCCGAACACGTCGCCGTAGAAGGCGACGAGCCGGTCGGCGTCGGTGGTCAGGGTGGCCACATGGTTGAAGCCGGTGGTGAGGGGAACCAGGGGATCTTCCCACGTCGCCGCAGGGGCCGGGGACTGGTTTGTGTTCATGGGGGTCACTGTAGCACAAAAAATCACTAAAGTACTCAGTAACTCATGACGAACTAGTGGATGTGTTCCCTGTCCCTACCGTTCAACCCACTGCCGTCCGGTGAACGGCACCCCCGTCGCCGGCCGCGGCAGGCTCCCTGCCTACCGCTGGGTCTCCCCCGCCCGAGCCGCCGAGCTGATCGGCGTCACCCTGCGCGAGCTCTACGCCCTGGTCGACGCGGGCGAGCTGCCCGCCTACCGCATCGCCGGCGAGATCAAGCTGCTCGCCCACGACGTCGACCAGTGGCGGCTGCGCCATCCCCCGCCCGAGCCGCCCGACGCGCCGGAGCCGCCGCCATGAGGCCGTCGCTAGCCTCGATGCCATGTGCCGGAACATCACGACTCTGCGCGGCCTCGATCCGCAGGCGACATCCGAGGAGATCGAGGCCGCGGCCCGTCAGTACGTTCGCAAGGTCAGCGGGGTGCAGAAGACCTCGCCGGCCACCGAGGCCCCGTTCGAAGTGGCCGTGCGCCGCGTCGCGGAGGCGACGACCGAACTGCTGGCCGAGCTCCCCGCCCGCCGCCAGCCCCCGCCCACCTTGCCGCCCCTGCGCCGCATCGCCGCGCGGGCCTGACCGGGAGGGCGACGACCGTGCGCTACCGCTCCCTCGGCACCACCGGGGTCAAGGTCAGCCCCCTGTGCCTCGGCGCCATGATGTTCGGGCGCATCGGCAACCGCGACCACGACGAATCGACCCGCATCATCCAGCGCGCCCTCGACGAGGGCATCAACTTCATCGACACGGCCGACGTGTACTCCGCGGGCGAGTCCGAGGAGATCGTGGGCAAGGCCCTGGCCGGCCGGCGCGACGACGTCGTGTTGGCCACCAAGTTCCACGGCACCATGGGCGAGGACCCGAACGCGCAGGGCAACTCGCGCCGCTGGATCGTACGGGCGGTGGAGGCCAGCCTCGGCCGGCTCGGCACCGACCACATCGACCTGTACCAGGTGCACCGGCCCGACTCGAACACGGACATGGACGACACCCTGTCCGCGCTCAGTGACCTGGTCCACCAGGGCAAGGTGCGCTACCTCGGGTCCTCGACGTTCCCGGCCGAGGCCATCGTCGAGGCCCAGTGGGTCGCGGAGAAGCGGGGCCACGAGCGGTTCCGGGTCGAGCAGCCGCCGTACTCCCTGTTCGTCCGGAGCATCGAGGCGTCGGTGCTGCCGACGTGCGAGCGCTACGGCATGGGCGTGATCCCCTGGAGCCCGTTGAACGGCGGCTTCCTGACCGGCCGCTACCGCCACGGCGAGCCGCCGCCCGCCACCGGGCGGGCGGCCCGGATGCCCCAGCGGTTCGACCCGGAGCGCCCGGGAGTGGCCCAGAAGCTCGACCTGGTGCCCCAGCTCGAGGAGGTGGCGGCCGACGCCGGCATCCCGCTCCCCCACCTGGCGCTCGCCTTCACGCTGACCCACCCGGCGGTGAGCGCCACGATCATCGGGCCCCGCACGATGGAACAGCTGGAGGGGCTGCTGGGCGCGGCGGACGTCCGGCTCGACGACGACACGCTCGACCGGGTCGACCGGCTGATCCCGCCGGGCACCAACGTCAACGCCGACGACGCCGGCTGGGCATCGCCGGCGGTGGCCCAGGCCTGGCGCCGCCGCCGCCCCGCCGGGGCGCGCTGACTCGGCTGGACCGGCGGAGGTCCCGGCGCCATCCGCCCGGCGCCGGAACCGCCACCGGTCGCATCAGTCAACGCACCGCGAGCGCTGATCGCACTCCCCAATGTGGTGGACGCCTCGTGGCGTCAGACACTGTCGAGGCGCACCAACCCTTGCCGCAGGGCCTCCAGCACGGCCGCCATCGCGGTGGGGCGGCCGAGCTTCTCGCGGATGGCCTTGATGTGGTCGCGGACCGTGTAGGTCGTGATCGACAGGCTGCGGGCCACCTCCGTGGGGTTCAGGCCCCGGGCCAGTAGCCCCAGGACCTCGTGCTCCCGGTCGGTGAGCGACGGGCGGCGGTCGGGCCGCTCGTGGCACGGGCCCGGGAGCGTCCGCAGCGCGTCGACGACGGCGGCGAGCGGAGTGTCCGGGGACACGACGACGACCCCGCGGCGGGGCCGGCTCGGCGTCACGGGGCCGCGGTCGCTGATGACGACCACCGGCGAGGGGCCGTCGTCCCACGTGCCGTCGACCAGCAGCCGGTGCCAGCTCGTGCCGAGCAGCTGATCGGAGACGAGGACGGCATCGGCTCGGGCGACCGCGGCCGTGTCGGCAGTCGAGCCGTCGAACGCGGCCAGACCCGGCGCGGCGTCGATGGCCGCGACGAGCGCGTCGCGCACGAGGCGCCGGGGCTCGTCGACGAGGACGAGCCGGTGTGATCTCGGGGGGCCGGCCGGGCCGGCGGCCGCCCCGCTGGCAGGCGAGTGCCTGTGCATGCTGAGGCTTCCTTCCCTTGTTCGGTGAACGGGCTGAACGGACGGACGAGCCGTCGGTTCAGCCGGGAAGGCACACAGGCGCGTGGGCGAGCCCGGCCAGCCGGGCAACCTGCTCACGCACGATCCCGCCCCGGGCGAGGTGCAAACCGAACACCCCGGCAACCAGGACGGCGAAGACCCCGGACGCCCCCGAGGCGCCAGGAGAAGATGCGGACGATGCCGCACCGGGAGCCACGGGCAGCCCCCCGATGGGCAGCCCGACCGGCTCGCTCCCGGACGCGGGAGCGCACCCCAGGCATGAGGATGCCGGCGACGACGTCACCCGTGCGACGGAGCCCCGCAGGGGGGCAGCCGACACCACACCCTCGACCGGACCCGCACCGATGACGAACCCGGCCGGGATCCCGCCGACGCCGCCACCACCCGCCGCCGGCCCACCCGGCCCCGAGCGTGCCGCGACCCGACCCACCACTGGCGCCACGACCTGGTCGACCACGGGCTCGACAACAGGAACCAGGACCTCGTCGACCACGGGCACGAGCACGTCACCGACGACGGGCTCGACCAACGGAGCGACCACATCGTCGACCAGCGGCCCGACCAGGGGCGAGGCCGCGCCGGCCACGGACTCCGCGAGAGGCGCGACGGCGTCGCTCACGGGAGCGGCCAGCGACCCCACGGCCCCGGTAACGGGCGCGAGCATGTCCGCCACCGGCGCCAAGGCCCCGGTCAGCGGAGCCAAGGACTCGGCTACCGAACCCGTCAGCGGAACCAACGATTCGGCCACCGAACCGGTCAGCGGAGCCAGCGATTCGCCCACCGAACCAGTCACCGGAGCCAGCGATTCGCCCACCGAACCAGTCACCGGAGCCAGCGAATCGCCCACCGAACCAGTCACCGGAGCCAGCGAATCGCCCACCGAACCAGTCACCGGAGCCAGCGATTCGGCCACCGACCCCGCCACCGGAGCCAGCGGCTCGGCCACCGGAGCCACCAAGTCGGCCACGGGCACCAACGACCCCGCCACCGGAGCCAGCGACTCGGCCACCGGCACCATCGACCCCGCCACCGGAGCCAGCGAGTCCGCCACCGGCGCCAGCGGAGCCGCCACTGGCGCCAACGACGCCATGACGGGAGCCAGCGAGTCGACAACCGGCGCCAGCGGAGCCGTCACCGGGGCCAGCGGCTCGGACACCGGCGCCAGCGGAGCCGTCACCGGGGCCAGCGGAGCGGTCAGCGGTGCCAACGACCCCGTAGCGGGAGCCTGCGAGTCGGCTACCGGGGCCGGCGGGTCCGCGACGGGCGTCGGGGTGTCCGACGGTGCGGGCTGGGCGGGGGCGTCCGTGGGTGGGGTGGTCGGTGCCGGTGGCTCGGTGGCCGGGGCCACGGGGGCGGCCGCCGTGGGCGGGTCGGTGGTCGGGGCGGTGAGCACCGGGGCCGGGGGGTCCGTCGCCGTCACCAGCGTGTCCGTGAGGGGGCCGAGGAGGCTCCCGTCATCCGTGGCTGCGTCGGCTCCGTCGGCGGTCAGCAGCAGCAGGAGGGCAACGGCCGCCAGGGTGCCGGCCAGGATGGCGAGGAGCGTCCACACACGGGCTCGCGCCCGGTGCGATCGGTCCCCTCCCACCAGCATCTTGGGTCCGATACCCCAACGTGGGGAGTCTCACACCCCCCAAAGTGTGGGAGCGACCAGGGAGAACCAGGGAGACGAGGCGGCTTGGGGGGCGGCGCGGCGCGGACCAGGCTCCCCACCGCCCCCCGGGGCCGTGGTGGGAGTGTCCTCTCCCTACCCGGGGCGGGCGGCCGCCCACCTCCCCAATGTCAGGTGCGGATCTGGCCGTCGCCCCTGACCACGTACTTCTCCGTGGTCAGCTCCCGCAGGCCCATCGGGCCACGGGCGTGGAGCTTCTGGGTCGAGATGCCGATCTCGGCGCCGAAGCCGAACTCCTCGCCGTCGACGAACCTCGTCGACGCGTTGACCAGCACCGCGGCCGCGTCCACCTCTCGGGTGAACCGGTCGGCGGCCGCAAGCTCGCTCGTCACGATGGCCTCGCTGTGGCCCGTGCCGTAGCGGGCGATGTGGTCGATCGCCGCGTCCAGGGACGGCACCACGCCCACCGCCAGCCTGAGGGACAGGAACTCGTGCGCCCAGTCGTCCTCGCGGGCCTCCTCGACGCGGTCCGGGCCGAGCACATCCCGGGACCTGGCGTCGCCCACCAGGGTCACGCCGGCGGCCGCCAGGCGGTCGGCGACCGCGGGCAGGAACTCGCCCGCCACCGCCTCGTGGACCAGCAGCGTCTCGGCCGCGTTGCACACCGACGGGCGCTGGACCTTGGCGTTGACCACGATGTCCGCCGCCATGGCCAAGTCGGCCGACGCGTCGACGTACACGTGGCAGTTGCCGTCGCCGTCGATGACGTAGGGGACCGTGGCGTTGTCGAGGATCGACCGGATCAGCGACGGACCGCCGCGGGGGATCAGGCAGTCGACGTGCTCCCGCTGGCGCATGAACTCGACGGCCGCCTCGCGGGAGGTGTCCTCGACCAGGACCAGGGCGTCCTCGGGCAGGCCGGCCTTGGCCAGCGCCTCCCGCAGGACCCCGGCGATGGCCACGTTCGACCGGATCGCCCCGGACGACCCCCGCAGGAACGCGGCGTTGCCCGACTTCAGGCACAGCCCGAAGGCATCGCTGGTCACGTTGGGCCGGTTCTCGTAGATGATCGCCACCACCCCGAGTGGCACCCGCACCTTGGCGATGCGCAGGCCGTTGGGGCGGGTCCAGCCCTGCGTGACCTCGCCGACGGGGTCGGCCAGGGCGGCCACCTGGCGCAGCCCGCCGGCCATGGCCTGGACCCGGGCGGCGGACAGCCGCAGCCGGTCGACGACTGTGGCCGACGCGCCGGCCGCCTGCTCGCGGGCCACGTCCTCGGCGTTTGCCGCCAGCAGGTCGTCGGTGCGCTCCACCAGCAGGTCAGCGCCCGCCAGCAGGGCGGCGTCCTTGGCCTCGGTGGACACGGTGGCCAGCACCCGCCCGGCGGCCCGGGCCCGGCGACCGAGATCGGCGACGGCAGACATGGACGCCATGCTACGGGCCGCGCCCCGCCCGCCGACGCGCCCCGGGCCGACACCGCCACACCGCCAGACCGGGGACATGGCACCGCGACCTGCCGCCCTCGCCGACACCGCCACACACCGCCAGACCGGGCACACGGGGCCGCCGACACGCCGCCCTCGCCGTCACGGCCACACCGCCGCGACCCGCCGACCGGGGCCGCCGACACGCCGCCGACATGCCGCCGCGGGTGGCGTCGTGGCAGGCTCCCGGCCATGATCGACGCGAGGCCCGCCCGGTGCGACGAGGTGGCGGCCGTGGCCGGGACCTTGGCCCGGGCGTTCCACGACGATCCGGTGATGGTGTGGCTGTTCGGCGAGCGGGACAGGCCTCGGCTCCGCCGGCTCAGGCGGTTCTTCGCCACCGAGACCCGCCGCCACCTGCGGGGCGACGACACCGTTCTCACCGCCGACGGCCATCCCGGCGCCGCCGTATGGGCCCGGCCGGACCGCTGGCGCTCGTCGTGGACCGACGTCGTGCGGGCACTGCCCGTCATGGTGCCGAGCGTCGGCAGCCGGCTGCCGCGGGCGCTGCGGGGGCTCGGGATGATGGAGAACGCCCACCCCCGCGAGCCGCACTGGTACCTCGCCTTCGTCGGCACCGATCCCGACCGCCGCGGGATGGGCGCGGGGCGGGCGGTGATAGAGCCCGTGCTCGACCGGTGCGACGCCGGCGGGCTCGGGGCGTACCTCGAGTCGTCCAAGCCCGAGAACCTGCCCTACTACGAGCGCTTCGGCTTCGGCATCACCGGGCGCATCGACCTCCCGGACGGCCCACCGCTGTGGCCCATGTGGCGGGACCCGCGGTGAGTGAGCCGGGCGCGTCCGCGCTCGACGACGCCGTCCGGGCCTTCGTCGACGACCTGGCCCCCGAGGTGGAGGCGCTCGGGGCGACCGTCGACGGCATCGACCAGGACCGCCTCCGGGCCGACGTCGAGGTCGAGGCCTACAACCTGACCTGCGCCTTCATCGACGCCGACGGACTCCACACCGACGACGAGCTGTGGGCGCTCATCGCCACGTTCGGCCGCCGGCTGCCGTCGGACCTGGGCCGGGCCACGCCCGTCCTGGTCCGGGACGCCGGGCTGCTGGTCGGCCAGCGCGCCCACCTCGGCCGCGCGTCGGCCCTGCTGGACGTGCTCGCCGGCGCCGACGCCCGCGACGGTGGGGGCAGGACCCAGCGATTCGCCTTCCTCGGGGCGAACATCGGTCATACGGTGGCGGCCCTCGACCTCCTGCCGTCCCGCACCGAGTTGGACGCCATCGAGGAGTTCCGGGCCACCGTGGCCCGGGCGGCCCGCGAGCGCCGCGCCCGGGCGGCGGAACCGCACGAGGAAGAGGCCCCCGCCCCGCCCGAGGACGAGGCCGCCGGCCCGCCCGAGGCCGCCGAGCTGCCCCCCGCCCGACCGCTCGAGGACCTCCTGGCCGAGCTCGACGCCCTCATCGGCCTGCAGAGCGTCAAGCGGGAGGTCCGCCTGGTCACCAACCTCCTGCGGGTGCAGCAGATCCGCCGGGAGCGGGGCCTGCCGGTGCTGGACCAGAGCCGGCACCTGATCTTCACCGGCAACCCCGGCACCGGGAAGACGACCGTCGCCCGGCTGCTGGCAGAGATCTACCGCACGCTGGGGGTCGTCGAGCGCGGCCACCTGGTCGAGACCGACCGGGCCGGCCTCGTGGCCGGCTTCATCGGCCAGACCGCGGGCCTGGTGGTGGGGGCGTTCGACAGGGCCGAAGGCGGCGTCCTGCTGATCGACGAGGCGTACAGCCTGGCGCGGGGCGGCGCGAACGACTTCGGCCTGGAGGCCATCGACGCCGTGGTCAAGCTGGTCGAGGACCGCCGCGACCGCGTCATCGTGATCCTGGCGGGCTACCCCGACGAGATGGCCGCGCTGGTCGAGGCCAACCCGGGCATGCGGTCCCGCTTCCCGAAGACCATCCACTTCCCCGACTACGCGGACGACGAGCTGCTCGCCATCGTCGAGTCCCTCGGCGCCGAGGGCCGCTACACGCTCGACGACGGCGCCCGGGCCGCAGTGCGGGCCTGGCTGGCGGCCCAGCCCCGCGACCGGGGCTTCGGCAACGGCCGCCTGGCCCGCAACCTGTTCGAGGCCGCGGTCGCCAACCAGGCCAGCCGGCTCGTGGCCCTCGACCACCACACCGATGACCAGCTCACCACGCTGACGGCCGAGGACATCCCCGCCCCCGAGACGGTGGCGAGCGGCTAGCGGATCGTCCGGCCCGCGTGGAGGGCCAGCGCGAACATCACCTCGGCCACCCCGAACATCACCATCCGGATGCCGAGCAGGATGCCGAGAGCCAGGATCGTCGCATCCGGCCACAGCAGGGCGAGGATGCCGGCCGCCAGGCTGATCACCCCGCCGAACAGCAGCCAGCCCCAGCCCTCGAGGCGGAGCGACACGGCCCCCATGATGCGGGCGACGCCGGACACGACCAGGCCGGCGCCGGTGATCACGGCCAGGACCCACAGGGTGATATCAGGCCACAGCGCGGCCAGGAAGCCGGCCACGATCAGCGCGACGCCGGCGATGATGCCGAGCGTGCTGCGGTAGCGGCCGGCGGCCACCAGCTCGCTGGCACCCGTCAGCGCCAGGCCCAGGGCGGCCAGGAGGGCCACCGTCCGCACGGCTGCGAACAGGTCGAGCAGGAGCAGGACCCCGACCACGGTCGCCAGGACGCCCAGCGCCAGGTACAGCCACCACCGCGAGGTCGCCTGCTGCAGGCCCGCCCGCTCCTCCGGCCACTCGAAGTCCGTCACCGGACCAGCGTACGGTCTGTGGTCGGCGAATCGCTGACGGTCTGCGGAGGCGGCCGCGCGATCCGACGCCGACACGCGGATGCTCTAAGTTCGCGACGCCCGACACGACGACGCAGGTGAGGGTGGGAGGGCGCACGTGGCCAGCCTGACGTTCGAGAACGTCACCAAGCGGTTCGACGAGGTGGTCGCGGTCGACGACCTCGACCTCCACATCGTCGACGGCGAGTTCATGGTTCTGCTCGGCCCGTCGGGCTGCGGCAAGACCACCGCCCTGCGGATGATCGCCGGGCTGGAGGACATCACCGAGGGCAAGCTGCTCATCGGCGACACCGTGGTCAACGACGTCGACCCGGCCAAGCGGGACGTCTCGATGGTGTTCCAGAGCTATGCGCTCTACCCGCACATGACCGTGCACAGGAACATCGAGTCGCCGCTCCTCGTCCGGAAATACCACGCGGATGGCCCCGACCGCCCGGCCCGCAAGCTCACCAGGGCCGAGCGCAACGAGCGGGTGGCCGAGGCGGCCCGGGTGCTCGGGCTCGACGAGCTGCTCCGGCGCAAGCCGGCGGCGCTGTCGGGCGGCCAGCGCCAGCGGGTCGCCCTGGCCCGGGCGTTCGTGGGCCGGCCCCAGGCGTTCCTCATGGACGAGCCGCTGTCCAACCTCGACGCCAAGCTGCGGGCCGCCACCCGCCTCGAGCTGGTCGACCTGCACCGCCGAGTCGAGACGACCGTCGTCTACGTGACCCACGACCAGGTCGAGGCAATGACGATGGCCGACCGGATCGCGGTCATGTCGACTGGTCGGCTCCAGCAGGTCGGCACGCCCCAGGAGGTCTACGAGGCGCCCGCCAACCTGTTCGTGGCCCAGTTCATCGGCACGCCGCCCATGAACACGCTGGACGGCACGCTGGGCAGCGACGGCATCGACACCGGCGCCGGGGTGGTCCCCGTGCCCCCGCACCTGGCCGGGCGGCTGGAGGGTGGCCGAAAGCTCGTGGTGGGCGTCCGGCCCGAGCACCTGACCCTGACCCCGGGCGGGCCGCTCGAGATGGCGGTGCGGGCGGTCGAGTGGCTGGGGCACGAGTGCCTGGTGTTCGGGACCACCGGCGGTGCCGACGCCGTGGTCCGCCAGACCGGCATGGCCGGCGTCGCAGCCGGCGATACGGCCCGGGTGGCGGTCGAGGCCGCCGACGTCCACGTGTTCGACCCCGACACGACGGAGCGGCTGGCGTGAGCGAGCGAAGCGAGCGAACCATGAGCACAGTGCTGTGCTCGGCCCGACGGGCCGATCGCTCATTGCGCGCATCCCGAAGGGTGCGCCAATGAGCACGGCTGCCCGCCGCCGGCGTCGCCCGCGCTACACGCTGAAGGAGTCCGCCCTGGGCCTGGCGCTGCTGGCCCCGTCGATCGTCGTGTTCGTGGCGTTCTTCTACCGGCCGTTCCTCAACCTGCTGCACTGGGGCCGGTTCGAGAGCCGCCGTAACGGCGCCTACTTCGAGTACGTGGGCCTCGACCAGTACCGCGAGCAGCTCACGAGCGAGGACTTCCGCGAAGGGCTGTGGCACAGCGTCCAGTTCGTGCTGTACACGGTCCCGCCCGGCATCGTGCTCGGCGTCCTGCTGGCGGTCACGGCCCACCGCAAGCTCAAGGGCATCAAGGTCTTCCAGGCCATCTTCAGCTCGACGCTGGCCAGCTCGGTGGCCGTGACCTCGGTGGTGTTCTTCTACTTCTTCAACGACACCGTCGGCCTGTTCAAGGTCGACTGGCTGGAGAACCCCGACTGGGCGATGTTCGCCGTCGGCCTGTCGTCGATCTGGCAGAACCTGGGACTGTCGTTCGTCATCGTGCTGGCCGGGCTGCAGACGGTGCCCGACGAGGTGCTGGAAGCGGCCACGCTCGACGGCTACGGCCCGACCCGCCGTCTGCTGCGCGTGACGCTGCCGCTGATCTCGCCGGTGCTGCTGTTCCTGGTCGTGGTGCTGGTGATCTTCGGTCTCCAGGCGTTCGCCCAGGTCGACCTGCTGACCAAGGGCGGGCCGGTGTCGGCCACCGAGACGCTCGTCTACAAGATCAACCGGCTCAACCGGCCCGACAACATCGGCATCGGCGCCGTCTACTCCGTCGGGCTGTTCTTCATCACCCTGGCGGTGACGACCACGCAGTTCGCGCTGCTGGACCGGAGGGTCCACTATGCCCGCTGACACCCTGGTCGCCGAGCCGGCGGGCGACGTCCTCGGGGCGCCCGAGCGGGAGCTGACCGCCGCCACCATCGGCAAGTCGTCGTCCCGCCGGATCGCCGGGCTCACCGGCCAGTACGCCCTGCTGGTGGCGCTGTCGGTCATCGTGCTGGTGCCGGTGGCCTTCGCGGTGGTCATGGCCCTGTCGCCGCCGTTCGACTACATCGCCGAGGGCAGGCCGCTGCACCCGGTCAACGTCGACTGGAAGGACAGGACCTGGCTCGACGGCGGGGTGGTGTCGGTCGTCCTGCGGACCGCCGTGGTCGTCGGGGCACTGGCCTGGGTCCAGCTCAAGGTGGCCGGCGGCGGCATCCACACGCTGCGCCTCGTGGCCGCGCCCCGCCGGGTCGTCGCCGTCGTGGCCGGGACCGTGGTCACGGCCGTGCTGGCCGGCCAGGTGTGGGCCGCGTCGGTCGAGCGCTCGGCCCTCACGCCGCTGTGGTGGCTGGCGGCGATCGGGGCGGTGGCCCTGACCCAGCTCGTCGGCTTCGGTCGCCTGCGGCCCTGGTGGCGGCCGGTGGTCCTGGCCCTGCTGACCGGCCTCGGCGTCACCGCGGTCACCGTGGTCGCGTTCGGCGCCGCCATCTGGAACGTCGCCTACGACGCCGGCAACCTCGGCACCGCCATGACCCGCAGCCTGGTGGTCACCGCGCTGATCACGGGCGCCCAGGTGCTGACGTCGATCCTGGCGGCCTACGCGTTCGCGTTCCTGCGGTTCCCGTTCAAGACGTTGCTGTTCGCCTTCTTCATGGGAACGCTGCTGCTGCCGCTCGAGGTCACGCTGCTGGCCAACGTGCAGACCATCCGGGAGCTGGGCTGGGTCAACTCGTACCCCGGCCTGACGCTGCCGTTCGCGGCGACCGCGTTCGGGACGTTCCTGATCCGCCAGGGGTTCCGGGGAGTGCCGCCCGAGATCCAGGACGCCACGAGGCTCGACGGCTACGGCCACATGGCGTTCCTGTGGAAGTTCGCGGTGCCCCTGACCCGGCCGGTGATCGCCTCGTTCACCGTGATCGCGGCCCTGGGTGCCTGGAACCAGTACCTGTGGCCGCAGGCGGTCATCGACGACAGCCGCCAGCAGACCGCCCAGATCGCGCTGCGCACGATCATCGGCACCAACGTGCAGGAGTTCAACCGTGGCGTCGCCGCCGCGCTGCTCGTGGCGCTCCCGGTGGTGGCGCTGCTTGTGGCGTTCCAGCGCCAGATCATCCGGGGCCTGACCGCGGGCGCGGTCAAGGGCTGAGGGGAGCACCGATGCCGTACCGGACCCACCGGACCCGCCGCGTGCCGGTCGTCGCCGCCCTCGGCCTGCTGGCCGTGGCGGTGGCCTGCAGCGACCCGCCGACCTCCGGCGGCAACGCCGACCAGGTCGTGGTGGAGGATGGCGAGGTCCAGCTGCCCGAGTGCCCGCTCGACGCCTTGGAGCAGGCCGACGGCCCCACCGAGATCACGATGTGGTACGGCGGCATCGGCGGGCCCGTCAAGGACACGATGGAGCAGATGGTGGCCGGCTTCAACGCCAGCCAGGACGACATCGTGCTGACCGCCAGCGACCAGGGCCAGTCCTACGGCGAGGTGTACCGCAAGTTCGAGAGCGCGGCGTCGGCCGACCAGAGCCAGCTCCCCGACCTCGTCTACCTGGAGAACACCCAGCTCCAGGTGCTGGCGGACAGCAACCTGATCCTTCCGGCCCAGTCGTGCATGGAGGCCGACGGCTACGAGATGACCGAGATCGAGCCGGCGGTGCGCTCGACGTACTCGGTCGACGACGTCCTCTACCCCGGCTACATGAACGTGTCGTCGCAGGTGCTGTTCTACAACAAGGCCCATTGGGCGCGGGCCGGGCTCGACCCCGAAGACCCGCCCGGCACGCTCCAGGAGATCTACGACGCGGCCAAGGCGCTCAAGGCGGCGGGCATCCCGAAGCCGTTGTCGTTCAAGGTCAGCGCCGCCATCTTCGAGAACTGGCTGTCCGGCGAGGGTGTCGACGTCGTCGACGAGGGCAACGGCCGCGACGGGCGGGCCAGCGCCGCGACCTTCGACACCCCGGAGGCGGTGGAGGCCCTCGAGCTGCTCCAGCAGATGAACGAGGAGGGCCTGGTCAACCCGTTCGCCAACACCGAGGGCAGCGTGGACCAGTTCCTCGCGCTGGTCACCCAGGACTCGTCCATGCTGATCGAGACCTCGACGGCGTCGAGCGCCATCGCCGCCGCCCTGGGCGGCCAGCTGACGCCCGAGGACGTCGGCTCCGACTTCGACGCCTCGGTCCTCGACCGGACCCAGCTGGTCCCCGGTTCGGGGGCCTTCCCCGGGCTGACGACCTCGGGCCAGGTCCACCCGGGCGGCGGCGCGTTCTTCATCGTGAACGCCTCCGAGCCGGCCCAGCAGGCCGCGTCCTGGAAGTTCCTGCGCTACATGCTCGAGCCGGCCAACGCCAAGGCCTGGCACATCCAGGGCACCTACCTGCCGATCGTGAAGTCGGTGAGCGACGAGCCGGACGTCCAGGCGTTCTGGGAGGACTCGCTGGCCGGGGTGCTGGTGCGGGTGGCGGTGGAGCAGCTCCAGAACGCCGACCCCGACGAGCCCGGCCCGCTCATCGGGCCCTACGTCGACTTCGCCGACTCGACGGAGGCGGCCATGGAGGCGGTGCTGTTCGACGACGCGGACATCGCCGACGCGCTGTCGGGCGCCCAGGAGGAGGTGACGGCGTCGCTCGAGCGCTACGGCGCGGAGTGAGCCGCACGTGTGCGGGTCGAGCCGATGCGCCGCACCCTCGACCGCCCCGCGTAACGTGATCATCACCATGGCCGTACCGTCTCTCCGGGATCGTCTCATGACGCCCGCCGGCGCCCGTGCCGTCACCTCGCCGGTGGGCATCGCCGCGGCCGTGATCGTGGCGGTCGTGGCCGTGGTCGTCGGCCTCCCGCTGGCCGCGGCGCTGGTGCTCGGGCTGGTGGCGTGGGCGGCCAACGTGTGGCGGCTGCTCCCCCGCCGGCCCCGACGGCCCCGCATCGACCCGTTCACGCTCCACGATCCGTGGCGCCGGTTCGTCCAGGACGCGCTCCAGGCCCGAACCCGCTTCGCCGAGGCCGCCGACCGGGCGCCGGACGGCCCGCTCCAGGACCGGCTGCGGGAGATCTCCGCCCGGGTGGACACCGGCGTCGAGGAGGCGTGGAGGGTGGCGCAGCGGGGCGAGGCGCTGGTCCAGGCGCGGCGGGGCATCGACATGGCGGAGGTGGACCGCCGGCTGGCCGACCTCGAGCGGCTGGAGCCGGGCGACTCGTCGAGCCGCCTGATCGAGTCGTTCCAGGTCCAGCGGGCCACCGCCGCGCGCCTCGACCGGGTCATCGCCGAGGCCCGCGACCAGCTGAAGCTCCTCGACGCCCGGCTCGACGAGGCCGTGGCCCGCACGCTGGAGCTGTCCGCGTCGGCCCACGCGGGCCCCGGGATCGAGGGCCTGGGCGCCGACGTCGACGAGCTGGTCACCGAGATGGAGGCGCTGCGGCTGGCGCTGGAGGAGACCAACGCGGCGGCGGGCGGTGAGCTCCCGGGCGGCGACACCCGGTAGCGGTGCGACCGCCCGATCCGCCGCCCGACCCCCGCCCCCGCCGGCGGGTCCCCCGCGAGGAGGAGCTGCACTACGGCGCGGCCAACCGGACCCGGGCCGGGGAGTTCGCCCGCCACCGGGACGCCGGCGAGACCGGCCCGGTGCCCGGCCGGCGGGCCCGGCGCCCGCTCCCCGACCTGGCCGAGGTCGACTATCGGCCCGACGCCGCGACCGAGATCCTGGTCCCCCACGACGTGTTCGGCTCGGTGGCCGAGTCGCCGGGGGTGGCCAACCAGCCGCTCGCCCCGTGGATGACCGGCGAGCACCAGGCCATCGTCATCGACGACGAGGTCGCGATGCCGACCGACACGCTGGCGCCGCCGCCGGTGCCGCCGGAGCCGCCGATCCCGCCGGCGCCCGACCTGACCGCGCCGCCCGGCCCGGAGGAGCCGCCGCCGTCGAGCGCCCGGGGCTCCATGCTGGTGGCGGCCGGCATCCTGCTGTCCCGGTGCGCCGGCCTCATCCGCGAGGTCGTGATCGGCACCGTGCTGGGCGTCGGCCCGGCGGCCGACGCGTTCAAGGCCGCGCTGCGCATCCCGAACCTGATGCAGAACCTGCTCGGCGAGGGCGTGCTGTCGGCCTCGTTCATCCCGGTGTACGCCCGGCTGCGGGCCGAGGCCCGCCACGAGGAGGCCGGCCGGCTGGCGGGGGCCATCGCGGGCCTGCTCATCGCCGTGACCGGCGTGCTCAGCCTGGTCGGCATCGTGTTCGCGGCGCCGCTCACCAAGCTGCTGGTGCCCGGCTACACCAGCGACACCTACGACCTCACGGTCCAGCTCACCAGGATCATGTTCCCCGGCATCGGGTTCCTGGTGCTGTCGGCCTGGTGCCTGGGGGTGCTGAACAGCCACCGCCAGTTCTTCCTCTCGTACGTGGCGCCCGTGCTGTGGAACGTGGCCCAGATCGTGGCGCTGGTGGCCGGGGTGCTGGTGATCGGCGGCTACAGCGAGCCGTCGCAGAAGGAGGACCTGGCCGTCGCCCTCGCCTGGGGCGTGCTGGTGGGCGGGATCCTCCAGTTCGGCATCCAGATCGGGCCCGTGCGCCGGCTGCTCGGCCGGGTCCGGCTCAGCCTCGACACGGCCAGCGAGCCGGTCCGCAACGTGCTCGGCCGGTTCGTGCCGGTGCTGCTGGGGCGGGGCGCCATCCAGATCATGGGCTGGGTCGACCTGTGGCTGGCCAGCTATCTGGCGGCCGGCGCGGTGTCGTCGCTGACCTACACGATGGTGCTGTACCTGCTGCCGGTCAGCCTGTTCGGGGTGAGCGTGGCGGCCGCCGAGCTCCCCGACCTGTCCCAGGTCGAGGTGCACGACCCCGACACCCGGCGGCGGTTCAGGCTCCGGCTGGAGGAGAGCATGGCCCGCATCGCCTGGTACGTGTTCCCCACCGCCACGCTGTTCATCGTCGTGGGCGACGTGATCGTGGCGGCCATCTTCGAGCACGGCAGCTTCACGTCGGCCGACACGGTGGCGGTGTGGCTGACGCTGGCGTTCCTGTCGATGGGCCTGCCGGCGGTGACGGCCACCCGGCTACTGCAGAACGGCCTGTATGCCCTCGACGACGCCCGCACGCCGGCCCGGCTCGGCGTCATCGGCGTCGTGCTGGCCGCGGTGATCGGCGTGCTGTTCATGTTCCCGCTCGACCGGCTGGTGGTGGGGGCCGACGGGATCGAGGGCTGGGGCGACATCTTCGCCTTCGGGCCGCTGCCGGCCTCGGTCCGGGAGAACCCGCTCGGCATCCCCCACCTCGGCATCGTGGGACTGGCCATCGGCGCCACCATCTCCGACTGGATCGAGTACCGGCTGCTGGCCCGGGCGCTGGCCTGGCGGGTGGGGCGAACCCACCTGGCCGGGCGCTGGATCGGGCCGATCGCCGTCGGCTGTGCGGCGGCGGCCGCGGTGGCCTGGCTGACCGAGCTGCTGTTCGGGGGGCTGCCCTCGTTGGTGGCCGCCGTGCTGATCGTGGGCCCGGCCGCGCTGGCCTACGTGGCGGTCACGTTCCGCCAGGAAGTCCCGGAGGCCGCGGCCACGGTCGCCCGCGTGCGGGGCCTGGCCGAGCGCGCCCGGCGCTGATAGGCGCCGCTGGGTCGCAGCAGGAGCGGGCAGCCTGTCCGGGCCGCCGTCGTCAGCCGCCGCCTGTGCGAATAGGGTGCAGGGCATGATGAAGCTGTTGCGACGGTGGTGGAGGTACCTCACCGCTAAGGCGGAGTCGGACTTCAACGAGCGCGCCGACCCGAAGATCCAGCTCGAGCAAGCCATCTCGGAGGCCCAGGACCAGCAGCGCCGGCTCAAGGAGCAAGCCGCCAACGTCATCGCCCACCAGAAGCAGACCGAGCTGCGGCTCAACCGCGCCATGGGCGAGCTCGAGAAGGTCAACGCCAACGCCCGCCAGGCCGTCCTCATGGCCGACGAGGCCGCCAAGGGCGGCGACGGCGCCAAGGCCACGCAGTACACGGTGACGGCCGAGAGCTTCGCCAACCGGCTGATCGCGCTGGAGCGCGAGGTCGAGGACCTCAAGGCGCTGCACCTCCAGTCCACCGACGCTGCCAACCAGGCCAAGGCGGCCGTCCAGCAGAACTCCTCCGCCCTGCAGACCAAGCTGGCCGAGCGCCAGAAGCTCCTGTCGCAGCTCGACCAGGCCAAGATGCAGGAGCAGATGAACAAGGCCATGTCCTCGCTGTCCGAGGCGGTCGGCCAGGACGTGCCCACCCTGGACGAGGTGCGGGACAAGATCGAGGCCCGCTACGCCCGGGCCAAGGGCATGGCCGAGCTGACCGAGAGCTCGGTCGAGAGCCGAATGCTCGAGGTCGAGCAGGCGTCGCTCAACAGCGAGGCCCAGGCCCGCCTGGCCCAGATCCGCTCCCAGCTCGGGCTGGGCGCCGGGTCCGAGGCGCCCCAGGTCGACGCCGCCCCCACCGATGCGGCCGCGCCTGCCGACGGCGGCACCGCCACCCCGGGGGCCTGACTGGCCGGCGGGGACGCCGACACCGATGGCGACATCGACGACGGCGCCGAGGGGGAGCGAGCGGGCGACACCGGCGCCCGGCCGGCGCCGGGCGCCGACACCGCACCTGGAGTCGGCGTCGGGCCCCACCCCCGGCCCTGGCCCGACGACGACCGGCTCGACCCCGAGCTCCTGGCCCGGGGCGACCGGCGCAACGTCGTCGACCGCTACCGCTACTGGCGGGTGGAGGCCATCGTCGCCGACCTCGACCGCCGCCGGCACCCGTTCCACGTGGCGGTGGAGAACTGGCGCCACGACCTGAACATCGGCACGGTCGTCCGCAACGCCAACGCGTTCGGGGCGGCGGCGGTGCACATCGTGGGCCGGCGCCGCTGGAACCGGCGGGGCGCCATGGTCACCGAGCGGTACCAGCACGTCGAGCACCACCCGACGATCGAAGCCCTGGTGGCGTGGGCCGCCCGGCGCGGCCTGCCGTTGGTGGGGGTGGACAACCTGCCGGGCTCGGTCCCGCTGGAGACCACGAGTCTCCCCTCGGCCTGCGTCCTGGTGTTCGGACAGGAGGGCCCGGGGTTGTCAGCCGGGGCGCGGGCCGCCTGCGCCCTCGTGTGCTCGATCGCCATGTTCGGCTCGACCCGGTCGGTCAACGCGGGCGTCGCCTCGGGCATCGCCATGCACGCCTGGGTCCGCCAGCACGCGTTGCCGGCGCCGCCGGGCGCCGCCACTAGTGTCCCGCCATGATCCTGGACAGGTTCCTGGTCACCGACCGTGCGGCGATCGTCACCGGGGCCGGGCGGGGCATCGGCGCCGCCACCGCGGTCGCGCTGGCCGAGGCCGGCGCCGACGTGCTGGTCTCGTCCCGCACGGCGTCCCAGCTCGCCGACGTGGTGACGCAGGTGGAGAAGGCGGGCCGGCGGGCGGTGGCGGTCGAGGCCGACCTCAGCGACCTGGACGCGGTCGCCGGACTGGCGGGTGCGGCCGAGGAGGCGTTCGGCCGCCTCGACATCGTCGTCAACAACGTCGGCGGGGCCATGCCCCGGGAGTTCCTGCGTACGTCGCCCCGTCACCTGGAGGAGGCGTTCCACTTCAACGTGTCCACCGCCCACGCCCTGACCCGGGCGGCCACCCCGATGCTGCTGGCCAGCGGTCACGGCGCGGTCGTGAACATCTCGTCGGTGATGGGGCGGGTCAGCGGGCGGGGCTACGCCGCGTACGGCACCGCCAAGGCCGCGCTGTCGCACTACACCCGGCTGATCGCCCAGGACCTGGCGCCCCGGGTGCGGGTCAACGCCATCGGTGTGGGGTCCGTGGCGACCTCGGCGCTCGACATCGTGCTCGACGACGACGCCATGCGCACCGCGATGGAGGATGCCACGCCGGTGCGGCGGATCGGCGACGTCGAGGACATCGCCGCCACGGTGCTGTTCCTGGCCTCGGACGCCGGCGCCTACCTCACGGGCAAGGTCGTGGAGGCCGACGGCGGCCTGGACCGCCCCAACCTGGACCTCGGCTTCCCGGACCTCGAGGGCTAGCTACTCGCTGTCGGTCGCGCCGGTCGTCAGGTGGTCGGCGAACCAGCCGAGCGCCCGGTGCCAGGCGTCGGTGGCCGACGGCTCGTGGTACGAGGGGCCACCGTCCCGGTTGAACGCGTGGCCGGCGTCCGGGTACACGATGACCTCGGTCGGCACGTCGGCCTTGCCGGCCGCGTCGGCCAGCTGGTCGATCTGGTCGGTGGGGATGCTCTGGTCCTGGCCGCCGTACAGGCCGAGCCACGGGACCGTGAGGTTCGGCGCCATCTCGACCATCGGCGGGAACCCGCACCGGCCCTCCAGCACACCGCCGCCGTAGTAGGTGACCGCGGCGCCGATCTGGCGCCGGGCCGCCACCCCCATGGCGAAGGTGCCGCCCAGGCAGAAGCCGACGATCCCCGCCGATTCGCGGGGGAAGCCGGCGCCGTCGATGTAGGCCAGCGCGGCGTCCACGTCGGCGAGGAGCGTCTCGGCCGTCATCGCCCCGACGTGTGGCATGACCTGGCTGAAGTCGTCGTAGGGCAGCTGCGGGTCGCCGGTCCGCCAGAAGATGTGGGGCGCGACGGCCAGCCAGCCGGCGTCCGCCAGCCGCTGGCACACGTCCTCGATGTGCTCGGTCACCCCGAACACCTCCTGGATGACGACCACGCCACCCACGGCGATGGCCTCGGGGTGGTGGATCGACAGCGGGGTCTCGTCAGCCATGGTCCGAAACTACCCTGCCACCGGTCGCGGCCTGCACGGACACGTCGGCCGGCGGCTCGTGGCGGGGTGCCGGCCGCAGCGTCCCGATCACCATGAGCAGCACCCCGAGGTGCAGCTGGAGGGCGGGGATCACCAGGTGGCGTGCGGTCTCCATGCCGTCGCTGTGCCAGGCGACGAGGGCGTGGGGCAGCGCCAGGGCCGCCGCGACCGCGCCGGCCACGAAGGCGGGCGTGTACCGCCCACGGCCGATCACGAACCCCGTGGCGACGGACCCGACGACCACGACGACCCACGACCGCTGGGCCAGCAAGCCGTCCACGAGCGGGAGCTTGCGCCGGTCGGAGAAGGCGTAGAACTGGCGGTCGCCGCCGGCGTTGTTGAAGGTCCGCTCCGGCGCCTCGTAGGGCTCGGTGACCACGTAGCCCGGGTGGGTCAGCACCCAGCGGGCGAACGTACCGCGGGCGTCGGATTCCAGCCAGGCGAACCACTCCTCCATGCCGTCGTCGCTGGCCGAGTCGGGGACGTAGGTGACCGGTGCCCGGCCGGGCTCCCTGCTGGGGCGGCGCGACCCGGGCCCGATGAACTCGTCGCTCTGGGGCATGCCGTGGTCGGCGAACCACTCGACCCGGTCCGGGTAGGGCAGCACCCGGACCTGGAGCACGTTGCGGACGGGGAAGACGTGGCGCGACCCGTGGTTCGACGCGGCCAGCGTGGCGATGCCGAGGACCAGGGCGCCGGCCGCCAGGGCCGAGAGCGGGGTGAGCGAGCCGAACCGGCCGCCGGCACGCCGCCCGGGCGCGGCGGGACCCGGACCGTCGCCGGCCTCCCCGCCCGCGGCGACCGGCCGGCGGCGCCGCGCCCACAGCCGCCGGGTCACCAGCACGGCGCACAGCGCCAGGCCGCCGGTGACGGCCACGACGGCCGGGCTGTCGCGCAGCGCCAGCCACAGGGCCAGTGCCCCGACCAGGCCGCCGACCGCCGCCCGGGTCGGGCGCGCCGCCACCTGGACGCCGGCTGCCACCACCAGCGCCAGCACGGAGCCGGACAGCGACTCCGACAGCACGGACTGGTCCCACATCGTGACCGGATCGGTGAGCGAGAACGCGACGATCGCCACCGCGGACGCCAGCCTGCCCCACCGCGGCCCGACCGCAGTCCATACCGACGCCGCCAGCGCCGCCCAGCACACCGCCGCCACCAGGGCCTGGAACGTGAGATAGCTGCCGAGATCGTCGCCGAGCGCCTTGAGGATGACCGGCGTGAGCGGCGAGCGCCTGCCGATCCACAGCTCGGCGCTGAACCATGGCTCCTTCGAGCTGGACAGGAAGTCGGCGGTGTCGTTCCACTCCAGCGGGTCCCGCCCCCGCAGTTGCCACCAGCGCACGGCGATCCCTGCCGCCAGGGCGGCCAGGAACACCACCACCGCGGCGTGGGGGCCGCGCCGCCGCGGGCGATCCTCAGGGGAGGACGACGAGATCATCCCGGTGCACGACCTCGTGGGTGATCCCCTCCGGCAGCTCGAACGTGCGCAGGCCGGCCACCTCCCGCAGCCCGGCCGCGTCGAGCCGGCACAGGCCCTTGGCGAACACGACCCCGTCGGGCCCGGCGATCTCCACGGCCTCGTCGGCCTCGAAGCTGCCCTTCACCCCGGTGACGCCCGCCGGCAGCAGCGACACGCCCCGCTCCAGCAGCGCCCGCTTGGCGCCTTCGTCCACGACGACGATCCCGGACGAGCCGACGGCGAAGGCGATCCACAGCTTGCGGGCCGGCAACCGGCGGGTCCGAGGCACGACCACCGTGCCGACCCCGGTGCGCCCGGCGACGGCCTCCACCAGCACGTTCTGCCGGTCGGCGTGGGCGATCACCGCCCGCACGCCCGACCAGGCCGCGATCTTCGCCGCGGCCAGCTTGGAGGCCATGCCCCCGCTCCCCCGGTCGCTGCCGACCCCGCCGGCCATCCGCTCCAGCGTGTGGTCGACCTGGACGATCTCCTCGATGAGCGACGCCTCGGTGTCGGAGCGCGGGTCGGCGGTGAGGAGGCCGGGCTGATCGGTGAGCAGCACGAGCAGGTCCGCGCTGATGAGGTGGGCGACCAGCGCGGCCATGCGGTCGTTGTCGCCGAAGCGGATCTCGTCGTCGGCGATGGCGTCGTTCTCGTTGACCACGGGCACGACGCCCAGCTCCATGAGGCGGGTGAGGGTCGACCGCGCGTGGAGGTACTGCTGGCGGACCATGAAGTCGAGCGGCGCCAGCAGCACCTGGCCCCCGATCAGTCCGCCCCGGGCCAGTGCCTCGTCGTAGACGCGCATGAGCCGGCTCTGGCCGACGGCCGAGGCGGCCTGGAGCGTGACGGCGTCCCGGGGCCTCACCGCGGACAGACCGAGGGCCGGCAGCCCGGCGGCGATGGCCCCGCTGGTCACCATCACGACCCGGTGGCCGGCGCGGCGCAGCTCCACGACCTCGTCGCAGAACTTGCCGATGGCGGCGTCGTCGATCTCGCCCCTGTTGGTGGTGATCGACGACGAGCCCACCTTGGCGACGACGATCACGGCGCACCGCCCGCGCTGTCCTCGTACTCGAACACGAGGCCGCCGATGCGCACGGCGTCGCCCGGCTGCGCCCCGGCCCGGGCCAGCGCCCGGTCGATCCCCAGCCGCTTGAGCCGGCGTTGGGCCTCGGCCAGCGCGTCGGGGCGGGTCAGGTCGGACAGGCCGACGGCCCGGGCGGCCTCCCGCCCCTCGACGACCCAGCCGGCCCCCTCCCGCAGCACCGTGTAACCCTCGCGCACGGGGCGGTGGACCACGAAGTGCTCGGGCGCCGGCTGGGCGTCCCGGGCGTGGCTGACCAGCGTGGCCAGCCGGCCCCGCAGCTCGGGGATGCCCTCGCCGGTCACGGCCGAGATCCGCAGGTCCAGGTCGATGCCCGGGTCCGCGCCAGGGTCGGCCAGGTCGGCCCGGCTGCCGACCACGATGCGGTCCCGGGCGGCCAGGTCAGGGTCGTAGGACTCGAGCTCGTCGAGCAGGACCGCCTGCTGCTCGGCCGGCGGGCGCTCGGCCACCGGCGCCAGGTCGATCAGCACGGCCAGGACCCGGGCCCGCTCGATGTGGCGGAGGAAGCGGTGGCCGAGGCCCCGGCCCTCGCTGGCCCCCTCGATCAGGCCCGGCACGTCGGCGACCACGTACTCGGCGCCGTCGTCCATGCGCACGACGCCCAGGTGGGGCTCCAGTGTGGTGAACGGGTAGTCGGCGACCTTGGGCTTGGCGGCCGAGATCCGGCTGATCAGCGTCGACTTGCCGACGTTCGGGAACCCGACCAGCGCCACGTCGGCCAGCAGCTTGAGCTCCAACCGAAGCCAGCGCTCCTCGCCCTCCTCGCCCTGCTCGGCGAATGCGGGCGCCCGGCGGCGGTTGGACAGGAAGCGGGCGTTGCCTCGCCCGCCCCGCCCGCCCTGGGCCGCCAGATAGCGGTCTCCCGCCCGCACCAGGTCGGCCAGGACCGTGCCGTCGCCGTGGTCCCGGATCACCGTGCCCTCGGGCACGGGGACGAGGATGTCGTCGCCGGAGGTCCCGTGCCGGCGCTTGCCGGCGCCGTGCGTCCCGTCGCCGCCCCGGCGGAACGGCTGGTCCTTGAACGACAGCAGCGAGGCGACGTTGTGGTCGGCCACGAGCCACACGTCCCCGCCCCGGCCGCCGTCGCCGCCGTCGGGGCCGCCCTTGGCCACATGGGCCTCCCGCCGGAACGCCACGGACCCGGCCCCGCCGTCGCCGGCCTTCGCATGCAGATTGCACTCGTCGACGAACTGGGCCACCGGTGTGAGGTTAGGACCCCCGCGCCGGCGTTCCCGGGTCGACGCCTACGGGCCGGCGCCTCGACTCGCGCCCGGAAGCGGGCCCCTGCGTCCATGCCGGTTCTGTGTCCGCGGGTACCTAGCGTTGCACCATGCGGATCGACGTGGACGGCGGGACCGCCGTCGTGACCCTGGGCGACGGGCCCAACGCCTTCACCGCCGGCTTCCTCGCCGAGGTGAACGCGGCGCTCGACGAGGCCGAGGCCGAGGCGGACGTGCGGGCCGTGGTCACGACCGGTGCCGGCAAGCACTACAGCAATGGCTTCGACCTGGAGTTCATGGGCTCGCTGGAGGGCCCGGCGCTCGACGCCTTCCTCCTCGACAGCCGCGCCCTGCTCGCCCGGGTCCTGACCTACCCGCTTCCCATCGCCGCGGCGCTGAACGGCCACGCCTTCGGCATCGGCGCCATGCTGGCCCTGGCCCACGACCGCCGGGTGATGCGCAGCGACCGGGGCTGGTTCTGCCTGCCGGAGATCGACCTCGGCATGCGGTTCCACCCCTCGATGACCGCGCTGATCGCCGCCCGGCTGCCGGGCGCGACGGTCCACGAGGCCGTGCTCACCGGCCGCCGCTACGGGGCGGCGGACGCGGTGACGGCCGGGATTGCCCAGGCCGAGGCCGCCGAGGACGACCTGGTCAAGACCGCGACGGGCCTGCTCGACCCGTTCGCGGGCAAGGACCGGTCACTGGTCGCGAAGCTCAAGCGCGATCTCTACGCGCCGGTGGTGGCGCTGCTGGAGACCTGACGGCCTCCCGGGGCTCAGTCGCCCGGGCGGACGTCGACCAGCTTGCGGCCCCTGCGCTGGCCGAACTTGACCTTGCCGGCGGCGAGGGCGAACAGCGTGTCGTCGTTGCCCCGGCCCACGTTCTCGCCGGGATGGATGCGGGTGCCCCGCTGGCGCACGATGATGGCGCCGGCGCTGACGGCCGTGCCGTCGTACACCTTGACGCCGAGCCGCTTGGCGTGGGAGTCGCGCCCGTTCTTGGTGGAGCCGGCGCCCTTGGTCTTGGACATGTCGTCGGCCTCCTAGCCCTTGCTGATGCCCGTGATCTCGATGGTCGAGTACCGCTGGCGGTGCCCCCACCGGCGGCGGTTGTTGCTCTTGTTCTTGTAGGTGAAGCCGGTGACCTTGGGCCCCTTGGCCTCGCCCACCACCTTGGCGGTGACCTTGGCCTTGGACAGGGCCTTCGGCCCGGCCAGCACGGTGTCGCCGTCGACCAGCAGGACCGGGGTCAGCTCGACCTTGTCGTCGTCGTCGACGCCCAGGAGCTCGACCTGGAGCTGCTGGCCGTTCTCGACCCGATACTGCTTGCCACCGCTCTTGATGACTGCGTACATGCGATCTGCCTCGTCCGGGGCGCCAGCGGGCGCCGCCAACCTCGAAGGGGACGGGACAGCCTACCCAGGGGCCGTCGAGCATGCCACCCGCCACTGCGTTCCGGCGTCCGTGAGCCCTCACACTCCGGCTGCGGGACGCCAGAACGCTGGTCAGTCCGGCAGGAGCTCCTTGTCGATGATGACCCCGCGGCCGTCGCAGTCGGGGCAGCGGCCGGCGAACGACTCCAGCAGCCCCTCGCCGATCCGCTTGCGGGTCATCTCGCACAGGCCCAGCTCGGAGATGTCGAACACCTGCGTGCGGGTCTTGTCCCGGGACAGGGCGTCCCGGAACACCCGGACCACCTCCTCGCGGTTGTCCTTGCGCTCCATGTCGATGAAGTCGACGACGATGATGCCGCCGACGTCGCGCAGCCGGAGCTGGCGGGCGATCTCGACCGCGGCCTCCAGGTTGTTCTTGAACACCGTCTCCTCGAGGCTCGAGCGGCCCACGTTCTTGCCGGTGTTCACGTCGATGACCGTGAGCGCTTCCGTGTGCTCGACGATCAGGGACCCGCCCGACGGCAGCCACACCTTGCGGTCGAGCGCCCGGTGGAGCTGCTCGTGCACGTGGTGGCGCTCGTACAGCGGCAGGGGCTCGACCTCGGGGTCGTAGAACTCGACCCTGTCGGCCAGCTCCGGGCTGATCGAGGCGACGTAGTCGCGCACCGAGTTGTACAGCTCGCGGTCGTCGATCAGGACGCTGCGGTAGTCCTGGCTGAACTCCTCGCGGATGACCCGCACGGCCATGTCCGGCTCGCGGTACAGCAGCGCGGGCGCCTTGGACCGCTTGGCCAGGGCCTCGATCTGGCCCCACTGGTCGAGCAACCGGCGGACGTCGTCCTCGATCTCGTCGGTGGTGACGTTCTCGGCCGCGGTGCGGACGATGACGCCGTGCTGGGCCGGCTTGACCCGGTCGAGGATCGTCCGCAGCCGCTTGCGCTCGTCGTCGGGCAGCCGCTTGGAGATGCCGTAGGTCGACGAGTTGGGGATGAGGACCACGAACCGGCCGGGCAGCGACACCTCCTGGGTGAGGCGGGCGCCCTTGGCGCCGATCGGGTTCTTGGTGACCTGGCAGAGGATCGTCTGGCCGGCGCGCAGCACGTCCTCGATGCGGGGGCGCCCGGACGAGGAGCGCTCGATGTCCTCGGGGTCGTAGTGGACGTCGCCCCGGTACAGCACGGCGTTCTTGGGCGTGCCGATGTCGACGAACGCCGCCTCCATGCCGGGCAGCACGTTCTGGACCCGGCCCAGGTACACGTTGCCGTGGATCTGGGAGACGTCGTCGGAGGGATGCGAGACGTAGTGCTCGATGAGGGACCGGCCCTCGAGCACGGCGATCTGCGTGGCCCTGGGCGTCACGTGGACGCACATCGAGTAGCGGCCGACCGCCCGGCCCTTGCGCTCGCGGCCCCGCCGGCGCTCGAGGGTCTCCTCGTCGAGCTCGGTGGGATCGTGGGAGATGACGGCCTGGACGGGCGTGGTGGTCTGCGTGCCGCCGCCGTTCTGACCACCCTTGTTGCCGGACCGGCTGCGGCCGCCGCGGCGGCGCCGGCGCTTGCGGCCCTCGCCTTCGGCGGGGGCCTCGTCGTCCTTGCGGGCCATCTGGGCCAGGACATCGGCGGGGATCGTGTCGCCGATCTTTGGCTTGGGCGGCGGGGCCTTGGGGACCAGCGCGGCGGTGGCCGCCTCGACCGAGGTCGGCCGGCCCTCGCGGGGCAGGTCGGGCAGCTCGGGATTGCGGTCGCCGTCGCCGGTGACCTCCGCGGCGGCAGTGCCGGACCCGGACCGGGTGCGTCCGCGGCCCCGGCCGCGGCCACCGCCCTGGCCGGATGCCCGGCCGCCCTGACCCGAGCCCGCGGCGGCGCCGTCGCCCTGTTCGGCGGGCGCGGGCTCGGCCGCGGCGCCGGCGCCGCGGCTGCCCGCGGGCGCGTCGCCGTCGCCCGTGGCGTCGGCGCCCTCGGCCCGGGGCTTGCTTCGCTTGCGCCCGCCCCGCGAGCCGCGCCGGCGGCGCTTGCGGGCGGGATCGCCGCCGCCCTCGCCGGCGGCGCCGTCGCCGGGCGCGCCGCCGGGGGCGGGGCCGTTGCCGTCTGTCGTCGCCGCCGGCCGGGGAGGGGCTGCGGCGGGGGTCTCCGGTACCTCAGGGACCGGGTTCGGCGCCTCCGAGTTGCCGGAAACGTCTGCCTCGGACATGGGTGGGTTCCCTTCTCATGACGCACGCGCCTCGGCGTGCGGAGGCGGCGTCGCTGCCGGCCCGAGGTCCATGACCTCGCGTCGGGCGCCGCCGGCCTGCGTCCATTGGTGACTTCGTGTGACTCGCACCGCGACCCAGGTGGGATCGATCGCGGCGATCAGCTCCGCGGGCCGGAGGCCCCGGGGCTGGGTGGCCAGGTCGGCCTCGATGGCTGTGGCGAGGCCGGTCGCCCGGGGCGCGAGCGGGGCGACGACCTCGGTGACCGCTCCGAGCACCCGCACGGCGAGCATGGCCGGCCGCACGTCGTCGGTGACGGTCTGGCCCTTGCGCGTGCGCGTGAGCGGCAGCTCGGCGGCGGCCATCGCCCGGGACACGCCGGCGGCGACCTCGGACGGCGCCCTGTCGCCGATCTCGATGTACCAGGTGCAGCTGGTCACGGCCTGCTGGAGCGACTCTGCTCCGGGCGGCAGGACGGCGACGGCCCGCACCTCCATGCCCGCGGGGAGGGCCGGGCCGAGCAGCGCGGGCAGCTGCCCGACGGTCGTGGTCTCCGGCGCGTTGCGCAGGGCAACGTCCAGGTACTCGGCCTCGGACTCGTGCCCTGTCGACAGGGCGAGCCCGAAGCTGAGCTTGGCCCGCGGCGAGAAGCCCTCGGTGTAGGCGACGTCGACGCCGGCTCGGCGCAGGGCCCGCTCCCAGATGCGAGCCACGTCGCGGTGGCTGGTGAAGCGCACCTTGCCGTGCTTGGAGAAGCGGATGCGCACCCTCGGCGCCGGACCGGTCACGACCGGGCTCCGGCGAGGGGTCGGGTCCGCAGCGTGACGGGTACGGCGCCGGGCACATGCCCGGTCGAGAGGTCCTGGCCGGTGCCCTGGCTGCCGCCGGCGGGCGGGGTGGCGGAGGCGACCACGTGCTCGATGCCGTAGCCGGTGCAGGCGCCGCAGTCGTAGCAGGGGGTCCAGCGGCAGTCGGGCAGACCGACCTCGGCCAGCGCGTCCTGCCAGTCCTGCCACAGGAAGTCCTTGTGGAGGCCGGCCGAGATGTGGTCCCACGGCAGGGTCTCGTCCTCGGTGCGGTGCCGGTGGACGTACCAGTCGAGGTCGAGGCCGTGCTCGGCCATGGCGTCCAGCCACAGGTCGAGGCGGAAGTGCTCGCTCCACTCCTGGAACGTGCCGCCCCGCCGCCACACGGTCTCGATGACCGGGCCGAGCCGGCGGTCGCCCCGCGACGCCAGCCCCTCGACGACGCTGGCCTTCGGGTCGTGCCAGGTGAGCTGCACCCCCTTGGCGGAGCGGACGGCGTCGCGCAGCAGCCCGATCTTGCGGGTCAGCTCCGCGGTGGTGTTCTGGCCGAACCACTGGAACGGCGTGAACGGCTTGGGCACGAACCCGCCGACGGACGCCTTGACGTTGACGCCCTTGGTGTGGCGCCGGCCGATGTCCACGCAGTTGCGGGCGAGATCGAGGATGCCGAGCGTGTCGTCGTCGGTCTCGGACGGCAGGCCGGTGAGGAAGTAGAGCTTGACCCGCCGCCAGCCGGACGAGAAGGCGCTCTCGACCGCGCCGTACAGGTCCTCCTCGCGGATGAGCTTGTTGATGATCTGGCGCATGCGCCAGGTCCCGGCCTCGGGGGCGAAGGTGAGGCCGGTGCGCCGGGCCTTCTGGATCTGGGCGGCGATGCCGACGGTGAAGGCGTCGACCCGGAGGCTCGGCAGGCTCACCGACGTCTGCCCGCAGCCGGCGGGGTCGTCGACGATGTCGCGCACCACGCCCTCGATGCCCGAGAAGTCGGCGGTCGACAGGCTGGTGAGGGCGACCTCGTCGTAGCCGGTGCGGCGCAGGCCCTCGGTCACCATCGTGCGGACCTGGTCGGCCGGGCGCTCGCGCACCGGTCGGGTGATCATGCCGGCCTGGCAGAAGCGGCAACCCCGGGTGCAGCCCCGGAAGACCTCGACGTTGAGCCGGTCGTGGACCACCTCGGTGAGGGGGACCAGCTGGTTGCGGGGGTAGGGCCAGTCGGCCAGGTCGGCGATCGTGCGCTTCTCGACGCGCTCGGGGACGTCGGGGTGGCGGGGGGTGATCGCCCGGATGTGGCGGCCCTCGTAGGCGACCTCGTACATCGAGGGCACGTAGACGCCCTTGACCCCGGCCAGCGCCCGCAGGACGCCTTCGCGGCTGCCCTCGGTGCGGCCGGACGCCTTCCAGTCGCGGATCACCTCGGTGATCTCGGACACGACCTCCTCGCCGTCGCCCAGGACCACGAAGTCGAGGAAGTCGGCGAGCGGCTCGGGGTTGTAGGTGCAGTGGCCGCCGGCGGCCACCAGCGGGTGCTCGGGGCGGCGCTCGGCGGCCCGCACGGGGACGCCGGCCAGGTCCACGCAGTTGAGCAGGTTGGTGTAGGTCAGCTCGGCGGACAGGTTGAACGCCAGGACGTCGAAGGCGCTCGCTGGCCGGTGGGTGTCGACCGAGAACAGGGGGATCCGCTCGCGGCGCAGCACCTCCTCCATGTCGCCCCACGGGGCGTAGGCGCGCTCGGCGACGGCGTCGGGGCGCTCGTTGAGGATCTCGTAGAGGATCTGGAGGCCCTGGTTGGGCAGCCCGATCTCGTAGGTGTCGGGGTAGGTCAGCAGCCAGGACACCGCCCCGTCGCCCGCGTCCGGACGCTGCGCGCCGAGCTCGAGCCCGATGTAGCGGGCCGGCTTGGCCACGCCCGCGAGGTGGGTCTCGAGTTGCGTCCAGACGGATGACATGTCCCCTCAAGGGTAGCGGGACCTCCCTCCGAGCCCCGAACCCCGCTCAGGGTGTTGGAGCCACCACGGGGCGGGGCGCCGGCGTCGGCCGCAGGAACAGGATCGTCACGGGGATGACGAAGGCCAGCCAGGCCACCACCTGCTCGACCGACGGGCGGGGGTCCCATCCGACCATGGCGGCCAGGAACTTGCCGACCTCGGTCTGCTGGGTCAGCACCCGGTACGAGGTCAGGTCGTAGACCCCGTTGAGGCTGAAGGAGCCGATGTCGCCGGTCACCTGGAGGAACATGACCGTCCTGGCCACGAGGCCGGCGGCGAACACGATCAGCACCAGCCCCGTGACCTTGAAGAAGGCCCGCAGGGGGATGGCGCGGCCGCCCCGGTACACGGCGTAGGCCAGCGCGGACGCCAGCGCCAGGCCGATGACCGCGCCGACCAGTACGGCGCCGCCGGACTCGCCGGTCCCGGCGGCCAGCAGGAACAGCGCGGCCTCGATGCCCTCCCGCAGGACGGCCACGAGCGCGACGCCCGCCAGCGCGAAGCCGATGTTCTCGGCCCGCAGCGCCGTGTCGACCCGGTGCTCGAGATCGCCCTTGACGAGCCGGCTCTGGCGCCGCATCCAGAAGATCATCCAGGTCAGCACGACGGCCGCGAGCGCCGAGATCGCGGCGAATGCGTGCAGGCGCCCGGTCCCCTCCAGCTCGCCGATCGTGGCCCGCACCACGACGCCCACGGCCACCGAGGTGGCGACGGCGGCGGCCACCCCGCCCCACACGGCCCGGGACAGGTCCAGGCGGCCGAGCCTGCGGAGGTAGGCGAAGACGATGGCGACGACCAGCGCCGCCTCGAACCCCTCACGCACCATGATCAGGAGGGCTGCTTCCATGTGT